>Ga0210017_1002524_pt1 | contig 15611 bp, 15 predicted proteins | sample CryGeyCG2014_020_FD_183966 | JGI IMG/M metagenome (GOLD analysis project Ga0210017, IMG submission 183966) | Groundwater microbial communities from aquifer - Crystal Geyser CG08_land_8/20/14_0.20 (SPAdes) (version 2) | ecosystem: Environmental > Aquatic > Deep subsurface > Groundwater | place... | reverse complement strand
TGGTATGTAAGGCATCAAAATGACATTCATCAAAAGACACTAATGGAATATGCAGCCTAAAGGGGAACCCACACCCTTTAGGGTGTGGAGGATGTCAGATTAATTGTGCTTTTTAATGATGTTCTTCATGCGAATGGCCCGCCATGTATTGCATCATGCTCATCATGGTTATCCCCCTGCCCGCCATGAGAATCATGGCTGTTTTTTCCATGATTATTTTCAATACTTGAACGATCATCATGTCCTGCCTGTGCATCATGGTCAGTTTTCTTTAGTGAGAACATTGATGCAAATAAAAATCCTAAAACAATGCTGCTTACCACATGAATTGCTGAAAAAGGCATTACAAAAATCATGCCATCAGGCATATTTACAAAAAATTCATAGATAACAGTGCCAACAATTGCAAATCCCACAACAGCATCGGAATTTTTCTTTTTTGTTTTTATAAAAGCAGGCAATGCCCCTGCCAAACCTGCACCTAATGCCTGCAATATTGTCCAATATCCAAAACCTGCATCTAAAACCAGATTTGAAAGTATAAAACCAGCAGCCCCAACTGTAAAGCCAGCCTCTGCGCTGATTGTCAAGCCAGCAATTACTGCCAAAGGAATAATAGGTTCAACAGACGGAATAAAATCTATTGTCTTTAATGCCAATCTTGCAATAACTGCTATTGCCAACACTTGTAATATTTTAGAATCGCCCATAATAAAATCCACTAAATTTCCACCATTTTATAAATAGTGAAGAAATTTACTGTCTGTCAAAAACTAATTTTTTATAATGTGGCACAAAATATGCCGCAGACTTTATTTGGTGGTTTTTGACATCAATACTAAATCCTAGAGGAAAACAATTAAAAATCAAACTTCTATATCTATATTATCTCAAGAAAGACTCGGGGATTTTCATCACTGATTTGAATAAGAAAATGCTTTCTGCTGCTTTAAAGGAAATAAAAACTGTTTTTGATGCCCTTAATATTGAAAAAGAAAAAGGCTTTTTTATAGGCAAGAAATATTTTGCCCATGATATCTATCTTGAAACCAAGGATGGGGAAAAAATCGGGTTTGAAATCCTTGCAAGGCCAAGCCAGAAGAAGATGAAGCAAAAACTGGTTTACCTAAACAATTTGGATAAATTTATCTTTATTCTACCATCAAATTTCCTGCAATTGTACACAAAGCAGCCGAAATATTCCTTAAGCATATTAAAGCCCCATTTTATGGAAAATTGTTTTTATTTGGATAACCTTTATGTTTGGATTTATGACATTTCCGAACACAAAATCATTAAGGCAGACCTTTTCTGCAAGGTTTTTAATGTTAAAAATAGCTAATTAATCTTTTTCTTTTTTGCAATAGTTTTTCTTTCTTTTGGCAACCTACATTTTCTTTCTTTTTAGCAAAAAGAAAGAAAAGGCGGTACGGGCCCAGAGGGACTCGAACCCTCAACCTCCGGCTTAGAAGGCCATTGCTCTATCCATTGAGCTATGAGCCCAAAACAGCGCTGCAAGAAACAACAGTCATCTTGGAATTTGATACCAATAACTATCAGTGCAATTATTTAAATAATTTGTTATTAGAACTAGTCTTGTTTAATTAGGCATAAGGTTTCTATCTGTGAATTTATTCAATTGCATATTTCACTGCATCTTCTATTTTTGAAACTTCAATAACTTCCATCCCGTATTCTTTCATTGCTTCATTTAAATCAACAAGTTTAGGAGTATACCAAACTTTTTGCATTACAAATCCAGGGCCTTTCTGTTCCTCAACATTTTTTTCATAGACAGTCAGCTTGCTCATGCCTTTTGGCACTAAAAATATTTTTATCCCTTTTTTTCCAGCAGCTGTTGCTTTTTCTAAAATACCGCCAACTTCTCCAATAAAGCTATTTGGCAGAATTGTCCCGGTAATTGCGATATCTGTTTTTACTTTTTTACCTTCAATTGCAGCAATTGTTGCAATAGTTAATGCCGCACCAGCCGAAGGCCCACCAATAAGCTTTGCTTTTGTCTCTTCAACAGAATAAATTATATCTTTATTTTGCAGGCTTTTTCCCGTAATCTGTTCTGCCGTCTTCTTAGCCAATTCTATTGAATATTGGGTATTGGGTTCAACAAATGGATTTGTATTAAACAAAATTCTATTCTGCCCGTCAATTATCTCTACCTTTGCTTTGCTCAATAATCCTTCGCCAGTATTTGAAACAGCAACAATGTTTACCTGTGCTTCTGATTTTGTCCCTTGCTCAATTACCTTCAAAACAGTTTGCTGTTCAACAATTTTTGCAGGGGCAAAAAGCATTGCTGAGAAAAATCCCAGCCCAAAAATAAATATTGCAATTGTAGCCAGAATAATATATTCCCTTTGTATTGCCATAACAATCACCTAGTTTTACAAAAATTAAATTAATAAAAACACTCAGTTTTACAAAAATTAAATTAATAAATAAAATTAGTTTTTTTTATTTTAATTATTTTTAGGTACATTTTTGTTAGATTCCTGTTGCTTGCCTTCCTACTGCATCCTCAATCTTTCCTAGCATTTCATATGCCTGCATTTGTGCACGATGCGGGAATTTTCCGCCCTGATTTATTGCAATTGCACCAATTGCCTCCAAAACATGTTCGCTCCCGGTTTCAGTCCAGAATCTGGCTAATGCTCTCACCATTTTGTCCACTTGTTTTTCATTTCCGCCCTTCATTACTGCCCTTAATATTTCCATAAGTTCAGCTTCCTGCCCATATTTGCATAATTTTTCAACTGCCCTTACCCTTAAATCAACACTTTCGCTTTTAATATTCCTTTTTGCCATGTCCAATTCATACTGATGAAAAATACCTCCTTCCTGTGCTTTTTGCCTAGCCGCATGAGGAGAATATCTTTCTCCTTTGCCCTCCCCTGACCCAAGTATTGTTCTTGCAGCTTCCATGCCCATAGCTGCACCATATCTTTTCACTGTGCTCCAAGGCCCCCTAATTACATTTCCTCTTCCTGGCCCTTGGTGCCCTTGCATTGGCATAGGCCTTCTTTTCATCTGTGGCATAACTTAATTATGTTGACTTATATATTTAATTAGTTGTTTTTTAGGTTCTGTCATATATGTCTTCTCTTTTCCTTATGAGAATTTTACCCATTGCAAAACCTTTTTCCATCCATTTGAGCTGTCTTTCTAAGGCTTTTTGTTTTCTTAGTTTTTTGTGCATATTATCTTTCCGCATACTTGTCAGCATCATCTGCAAGAGGATAGGTATATTGGCTTTTTTGGCTCTGCTTTTTTTTGCATTTTTTGCAGAAATAGCCCTCTCTTTTCAATTCAAAATCTTCAGATCCACATTTTTCGCATTTCATAATAATTAATTAGAATAAGTGTATTGTAGTTTATAGCTTTTTTGCTTATTGTTAAAGTGGATTTGCTTATTGTTAAAAATCAGAAAATTGCAATCAGGATGATTCCTGCTTGTTTTTCTTCTGCTTGAATCTTTTCAACCTGAATACATCTTCCCTTTCCATCTCTTCCAGATGCAGGTTGATGAATGCAACATCCTGCTGCATTTTTGGAATAAGATTAAATTCAAGTGCATTTACCCTTCGTTTAGTTTTCTCAATTTCAGCAAGCATTCTCTTCAAAGTAGTTTCAATCTCTGCTAAAACAATTATCTGTGAAATTAAATCTTCATATGCCCTTGCAGCCTTGTCAATTGTCCCTGTTGTGCTCAGCATCCCATAGCCTCTTTCATGGAATTCTTTTATAAAATGCTCTTTCTGCGAGCTGATTTCAGGAACTGTGACACCCATTACTGTTTTTGATCTTACAGTAATGTTCGGATCTTCAGTATTTGCAAATGCTGCACTTCTTACATTTAATGTTCCATCTAAAGCCCTTGCTAATTCAATCTTTCTCTGTGCAAATTTGTATGACTGGTTAATTCTGGAAGAGCTTTGCTTTGCTTTTTCAAGAATTTTAAAGAGTTCCTGAATTAGGCCATCCCTTTTTCTCTTCAAAAGAGAATGCCCTGACTTGGCAAGCTTAGTCCTTTTCTTCAGCTTTAACAATTCAGTCCGTGTTGGCTTAATATCTGCCATTTTTCCTCATCTCGCACATCTTTTTCTTGATTAATTTATTTTTTCTTTTTTTGCAGGTTTCTTTTCTGCATTTTTATTTTTTCTTTTTGCCATTTGTTTTTTGAATAGGCCTTTTTTCCTGCTGTGCCTGCGGTTTCTGCTCAAATTTTTGTGTTTTCTGTTCAACCTTTGCTGCCTGTTTTATTTCTTCCTTTTTCTCAGCAGATTTTTCTGCTGGTTTTGCAGCGTCTCCTTCCATATACTGTGAAATTAAGCGATCTTCAATCCTTGTCAAAGCATTTCTTGGCAATATCCTCAATAAATCCCACCCTAAATTTAAGGATTCATCAATGCTTCTGTTTTCATATCTGCCTTGCTGTACAAATTTTCTTTCAAATTCATCTGCAAATTTCAAGAATCTCCTGTCCTTGTCAGACATTGCTTCTTCCCCGACAATTGCAACCAATCCCCGCAAATCCAAACCTTCAGCATAAGCTGCATATAATTGGTCTGACAATTGTTTATGATCCTCCCTTGTCTGTCCTTTCCCAATCCCTGCATTCATTAATCTGCTTAATGAAGGCAGTACATTTGTTGGAGGATAAATTCCTTTTGTGTGCAAATGCCTTCCCTGCACAAGCTGCCCTTCAGTAATGTAACCGGTTAAATCTGGAATCGGATTTGTAATATCATCAGAAGGCATTGTTAAAATTGGAATCTGTGTTACAGAACCAGGCCTTCCTTGTATAATTCCAGCTCTTTCATAAATTGTTGCCAAATCCGTGTACATATATCCTGGGAAACCTCTCCTGCCTGGAACTTCTTCCCTTGCAGCACCTATCTCCCTTAATGCTTCACAATTTGAGATTATCAAACCATTTTCAACCAAGAATTTTCCTGCTTCTGGAACAGTCACATCAAATACAAATAGTTGATTTGCATGGACTTTCTTAACTGATACAACTTCGTCCAAAATAAAGTTGTTTGACACTAATTTTTTTAATTCAATTAACATTTCTTCATTGGATGGAATTATTTGTTCCAGTTTTTTAACATATTTTTTGATTTCTTCTTTGCTGGCATTTCTTAGTCCTCTTTCAATCATCGATAACGTTCCACTAGTAGTTAGCTGTGTTTGCTTTATCTTGTATTTGCCTCGTATTAGTCTTATCAGATTACCACATATTTTTGGTGCATATTCAAACTCAGACCGCCTTTTTTCTTTAATACTTAAAGTCTCAAGTAACTTCTTCTTTAGAGAATGTTCTGAATTTATTTTTTCAATAAAGCTTGTTACAAAGGAATCTCCTCTAATAACAATATCATATACTAGTGATTTTCCATAAGATCCTTTGCTTTGGCGTTTTATTGTTGTAGTGCTAATGCCCAGCCTTTTTAAGAGCTGTTGTAGCCTTCTAACAACTATTTCCTCTTTTGCTGTATATTTAATTGATTTCGCATTAACATTGCAGCAACCATCTCCATCAAAATAGCCTTTCAAAAATGATGCGATTAGTGATTCCGAAAGCTTAAAAATTGGTTTAAAATCTTTTTCTGCCAAACCAAACCATTTTGCTATTTCAAATAATGCCTTACTGTCAATTCTTGCAATGCTTACATCGTTTTGATTTTTAAATTCTCTTATTTCAAGATTTGGAAATAGTTTTCCAATTTTTTTGATGTAGTTATTTATCAATTGCTTGTTTTTATTTGAAAAATCGACTCGGTACACATGGTGCTTTTTATTTTGAATTAACGAACCATCTGATGCAATCAAACCAAGACAATATAATAACGCTTTGTCTGGATAATTAAAAGAAATCCTCACTTTCTTCCCGCCAACATTTGATAATGCTTTGATATTATCTGCTAATGTGTAGTCTGACAATTCCTCGGAGATTTTTTGAACTTCATTAGCTTGCAAGAAGCATTCAGGATCAGTAATCCTTGAATAGTTAATCTCAAGTTTTTTACAAGCCTTTTTTATTGAACCGTATCTTTTCTTTAATCCAGTTTTAATTTTGTTCATTGCAATTTTATTTATGAAGACTATTGTATTGCCATCGACCATTTCTAGCACATGCGGATTACTTTCTTTTATATCAATTTTTGATGACGAACATATTTTGCTGCCTTTCTTAAGATTTTCAATACTGACCATTTTTAGCCCATAAATAGTGTCAGAAAGTATCCTGTGATTAGGGGTTGCTTTTAATTTATTTCCAGAACGTGTTGTAATTTCAAATAGCTGAGTTGTTGAAGGAAGTTTTTGAACTCTTGCAATCTGTTTAATGACATTGTTATTTCCATCCCAGGTTACAAGTGATTTATTCTTACTTCTGATATCAACATCTGACCCATCAGTTTGGGATTCAACAAATTCTCTAATATTTGTTAATTCACCATTTTCAAGAAAAATCTCGGTTTTTCCATCGACACAATAATTTGTCATATCTGTTAAAATTACTAAAACATCCTTTCCTTTTTCATATGCTAAATATTCAGCAGTAGTTAATGCCATCCTTGGCGTTACTAATCTTTCAATTGTTGGATCGTTCGCCAAGTTCAAGAAAACAACAGCTCTTTCTAAAGCACCGGTTTCTTCGAAATCCTGTATGAATCGCTGGGTTTCTTCATTTGTAATTCCCATTGCACCGAAAACAACACAGAACTCTCCCTTAGTTTTTGCCTGCCTTGCAATTTGCAATGCAACTTCATTGTGCGGCAATCCTGAACCTGAAAAAATAGGCAATTTCTGCCCCTTTACCAAAGTATTCATCACATCAGTTGTGCTGATTCCTGTCTGTATAAAATCACGGGGGCTTTCCCTTGCTATTGGATTTATTGCCGCCCCGTTTATGTCCAAGTATTTCTCAGGAATAATTTCCGGGCCAGAATCAATTGGCTTTCCCCTTCCTGAAAATATTCTTCCCAACATTTCTTCCGAAACCCCTAATTTAAGTGTCTTTCCAGTGAATCTTACAACTGACTGTTTTGACAATCCCCTTGTTCCTTCAAATACCTGGATTACAACAACATCAGTGCTTGTGTCTAAAACCTGCCCCTGTTTTAGGGAACCATCCTCCAATTTAATTTCAACCAATTCTTCAAATTGTATTTCATGTGTTTTTTCAACAAATAATAGTGGCCCTGCAATTCTTGTAACTGTCCTATATTCTTTTTGCACTATTTTCTGGGCATTCATGCTTTCACCCCCTTAGCTGTTATCTTTCCAAATTCTTTCTTCATCTGATCCTGAATCTCCTTGATTTTCTTATCAAATTCTTTTTCTTCAATAAATCCTGCTTTTACTAAACTAGCCAATGATTCAATATTCACAATTGTTTCAACCGGAACATTTTCCTTTACAGCATCATTTGCCATATGGTAAAAGTCAAGGATTGTTTTTAACATCTTGAATTGTTTCTGTGCAGAACAGAATGAATCAATCGGGTGGAATGCATTTTGCTGCAGGAATCCCTGCCTTATCAATCTTGTTGTTTCTAAAATCAACCGCTCCTTTTCCGGCAACGCATCCGACCCAACTAATTGAACAATTTCCTGCAATTCTTCTTCCCTTTGCAATAAATACATTGTTTCCTTTCTTACTTCAGGCCAATCCTTTGCAACATTGTCAATGTACCATTGTTTCAGGGAATCAATGTATAATGAATATGATGTAAGCCAATTAATCGCCGGGAAATGCCTTCTATGCGCAAGCTTTGCATCCAAAGCCCAAAATACCTTTGTTACTTTTAATGTATTTTGTGTAACAGGCTCAGAGAAATCCCCGCCTGGCGGGGATACAGCCCCAATCGGAGTTACTGATCCTAATCTTTCTTCCTTTCCCAAACATTTAATACGCCCGGCCCTTTCATAAAATTCAGCCAACCTTGATGCCAAATATGCAGGATAACCTTCTTCACCAGGCATTTCTTCTAATCTTGAGGAAATTTCACGCATTGCTTCAGCCCATCTTGATGTGGAGTCTGCCATAAGTGAAACATCATATCCTTGGTCTCGGTAATATTCAGCAATTGTTATTCCTGTGTAGATACTTGCTTCACGTGCGGCAACCGGCATATTTGATGTGTTTGCAATTAAAACAGTTCTTTCCATTAAAGGCCTGCCGGTTTTAACATCCTGCAAATGCGGGAATTCTTTTAAAACTTCAGTCATTTCATTTCCCCTTTCTCCGCATCCAATATAAATTACTATCTGTGCATCAGACCATTTTGCTAACTGATGCTGTATTACTGTTTTTCCTGATCCAAAAGGCCCGGGAATACAGGCTGTTCCGCCTTTTGCTAATGGGAATAAAGTGTCAAGCAATCTTTGCCCTGTGACAAGCGGAATAGTTGGCCTTAATTTTTCTTTATATGGCCTTGGTTTTCTTACAGGCCATCTGTGCGCTAATTTTAAAGAAGTACCATCTTCTAACATCCCGATATTATCTGTGATTGTGAACTTGCCTGAATTAATTTCTTTTATTTTTCCAGTTGTGGCAGGAGGAACTAATATTTTGTGGATTGTATTTAATGTTTCTTGTACTGTTCCAAGGACATCTCCGCCTGTAACAGTATCGCCCTTTTTTGCTGTAGCCTTAAAATCCCATTGCTTTTTTTCATCCAAGCCTGAAGCTGTTATTCCTCTGGCAATGAAATCTCCGGATTTCTGTTTCAAAACATCCAATGGCCTTTGAATTCCATCATAGATGCTTTGCAATAATCCTGGCCCTAAATAAGCAGACAATGGCTGCCCGGTAGTTTTTACTGGTTCCCCTGGTTTTATCCCTGTTGTATTTTCATATACCTGAATTGTTGTTTTGTCTCCAGATATTTGAATTACTTCGCCCATTAATTCTTCATTTCCGACCTTTACAAGATCGTACATCTTTGCCCCTAGCCCTTTGGCGACAACAACAGGGCCAGAGATTCTATATATAGTTCCTATTTCTCCTTCCATAAGTCCACACCTATACTCCTTTTTATTAATTCACGCAGGCTGCTCTTTTCTTCACCTGCTAAAGTAATTATAACCGGGCTCACCATTTTCTCCAATTTTCTTTTAGTTGCAAGCCCTACCTTTTGATAATCTTCTTCCCTTAAAACAATAATGCCAATATCCTCAATTTCAATCATGCCCTGCATTTTTCGGTCAATATCCTGGCCATTTGTTTCATATAATGCTTTAATCCCTGCCAACCTGAATCCTGTGATAAAATCATCTGATCCAACAATAGCTATTTGCATTATATCACAACCTGCTCATTTATCAATGATTCTTCAAATTTCGCGCTTTTCAATCTTGAAATTAATCTCAAATTCCTTACCTCATTCTCTTTTGCAATAAAATATCCTGCTATTGGGCTGATATTTTTTCCAAACCTATGCACTAATTTTAATCCCTTATTTATCAGCTGTTTTTTGATTTCAATAGTAAATTTAGCCGTATCTTCCATTTTTTCTGTTTCCCTCAATAATCGTTTCAATTTTTTCCCACAGGGCAGAATGGCATTTTCATATTGCGCATAATTTGCCCTTTTTGCCCTTAAAATATTCAACTTATTTTTCATTTCAATTTCCGCTAGAATTAATTCCTTCAAATCCTTTTCTGCATTTTCCAGCATTTTTGAATACATTTTTTTGTAAATAGCATCTTCCATCCTTCCAAAATCCTTCTGGTTTTCCTTTATTATTGAATAATATTCAGTTCCTTTCAGATATTCAATTAATTCATCCATTGTTTTACTGTCGCGGGCGCATTTCTCCAAAAATTCCCTTTGCAATTTCCCAACCACAATAAAGTTGTTCACAATATTTTCTGGATTTTCATTTGATAATTTTCCCCTTAACAATGTTAGGATGTTGAATGCATCATATTTTGCAAAATATAATTTAACCTGCTTGGATGAAGCCTGGATTGCAAAGTCATATATCCTTTTGAACGAATTCTCTAGGTTTTTATTTGCTGCATTCTCAATTAATTCTGCCCCAGAATATCTTGTAGATAATTCCTCAATCTCTTTTTTGTAATCTGTTTCACCAAGGAATCGTGTCAATTCATTTACACTCATTTTCATTATTCTGTCATAGTCCTCTTTCTCGAGAAGCCTAGATTTCATTACCCTGGCCCTGGTATTTGTGTATGAATATCCGGTTTTACTTTCAAGCATCTTGCCTAAAAACCCTTTTTGAGATTTCATCAATATATTCCTCCTTTGCCTGTTCTAAAAGCCTTTCAAATGTCAGATCAAGCTGTATTGTTTTGTCCTTATTTGCTGCAATTATGCCGCCCAATCCGGCTAAATCTGATTTAATTTCTGCTGTTTGCATCATTTTTTTCACAATATTTGCGTCTGATTTTGAGCATTCAATGTATTTGATATCAGGCAATTCATGTTTTGCTATTGTGATTAATTTTTTCAACAAATCTTCCCTTTGCCTTTCATCCATCTTGCCCAATTTTTCCTTTGCCTTATTTACTATTTGCTCTAAAATAGCTTTCTTCTCTTGCATGCGCTCCTTTTTCAAATCTAGCTTTATGTTTGCAATCTTTTTCTTTTTGTATTCCTCTGCAGCTTTGCTTGCATTTTCCCTTGCTTCCGCTGTTTTTTGTTCAGACCCAAGCTCGGCTTTCTTCAAAATTTCTTTTGATTCAGCTTCTGCTTTTTTTAAAATCTCGCTAGCTTCTCTATTCGCCTGATTTGTTATTTCTTCAATTACCTCTTTCAAAGGCATTTCAAGTCACCCTCTTTATTCTATCTAACTCTAGTGTCCACTATACTTGCCCTAAAGTTTCTTTTCTTTTTGGGCACAAATAAAACTTATCAGTTTTATTGTGCATTAAAATCCGTTTTTGGATTTTAATTGCAACTTACACTTTTTCTTTTCTTTGAAAAAGAAAAGAAAAAGGGCAGTTAGTGGACGACTGGTGCCATACCTATTATTAGGTATGCGATTACTAGGCCGAAAATAATGATTGTCTCAGGTATGACAGTTAATATAAGCGCCTTACCAAAGAGTTTTTCATTCTCAGCTATTGCCCCAACTGCTGCAGCACCAATATCTTTTTCAGCCAAAGCTGTTCCTAATGCTGCACCGGCAATTGCTATGCCTGCACCTATGGCAATTAATCCTGTATCTCCTACCATTTTGCTAACCTCCTTTTTGTTTAAGTATTTGTTTTTTTCTTTTTTACTATAATAGTTTTTCTTTCTTTTTTGATAATTATTGAAGTTCTTTTCTTCCGAAAGGGGAATATGAAATTCCTCCTCCTTCGAAAAATTTTGTAAAGAACTCAACATAATGCAATCTTACTGATTGTATGAACGAACCCAATACGCCTAAGAACATATTTAATGCATGCCCTACAAGCAATACCAGGATTGCCCCTATGATATAAAATCCACCCATTGATATAAATATATTTGCAAATTTATTCACAATTACCGCAAGAATTACTGATGACAACCCAATACCAAAAAGCCTGATATATGATAAGGTGTTGCTTAAGAGAGAAGGCAATTCAATTATTCCTTTTGGCCCTTCAGCAAGATAAAGCATTACAACTGCAGCCAGTGCAAGAATTGCCCCAATAATTGTTCCAAATTCAAATGCGCCAATCATTTGCAATCCAATGCAAGCAATGCCTATCTCAAGTATTAACCAAGATAACTTTTCCTGAATTGCCTTTACCAATCCATGGTTCTTTAATACATTATAGAACCCAACCATAAATCCAACATTCAAATGTATTACCCCGACAATTATTGCAATCATCATCATTGTTGGAATATCATGTACCCTGTTTAATATTGGATGTTCAAATATTTCTAAACCAAAGAATTCACCAAATATGAACCCAAAGAGGATTGATGAAATTGAAGCAATTAATAAAATGTTTAACAATGCTTGCATATCTTTTGACTTGAAGAACCTTTTTAACAAAAAGAAGATTATTGTAGTTACAATCCCATATCCAATATCCCCCAACATAAAACCAAAAAATAATGGGAAAGTAAATGCCATTAAGATTGTTGGATCAATTTCAGCATATTTTGGCAAGGAATACAAATCAAGCAAGAATTCATAAGGTTTTGCAAACCCGGGATTATTCAAAGCAACAGGTGCATCTTCCTGTATTTCATGGTTATGATTGTGTTCTTCAGTTTTATGTTCTATTTCTTCTATATGTATCATATTACTAGCACTTTTTGAAATTGCATCTTTTAATTTTTTAGCAGAATCAGTTGGAACCCAGCCTGAAGCAATAAAAGCATTCCTGCTTGCACCAAACCTTAATGGCACTTCAGCCTTCTCGCTTAATTCTGAAAGTTTTTTCTCATAACCTGATAAAAATGCGGCATTTTCATTTGTGGTTTTCTTAAATTTTTCTTCAATTGTTTTAATTTCATCATTTACTTGCTTTAATTTCCTTTCTAATTGATTTTGATCTGATCCAGAATCAAGTCTTCTTTCCTTGAAATTAAATTCTTTTAATAACGATAAAACATCATTTGCTTTTTTTCTTGGTACAAATAATGCAATTACAAATTCTGTCCCTAAATTCTTCTCAATAACATGGCAATTTCTTAATCCTCTTTTTGCGAGCTCTTCTTTTATCGGAGCTTTAATAGTTCCCTTAAATACTTCTAATGATTTATAGCCTTCAAGCAAATCATTTTTTGTTTCAAGTTTCAGCAATGGATTATTTAGTGAATTATTTAATGATTCTCTTTCTTTTTTCAATTTATCATAGCATTTTGCATTAATTTCAAAATCAGCATAAATATCAGAGAATTTTCCGGCTGCCTGATCCATCTTAAGGTTAAAATTTCCTTTACCTGAAATTTTCAAGTAACTGATTAATCCGCGCAGTTTTACTAATTCGCTTGAATAAGTATCGCCTTCAATAAATGGAATCCCAATATCCAAAAAAGTATCTTCAGTTTTTTTGAAATTTATCAAATGCAGTAAATCTAATTCGTAAAGTGCATTAACTACTTCTTTCTGCTTGCTTTTAGGTCCAGAGATTCTTAGGTGAGACATTTCCCTGGCCTTAAGCATTCTACATTCCCCCGACCATCTTACCTGCAAGGAATTCTGCTTCCTTATCAATATGTGGAGTAGTAGATTTTTTTAAATTAGAAATTTCAGATTCATTTTTCATTATCAATTCTTTTGCATTTTCTCCGGTTTCTTTTTCTGCATTTTCTAATGCAGTTATTTTTAATTTTTCAGCTTGAGAATCAGCATCTTTCATAATCTTTAAGGCATTTACCCGTGCTTCCTTAATAATGTCCGCTGCTTTTTCCTTTGCTTTCAGAATAATCTGTTCTGCCTTTTTTTCAGCTTCCTTTATCTCAACTAAAGTTGAGTCTTCTGCCATATTTACACCTTTAATGAAATCTAAAAGCGCTTTCTGCACTTTTGTGTGTTTAGAGCAATTTGGTTACAGCAGGAATATAAATACTTACTAATATTTGTATCCTGGGATCTGCTGCATTACAGCATATTTGCCGTAAACTACTGCAATTAATTTTGAATTAAGAAACCTTTTTAAATAAATGCCCTGATTCTCGTCAATCAGCGTGTTCCTGCAAAAAAGCTTTACTGCAGCAGCACGCGGCAATGGTGTTCTTGGCTTTCGCATATCTTATTGTTGCAAAAATCCCTTTATATTTGTTTATTATATTATAAATTCCTATGAATCAGCATGAATTAATCCCAGAAGCAATTTCAAAATTTATAAATATCGGCAAAAATGAAATCTCATCAATGCTGGAAAGCCCTGCAGATAAATCCCACGGAGATTTATCCCTGCCCTGTTTCAAGCTTGCGAAAATCCTGAAAAAGAGCCCTGTGCAGATTGCACAAGATTTGTCCGCACAATTAACTGCAGATTTAAATGCAAAAAAACTGAAAGGAATAAGAAAAATTGAACCAGTTAATGGTTATTTAAATTTCTATTTTGATTCCGCGCTTTTGGCCTTTGAAATTATTCCAGCAATTCTTTCTAAAAAAGAAAAATTCTTCCAGAAAAAATCCCCTAAGCCAAAAAAAATCATGGTTGAATATTCCGCACCAAATACAAACAAGCCGTTGCATGTCGGCCATTTAAGGAATGATTCTATCGGAATGGCAATTAGCAATATTTTGGAATTCTCTGGCAATAAAATTGTCCGCGCAAATATGGTAAATGACCGAGGCATTCACATCTGCCAGAGCATGCTTGCTTACCAAAAATATGGCGGAAAAACAAATCCAAAAGAAGCCGGATTGAAAGGGGATAAATTTGTTGGGAAATATTATGTTTTATTCCACCAGAATGCAAAGGAAGACCCTTCTTTGGAAGAAGAAGCTAAAAAACTTCTAAATCTTTGGGAAAAAAATGACAAGGAAACGCGCGAATTATGGGGGAAAATGAATTCATGGGTTTTGTCTGGTTTTAAGGAAACATACAAAAATTTTGGCTCAGAATTTGATGTTTTTCTGCTCGAATCTGAATTTTATGATAAGGCAAAACCAATCCTTGATTTGGGTTTGAAGAAAGGGGTTTTCAAAAAGGATGAAAATGGCAAAATTTTGGCTCTGCTTGAATCCGAAGGTTTGCCTAATAAAGTTATTTTGAGGGAAGACGGAACAAGCATTTATGTTACAAATGATTTGGCTATGACCTTGCACAAATTCAATCATTTCAAATTGGATGAATCTATTTGGGTTGTGGCATCTGAACAAAATTTATATCTTAAACAGCTTTTCAAAATATTTGAATTGCTTGGCTATGATTGGGCAAAAAATTGCCATCATATGAGCTATGGGATGATTTTCTTGCCAGAAGGCAAGATGAAAAGCAGGGAAGGCAAGGTTATAGATGCTGATGATATGATTTTAGAAGTGAAAGAATTGGCAAAAAAAGAATTGCTGAAAAGATATTTTGATCTTTCAAAAACTGAATTGGAAAAAAGGGCGCAAACAATCGCCTTGGCAGCAATAAAATTCATGATGCTGAAAATAGACCACGAAAAGGATTTTACCTTTGTTCCTGAGCAGAGCATTTCCTTTGAAGGGCATTCTGGCCCATATCTGCAGTATACTTATGCAAGGGCAAAAAGCATCCTTGCAAAGGCAGAAAAATATTCTTTGAAAAATGCTGATTTTTCAAAATTAAATTCAGCTAATGAAATGCAACTAATAACTTTGTTGAATGATTTCCCTTCTTTGATAGAGCGTGTTGCCAAAACAAAATCAATACATTCATTGGCAAATTATCTTTTGCAGATAGCAGATGCTTTCAACAGTTTCTATCATGAAAGCAATGTCCTGAATGCAGACAAAGGTCTGAAGGAAGCCCGCTTGGCACTGGCAGAAGCAGTTTCTATTTCCATAAAAACAGGATTGCAGCTTTTGAACATTCAAGTGCTTGAAAAGATGTAATGAAAATACACTTGGAAGTTGTTTTTTCTGCAGAGCTCTGTAGAAATCCTTTATAAATGGGAATAAATAGAGGTTTGCGCCTCTATTTATTGTGACCCAT
>Ga0210017_1002522_pt1 | contig 15613 bp, 15 predicted proteins | sample CryGeyCG2014_020_FD_183966 | JGI IMG/M metagenome (GOLD analysis project Ga0210017, IMG submission 183966) | Groundwater microbial communities from aquifer - Crystal Geyser CG08_land_8/20/14_0.20 (SPAdes) (version 2) | ecosystem: Environmental > Aquatic > Deep subsurface > Groundwater | place... | reverse complement strand
GTGATACCGGCAATCGACCTTAGAGGCGGCAGGTGTGTACAATTAACACAGGGTAGACTCGAGAAAGAATATGTATGTTCAAACGACCCGGTGTTTACTGCGAAACTGTGGCAAGCAGAAGGCGCAAAGAGATTGCACGTGGTTGACCTTGATGGCGCATTTTCAGGAGTTATTCAGCATAGCTCTATTGTGAGAGATATGGTAGACACAGTTCAGATACCGATTGAGCTTGGTGGGGGTATAAGAACGCTTGAATCAATAGAGCAAGCGCTTGAAATCGGCGTGGACCGCGTCATATTGAGTACCATGGTTATTTATAACCGCAAACTCCTTGACAAGGCCATCGGGAAGTATCGCGAGCACATCGTTGTAGCCATAGACGCTATGGATGGCAAAGTAGCAGTTGATGGGTGGCGGAACGTTACTACACTGTCTGCTGTTTCTCTTGCACAGGAAATGCAAAAAGCAGGTGTTCAGGAAATAATCTTTACTGACGTTAGGTGTGATGGACTTATGACCGGACCTAACATAAGGAGCATAACTAACCTGGTTTCTAAAATTACGATTCCAGTGACAGTTTCGGGAGGTATTTGCAGTTTGCGACACGTAGAACAAATACATGAGCTTGAACCAGACGGGGTTGTTGGGGCAATTATCGGTAAGGCGTTGTACACAGGAGACATAGCTCTTTCAGATGCAATTCGTGTTGCTTCAGTTGCGTTACAATACACCCAAAAACAGAACGTTAGTAAACAAGAGGTGAAAAAGCATACAAAAAAGAAAACAACATGATAGAGAAAGAAGATGATTGCTAAACGGATCATACCATGTCTTGATGTCCAGGGCGGCAGGGTAGTAAAAGGGACGAAATTCATCAATTTAAGAGATGCCGGTGACCCTGCAGAAGTTGCTCGGCGGTATCAGGAGGAAGGCGCAGACGAAATTGTATTTCTTGATATAACTGCATCATACGAACGGCGTCCGATTATGCTCGATGTAGTCAGGCATACTTCGGAACACGTTTTTATGCCTCTTACTGTCGGCGGGGGCTTAAGAACACTGGAAGACATAAAACAGATGCTTCATAATGGAGCCGACAAGGTCTCTCTGAATACGAGCGCGTTAGAGAATCCCGGTTTTATAAAAGAAGCTACAAAGGTGTTTGGGAGCCAGTGCATAGTTGTTGCGATTGACGTTCGCGAAGAAGAGGTCTATACTTATGGTGGCAGAAAGGCGACCGGCGTCAATGCAATAGATTGGGCGAAGAAAATTCAGGAATTGGGGGCAGGCGAAATACTACTCACCAGTATGGACTATGACGGAACCAAGAAAGGTTTCGATATTGAACTTACCAGAAAAATAACGGATTCGGTAACGATTCCGGTTATTGCCTCAGGTGGTGCCGGGACTATGGAGCATTTTTATCAGGTTTTCACGCAGACACAAGCTGACGCAGCGCTCGCTGCATCAATTTTTCACTTTCGCGAGGTATCTATACCAGAGTTAAAGAAATATCTTAAAGAAAAGGGGGTAGAGGTAAGAATATGAGGAGAACCAGAGTCAGCCGTTCGGACGCTGGAGCAATAGAGATGGTTTCGGCTGTCTCACTTCTAAGCCAGGTTAAATATTCCCGTGATGGACTGGTGCCTGTCATTATCCAGGACGCAGGCGACGGCACTGTTCTTATGCTTGCATATATGAATTGCATTTCACTTAAGCGGACTATAAAAACGGGTAATACCTGGTTCTGGAGTCGCTCACGCCAGAAATACTGGATGAAAGGCGAAGAATCGGGACATATCCAGAAAGTTCGTTCTATATATCTTGACTGTGATGGAGACACTCTACTCATAAAAGTTAATCAGGTTAAACGTACGGCATGCCACACAGGACACAGGACATGTTTTTACCGTAAACTTAAAAAGAGGGCAATTTGAAGCTCAATACCGGAAAAATTACGTTTGTTTTGTTGATAATCACTGTTTTATTAAGTGTATGCTACAGAATAGCAAATGCAAAAGAAGCAAGCACTGTCTATGCAGTTAAAATAAATGGTGCAATTACACCGCTTACACATGAATTACTCGAAAACGCTTTAACTATGGCAACTGCCGATAATGCAGAAGCATTACTGGTTCTCCTGGACACGCCAGGAGGGCTTGATTCCTCAATGCGCGACTGTATCAAGTTAATAATGAATGCAGATATACCGGTTCTGGTATATGTCTATCCAAAAGGCGCCAGAGCTGCATCAGCCGGTCTTTTTGTCTTACTCGCGAGTAATATTGCAGCAATGGCTCCAGGGACAAGCGTTGGAGCTGCACATCCAGTAATGCCAATGGGGCAACCGGATGCGACTATGAAAGAAAAAATAACAAAAGATGCAATTTCGTACATACGTTCTCTCGCAGAGGCGAACGGAAGGAATGCGGAATGGGCTGAGAAGGCGGTAAAAGAAAGTGCCACGCTTACTGCAAACGAGGCATTTGAACGTCACGTGGTTGAGATAATAGCTAAAGACATAGATTCTGCCTTAAAGCAGGCAGATGGGAGACAGGTCACCGTAGGTGATAAGACGTACGCACTTTCCACCAAAAATGCCAGAGTGGTTACTTATACGCCTGGTTTCCGGGAGAAATTCTTACATGGTCTATCGAACCCGAACCTTGCATACATACTATTGATGCTTGGCATCTGGGGTTTGATTATGGAGTTTTCGAAACCCGGCTTTGGTTTTCCCGGCGTTACAGGAATAGTTTGTCTTGTGCTTGCTTCTTTCGCTTTCCAAACGCTTCCGATTAATGCCGCCGGAATCGTACTTATAATATTTGGAATAATCCTCTTCGTACTGGAGGTAGTAACGCCTACTTTCGGCCCGTTTACGATTGGAGGGATTATTTCTGTTTCACTTGGTTCAATAATGCTTTACAAAAGGTCGGCTCTATATTTAAAAGTTTCAAATTCGCTTATTGTTGCGTTCGTAGCAACTAGCGCGTTCCTTATCGTGTTTGGGCTGACGTTCATAATAAAGACATACAGAAAAAAAGTAACCACTGGTTTAGAAGGAATGGTTGGTTCCAGCGGTAGAGCCGTAACTGCTCTGGCGCCAGGAGGCAGGATATTTGTGCACGGCGAATACTGGGAAGCTCTGTCAGAAGATGGGCAGAAGATTTCCGAGGGCGAAGAAGTTGAAGTGACTGAAGCAGACGGACGGCAGTTGAAGGTAAAACGTAAGTAATAAAATACAGGAGGTAAACATGGCTGGTATTTTCTTTCTTGTAGTCGTTGCAATCATTTTGTTGTCTTCTGCAATTAGAGTTGTTACTGAGTATGAACGCGGGGTAATTTTCCGGCTCGGTCGTCTGGTCGGTGCAAAAGGCCCGGGTATTTTTTTCATTATCCCAATCATTGACCGCATGATTCGGATAAGTTTAAGGACAGTAACGTTTGATGTAACCCCGCAGGAAGTCATAACGCGCGACAACGTGCCTGCCAGGGTAAATGCTGTTGTATACTACAGGGTCATTGACCCTTGCAAAGCAGTAGTTGAAGTAGAGAATTATCACTATGCAACACTACAGATTTCACAGACAACACTCAGAGGGGTTCTTGGTTCCGTTGAACTTGATGGTATTCTGACACAGCGCGAAAAGGTAAATCAGGAACTTCAAAAGATAATTGACGAGCAGACAGACCCATGGGGTATAAAGGTCGGTGTAGTAGAAATAAAAGAAGTCGAAATCCCTGATTCGATGAAGAGGGCGATGGCGAGACAGGCTGAAGTGGAGCGCGAACGCCGCGCGAAAATTATTAACGCAGAAGGTGAATATCAGGCAGCAGAGAAAATTTCGATGGCAGCAGACATTATCGGAAAAAACCCAGTCTCGCTGCAACTGCGGTATCTTCAGACCTTGAGTGAAATATCTGCAGAGCACAATTCGACGATAATATTCCCATTACCAATTGATTTATTAAAAGCGTTTACTGGAAAGATCCAGACAAATTCAAAAGCATAAATTGGTATCAATCAATGGATGATTGAATTTCACGAGGTCTCTCACTATTATGAGCATGGTAAAATAGTTATCAGTCCGCTTGTTGATGTAAATTACTCATTCAAAGCAGGTTTAATATATGTAGTGTGTGGTGCAAGCGGAATTGGCAAGACGACTCTATTGCGGTTGTTTTGTCGCGATGAAATTCCAGCGGAAGGTCATATATTTTATGATGGCGAAGATATTTCAACATTCAAAAAACAACAATTACTTGCGTATCGCCGCCGGTTTGGAAAAATATTTCACACCCCATATCTTATTGACGACCGTTCTGTACTGGAGAACATAGAAATAGCAGGGATGTTGTCTGGTAAGTCACATGGAGAGATTAGAGAAAATGCAAAAAACCTGCTAGATGCGTTTGATATTAGGAAGGTTGCCAGTAGGTATCCACGAGAACTTTCTTCCAGTCAGGTACAACGTGTTTGTATTGCACGTGCGTTGATAAATAAACCGGAATGGGTAGTTGCAGATGAACCGTGGAACAACCTGGACAAAGAAAATTGCATGCTAGTTAACAGCGTATTTACGGATATGTCACTGAACGGAGCCGGACTGCTCATCACAACTGCACGTGAGGATATCTGGAAAAGTTTACCATCAGAACCGCTGCGTCTTATAGCAGGTAAAATAATCAGCAAGAAAAAATGAGCATACTATACAGTATAAAAGAGGGTTATCGAAATTTTCGTTCGCATGGTTACGCTACCGGGATATCTGTCTCAGTCGTCACTCTGATACTGGTGCTTGTCGGGTATATTGCGGTTTTTACAATAAATGTCCACGGCCTGCTTGGTATACTGCGTGGCCGGATTGGACTCGTCGTTTTTACAGAATACGGAGTGTCAAATGAAATAGCGCAGTCGATTGGCGATCAGATTTCGCGGTTGGAGAACGTTTCCGGGACTCACTGTGTCAGTCCGGAAGATGCACTAGAACAATTTAAAAAGGATGACGTGTTATCCGGGCAGATTCGAATAAACGGCTCTAACCCGCTGCCTTACTCCTACGAAGTAAAACTGAAAGACGTAACGTCTGATACCGTCAGCAAGACCGTTACGCAGATAAGGGCAATAGATTATGTGGATACGGTCCGATATGGACAGGGAGCACTGGAGCTATTGGATTCTATTGAATCTGGCACAAAAACTCTGGTTACAATCCTGGGAATTATACTTCTCGGGATTGCGCTCGTGGTTATTTCGTATACAACAGGAATTAACGCTCGTCTTGAAAGCGAAAAAGTCAGGTTCCTGACAACGCTTGGTGCATCGCGTTCATTTCACGTACTCACTTTTCTTACCGAAGGTGCACTTCAGGGTATTCTCGGCGGGCTGATTGCTTCTGGCATAGTTCTTTTCACGCTCTGGCTTGCAGGAAAAAACATCCACCTTGTTCACGTCAATCCTTTTTTGTTTATAGGGGGACTCACTATCCTTGGTCTTGTTCTCGGGCTCATAGGAGAGTCCTTGTCTGTTTGGCACTCTCCTAAACATGGTAAGGAGAGTGCAATTTCAGTAGTTTTATTGCTGCTCGTATTTATTATTGGCATACCGCATTATTGTATTGCGGATGATAGTGCCGGTATTGATGAATATAACCATAAGATAAACGAAAAACAGTCAGAACTTAAAGATATCGAGTCAAAGCTCAAAAAAAGCGAAGAAGAATCTATACGGCTTGAAAAACACGAAAAAGAAATTAATGCAAGAATCGAGCAAGTCCAGAAACAATTAGAACGTAGCACCAAACGGTTGTCCGACCTGGCAATTCAAGAGAGACAGACACGCGCAGAACTTGAACAGGTCAGTAGAAAATATTTCAAGCAACTGAATACGAATAACGAGATTGAGAAACAAATATCCTGCGACCTCAGAACGATTTACACTCGGGGTTGGTGGCAAACTGATCCAGTTCAGGAATTTGCATTATTGTGTTTCTCAAATAATATCAACCAGTATCTGGTGCATACCAAGTGGTCTGAAGCAGTTTTGATTCGAAAACAACAACTGTTAGAACAAATGCGTAAAGAGGCACAGATGCTCGCTGGTAACCGTGACGAGCTTAGCAGGCAGAAAACGCACCTTTTGAATCTTAGAAGCGAGACAGAAAAAGAGGCGCGACGTCATAGAGCGCTCATCGAGGAGAAAAAGAGCATCCTTGCCAGTGTAAATACGCAGAAGGAACAGTGTAGAATAGAGATGGAAGAACTAAAGAGTACTGCTGGAGAATTACAGCAACTGATTAACCGTTTTGAGCAACAAAAAGAATTACTCGCCAGAAAGGAAACAGTTGACTTAAGCGAATTGAAAGGAAATCTCGCATGGCCGGTGAAGGGGAAAGTAATAGGATATTATGGTAAACACCATGATTCTGACCTGGGGATCGTTATAAATAGTAATGGTATCAGGATTTCTGCAGAGCGTGGAAGCATTGTTAAAAGCGTAGCATCAGGAGAAGTGCTTTTTGCTGACGTATTCCGTAGCTATGGACAGATGGTGATAGTTCTACATGCAGGTAACTATTATTCGGTATACTCTAATTTGGGCGATACAAAAGTGAATGCTGGCGACCGTATTTCACCAGGACAGATAATAGGTAGTGTTGGAGAAGATGGTTGCCTTTATTTTGAGTTCCGCGAGAACGGGAAACCTGTAGACCCTGTCGCGTGGCTTTCACAATGAGGAGGAGGTATTATAAATGACAAGAAATCATGAGAGAAAGAGTTATTTTCGCAGAGCCGTAGTAATTGCAAGAATTCTGATAGGATTATCAGTGTGTGCGTTTGTATGGAATTCGCATAGTGTCCATGCTCAATCAAATGAAGTTTATGAGCAGATGAAGCTCATATCCGAGGTGTATTCGCATGTGGAAAAGGACTATATAGAACCGTCTGAAGCAGAAGAAATAATACGCGGTGCGTGTGAGGGCATGGTTGGTAAACTCGATGATTTTTCTCAGTTTATGCCGCCAGATACCCATAAGAGGATGAGAGAAGACACTGAGGGGGAATTTGGCGGACTTGGTATCAGGATAGGTATGCGTGACGGTATTCTTACGGTTATAACACCGTTGCCAGGCACGCCAGCTTATCGTCTTGGGATATTACCAGGAGATAAGATTGTGAAGATTGAAGGTGAATCAAGCGAAGGTATAACCCTCAACGAGGCCTTGGATAAACTTCGTGGTAAGCCTGGAACGAAGGTAACAATTTCAATTCAGAGAGAAGGAGAGAAAGAGCTACTTGACTTCACAATAACCAGGGAGAAAATTCAGATCCAGACAGTATATTCAGAAATGCTTCAGGAAAAGATTGGATATGTTCACTTAACCGAATTTAACGAACAGACACCTGGCGAATTTCAGCGTGCGTGGCAGGAACTTACCAAGCAGGGAATGGAAGCGCTGGTACTTGACCTCAGGAACAATCCAGGCGGGTTATTGACTTCTGCAGTTGAAGTATGCCGCTCTATGATTGGGGATAACCGTCTGATTGTTTACACACAGGGGCGCGATCCAAGACAAACAGTCAAATTCTTTGCAGACTCCAAACCCAAAAATTCAGTAATCCCTATGGTTGTTCTTGTCAACAAAGGGTCTGCTTCTGGTTCGGAAATTGTCGCAGGGTGCATCAAGGACTGGAAAAGGGGTGTCCTGGTTGGAGAGAAGACGTTTGGCAAAGGGTCTGTTCAGAGTGTTTTTTCGCTCTCTGGTGGTTCCGGTTTGCGTTTGACCACAGCCAGATATTACACGCCTTCCGGCACGTGCATAGACAAAATTGGTATTGAACCAAACATAGTCGTGGACGTTTCGCGTGAACTTGCAGTAAAGATAATGCAGCAGGAAGAAAAAATCTATAAAATCAGTCCGGAAGAAAAAGCAAAACAGGAAGAGGAAAAGGTAGAAGACCCGCAGCTTAAGAGAGCGCTGGATATACTAACAGCGCACCAGATATTTGCAGGAACACCGGAGGAAGCTGAAAATGCAACAAAACAGGAATAAAAAGAAAAAGACAAAAGTTGCGTTTCTGATAATTGGTTGTGCAGTAGTTATAAGTGCTGTCATATTCGTTGTTGTCAGGCAAAAACGTGACCTCACACATCTTTCGCTTAAGGTAAATGAAGTGGTCCGTTCGGAACTCGTTGATATCGGTTTTACGGATATTGACCTTGTCAGAGAATACGGGGAAGAGATGGAATATGGCAGGCACACCTGGGTTGCCGTCCACAGAATCCTTAGAGTTGACGAGAAAAAATCCATAGATGATATAGTCGAACGTCTGAAGGCTGCTATAGCCAAACTCGATATGAAGATAATTTTTTCAGGGATTCATGGTGGACAATACGTGATAAGAATAGGCAAGGATTCTATGGTGATGAATACCGTGATATTACGAGCACCAGCATTTATTTCCAGGAGAAAGGCAGCGCATCGGCTCGCTATAGTCATAGACGACGTTTCTCAACGGAGATGGGCACGTCTTACTGACCTGGATATTCCGCTCACGTTTGCAATACTTCCAGATAGACGGAGCTTTTCAGCAGCAAAAGAGCTCCGCTCGCTGGGGTACGAAATAATACTCCACCAACCTATGCAGCCGGAATCATATCCGGAAGACAACCCTGGCCCAGGCGCGATTCTTACCGGTATGAAAGACGAAGAGATTCGTATGATACTTACGCAGAATCTCACCAGTGTGCCTGGCGCCGTGGGAATAAACAACCATATGGGTTCCCGCATTATGAAAGATGCTAAAATGCTTGAAGTTATCCTTAAAGTAGTTAGAGACCGTGGATTAATATTCCTGGATTCCAGAACTTGTCCAGACAGTCCTGCAGGTGGAATAGCACGAGAACTTGGAGTTCCTTTTTTGGAAAACGAAGTATTCCTTGATAACGAGGATGATTTTGATTACATCAGGGAACGATTGGAAAAAGCAGCGTCAATTGCACTCAAACATGGGACATGCGTTGCAATTGGTCACGTGCAAAGAAAGAATATCGCTTTAGCAATTAGTTCAGTTATAGATGATTTTCGTTCGCGCGGCATAGAGTTTGTCTATCTTTCTGATATGGTGGATTTTACTACGGTTTATTCCGATTATTAAAGGGCTAAACAATGTATGTTATGGGAATTGACACGTCATGTGATGATACTTGCGTAGCTATAATAAGAGATGGTACAGAAATCTCTTCAAACGTAGTTTCGTCTCAGGTTGACGTCCACAAAGAGTGGGGCGGGGTAGTCCCTGAACTAGCTTCACGCAGTCATGCAGAGGCAATGAATGCAATCTTAGATGTTGCGCTCCAGAAATCCGGTCTCGGTTTTTCTAACATTGATGGCGTCGCTGTTACTTTTGGGCCAGGGTTACCAGGAGCTCTGAGGGTTGGAATAAATGCTGCGAGTGCAATTGCGCTTGCACTAAACAAGCCATTGATTGGTGTGAATCACGTAGAAGCACACATATTCGTAAATCTGCTTGTTGACCCGGATTTAAAACCGCCTTTTCTCGCACTTGTAATCTCAGGTGGCCATACAGAGCTTGTTTACGTATCAGAATGGGGTGATTATCGTGTTGTCGGCAGGACCAGGGATGATGCCTGCGGAGAAGCGTATGACAAAGTTGCAAAACTTATCGGGCTTGGCTATCCGGGTGGTCCTATAATAGATGAACTGGCACATAGAGGAAACCAGGGCGCGATAGAATTTCCGCATGCAAAAATGAAAGACCGTGGTCTCGATTTTTCATTCAGTGGTATAAAAACAGCGGTGCTCAATTACGTAAAAAAGAAACGAAAGGAAACTGGTGACCAGAATTGGCCAGGTCAGGAACCAGACAAAGCCGACCTTGCTGCCAGCTTTCAGCGTGCAATGGTGAATATGCTTATAGAGAATACCGTGAGGGCTGCGCGTGAGTCAAATACAAAACGTTTAGTGCTTGGTGGTGGAGTTGCATCAAACCGGGGGCTAAGAGAGAATCTGGACGAGTTGAAAGAACATCTCGGCATTGAAATTCATATACCACCTCCGGAACTGTGCACTGACAATGCAGCAATGGTCGCAGAACTTGGATGGTGGCGGTTTTCAGGACAACAATATAAACTTTCTCCAATTTCAGTCCTTGAGCTAAAAGCATACCCTAACCTGTCTCTCGACGCGAAATGAAGAAACCTACGATTGTTTGCATGTATATTGCTTTTTCCAGTGGACACAAAACTGCAAGTGATGCAATCATGAATTCCATCGGACATCTTTACCCGGAAACTAATACCGTAGGAATCGATTCCGTCGAATATGTGTTTCCGGTAATTGGCGATATGATTAGCGTGACGTATCTCGGTTTTATCCGTGCGTTGCCGCAAATATGGGAATATATGTATGATAATCCGGGCGTAGTGGAAGCAACAAAAGAATTAAGACACTTTGCGAATGCAACAAATATATGGAAAATGAAGCGGATGCTTAAAAAATATAACCCTGATGCAGTTGTCTGTACACAAGCTGCGCCCGCTCATGTTATAGCTTCGGGCAAACGCAAAAAAAAACTAGACGTTCCTCTTTTTGCCGTAGTTACTGATTATGCAGTTCATGCTTATTGGATTCAACGCGGCATTGATTATTATATCGTCGCAAACGAATACTCAAAGCGCCAACTTATAGAAAATGGGGTGCGAAAAGACAGTATTTACATTTTTGGTATCCCGATTGACAGAAAGTTCAAAAAGCACGTCGAAAAGCCAGAAGCACGTAAAAGACTCGGCCTCGATAGCGAGATAACAACAGTCCTCGTGTTAGGCGGTGGCCAGGGTTTGGGCTCAATAGAAGAAACTGTCTATATGCTTGGCCAGATACCAGATAAATTTCAGATAGTCGTGGTAACGGGCTATAACAAACGGCTTAGAAAACGGCTGGAAAAATTTTCAGAGCATTGCCCTAAACTGTTAAAACCACTCGGATACGTGCATAATATGTCAGCTGTAATGGATGCAAGTGATATGGTAGTTACGAAACCAGGCGGAGTTACCACTGCAGAATGTCTTATAAAAGGACTACCAATGGTCGTATTTGAACCAATTCCAGGTCAGGAAACCAGAAACGCAAGATATCTTATGCATCACGACGCAGCGCTCATTGCCGACGGAATTGATGGACTATATCATGTGGTTAGGCAACTCGTGAAACATCCCGGCAAGCGTGAAGAAATGAGTAAACGTGCACTCGCAATTGCGCGTCCAAATGCCAGTGAGGATATCGCAAGACTGGTAATGGAAAAAATTAAGGCCGGGAATATGTCAGACGGTAGCCGCAGGCTTTAAGCCTCTCGCAATCTGGGAATATGTCAGACAAAAGTGAACGTCTGGATGAGCGCTTGGAAATGGTCGGTACACAAATCCAGAGACGCGGCATAACCGACCCACGTGTACTTAAAGTAATGTCTGAAGTTCCGCGTCATTTATTCGTACCTATACAGTTCTCAAAAGAAGCATATAGTGACTGGCCACTTCCTGTAGGTGAAGGCCAGACCATATCGCAGCCGTACATCGTTGCGCTTATGACCGAGCTTATGAAACTCACTGGAAATGAAAAAGTGCTTGAAGTTGGAACCGGCTCAGGATATCAGGCAGCCGTGCTCTCGCGTCTGGCTAAAGAAGTATATACCATAGAACGTCACGAGCAACTTGCAAACCGTGCGAATGAAGTGCTTGCCGACATAGGATGTTCAAACGTCCATGTGATGGTAGGTGATGGTACTGAGGGCTGGCCTCTAAGAGCACCATTTGACGCGATAATGGTAACTGCTGCAACAGAGGGAATTCCCCAGCCATTGAAGGACCAGCTGAAGGAAGGAGGCAGAATTGTTGCTCCACTCGGCGGTGCATTTAGCCAAACGCTTACAGTGCTGGAACGCAAGCACAAAAAGTGGATTGAAAAACCAATTTGCGGATGCGTATTTGTCCCGCTTATCTCAGGGGAATAGGAACCTGACACTTCGTGGCAGAATGCTCAAAGTCTATGATTGAATCTTGGTATCATATTCTATATACTTTTCTTTTTGCTATGACTCCGATAGCCGAATTACGCGGTTCTATCCCCCTGGCAATAAGTGTGTTTCGTCTCCCGGTTGCATATGCGTTTATCGCATCCGTTCTTGGGAATCTCGTTCCGGTTATCCCTATTTTACTTGGTCTGGAATGGCTGACGCGGTTACTGGAAAAACACTGGAAATTTGGACGGCAATTACTTGAAAAAATACTTAATCGTAGTAAAAAACATTCAGATATTGTAAGGAAGTATGGCTTCTGGGGACTCATTATTCTGGTTGCCATTCCTCTTCCCGGGACCGGCGCATGGACTGGTTCATTCATTGCTTTTCTTCTTGGTCTGGACAGGCGCTGCGCTTTTATGGCAATCGCTTGGGGAGTTCTAATCGCCGGGGTAATTGTCACTCTGGCGACGCTCGGCATTATAGGTGTTGTTAGAGTCACTGGATAGATTTGCTCTCATTTAATTCGGGGCGTGGCTCAGTTGGTAGAGCGCATGGTTCGGGACCATGAGGTCGGCGGTCCGAGTCCGCCCGCCCCGACCAGATTAGACATTTTGACGTAAGAGCAGTATTTGTTTGCTTGTTCTGTCCTGCCACAGCGGGACTCTGCTCACAGAAACCCTTGTATTTCGGCACTAAATCAAAGGGGCGGACAAAATCAAAAATTACTTTCCTGTCCAGCAGACGACGGTTCGTTCCAATTTTTTTCACAAAAGTTTTTATTTCATAAAAATCTTCTGACGAAGCAAGTTTTTCGGCGTGGTGAGCGGTTTTTATCCATTCCCGCAATGGTTCGTTCCAATTGTTTCCCTTTCGCCCAAAATCTGCCTTTTTCTGTAAAAGTTCTGTTTTTGTTTTAATCAGCTCGTCCTTTTTAACAAGATAAACCTCTTTATCGATAATGCCGTCAAGAAAAGCATTTACTAATCTGTCAAGTTTTATTTTCGCCTCTTTAATTCCTACCTCAAGATTTTGGGCGAAAGATTGCGAAGCATGGACTTGCTCTTTTTCCCATATATCAACCTGAGCAAGCATTTTCTCTGCCCATGCTTTGCAAAGAGCGACTTTTTGAAGCATATCTTTAAGTTGGATAGCAAGTAAATCCTCTCTCAAATATCTTTGACTGCAAGAGCCAAGCCGTTTAGTGCAGCGATAATATCTATAAGTTCCACCATTTCCATGAACATATTGAGCAGTTATCGCCGCTCCACACTCACCACACCTCAGGAGCCCTACAAAAGGGAAATTATGGCTCTTTTTGCTTTTTCTCGGCTTGGCTCTGTCCTTTAGAACTTTCTGCACTGCTTCAAAAGTCGCTCTGGAAACAATTGGTTCAAATTTACCTTCATAAGTTTCACCGTTATGTACGATTATACCGAGATAAACTGGATTAGTTAACATCCCCTGAAGTGTGGCTTTGCAAAGTTTTGTTCCGTTCTTGCTCACCACGCCCCAAAAACTCAGGCGGTTTCCCAAACTCTCTAGTGTATGTTTACCTTGAGCAAATTCTTCAAATGCTTTCTTAACAATTATGGTTTTTACGGTGTCTGGCTCTATATTCCTTGTTTTAGGATTATTTATATATCCAAACGGAGCTAATCCCGGCCATTCACCACGCCTGAGTTTTTGGCGAATCCCACGCTTTACATTTTCAGACAAATTATCTGAATAATATTTAGATTGGCCAAAGGCGACCTGTAGCATAAAGAGTCCTTGGGGTGTTGGCTCAAACCAGAAGGTAGGGAAGCGCAAAGAAACCAGTTTGTCTATATCAATAAGATAAATTATCTGTCCACCATCTACACTGTTTCGAGCAAGCCGGTCTGGATGCCAGGCTAAAAGCCCTAATGGTTCCTTGTTTTCCTTTATTCTTTCCATCATCTTATTAAAAACTTCTCTGCCTGGTTTCTTTGCGCCTTTACTTTCTATAAACTTTTCTGTTACCTCTAAATTTTCTCTTTTAGCATACTCCGCCAACTCCACAAGTTGGGCTTCAATAGACATTACTTGTCTTTCTTCATCTTCGGTTGATTTTCTGGCATAGAGAAAGTATCTTGTCTTCATAGTTTCACCTCTTAATTGTTAGTCTCCTTTGGCCTTCCCGATTTCGTCGGGATGTAAAGCGTGGGATTAAAAAACTTGCTTCGTCTTTTGTCCATCCCTTTGATTTAGTGCCGAAATACAAGGGTTTCTGTGAGCAGAGTCCCGCTGTGGCAGGACAGAACAAGCAAACAAATACTGCTCTTGCGTCAAAATGTCTAATCTGGTCGCAATTGCTGAACGAAGCTCGAACCTTTTTTGAGCAAAAATTCATCTAGGAACCCTGCTTCGCAGTATTGGCGGGGCGGAAGGGGGGTCTGGGGGGAATTCCGCCCCGCCAATCCCTGATTCTTTTCCCAGCCGATTCTTTTTGGCAAAATTTACCTAGCAATTTGAAATTGCTATCCTCAAATCAAAAGTTTGTGAGTATTGCAAATTATTTTAAATTTGGTATAATGTTAAATATCAAAAAATGTTGCTCTAACTATGCTATCAAAATTCGGAAAGGAAGTCAAGAGTAAAATATGATAGGAGATAATGTAAAGAAATTTCGGAAGAAGAAGAATCTTACACAAGATGGTCTCGCAAGAAAAGCTGATATCCCTTATACTACTTTGACAAAGTTAGAGTCCAACGTTGTCAAAAAGCCTTCTGTTCAGACAGTAGCAAAAATTGCAAAAGCACTTGAAGTTGGTATTGAGGAATTGATAAAATAGATTTATGGCAAACATAGAAATCAGCAAAGATATACAACTCAGCTGGGAGATATTGGATACATTAAAACCCCTTCGGATTTTAGAACCATATGAAAATAGCAAAAGGTTACAATTTGAGGATTTGGAGTTTTGTATAAATTTTATAGTTGAATCAGTTTTGAAACTACAGGAATTTGATTTTGAGCTTAAAATACAATAAATACTTCGGCTAACACAGTGTTTGTGGTTCGTTTCACTCACCCAAATTGGTTAATGCCAACTTCACAAACACTCGGAATGTTAGGCGCAATCTATTTCAAGGCAGGGAATGATTTATGCTTGAAAAATTAGCAGCGGTAGTAACAATCTTATGCGGAATTGCCGCGCTCACGAAATGGGGGCGTAATCAATACAAGAAGTTTTGGTACTTTCTTACTCGCTATCGTCCTAAAGTTCCAAGGGAAACGGTAAAACTTATTCCACAATATCATCATAATTGGTGGTCTTTAGGGTCTTCAAAAGGTGAACCTGCTATGCAAGTAGTTTCTGATTGGTATATTACCAATATTTCTGATATTGATGTAGTAATTTGTGAAGTTAGTCTTAGAAAACCAAAAACTATAGGACATGTCTCTGTTCGCCATCCACATCAAAACATCTATGGAGGTTATTCAATTCCACCTGGCTATACGACAGAGGCAAGCGTTGATTTTTGGATTCAGCCCCCTATCTGTAAGGAAGAGGAAACATTAGTTGTTGATATTGATTTTGTAGATCAA
>Ga0210017_1002521_pt1 | contig 15614 bp, 11 predicted proteins | sample CryGeyCG2014_020_FD_183966 | JGI IMG/M metagenome (GOLD analysis project Ga0210017, IMG submission 183966) | Groundwater microbial communities from aquifer - Crystal Geyser CG08_land_8/20/14_0.20 (SPAdes) (version 2) | ecosystem: Environmental > Aquatic > Deep subsurface > Groundwater | place... | reverse complement strand
ATCGAAGAAGAAGCTTTCCAGAAAGGGGAAGAGCTTTCGAAAAAATTCCAACTTCCCAATCTTAGAGAAAAGGGCAAAAAAGTTCCCACCGATGAATATACTTATGATTTAACCGACCGGCACCGGGGTTCGGGCCAATTCCTGGATAAAAAAGAAACCATAAAGAGTATTGTTAGAACTAATGTGATTCTTGGTCGTATTGATAAAGACAATATTGACACGGCAAAAATGGTTGTTGGACCCAACGATAAAGTTTACCGGGTTCTTTCCCGAGAGAAAGTTTGGAAATCTCAGGCAATAGTGTTTTTTGCCAGAGATTATTCGGGCTCCATGTACGGCGAGCCGACAAAAGCCGTAGTAGCCCAGCATTTGATGATTTACGCCTGGCTTTTGGTCCAGTATGAAAAATTGGTGATTCCGAGATTTTTTGTCCACGATACAGAAGCCAAAGAAGTCTCGGTTGAAGATTACTTCAAGTTAAGTGCTAATGGCGGCACTTTTATACCTTCAGTTTATAAGGAAATTACCAAGACCGTTGAAGGCGAATCGCTTGCCAGAGATTATAATATCTATGTTTTTCAGGGTACTGACGGCGATGATTTTGACGATGGGAGAGAGGCGATTCCGGAAATTGAAAAGATTCTCGGCTATGTTAATCGTATGGGAGTCAGCATACTGAAACACCCTTATTATGGAGATAGGAAAACTCCTTTTGAACAATATGTAAAAAAAGGAAATTTTGAGAGCCAAAGAGATGTTTTCAGAATGCATGTCATGCTCAACGTGGATGTGACCGAAGATGACAATATTGAAGCCATTAAAGCGCTAATTGCCCAAGATTAGGAAAGTAAACAAAGCGACTCATAATTCGAGCCGCTTTTTATTTCTCCAAATATCCCTTGACTTTCCTTTTGAGATTTTGTAGATTAGAAAGAGAACATTTAAAAATAAGGGAAGTTAAACTTCCTAAATATGGGAGGTAAAAGCAGATGGAATTAATAGATCAGAGAACGAAAAAAATCATGGAAGAATGCAAGGTGAGAGCGAAAGCCGCAGGATTAGAGATTCGGGGAGAAACGCTGGAATACATCATTACCAATCGGGAGTTAACAGAACTTAAGTCGAAAGTAATGATTCCAACCCTTTACGACTACTGGGTTCATGATGTAGAGGTTATCAGAGATAAATGGATTTACGATGTTTTTCCGTATAATCCTTACGAGACCGTCATCAACACGAGGCCCGCGATATCTTTTTACAATGATAATAATCCGGATTGGTTGAACGTCATGGTTTTCTATCATGTTTTGGGCCACATTGATTTTTTCCAGAATAATGTTTTTTTCAGAAAGACCTGGGATGATGATTTTTGCGGTCAGGCCCTGGCCGACAAACGCCTCATAAATAGAATTAGAGAAGAAATGGGTCAAGATAAAAGATGGGTTGACTACGTGATTGAATTTGCCAGAGGCATAGATAATTTGGTTGGCTACTATCAAGAGCTTGAGGAAGCCAATAAGGTTCAAATGCAGAATATTTTCGGGGCATTTTCTGAAAAAGTGAATTTCTACTTCGGCGAATTCTTAAGGCAGCTTTACGATAGGGGAGCAGTGGAGATGAAAGTCTATTATGACGAAGTAGAGCGTTATAATCAGTATTTGAAACAATTCGGTCAGGAGCGCGGCGAAGAGATTTTCTTTGACAATTATGATTTCCGGAGCAGATTCCCGGAATTCAACAGTATTTTCGAAAAACGCAAAAAGAAAGAAACAGTTGAAACAAAGGATATCTTGCAGTACCTTATGGAACGCTCCGAGTTCATAAATAAAGAACAAAACAAGTGGATGAAAGATGTTCTTCAGGTGGTAAGAAAGACTTCTTTGTACTTCCAGTCCCAGCTTAGGGATCATATTTGTAATGAGGGCTGGGCTTCATTATGGCATGAAAGATTATTCATGACCGACGAAAGAATTAAAGGACACGAGGTAAACTTCGCCAGGGTTAATGCCACGGTTTTGGTAGATCCGAGAGTCGGGTTCAATCCCTACATTGTCGGCATGCACCTCTTTGAGTTTATAGAGGAATTAGCCAGTAAAGGAAAGCTTTCTTACGGTTTCCAGCTGATAAAAGATTTGGAATCAAGAGAGCATTTTGACCGAAAATTGGGTCCGGATTTCGGGAAAAAGATTTTATTTGAAGCGAGAAGGAATTTCAACGATTTTTTGCTGGTAAATTTCCTGTCCGATGACAATTTCCAGGATTTTGTAAATAAGTACAACCTATTTATTGCCGGGATACGCATTCATCCTCAAAAATTGGGTTTTGCTGAAATCTACATCAAGTCAAGGTCGGGCCTAGAGTACCGCAAAATGCTTAATAAATCTTTGTATCACCCTCCTTACATCGTGATTAGAGAAGATAAGGCCAAAGAGGGAGAGCTGTATCTTGACCACGTCTTTGAAGGCAGGACGCTTGTAACGAGATATATCCCGGCAGTTTTAATTGGTTTAGCTTATCTCTGGGGCAACATAGTGAAGCTTGAAACAACGGAGTTTGAGGTAGAAGAGATGGATTACCGGAAAATGTTTTACAATCAGGAAGCTAAACCGAAATATAGAAAACACAGAGTGCTTTACATTTGTGAAGGGAAAAAGGTTGACAGAACCGTTCTTGTCTACGATTGGAAGGAGGAATAGTTATGGATGAAATGAAAGAAGCCCTTGAACCTTTAAGGATTGAGGTTGAAAGCAAAGATAAAAGAGCAGCTTTGAGCTTTGAGGATTTTCTTGGAATCGTAAGATCCGATCCCCAAAGAGTTCTGCGAAATATCTTTCAGTTGTTTTACGACATGGTAATGTCTCCACATTCTCCATATCGTGTTATCGAGAAAAAAGACGAGTATCCGGGTGACCCTGAATCCATCGGTTTTGTCGAGTACGACTGTTCAAAAATTTTCTCTGTAGGGAAGGATAATCCCTTTTTCCCCGATAGACTCCTTGCCAACAGATTTGTCAGGAAGGTGAGGGACCTTAAGCAGGGATCCCAACAGAATAGTATGCATGTTTATGAAGGTCCGTCCGGCTGCGGAAAATCCAGATTCTTAAATAATCTTCTCCAAACATTCGAGGAATATACTAATACCGAGGAGGGGCAGAGTTTTGAAATTTTCTGGGAGATAAAGATAGATGACCAGAAAGTTGAAGTTCCCTGTCCCAGCCACGATCATCCGATATCGATTATCCCGAAAGCTCACCGTGTTGATTTTTTGGACAAATTATTATCCGAACAGAAAGCTGAAATCAGGCATAAGATTTCCCACGAAAAAGAGTATGAGTGGCTTTTCGAAGGGGAAGCCTGCACCATTTGTCAATCTCTCTTCTCGGAACTGTGTAAAAAATGTAATTCTCTCGATGAAGTTTTGGGCATGATTAAAGTCCGACCCTATCAATTCAGCAGGAGATTGGGTGAGGGCATCAGTGTTTTTAACCCGGGCGACAAGCCGCCATCACCAAAAGAAATGTATCTGGGCGACAAGCAGATTCAAGAGAAGCTGGACCAGATTTTCGGAGTGAATCGGGTAAAGTATGTGTATTCACAGCTTGCCAAGACAAATAACGGCATTTATGTCCTCATGGATATCAAATCGCACAACGAGGAAAGATTGCTTGAGCTTCACAACGTTATTTCGGAAGGTGTTCATAAGGTGAATAGCATAGAGGAGCGGATAAATTCACTCTTCATCGCTTTGATGAATCCCGAAGATAGAGAAATACTGAAAAAAGGAGAATCATTCGAGCAAAGAATTAAACCTTGCAGAATTTCTTATGTGATGGAAGTGCCGACCGAAGTTAAAATTTGCCACAGTATTTTTGGAAAAGACATTGATTTGTATTTCCTCCCGAGAGTCCTGGAAAATTTCGCGAGGGTGATAATTTCCTCCAGGATGAATACAGAGTGCGAGCCGCTCAAAGAATGGATTAAAGATTTGCGGCAATACAGCCAAAAACACTACTGCGATGAACAGGGTTTCTTATTAAGGATGGAAATATACGGCGGAGTTATCCCGCCCTGGCTGTCGGAAGTAGACAGAAAAAGTTTCACGGCGTCAATCAGGCGAGATTTGATTGGCGAGGCGGTGAATGAAGGGAATAAAGGATTTTCTGGCAGGGATTCCATCAGATTGTTCGGTGACTGCCTAAACCTTTACGGACCAAAGCCAAACGAGACAAAGTCCAATTTGATTAATATGGCTAATGTCGTCTATTTCTTCAAACACAAGATAGACAGAAAGACCCGCAATGATAATATTCCGCCAAACTTCATTGATTCGCTGGTGGATTGGTACGATTACGCGGTTTTAAACGAAGTCAAAGAAGCTCTTTATTTTTACAATAAGGAGCAGATTCAAGAAGATATTCTGAATTATTTTTGCGCTATAAACTATGATCCCGACGGCAGGAAAGTAGAATGCGAATATACCCATAAGGATATAGAAGTTACGGTTAAATTTTTCAATTTAGTTGGTAGTCGTATTACAGGGGAACAGATGGACGACCACCGGGCCTTAAAGATCGCTCAAGATACTCAAAAAAAGCTCATCGAAATGATTGCGCAGGAGCCGAGGAAACCGATTACTGAAACTGAATTGTACCAACGGCTTTTTAACTCTTACGTTAGGAATCTGAAAGCGAAAGTATTGGCGCCCTTTCTCAATAACGAGAGTTTCCGGGAGGCGGTCAAGTCTTTCGGGAATAAAGAATTTGAGATTTTCGACACAAGAATCAAAGATCATGTAGCCTACATGATTAAAAATCTTGTAAGTAAATTCGGTTATACAGAGCAGGGGGCAAAAGAAATTTGCCTCTACGCGTTAGACCAGGGACTAGCTAAAAAGTTTTCTTAATTCAAGATTATATGTTTACCCGGTTAAATAACCCAGCCCTTTTCGCAAAAAGGGCTGGGTTACGCCGAAGGCGTATTTAACCGGGTAAATATCTTAGCGAATCAAGCCAGAGCACCGAAGCACCGAGTACTCAAAGTATTGAGTGCTTCGGTGCTCGGTCGAGCACATAACGCATTATGTGCTCTGAGTTCTGGCGAAGCCGGGTTCTTAAAATAGCACCTTAAAAAAATGAATAAAAAGCGCAGATTAAATCCGCGCTTTTTTTATTCATATTTTCAGAAACTTTATTCCAAATGGATTTTTTCTTGAAATTTAGTCAATTTTTCTCTCAACAAGGGATATTTTTTTAAAGTCTGATCTTCTTCTAAAATACTTTTAGCCGCCTGGCGAGTTTTTTCAACTAAAAAGATATCTTTTAGAGCCGACATGGCTAAATCCGGGATTCCCCACTGTCTGAGGCCTATAAAGTCACCAGGCCCTCTAATTTTTAAATCCTTTTCGGCTAACTCAAACCCGTTTTCGCAGTCAATTAAAGCTTTTAATCTCTGCCTTGTTTTTTTAGCCGGAGAATCGGTAAACAAAAAGCAATAAGATTGATACCTTGATCTTCCTACCCTTCCCCGGAATTGATGAAGCTGAGCTAATCCAAATCTTTCTGCTCCCTCAATCATCATTACCGTGGCATTGGGAACATCTATTCCCACTTCAATCACCGAGGTGGAAACCAGAATATCAACCTTTTTGCTTTTGAAATCTCTCATTATTTTTTCCTTCTCTTTTGTCCCTAATTTTCCGTGCATCATTCCTACCCTTAAATCCGGAAAAATTTCTTTGGAAAGTTTTTCATATTCTTCCTTTACCGCTTTGGCTTCATTCCAACCCAGTATATCTTTTTTGTTAGTTGTTAGTTGCTTGCTTGTCTCCCCAAATTTCTTTGAAATTTTGGGGGATGAATTAGTTGCTTCAATGCGGGGGCAGATTACAAAAACCTGCCTTTCTCTTTTAATCTGCTTTCTGATAAAATTATAAGTCCTATCTCGGTCTTTTGGGGGAACGACTTTGGTAATTATTTTTTTTCTTCCTTTCGGCAGTTCCGAAATTAAGGATAAATCTAAATCGCCGTAAATAGTAAGAGCTAAGGTGCGGGGAATAGGAGTAGCGGTCATTGAAAGCAAATGGGGGATGAAATTCTTTTCCTCTCCCGTCCCTTTTCTGTTCCCTTGGCAGAGGCGGGCTCGCTGCTCTACTCCAAATCGATGCTGTTCGTCTACTATCACCAAGGCGAGATTTCTAAACTTTACTTTATCCTGGATTAGGGCATGAGTGCCAACCAGAATGTCAATTTCTCCGTTTCTTGTTTTCTCTAAAAGTTTCTTTCGGGAAATTTCTATAAATTGGTTTTTTAATTTTTTTGAAAAGAATCTATCTTCTTTCCCGGTTAAAAGTCCAACGTTTAAGTTAAAATTCTTCAATAATTCCCAAACAGTTTTAAAATGTTGTTTGGTTAAGACCTCGGTAGGAGCCATAAAAGCCGCTTGAAAACCCTGCTTGACCGTATTTAAAACAGCCAAAGTCGCTACTACTGTTTTTCCCGAGCCGACATCCCCCTCTAAAAGTCTATTCATTGGCCTTGGTTTTTCAAGGTCTTTTAAAATTTGCCAGGCAGATTTTTTTTGAGTGTCGGTTAATTTAAAAGGAAGAGATTTTGTAAATCTTTGCAAAACCTTTAAATTTAAAGGAATGGATTGGGCTCTTAAACTTCCAATTTTTATTCTCTGCCTTAAAACAGCCAGTTCAATAAAAAAAAGCTCTTCAAAAGAAAATCTTTCCTGAGCTTTTTTTGCTAAAGCCAGAGAATTTGGAAAATGAATCTGGGAAATTGCATTTTTAATCGGTAAGAGTTGAAAATCTTGTCTTATTTTTTCCGGGACAGGATCTCTAATTTCATTTTTAAATTTTATTAAAAGAGGTTTTAAAATCCACCTTAACCATCTCGAGGACAGCCCTTCGGTTTCGGGGTAAACCGGGACAATTCGACCGGTGTGAGTTAGATTGGATATTGGATACTGGATATTAGATATTGGGATTTTTTCGTAGGCAGGATTGTTAAGGTATAAACCATCCTCTCCCATATTGGTTTTCCCGGCTAAGCTGACTATGTCTCCCGGTTTTAAAGTTTTTATTAAATAAGGTTGGTTAAACCAGATTACCTTTATAGCTCCAGTTTTATCTTGAACTATCGCCTGGGTTAAAATCATTCTTTTTCTCCAGGTTCTGGTATTTTGAATTTCTAAAATTTTTCCCTGAATACAGCAGTCCTGGCCGTATTTAATTTTAGAGATAGGGATTATGTTTGAAAAATCCTCATAACGATGAGGAAAGTGATAGAGAAGGTCCTGAACCGTTTTTATCCCTAATTTTTTTAGCTTTTTCTGATAGGCAGGACCGATATTGGAGATTTGTTCAATCGGAGTATATAGATCCATATGCCCTCGGTAGGAATCGAACCTACACTCACAGGGTCCGCAACCCCGCATTTTATCCATTAAACTACGAGGGCGTTACTTTTTAAAATTATCACAAAATTTCTTTAAAATCAAGGTTGACACGGTACACTAGCAGAGTTAAAATATATAAAGAGACAATGGTTTATAAACCGCTGAGATAATTATGAAATTTTATCCTAGAAACATAGTTGAAAAGGCGCGTAAATTAAAGAAAAAAGGACTGTCAGCAAAAAAGATTGGGAAACAATTGGGGGTTGGAGACAATACGATTTTACGATGGTGTATTGATATTTCCTCAAATAATCCCACTCATCTTTTATATCAACGATGGAGAGTCAAAATTAAAAAGAAAGGTATTAGTTCGGTAAATAACTTTAGTTTAACTCCAAAGATGGCAAAAATTCTTGCAAGTACGCTCTATTGGTGTGAAGGGGCCAGATATCCTTCGTCGAACTTTGTTGGATTCTCAAATAGTGATGCATTATTAGTTAAAACCTTCCTAGAAGTTTTTCGTAAGGGTTTTAAACCAAAAGAGAATAAAATAAAAGCCCACTTGCAATTACATACAACTCATGATAAAGAGAAAATGACGACTTTTTGGAGCAAACTTCTTAAAATCCCTAAAACACATTTTTATAAACCTACTATTACCCCACCCACAGGAAGAATGAAAAGATATAATTATAAAGGAACCTGTACTATTCGTTATTATGATTTGTCGACATTATTAGAGATGGTGGGAATTTACGATGGATTGGCAAGAAAAATTTTTAAAAAATAAATATTTGAATATTTGGAGGAGTGCTCCGAATTGGTAAGGAAATCGGTTGCTAACCGATCGGCTGTATAAAAGCAGCCTTGTGGGTTCGAGTCCCACCTCCTCCGCTGAGGAAAATTTATCCCATTCTTGGGATAAATTTTGCTCTGGAGAGTGGCGACCGTAAGACTCCCGAATTGTGCCGCCGAAGGCGGCAGCAATGCCTTCGGGGAACTCGTCCCACCTCCTCCGCCAGTTTAATTCTGGAGGGGTACCGAAGTGGCTATAACGGGACGGTTTTGAAAACCGTTTGGGGTGAAAACCTCACGTGAGTTCGAATCTCACCCCCTCCGCCATTTAAAAATCGGCATTGCCGATTTTTAAATTTTTAATTTTTTACTTTTCATTTCTTGCCCGCTTAAATCCCGACTTTGTCGGGACTTGTGGCGGGTGAAAACTTTTATCATTCCCTAGCTGCCACTACTCCCCAGACCTCTTTGGCTCCGGCTTTTTTTAGAACTTCGGCGCATTCTTCCATAGTGGAACCGGTAGTATAAACATCATCTACTAATAAAATTTTACTTGCCCGCCCAAATTTTCTTTGAAAACTTGGGAGGGTGAAATTTTTAATCGCGAATACTCCTTTCAGGTTTTCTTTCCTTTCTTCCATAGGAAGCCCGACCTGGGGCAGGGTTTCTTTTACTTTAATTAAAAGGTCGGCAACCAAAGAGATTTTTAGAGCTTCAGAAAGCTTTTTAGCTATTTCTTCGGCTTGATTAAACCCACGCTGTTTTAGTTTCTTTTTATGCAGGGGGACAGGAACTAAAAGAAACCCTGCACCGAACCTGCCTGTCCCGTAGGCCGAGCACTCAAGGCGTTGAGCGCTCGGTTCTTCGAGATTCTGGCGGGGGACTTGGTTTAACCCAGCACCTTTTAAAAAAAGGTGCTGGGTTAATAATTGAAAATGAGTTATAATGAGATTAGACAGAGGGTTTGCCAACTCTTTGATTAAGGGTCCGTATTTAAACTGGCTGATTAACTTTTTTACAATTTGATTTTGGTAGGCGGCAGCAAAATAAAGACCGTTTAATTTAGTTCGGTTTTTGCATTCTTTGCATACCCCGTAGCGAGATTTCTTTACTCCGGGGCATGCTCTGGATATGGTATGATTTAGAATAGGCAGTCTTTTTTTACAAACCGGACAATATAAATTTTCTAAAACCTCAATCAAACTTTGGCAGTCTTCGCAAAGGTAACTTCCCTCCTTTCCGCAATTGACGCAGTGAGGAGGAAAAAGAGTGTCTAAGATAAAATTTTTTATTGAAACCAAATTCATAAAACTTGAAATCAACCTCTTGAAACTTGAAACTTGAAACCTGAAACCTGAGACTTGAAACCTGAATTTTTAATTAGGTTTCACGTTTCACGATTTAAGTTATCCACATTTCTTATTCCTCTTTTCTGTTATGCTATATGTATGGTATAATATGTGTAGTATAATGAAAATAGGATAGGATGGTTTGAAATTTCGCATGTTCTGGACTCCATTTAAAAAAATTCCTAAAGAGTGTTTGGGAGTAGATATCGGAACTTCTTCTATTAAGATAGTTGAAATTAGAAAAAGAGGTAAAGAAAAGGAACTTGGGAATTACGGTGAAATTAAGATCAGGGATATTTACCCCGACTTTAAAAAAAACAGCGTAACGGCAGAGAGTGAAGAAATAGCCAAAGTGATTGGAGCAATTTTAGCCGAGGCTAAGATTAAAACCAAAGCAGCAGTTTTTTCCCTTCCCGACTATTCCAGTTTTTTTACCACTTTTACCTTGCCGGCCATGACCAGGGAAGAAATTCCCGAGGCGGTTAAATTTGAAGCTCCCATTCGCATTCCTCTTCCCTTAGCCAAGGTTACTCTGGATTGGCAAGTAGTTGAAGGTTTTGAAAAAGAAAGCCTGCCTTTGAGAATTTTATTAGTGGCAGTTCCTAATGAAATTGTAGACAGATATCGAGAGATTGCTTCTCTTGCCAAACTGGACCTGATGGCTCTGGAGGCAGAAGTATTTGGGCTGGTAAGAACTCTGGTTAAAACTGGGGAGCCTGCGGTCCTGGTAGATATCGGGAGAGAAAGTACTACCTGCAGTATTATTGATAAAAAAATATTAAAAGCATCTCACAGTTTTGATACGGGCGGAAGAAGATTAACAGAAGCTGTATCTCAAGCCCTGAATCTGCAGCCTCTAGAGGCAGAAGACCTCAAAGAAGAAAATGGGATTTTAGGCGATGAAGCCGTTAAGGAAAGTTTAATTCCAACTTTAGATTTAATTCTGGAAGAGATAAAACAGGTTTGTAATAACTTTTTAAGGGATGAGAGAACAGAAGTTGAAAAATTAATTTTGACAGGAGGTTCGGCTTTGCTCCCCGGACTAAAAGAATATTGCGAGTCAAGTCTTAATTTGAAAGCAGAGATTGGTAATCCTTTTTCGGGGATAGTCTTTCCTTCAGTTCTGGCCAAAACTTTAGAGAAAATGGGACCTATTTATGCGGTATCTGTAGGAATGGCGCTAAGAGAACTAAAGTAACAAAATCGATACCAATATACGAATTAATACTAATTATACGAATTCGTATTATTAGTATGCATTAGTATATTTGCATCGCGTCATGGTTGAAATTATTCCAAAACCGGTGACTAAACGGCCCTTATGGCAGGAAATTTTGTTTTATCTTGGGATAACCTTAATTATATTAACGATTGGAGGTTATTTTGGATTTGGTTATCTTCAAGAGAAAGCCTCTCGAAATATTGAAAATTTAAAGGACCAAATCTCCAGGGTGAAAACCGACGAGGAGAGAGAGCTGAGGGAGAAGCTTTTTAAAAAAGAGAAAAAAATAAAAGATTTTTCCATTTTATTAAACAGTCATCAGGTCAGCTCCAGTTTATTTCCGTTTTTAGGGAAAATTTGCCATCCGAAAGTTCAGTTTTTAAGTCTTGATTTTTCTAAATCGGGAAAAGATTATTTAGTTCAAATTCCGGCCCAGGCCGAGAGTTATGAAGTTTTACATCAACAAATTTTAATCTTTAGAGATGAAAAATTAATTAAAGATGCGGAAGTTTCCGGAATTTCAATTGGGAAAGAGGGGAGGGTTAATTTTGATTTAAATCTTAGCCTGGATCCCTCAATTTTCGAATTCAAATAAGACACCGATTTATACGGATTAAAGCTAATTTATACGGATTAAACTTATCTGTATTAATCTGTAAAAATCCGCATTAATCTGCGTCTATATGACCAACAGAATTCTTATTACCATTATTTGCCTTGCCCTATCATTAGGATTGGGTTTGACAATAGTCCGACCCGAATATCAGGATTATAGAGATTTAAAATCAGAGGCTGAAAGAAAAAAAACCGAGCTTTTGTATCATCAGCAATATTTTGCAGAACTCAAAGAAATTGACTCAAGGTTAAAGGAATACGAGGTCTCCCTTTCTAAAATTGAGAACGCTTTCCCTTTTTACTTTTCTGTTCCAGCCTTTTTTGCAAATTTACAAAGAATTACTTCTCAGTCGGGTCTGATTTTAGATCAGGTTGGCGAAGGTTCAATTCAGGAAAAAGAGAAAATCAAAGAACGTTCTTTCAGTCTCTCTCTTTCCGGAAGTTTGACCAATTTCAAGAATCTCCTTTTTGCCTTCGAGAATTCGGCAAAATTAATAGAAGTAGAAAACTTTAGTTTCACTTCTCCCGAAGAGGAAGGGGAACCCGTTGATTTTAGTTTGTCGATAAAAACCTTCTCCTACTAAAATATGGCTATTACTTTCGGACCTCATCGAAAAAAAGAAAAAAGGATGCTTTTAATTGCTATTATTGCAATAGCAATCGGCGGAATAATAATTGGAGTTATTTTAAGTCGAAAACCTGCCCCCTTGTTTTTAGAGGTTTCAAAACCAAAAGCCCCTAAGATAAATTGGGAAACGCTGTCTGACCCCCGTTTAGAGAAACTTCAGCTCTTAAAAGAAATTCCTCCTTTTACCGGAGAGGTAGGGAGAGAAAACCCCTTTTTACCTTATTAACCCGAAACTTGAAACTATGAGTTTGCTTGATGAGTTAGTTCGATTAAAAAAAATAACCAAAATTCAGGCCGTTGAGTTAGAAAAACAAATAAAATCCTCCGAAAAAAGAGAGGAAGAAATAATTTTGGAGAAAGAGCTCGTTTCGGAGGATTTTTTATTTGATTTAAAAAGCAAAAAATTAAAAATTCCATTAAAAAAAGTTTATCCCGAAGATGTTGCTTTAGAAGTGCTGGAATTAATTCCGGAAGATTCTGCTAAACACTATCAAATAATTCCTCTCCAGAAAAGAGATGCTATTTTGGAAGTAGGAATGGTCTACCCGGACGATTTAAAAGCTAAAGAAGTTTTAAAATTTTTAGCCCGTCAAGCCAAATTTTCCTACGAAATCTATTTAATTACCCTAACTAACTTTAACGCTCTTTTAAAAAGGTACCGAAGCTTAAAAAAAGAAGTTACCGAAGCTCTGGGAGAACTGGAAGTAGAAAAACCTAAAAAAGTAATTAAGGGAGAAGAGATAAAAAGAATGGCTGAAAAAGCTCCCATTAGTAAGATAGTGGCAGTGATGATCAGGCATGCGGTGGATGGGGGAGCTTCTGATATTCATATTGAACCAATTACGGATAAATTAAGAATTCGCTACCGCGTCCTGGGTCGGCTTTACTCTTCTTTATTTTTGCCGATAACAGTTCATCCGGCAGTAGTAGCTAGAGTAAAAATTCTTTCTAATTTGAAAATTGATGAAACCAGAATTCCTCAAGATGGAAGATTTAGCGCTAAAATAGCGGGAAAGAGAATCGATTTCCGGGTTTCTACCTTTCCCACTTCCGGCGGAGAAAAGGTGGCAATTAGAATTTTAGATCCGGAAAAAGGTTTTAGGACTTTTGAGAAATTAGGATTAGAAGGCAGAAATTTTGAAGCAATGCAGAATTCAATCCAGAAACCTTACGGAATGATTTTAGCTACCGGACCCACCGGTTCCGGGAAAACTACTACCCTTTATGCCATTTTACAAATTTTAAATAAAGAAGAAGTAAATGTAATGACCCTGGAAGACCCAATTGAGTATCATTTAGAAGGGATGAATCAATCCCAGGTTAAGCCCGAAATTGGCTATACTTTTGCTACCGGCCTTAGACACATTATGCGGCAGGATCCGGATATTATTATGGTAGGAGAAATAAGAGACGAAGAAACGGCTGCCCTGGCTGTTCATTCTGCTTTAACCGGCCATTTAGTTTTATCTACCCTGCATACCAATAATGCCGTAGGAGTGATTCCCAGGCTGGTTGATATGGGAGTAGAGCCATTTTTAATCGCTCCAACCCTGAATATTGCCTTAGCCCAGAGGTTGGTAAGAACACTTTGTCCGGATTGCAAAAAAAGAGTCAAAGTTCCAGCGGAAGTTAGAGATTTAATTTTAAAAGAATTAGAGGATATGCCCCTCCAGATTAAAGAGACCGTTAAAGTTCCTTCTCCTTTATATCTTTATAAACCTCAAGGTTGTAAAAAATGCAACCATATTGGTTTTTCTGACCAGATCGGCATTTTTGAAGTTTTGAGCATGACTCCCGAATTAGGACAATTAGTTTTAAAATCTCTTTCAGAGGTAGAAATTGAAAAAGAAGCAAGAAGACAGGGGAAAATTAGTATGCGCCAGGACGGGATTTTAAAAGCATTAAAAGGGATTACTACTATTGAAGAAATAATGAGAGTAACAAAATAAGTGCCAAATTCAAAGTGAAAAGTGAAAAATTAAAATTCAAAATTTAAAATTTTAGATTTTGAGCTGTAATTTGGCATTTGTCACTTGGCATTTTGAATTTGAGCGAAGCGAACCGTGGATTATCAACAAAAAATTAAAATTCAAAATTTAAAATTTTAGATTTTGAGCTGTAATTTGGCATTTGTCACTTGGCATTTTGAATTTGAGCGAAGCGAACCGTGGATTATCAACAAAAACTTAAAAGATTGCTATCTATAGTTGTCGAAAAACAGGCCTCTGACCTTCATCTTTCAGATGGGCATGCTCCAATATTGAGGATTGCCGGAGAACTAATTTCTTTGACAAAAGAAGAAAAATTGTCAGCCGAAGATGTCCGGGGCTTAGCTTTTGCTTTAATGAGGGAGGAGCAGAGTGAAAGATTTTTAGAGAAAAAAGAAATTGATTTTTCGTATACTCTTGAAGAGAAAGCCAGATTTAGAGTAAATGTTTTTTTTGAGAAAGGTAATTGCGCTTGCGCCTTAAGGTTAATTCCTTCTAAAATCCGCACTATTGAAGAACTGAATTTCCCTCCAATTTTGCACAGGTTTACCGAGGCTCGACAAGGATTCGTTTTAATAACCGGACCTTCCAGTCACGGGAAATCTACTACCTTAGCCTCTTTAATCGATGAAATAAATCATAAAAGATCGTGCCATATCATTACCATTGAAGATCCAATTGAATATGTTTTTAAAGACGACAAGTCAATTATTGATCAAAGAGAGGTTTACCAGGATACTCTAAGTTTTGCCGGGGCTTTAAAATCTACTTTTCGTCAGGACCCGGATGTAATTATGGTTGGAGAAATGAGGGACCCCGTAACCATGGCCACTGCTATTACTGCCGCCGAAACCGGCCACTTAGTTTTTGCTACTTTGCATACTAATTCAGCCAGCCAAACCGTTCACCGTATTGTAGATAGCTTTCCTTCCGGGCAGCAAGACCAAATCCGGGCTCAACTATCGGGCAACTTGCTGGGAGTTTGTTCTCAACGGCTTATTCCCAGGATTAAAGGAGGTTTAATTCCGGCCTGTGAGGTAATGCTTCAAACTCCGGCCGTAGCTAATTTAATTCGAGAAAATAAAATTCACGAATTACCCTTGGTAATTGAAACTTCAATGGAAGCGGGAATGATTTCTTTAAATAGATCTTTGGCTAACTTGGTTAGAGCAAAAGAAATTAGTTTAAAAAACGCTCTAAATTACTCTTTAAATTCCATTGAATTGGAAAATCTTATTAAACGCTGATTTATGAAGTTTAGATACTGGGCCAGAACTAAAGAGGGAAGAGTTCAATCAGGAACAATTGAAGCTTCTTCTAAAGAAGCGGCTTTAGATGTTTTGAAATCTCATAAATTATATGTCACCGGCCTGGAAGAAGCTGAAGCTGTTCCGATCTGGAGAAAAGAAATTAAATTATTTGAAAAGGTTTCGGCAACGGATTTGGTAATGTTCTCGCGTCAATTGTCAGTAATGTTTACCTCCGGCGTTTCTTTATCCGAGTCATTAACAGCTTTAGCCGGTCAGACTAAAAAAACTAAATTCAAAGAAAAAATTTTAAAATTAGCCGAGGCTGTAGAAGGAGGAACTACTTTTTCAAAAGCCATTTCTCGTTTT
>Ga0210017_1002520_pt1 | contig 15615 bp, 11 predicted proteins | sample CryGeyCG2014_020_FD_183966 | JGI IMG/M metagenome (GOLD analysis project Ga0210017, IMG submission 183966) | Groundwater microbial communities from aquifer - Crystal Geyser CG08_land_8/20/14_0.20 (SPAdes) (version 2) | ecosystem: Environmental > Aquatic > Deep subsurface > Groundwater | place... | reverse complement strand
CCCCGCTGGTCGCAGGACGGCAGAAAAATCTGCTATGAAAAACAGGACGCAGCAGATAGTCCATATTCCTCTATGTGGATTATGTTTTATGACGGAACTGAACCGACGGAATCCCAGGTATGGGGATATGGATATGGAAGCGCAAACTGGTCGCCCGATTCTAATAGCGTAATATTTATATGCGGTATGGATATAATTATAACTAAATCTACAGACGGCCTTTTGTATGGAACAGATACTGCTGAGACCGAAAAACTTACAAACAAAGAACTTTTAAGTGAAGAGCAACTTCCCGTAGGAAGAAATGATAATCCTTACTGGTCAGGGGACGGCAAAAGAATTGCTTATTTTGCAGACCATCCAATTATTGATAAAGACCGTATTATGATAATGGACGAAAACGGCGATAATAAAAAAATTGTTATTAAGGGAGAGGATCTCGCCTCAGAAAGTATGAAGTGGTGGTCTGCGCCCATATGCTGGGCTCCCCATAACAGCAAAATACTTTTTAGTGTAACTAAACAAATTGCAGAAGCGTATATTACAAATATCTATTCCGTTGATGCATATGAGGATGCTAAAGATACAATTTTTAATATAACCCGTTCAACATATGCTCTCACGAATGGTAGCCCGCAGTGGTCGCCTGACTTAAAATCAATCGCTTATACCGTTTATGATTCATCGGCCGGTTTTCAGAATATTTATATAATGGATTACTCAGGAGTTGGGAAAACAAACTTAACAAATGCTGCAAAGAATCAATATTATTATTATTTTGATTGGTCGCCTGATTCAAGTAAAATAGCATACCAGGGTTCTGGCGGTATATGGACAGCAAACTATATCGGTGAAAGCAAAACAAAACTAACAATCAACAGTGAATACGACCCGAAATGGTCGCCGGATGGAACAAAAATTGCCTATAACAGATGGGGAAGTATTTATACAATGAATAGCAATGGTTCTTCCCAAACATTACTCGTAGCGGGCTCTTCTCACAAATGGTCGCCTGACGGAACGAAAATCGCTTATTTAAACGGAACCCTAAATGTTATTAATGCTGACGGAACAAACAATAAAATACTCACATCTTTTGCTGTTTCTGAATTTGTCTGGGATGATAATAATACTCTTTATTGCGAATCAATCGGCGGTATTATTTATAGAATTGACCTGACATCAAACTCTTCGGAAGCAGTAACCTCTTCAAGCCTTCGGTCTGATTTGGGACCTGCATCTCCTAAAACCGGAAGGGTCTTGTTCACAGCTTCCGATAATGTATGGATTTTAACATACAAAAATCCTCAAACATTTCCGGCAGGTGAAAAGTTTGTAATAGGAAATAACTACTTCAACCCTGTGCAAGGTGGAAGTTGTATGTTTTATCTAAACCAAAATATAACAAATCCTGAAATAAAAATTTATACTTTAAGCGGTGTGCCGGTCAGAAAAATTGAAAATATCGCCAATAATGAATTCAACTGGAACGGAACAAACGAATCGGAACAAACTGTGGCTAGCGGGTTGTACATTGTTTATCTAACTTCGGACCAGGGAACCGAAGTGAAAAAAGTAATTGTATGGAAATAAGAAAAATATCGGCGATTGAGCGATTTAGCGATTTAGCAATTAAGGTTTTACTCACTCACTTACTCGCTTACTCGCTTACTCACTGCCTTTATGCAGGAACCGGAAGAACAGGCGCGGAATTTTTGAGAATAAATATCTCGGCAAGGTCATCTGCAATGGGCGACGCATTTACGGCATCTGCCGATGATGCCGGCGCTCTTTACAGTAATCCGGCAGGACTTTCATATGTTAAGCAGAAAGAAATAATGGCTACGCATATAAAATGGTTTTCAGATATCTCATCTGAATTTGTGGGCTATGTACACCCGGTCGCAGATAATTCAACACTTGGAATAAGCGGTACTTACCTTTACGTTACACCTTTTGACAGAACAGATATGTTGGGTGATGCTACGGGCGAAAAAAATAAGATGTCTGATTTCGCAGGTATAATATCCTGCGCCCGTTCTTTTGGAAAAAATAATGATATCTCTTTGGGAGTTAACATAAAGACGCTTGTTTCAGGGTTAGGGGATTACAACAGTTTAACTTTCGGAATAATAGATGTCGGTACGATTTATAAAAGTCCTGACAACGGATTAAAACTCGGGCTTTCACTTCAAAATTTTGAATTGTTCGGGATGGGTATAATGTTTTCGGAAATAAGCGACCCTCTGCCGATTACATTAAACTCGGGGCTATCATATACACAAAAACCTTTAACGGTTATGGCGGATATTGGTTACCCGGTGTATGACTCAACAGTTAATATCAGGGCAGGAATAGAACTAACGCCCATAGAAAATTTATGTCTGAGAGGTGGCTATAAATCGCAAACAGAAAGTTTTTCGGGCGGGTTCGGATTGAATTTTAAGGAATTCCATTTTGATTATGCATGGGTTCCAAATGATATCGGGGATTTGCATTTTATAACATTTTCAGCAAAATTCTGATGATTCCGATGTAAGCGGCAAATTCGTCGGATTTTCTGCCGGCTGGCATAACTCAAAATTATCCGAACTTAACGATATGCTTGATGGTTTAAACGACATGTATCCGAATTATGAAGAAGGAAGTGTTAATCCAAACTCGGTTGAATTGAGATTTATTTCTGGCTATAAAATAACGGATAACTGGACTGTTATCGGTAGTTTGGGCGTTTCACCTGATATTATAGTTAAGACCAACTGGGATGACGGAAACAAAGGAAACTCTTATATTACGACAAAATTTATAGAATTGGGCTTTGTCAGAGAGTTTAAACAATCATCCGGAAGAAAGGGCGTATATGAACCAAATGAATTAGTTCCTTTTGCAGGCGCCGGCGGCGGGATTTATTCCGTCAGATGGTTTTGTGCTGACGATTACATCACAATGCTGGACCCGTCAACAACTCTTCCGATAAGGAAAGCAACAGATATAAACTTTGGTCTATTTGCAATAACCGGGTTCAATTATTATCTTTCTGAAAAGGTCTCTCTTGATGTAACCGGAAAGTATCTGTATTGCAAATTACAAAAACTTGAAGGCAAAGGTAAATACGATAATTATATAATTATTCTGGGAGGAGAGAAATTAAAAATAGATTTGGGAGGACCGTCTATACTGGTTGGAATTTCCTATCATTTTCTCTAACAATCTAAAAAATGAGCAACGGCGAAGATGTCATTATCCATATAAAACAGGGTGATGCCTACAAAAAATTCGGCAGTTTGGATTTGGCGATTTCCGAATATCAGAAAGCGTTGAAAATTGATGCGGCAAATTTCCAGGCACTACTTAAACTCGGACAGGTCTACGAAATAAAAGGCGATAAAGAATCCGAACAGGCGTTTTTTGTACTTTCCCGGAATGTCTACGAAAAAGCGGCGGTTTTAGAGCCGAACAATCCCGAAATTCACAATTCAATAATTTCACTCGCAGTCAAGCAGGGGCGAATTGACGAACTCGTAAAAATCTATAAGGAAAAACTTGCCAAAAATCCCAATAACACCGTGCTGATGGAAGCGGTGAGAAAACTTGCTACGATTTCAATGGTAAGCATTCCGCCGACGGTAAAAGGTGGAACGGATAAGGGCGGATGCGCAAAAATTTTTCTTGACTATATTTTCCCTTTCGCAGGAATAATCCCTCTTCTATTGGGAACGATGATTCCGACTTTGAAAATCCTGCAGTCGCTCGGTATAATCATCGTAGTTGCCTACCTTGTGTATAAATTTTCAACCGCAAAAAAATCCGACAAACATAAAAAGTGGTAATAAATCTTTTTATAACAATCATTTTAATAATTTCACCATTATTAGGTGCATCCTGGGATTTATGGGCACAGACAGTTGTTCATCTGATAACGCTGATTGCACTTCTGATTTTAATTTTTTCTAAAAAAGAAATCTCTGTTCCTCGTCCCTCTGTCCCTATTCGCGGAGTTTACCCCGCACTGCGATGCGGGGCTCACCCCCGAATAAATTCGGGGGCTACATTTTTGTTTATATTTCTATTTTTCTGCTTTATCTCAATTTTTTCTTCGGCGAATTTCTACGAATCAAGAAACGAATTTTTTAATATCTTAAACTATGTTGTGATTTTTTATTTTGCAAAAAATATTGCTAAAAAATATATTGTTGCACCGGCTTTAATAAGTGGAGTTATCCTGTCTATTTACGGATTTTATCAAAAATTTTCCAGTGGGGGCAATGTACCCTCATTTATGAACAACCCGAATGTTTTCGCAGGATATATAACGGGAATTATAGTGCTAACTTTCGGTAATGTTATAACCGAACAACTGTTCGCCTCCCGAACAAGTGTTCGGCACCGAACAAATGTTCGGGAAATGTTCGGATTTTTTTTCTTACTCGTCTTTCTACTTGCAATGTTTTTTACCGGTTCCGTAGCGGGTTTATTATCGGTGGCGGCGGGTCTTTTATTTTTTTTATATCTGAAAAAAATATCCCTTTCAAAAAAATATCTCTTTTTCAGTGTCGGCATTATCCTTTTTTTTATTGCCGTTAAACTTGCCGAAAAAGAATCTTTCAATCGCGTTATATGGTGGTTAACAGCAGGAAAAATGATTTTGGCAAAACCAATTTTCGGCATCGGCTTAAATGCCTTTGCCGATGCTTATTCAAAATATAAGTTAAGCGGATTAAATTCTATTTATGCACATAATTATTTTTTGCAATTAACATCCGAAATCGGCGTTTTCGGATTTGCGGCTTTTGTTTGGTTTCTTACAAAAGTTTTCGACAACCCAAAAACTTCTGAAAACATTCCGTTTTTTGCAGCAAGTTTTGCTATGCTTATCCACGGTATTTTTGACTACGCCTTGCTTATTCCCGCAAATTCAATTTTATTTTGGATAATGCTCGGTTATTGTTCAAAAGAAGAAAAATTTATGGAAAAACCTTGCCACAGAGAACACAGAGAAAGGGCACAAAGAACACAGAGGTTTTATGTCAGTGTTTTCTCTGTGAACTCAGTGGTTTTCTCCGTGCACTCTGCGGTTAAAGACTTTTTTCAAAAAGTAATTTTCAGATGGATTTCCGTTTTTTTAATTTCAGCAATAAGTTATTCGCAGATTATGATATTTTTAGCAAGCAGGGAAACAGCAAGGGGAAAATACTTTCTTGATGAAAAAAAATATGACATTGCAAAAAATCATTTAATGGACGCAATTAAATACGACGCTAAAAATCCTCAAACATACTTTTTTCTTTCAAATGTTTATCAACAGTATTATAAAATGACAGGCTATAAATCATATCTGTACGAGGCAGAGTTAGAACTCCTAAAAGCAGCAGAGTTTCAGAAATATAATTCGCAGATTTATTTTGATTTATACAACATTTACTATCTCCGTGGTAATAAACAAAATGCGATTTTATGGCTGAAAAAAACTTTGGATGTGGCTCCGAAATCAATTTATTATGAAAAATGTTACGAAACATTATTAAAGGAAATTTATGAAAATACTCAACATAAATAAATTACTTATTACCCGTTACTTGTTACTTGTTACTTGTTTATTGGCGCCTTTTTTCAACGGCTTAAAAGACCCGACTGCAATTTTCGTTTTTGAGACGGTAATTTTTATTTTATTTTTTATAATCTCTAACTTCCGAAAAACTGATATTGATGTTCCAGTTTTTATATTTTTTATACTTGTTATTTTTTCAACCATGAATACGATTTATCTTGATTCTTCAATAAATACTGTTATTCTTTTAATTTCATATATTATTTTTTTCTACTGCATAATTTCCGTTTATGACGAGCAATTTAAAAAATATTTTTATGCAGGTTTAATTTCTGTTTCCTTTATTTTATCTCTGCTCATTATTATTCAGACATTTTTAGAAATTACACCCAAGGCAACAATGCCCAATCCGAATATGGCAGCGGGATATATCACAGCGGGAGCGTCGCTTGTTCTTTCAATTTTGATTCTGGAAAAACCCAAATTAAAAATAACGATGCTTTATTGCTTTCTGTTTTTATTTTTCTGGATTGCACTTGCTCTGACGCACTCACGGGGAGGACTTTTTTCTCTTATTTGCGGGCTCGCCGTTGTTCTGTATTTTAAGTTCAAAAAAAAAGGAATAATAATTTTTACCGTCGGGCTTTTGGTTATATTTATATCAATTCCTAAAAAAACATTGACAAATATTACCAAAACGGACGGCGGGGACAGTTACGCATTAAAAAGACCCGCCATCTGGAAAACAGCAGTTGAAATAATAAAAGAAAAACCCGTTTTTGGGACGGGACCTGGAAATTTTGAGTTGCTGTTTTATAAATATAATTTTCCTGTTGATAATTTAATCTCAAGATATTCAAAAAATACGCGATTTGCACATAATGAATTTTTACAAATTGCGGCTGAGGGCGGGCTTTTTACACTGTCTGCTTTTTTATTTATTCTTATGATTGTTTTCAAAAATGGAATTAAAAATTCGCCTGTTTCAACGGTGGTTTTATCGTCTATAATAGGACATTCTCTTGTAGATTTTAATCTGCATTTACCCGCATTAGTTTTTGTTGCAATAATTTTATCTTCCGATATTCTTTACAAAAATTGCGGGGAAAAAATAAAACTGAATAAAAAATATATCCGGATATTTTTAGCGATAATTTTAATTTTTAACACGGTTAATTTTTTTATTAAACCATTTAATGTGGAAAAATACAAAACAATCGCCGATAAATTTATTAATACAAACCCGGAAAAAGCACTTAAGTTTTACCAAAAAGCGGTTGAACGCTCGCCGAATAATTTTGAATACCGAAGGATAGCGGGTGAATTATTTTACGACGACGGAAACATTCTTGAAGCAATAAAGAATCTTAAAAAATCTATTGAATTAAATCCGAAAAATCCGTTTGCTTTTACATCACTGTCAAATATCTATTACGAATTATCTGAATTTAATAAAGCGGAGTATTATATCCTTAACTCGCTTAACATTGAACCAAATTATCTTGCAGCGAAATATCTGCTGGCAAAAATAAACGAAAAACAAAATAAAATTGAACCGGCTTTGGCAGAATATAATGACCTTATTTCAACTTATAAATTTTTTAGCGGGGCATCTCTGTCATCGGGTTATGAAAAAACATTACTCCCTATAGATATCTCTACCGTCTATAATTCACTCGGCTTTTTACAGATGAATATCGGCAAATTTAATGATGCGATATCTAACTATAATCTTTCAATAAAAACAAACCCCGAAAATGCCCAAGCATATTCCAATCTCGCATCCGTTTATTTTATTAAAAAGAATTATTCCGAAGCATTAAGATACGGCAAACTTGCAGTATTTTACGAACGAGAAGAACCGCATCACTTAAAAAATCTTATTTTGATTTATCAAAAATTAGGCAATCAGTCAGAAATAACAAAACTTACAAAAAAAATCGAAGCATTGGAAGAACTAAAAAATGTCAAAGAGAGATAAAATCTGGATTTTTATTTTATTAGCGATGGTAATTTTCCAATATCGGGAAATTATCTTCTATAAAAAAATTTTTTTTATACGGGACCTGACATATATTTTTCATCCATGGAAAACCGCGGTATTTGAGTCGCTGCTAAACGGAAAAATGCCTTTGTGGAATCCTTATTCATACTGCGGTATGCCATTAATGGCAAATTTTCAGACGGCGGTCTTCTATCCATTTTCCATATTTTTTTATATTTTGGGATTTATACTCGGGCTCAAACTTTTTATTATTATACACACATTCCTTGCAGCATTATTTTTGTTTTTATATCTGAGAGCAAAAAAAATAAGCAGCGTTGCATCCGTTACAGGCGGTATACTTTTCGCATTCGGCGGTTATCTCATCACAAAAATTGAATTTTTAAGTTTGCTGGGAACGGCTATCTGGCTTCCTTTAATACTTATTCTTTTTTCCGACAAGCAAAATGTTTTTATTTGCGCTTTGACAGTCGCGATTTCACTATTCGCCGGTTATCCGCCGATTTTATTTTTTATTATTATTTTTCTTTTTGTAGAAGCAGTAACCGAAAATAAATTAAAAAAACTGACATTTGCAATTTTTCTTGGATTTATTATTTCGGCGATTCAAATTCTACCGTCAATAGAACTTGTATTAAACTCTATAAGAAAAAACGGTCTAATGGAAACAGATGCATCTGTGTGGTCAACCCATTTTTCCGACTGGTTATCACTGATATCGCCGATATTCTTAAAAGGAGAAATCACCGCTCTTTTTACCGGGGAAAAATACTTTTGGTTAAGGTCATTTTGGATTGGGTTTATCGCATTTGCTATTGCTGTAGCGTCGTTTTTTTTCAGAAGAAAAATAATCACCGGCAAAAAAACCATATTGTATCTATTTTTAATTCTCTTTTCGCTATTTTTTTCTCTTGGCAAATTAACCCCTTTTTATGATTTTGTATACCGTTACATACCACCATTCAATTTAATAAGAAGCCCGTCGCATATACTTTACATTCCATTTTTCATCTTTATTATTCTGGTAGTAGAAGGACTTGATAAACTAAAAAAAATGGCAATTATTATGTCAATTTTAATTATCTGTGAACTTATGTTTTATATTTATAAGTTACACCCGACGATAACGCATAACTTTTATTCTGAACGCGGGCTTGTTGCTGGTTTTCTGATGAAAGATAAAACATATTTCAGATTTTTTGCAACTCCAAAAACAACAGCAAACAGAAAGATAGCGGTACCGGACTACGGTGATATCGGATGGTATATATTAAGAGACCGCCTGCCGAATCTGGTCTCTATGACTTACCACATTTTTGATGCGGGGGGACTGGGTGAACCGCTCGAAATAAATGAGCATTCGGAATTAATCTATAAAATCCAGAATAAAAAAGATGCGGATGATGCTACTGATTTACTTTCACTAATGAATATAAAATATATTTTGAGCGATTACCCTCTTAACTCAAAAAATTGGCAACTGGCGCATAAAAGTCATCTTTTCATATATAAAAACAAAAAGTTTCAGGAACGGAGTTATGTTATTAGTAAAACCGGCGAAATACATAACGCAAAAATTATTTCTTATTTACCAGAAAAAATAAAAATAGAAACAAAAAATTCCGGGACACTAATGCTTTCGGATGCTTTTTATCCGGGTTGGCAGGCATACATTAACGGACATAAAACGGATATAGAAAAAGTGAACGGGATTTCTCGCTCATTAAAACTTGAAGATGCGAATAATTACAAAGTATTTTTTTTGTACAGCCCGATTTTATTCATAATGGGATTATTGATTTCTCTGCTTTCAGTTTGTATAATGGGAACGCGCAGATTAAATTCCTACAGTGTGTATCTGTGTAATCAAAAACTTTGTGATATATCTACTCTTACCAGCGTTCAATGAAGCATCCGGAATTGAAACTATCCTGCACAACATTTCAAGTCAACTTTCAGGATTTCAATATCTTTTAGTAGTTGTTAACGACGGCTCTACCGACGATACTTTCAATATACTAAAAAAATTCCAGTTAAAATTAAATCCAAAAATTATAAATCACGAAAAAAATCTTGGATTAGGCTCAGCAATGAAAACAGGTATAACTTATATTTCATCCGTCATACATAGCGACGATATACTGATAACTATGGACGCCGACAACACGCATCCTGTTGATTTGATTCCAGAACTTGTAAAAAATATTCAGAATGGTTATGATGTTGTAATCGCTTCCAGATATGCAGAAGGTGGAAATGAAATCGGCTTAAAAAAAGTTAGAAAAATTCTAAGTGGACTCGCATCAGCATTATTGAAAGTATTTTTCCACATACAAAATGTAACTGATTACACAAGCGGTTATCGTGCTTATTCAGGACAAATTATCAAAACTGCAAAAAAATATTATGGTGATAATTTTATTACCGAAACCGGTTTTACCTGTATGGCTGAAATGCTGATAAAACTTTCAAAAGTCAAGGCATCGTTTGGTGAGGTTGGACTTGTTCTACGGTATGATTTGAAAAAGGGGAAAAGTAAGATGGGCGTCTTAAAAACAATTTTTGAATATTTTTATTTAATTCTGAAATTAAAATTGTTGCACTTTTATAGTACAAATGTACTATAACTACCGACTGAAAAAATTACAAAAAATGAAAAACACCAAACTCCTAATTTTATTCTCAATTTCAATCTTAATCTTTTTCAGCAATGTAATTTTTACCGATAAAATATTTTTTTTCAGAGATATACTTAATCTATTTCATCCTTACCGTCTTTTTGCGGCTGAAAATATTCAAAACGGCATAATTCCCATTTGGAATCCTTACACATTTTTTGGACAACCGTTTCTGGCAAATCCCGAAACATCACTTTTTTATCCTTTTACGATACTTTTTTATATTTTCGGATTTCCCGTCGCTTACAAACTTTTTATTGTTTTGCATTTTTTCCTCGCAGCAATACTTTTTTATATGGCTGCAAGATTTTTGAAGGCAAAAAATTCCTATTCACTAATAGCATCCGTTGCATGGGCATTCGGCGGCTACCTTGTCGCAAGAATTGAGTTTTTAAGTATTCTCGGTGCCGCTATATGGTTACCGTTAAGTATAATTTTTTTAATACGAAATAAAAAAATGCTTTTGGGACTGGTGTTTGCTATTCAAATATTTGCAGGGCATCCGCAGGTGTTTTTTTATACGATTATTTTTTCGCTTTTTTTTCTTAATAAAAAAAGAGTAATTACACTGATATGTTCTTTACTCATTGCCTTTCTTTTGACAGCAGTTCAATTTCTACCATTTACAGAATTTGTAAAAAATTCAAACAGGGCGAAAGGGCTTACATATGAAGAAGCATCCAGTGTTTCTTTAACACCGTCTGAAATTATCAGAAATCTTTTTCCCAAAAAAAATATTGACATAACCGGAAACTACTGGCTGAAGTCATTTTATATCGGAATTATTCCTTTAATTTTTGTCTTTGTTTATTTTATAACCTCCGACAAAAAACTGCTTTTACCGTTAATAATAATTGCAATCCTTGCACTTGGAAGAAATACTCCTGTATATTTGTTCCTCTATAATTTTTTCCCGCCATTTTCAAAAATCAGATACCCCGCTGCGATAATGTTTTTATTTGCATTTGTTTTGTGCCTGATGGTTTCGCAAGTTACTGTTAAAAAAATAACAAAATTTATACCTTTAATTTTAACTTTAACTTTAAGTGACTTATATTACAATTCAATTAAATTAAACCCGAAAATATCATCAAAATTATTAAATATAAAGACAGGAAATATTTTCAAACTTCAAAAAATTTCCAAAGGTGAAAAATTTCTTGTTTTCCCGGATGTATATTCGCAAAAACTCGGTTGTTTTGATTTTATAAACACACTCCCAACAAATATAAATATCCCACATCATATCTATAATGCCAACGGCTACGACCCAATTACAACAACAGGAATAGAAAATTTGATAGAAGGATTAAAGAAAAATATAGACGCAAAAAAACTGTCAGAGTATAATATCAAATACATAATAACCAATAAAAACATAGATTCTAATTGGGAAAGAATAACTAAAAATCTTTACGAAAATAAAATCCATAGTATGATAACAATCAATCCACAAATATTTCAACCGAAACATTTTTACTTTTTACTTGGTTTATGGCTGACACTTTTTAGCACGGTTGTGATACTTGCTCATTTAGTTAAATGAGCAAGTGATAATTATGAAACTAAAAATCTGTTTCCTTATAGCGAGATTTTATCCTATAACCGGCGGGACCGAATTACAAGCACAAAGATTGTCGGGAACACTTATAAATTCAGGACATGAGGTATTCGTTCTTACGGCACGACTTAAAGGTCTAAAAAAATACGAAAAGTACGGAAGTTTGCCGGTATTCAGAACCTGCACTTTCGGGACAGGTTTTGTATCGTCGGTGTTTTTCTGCATATCTTCGTTTTTATTTCTTTTACGAAATGCCGATAAATACGATATATTACATCTGCATCTTGCATCATCCCATGTATTTCCGGCAATTCTAATTAAAAAATTACTCGGTAAAAAAATAATTCTTAAATTCGGCGGGGCAAGGAAAACCGGTGATATTCAGACATCCCTTTTAAAACCTTTCGGAAATCTAAAATTGAAAATTATCAAAAAAAGTTTTGATGCATTTGTTGTTCCCGGAAACGAGGTTTTGACAGAAATAATCTCGGCGGGATTTCCAAAAGACAAGATACATTTGATTCCTAACGGCGTAGATATAAATATTTTTAAGCCGGTGAACTCAATAGATAAAATTGAATTGCGCAAAAAGTTAAACATTCCTACCGGCGGATTTATCTGCATTTATGCCGGACGCATTGAGAAAGGTAAGGGACTGGATATATTACTGCATTCTTGGAAAAATATGAACAATAATATTCACCTTTTAATAATAGGGGAGGGAAAATTATTAAAAAACTTTCGGAGTTTGTTTTTGCAAAAAAATATTCGTTTTCTCGGCTTTCAAAAAAATATAAATGATTTTATGGCGGCGGGTGATTTGTTTATTTTGCCTTCATTCGGGGAGGGTTTATCCAATGCAATTCTTGAAGCGATGAGCAGCGGACTAATAGTTCTGGCAAACAATATACCGGCAAATGTGGATATAATAACGAATTACACGAACGGAATCCTACTGAATTTTAATGATACCGGAAATGTTATTTCTATGATTTCCAAAATATGCACGGACATAAAGTCATACTCAAAATTGGGAATTTGTGCACGGCAAACCGCAACAGAAAAATTCTCGCTTCCTTACATCGCTGAACGATATTTTCAACTTTATAAAAAAGTACTTGACAAAACTTAAAAAATTCTTTATACTATATTTGGAACGTTTAATACATATTAAACGATATGAAGAACAGTAATTTCAATCAAGAGTTTATCAGAATAACGGGCGAATTGGGCGCTGGCATGGGACTCAACAGGAGTATCGGGCAGATTTACGGTCTTCTTTATATGAGCGATAAACCGCTGTCGCTTGATACTATTACCGCAACGCTTAAAATGAGTAAAGGCAGCGTCAGTTTGAATATCAGAGAACTTGAAAAATGGGAGGCAGTAAAAAAAATATGGGTTAACGGCACACGAAAAGATTTTTACGAGGCCAATTCTGATTTTATAAATATCATCTATAAAAGGACAAAAATGCGCACTGAAAAAATCTTAAACAATTTTAATTCTGCAATTGAAGGTTTTGAGAAAAAAAATTCATTGTCTAAAATTCAAAAGCAAAGATTATCTCAAATTAAAGAGATGCAAAATCTTTTCAGAAAAATTGCCCAAAATTTGCCGAATGAAATTTCATTAGAAAAACTTAGAAAAAGTGTATCTCTTCTAAATACTGTTAAATCCTTGACAAAAATAAAATGAACACTTCACAAAGAATCCTTAAAAATTTTTTATCTTTAACTTTTGCCAACATATTTACGAATTTTCTTGGAGTTATTACTGTTGCTTATTTAGCAAGAATTTTAGGTCCTGGCGATTTTGGTAAAATAAATTTTGCATTAGCAGTTGTTGGCTATTTTGCCATACTCTCGCATTTTGGATTAAATACCATTGGAACCCGAGAAATTGCTCGTGCTAAAGAAAAAATTAATGATTATGTAAGCAATATTCTAATACTGAAATTGTGTTTAGGAACAATTGCTTTCGTTTTACTTTGTATATTTGTGCTTCTTATCAATAAACCGCTTGAAATGAAATATTTAATTATTCTTTATGGCTTTACAATATTTACTGCAAATGTTCTTCTATTTGACTGGGTGTTTCAGGGAATTGAAAAAATGGAATATCAGGGTATCGCTCTTATTTTACAGGGCATATGTTACCTGGCATTGATATTGTTAATTATAAAAAGTTCTGAACAGTTGCTTTTAATTCCTCCAATACTGGTTTTTGCCCAGATGCTGTCTGTGATTTTTCTTATCGCTGTATTTATCAAAAAGTTCCGTATTCCAAAGTTCGGGTTTAATCTAACCCTCTGGAAAATTCTAATTAAGAATGCAATACCCGTAGGACTTATCGGCATTATGTCAATAATCGTCTTCAACACGCCGATTGTATTGCTTGGTTTTTTTCGTCCCCAGCAAGAAGTCGGTTATTTTGCGGCTGCTCATAAAATTGTGTGGATGCTCATCGGACTTTCAACCGCTTTCGGCGCCGCTATTTTTCCCGTACTTTCTTATTACCATAAAACTTCTTTTGAATCATTCCAAAAGTTGTGTAACCATGCACTCAAACTAATGATAATACTCGGAATTCCCACTGCCGTAGGCATTACGATATTAGCAGCGCATATAATAAATTTGGTATACGGGATTAAATATGCAACCTCTGTAATAATCTTGCAGATTTTGATCTGGAATGTGCTTCTGGTTTATATTTCTGTTACATTTATATTCATCCTATTGGCGGCAGGACAGGAAAGGAAAGTTTTGAGAATAAGCATATTTTATGCCGGAAGTATTGTAATTTTCAATCTAATTCTTATTTTAAAGTTCGGAGTCATTGGCGCGGCAATAACCTCAGTTACCGCCGGACTTATTACACTTATATTATATTTCCATGAAACAAAAGGGATTGTGGATGTCGCTATTCGCCAGTATACATTTTCTTCTATGATTGCTTCGTTCGTAATGGGACTATTGCTTTACTATTGTCTGGATTATAACCTCTTTGTATTGATTTTTACAGGAGGCATAGTGTATTTGCTCTGCCTTTATCTTTTCAGGGGTATAGAAAAAAAAGACATTGAATTATTGTTTGGAATGACAAAAATAATAAAATGACGAAATTTTACTTTTTACTTTTAACTTTTAACCTTTTACTTTTAACTTCCGCTGTAGGCGGATAGGAGGTTGCGGTATGCGTAAGTATCCGAAGTCATATGCGGATTGGGAGGCGTTGGGACAATCACTGCTGAAAGGTGCGGCTGGCAACAAATCCGAGATAGAAAAGTTCGGCTTGAAGATTGCGGACCTGCAAAAGGTTCTGGATGATTTTATCAGAACGAATGCCGAGCAGGAAAAGGCGAAGGCGGTTTAGCAGCAGGCGACCAGAGACCACAATGCTGTCCAACAGCAACTGAAGAAAGAAACCGGGAAATGGGTTTCAGTGCTTGAAGGCCAGTACGGTAAAAACACCGAGAAATTGCAGGAGTTCGGTATTGCACCGCGTCAACCCGGAGGCAGGAAGGGTCCGAGAGGACAGAAATAGGACAGTAGGGGCGGATTTATCCGCCCGATAACTGCCCGATACTACGGGATTAGAGGCTGATACTACAGGATAAGCCACAGACCTGCCTGCCGGCAGGCAGGTTAACACGGATTAACACAGAATACTGCAGGATTAGCGGCTGAGTTGGTAGTATTAGTGGCTGAGTTGTCCCGATTAACGGCTGCTCCTACAGGATTAAGGATGTTTTACCGGTAAAAACGAATATAATTGAGATTTTATGAAAAGAATTAGAAGCGTCCCCATTATTCGAAGCGTC
>Ga0210017_1002519_pt1 | contig 15619 bp, 14 predicted proteins | sample CryGeyCG2014_020_FD_183966 | JGI IMG/M metagenome (GOLD analysis project Ga0210017, IMG submission 183966) | Groundwater microbial communities from aquifer - Crystal Geyser CG08_land_8/20/14_0.20 (SPAdes) (version 2) | ecosystem: Environmental > Aquatic > Deep subsurface > Groundwater | place... | reverse complement strand
TATGGGTATCAGAATGTTCCGGAAGCGAGGGAGGGCTTACAAAAGTATTTTGAGTTTTACAACAGGGAGCGGTTTCATCAGGCGTTGGGTTACAAAACGCCATGGCAAGTATATTCGGTTTCGCTTGTGTTAACTGCAACCGAAAATTGACCCACTTATTAACAAATTGTAATTGAAAATTGACCCACCCTGGTGTAGAATGTCCCGGTCGGAATTAAGGCGACCGTGAGGGGAGATGACCAGGGTGGACAAGATAAAAGAAATACGGACGTTAGCAATAACGCAGGGACTGTCAATAAGGGAAGTAAGCCGGCGGTTAAACCTATCGAGAAATACCGTTCGAAAGATACTGCGAAGCGATGCGGTAAAACAAACCTACCAGAGAACCATATCAAACGTTCCCGTAACCGGACCAATACTGGTCAAAGTAGAAGAATGGCTTAAAGAAGACCTGACGCAGAGACGCAAGTTCAGGCGCACGGCGTGGCGCATATACGAGATTCTGCGTGATGAACACAGATATACCGGCAGTTACGAGAGTATAGAGCGCTGCGTACGTGAAATACGGGATCGGCTGAACAAAGGCATAAAGGAAGCATACATACCGCTTTCGTACCATCCTGCCGATGCATTTCAATTCGACTGGGGCGAGATGCCCGCATATATCGACGGCAAACTGGTAGTCGCGCGCGTCGGCGTGGTGCAGCTCTGTTACAGCCGGTTTTTCTATCCGAGGGCGTATCCCTGCCAGAAGCAGGAACTATTTTTCGACATACACAGCCGCGCGTTTGAATTCTTCGGCGGAGTATGCAAACGCGGGATATATGATAACCTTAAATCGGCGGTGAAGAAACTGCTGAAAGGGCATCACCGCAATTTGCAGGAAAGATTTGTGATGTTTTGTTCGCGGTATCTGTACGAGCCGGAATTCTGTAATCCCGCCAGCGGAAACGAAAAAGGCAGAGTTGAAAACAACATGAAGGTAATAGAGCGAAATTTTTTCACTCCGACTCCCCATGCTAAGACGCTTGACGAACTCAACGAAAGATTATTAAGTTTCGCCATATCGTTTTGCCGAAGCAGGGAACACCCCGAGTTCGCAGGTAAAACGAGGTATCAGGCGTATGAGGAAGAAAAGAATTTACTGATACAGCTGCCCGGCTACAGATTTGAATGCTGCAGACCCGCTCTTGTGGTAGTGTCCCCGTACAGCACGGTGTTTTTCGACAACAACAGGTATTCGGTACCCGCCGAGCATGTAGGCGAAAGCGTATTGGTAAAAGGATATGCGGATGAAGTCGTAATAAGTATGGGCGGAGCGGAAATAGCCAGGCACAGGCGGGTCTACGGCAGGAAACAGCAGATACTCGACCCGTATCATTATCTGGGAATATTGTATAAAAAACCGCGGGCGTTAAAAGACGGTCTGCCGTTTAAAAACTGGCAGCTGCCGGAAGCATTTTTACAATACAGGAAACTGCTGAATGAAAAATATCCTGACGACGGTGACGTGTATTTCGCAAGGACGCTGATACTTCTCAGAGACTGGCCGATAAAGGAAGTGGCGGATGCGGTAAGCAACGCCGTAACACGCGGAATACTCGGCGACAGCTATATACTTGCAATGTTAAGGCACGGCAGCGGTCCGCCGCCCGATGACTCTGATATGCTGGTTCGCGCTGACCTTGCTCGATACAGCGCAAGGCAGCGGCCGCCAAGCGAGTATGACAGGATATTGAGGCCGCACACGATTCAGTCCGATGATAAGGAGGAAATTACAAATGAACGAAAATAGACGGGAAAAAATAATGGAGTCCTTAAAGGAATTGCGGCTTGCCGCATTCCGGCGGGTATACGACGAAGTGCTTGACAGGTGCATCAGAGGTAAAAAAAGTCCGGAAGATTTTCTGGCTGAATTATTAGAGCAGGAAATATCTTCACGCCGGACTTCGGCGTTAAGAACCAGGATAAAAAATGCGAAGTTCCCGCAAATAAAAGACCTGGAGAATTTTCAGTTCGCGGAATCAAAGGTCGACGAGGTAACCATGCGGCATATGTATGAAGGCGGGTTCCTCGCTGAACACAAAAATATCGTGTTTATGGGCGCAAGCGGAACCGGCAAAACGCATCTCGCCACAAGCATCGGGTTAAATCTTACACGGAAAGGTTACAAGGTGCGGTTCTGGAACCTCGTTGATTTGGTGAACGAGCTTGAGAAGGAAAAAGAGCAGGGCAAGACCGGCGATTTAATGAAAAAGATGAACGTTTATTCGCTGGTGATACTCGACGAACTGGGATACCTGCCGTTCACTAAAAACGGCGCGCAGCTGTTATTTCACCTGATGAGTTCCTGGTACGAGAGATTGCCGGTAGTTATTACGACGAATCTTGAGTTCAAGGAATGGGATTCAATATTCCAGAATTCAAAAATGACGGTGGCTCTTTTAGACCGGCTTACGCACCACTGCGAGATAATTGAAACGGGTATGGAAAGTTACAGGCTTAAAGACAGGAAAGATAAATAATCCTAAAATAATCTTGCTTTTTTTTCAAAAAAAATGTAAGCTTGTTTTTGTGGATAACTTCATCCGGGGTGGGTCAATTTTCAATTACAACCCTGGGTCAATATTGCATTGCAATTAACACGGAGTATCTACTGCAGAAAAGAACATCGTTAAAAACCTATAAGAACACTTTGGCATGGCATAGATACTCCGGTAACTGCTCTTTCTTTCTAACCGCCACAAGTATAAAGTATTTTTGGCGTTTTGTCAACTACTTTTTTACTTTTTCAAATTTTTTCATTTTGAGACCGGATCATTCGTAATTTTTGCCGACGGTGAAATAAATTTTTATCCATCTCCTTTTGCTGGCAGTTTTTTACCCCGTAAAATACGAGATGCCATTATTTTGTTTGGGTTATTTCTTTTTCAAGGTTTATTTTACAATTTTTCAAGCAGATTTTTGTTATTGTACGTGGGCAAATAAATTAAGGTTGCTTACATTTGTAACGGTTAATGAAGATTGGCGTCTGGGTATGGCAAAGAACCTGACAAAAGAAGATAAGATTGTTCAATTTACCGACGAGGATTGCAAAATGGCTGTCGGTTTAGCAAACCGCCGCACTAGGCCGCTATGCGACCCCTCCATAGAGTGCTTTTTTAGACGGTAAAACGGCTGAAATTGACCCTGCCACAAGATGCCATAAAAAGCCAGAAAATGCCCTATATTGCGCATTGATATGGCACAGGTGGGTCAATTTTCGGTTGCAGTTAACTCAACAACTCAATACTGGCACCGCTACTCTATTCATACAAATCCAATTAGCAGGTCTTTATGAAATATTTCAGCTAGTTTCTCAAGTGTTTTTGTAGTTGGCCTGTAGTCGTCTTTTTCAAGACGAGCTACTGCTTGTTGAGATGTGTGAAGACGTTTAGCAAGTTCTTTTTGTGAAATGTGATTTTGCTTTCTTAATTCATAAATTTGCTGAGCAATTCTAATCTTTGTCAGTTCTCTTGAATAAGCTTTTTTAACTTTTCCGTTCTTAAATAATTCTTTCTTTAGGTCTTCTAAAGTGTAATTTTTCATTTTACAAATCTCCTCTTTTCTTTATCTATTTCAATATCTTTTCATTATGTTTATTGCCTTTTCTATTTCATTATCCGGCACAGATCTTGTCTTCTTTAAAAAACCGTGTGTGAAAACTATAACCTTTCCTTTGTAGAAGTAGAGGATTCTGGGTGATAGTTTTCCGAAGTCGGGCCGTAATTCGTAAATCTTATCTCTCAAATATGCTCCATATTCACGTTTAATAAGAGGTCCTTTTTCGGAAAGCAGTTGTAAATAAGCAGCAACTTTACCCTGAGATCTTTTCGGCAAGGAAATGATAAAATCTCTTGCTGGTCTTTCGCCTCTTTCGGTTTCAAAGAACACGATGTTGTATTCTGGCACTAAAACCTCCTTGGTTGCTAAACACCCCCACTAATATAATACATCAAAAATGATGTTTTGTCAAGTACTATTTTTATTTTTCAATTTTTTTTATTTTGAGGTAAGCATTTTTAGGGGTGGGGGTCAGAATGCCACCTTCATGCGATATAAAACAAATTGGCACCTTAGAAATCAGATGTTGACTGGCCATTTATTTATATTTCAAATTATACCTGATTTTCAGGAAAAATCAAGGGATGGGACATGTCCGGGATTTTGTTTTCAGTTCACAGATGGTGGCCGGGCGCAAGATTCGTCTATCATTAGATGTTCGTCGGATTTGAGAATTTTTAGTACTATTTCTTTTATACTTTTTAATTCCCTATTCTGATGATAGAAGCGCACCCCGCGAAAAAGTTGGTCAGCAATAATTATTTTAATTATCTTTTCTTTTTCCATTATTTTTTGTGCTTATATACGAAAGCGCGGTTGAAATAATCAATTGTATATTTTGGATCCAAATTTAATGCTTCGCCGAAGTCATCTACCGCGAGGTCGTATTCCTGTTTAGCAGAATGAATAATCCCGCGCAGAATATAATAAACGCCAACGCACATCGCATCAAACTCTATCGCTTTGTTTAAGTCCTTTAACGCTTTATTGAGATTACCTTTTTTGTAATAGATATTTCCGCGGTTATAATATGCCGCTGACAATCCCGGACATAATTTTATCGCCTTGTTGAGATTTTTCATCGCTTTTTCATTATTATTTTTCTTGAAATAAACGTATCCGCGGTTGCTGTAGGCACACTCATATTTCGGATTAAGTTTCAACGCTTGAGCAAAATCCTGAAGTGCACTGGCATAGTCCTTCATTTCACTGTAGACAATCCCGCGGTTGTTGTATGCATAATCTATCGGCTGATGGCTTATTATATCATCGTAATATTCTATCGCTTTTTTATACAGTTTTTGATTGCCGTAATGAAGTCCGATATATGTAAGCCCTTTGTCATAACTGTTAACAGCATATTCGTATCCCGAGTCCAATTCCGTAACTTTATGGAATTCCGCTATCGTAGTGATATATTCCTCTCTACTGCAATGTTCAAGAAAAAGACAGGAATAATATGCACAGGCGAACTTCGGATCCATCTCTATCGCCTCGTTAAAGTCCGTTCTTGCTTCATCATACAACCCTTTGTTCCGATAACATCTTCCGCGTTCGTAGTAAGCGTCGGCTTTGCTATTAAGCCCATCCGATTCTTCCCAGCACCTTATCGCTTCGGTGTAACATCTGATTCGGTCGTCTGACTCAGTTGAACTGGCACCTTTCTCCATCCAGTAAACAAAACTAAAAGTTTTCTGCATATTGAATCTGGTAACCTCCTATACTTTTCAGGTTATTTTGAGAATTTATTTTTCAGCCATTTCATACGCTTTTTTTATCGATGTTTTGAGTGTCATTTCATATTCTTTTCTTAATGCTGGGTTTCTGTTAACTTCTCTCCTATCAAATTTACTATTTACTTTTCCGATAACCTCATCAAGCATCGCGATTTCTTTTTCTATAAGGTTTAATTCTTCTTCCAGTTCCTGCACTTTATCCATATTTCCTGCTTTTTTTTCTTCATCAATAATAACTTTTAGATAACCTGCGTTGCCAGCCATTATTATCCTTCTGAATTGCGGACTGTCTTGTATTTCTTTTTGGAACCACTTTTCATCCCTATTCCACTTCCATTTTTCTATTAATTTGTTAAAAGGCCAAGGGGCAATTTTGATGATTTTAGATAGCATCAATTCAGTTAATATTGTCCAATTAATTTTTAGCATCATGGACTCCTTTTTCTACCAATATCCGGAATAATAACTCTTGCGGATTTAATAAATTCTGTCCAGGCTCGTAGAGTTCGGATAAACTTACTCTCATTTTTCAGTTCCCAAAGTTTGCGTCGGAAAAATTTCCGTATCGGTCTGATGAATAAATAATAGATTCTTGGGTGCGGAAGCTCAGGGCGTTCGTTCTGAGCTTTTTTAAGGTTGCATTCCTCACAGCAAATTCTTAAATTTTCAAGCCGGTCGGTTCCGCCGTTATATCTTGCTTTGTAATGGTCAATAGTGAAATTTTCCAATTTATCCCACTCATCGCAGATATAGCAAACTGCATACATCTCGCCGTTGATTATTTCGTATCCGTCGCGAAACGCAAGCTTTTTAAGTCGCATCAGTCGGTATTTTGATATTTTTTTCATCACCATAATGCCGGCATATCCTCTTCAACAAGTTCTCTGCTTGATTGAATGAAAGCCGATGTCACCAGACAAAGTCCGCATTTTTTCAAATGATTTTCTATAGCGATTTTTTCAAGAACCGCCGGCGGCGTTTTCAGATATTTATAAATCTCATAAGCGCTTGGGCAATGCTCATTTGGTGATTCACCTATCGCCGGACAGGAATTTCTTATGTAATCCCCGATTTTGCAGTTGTTGTTTTCAAGATACGCCAAAAAATCGGAGAGAAATTCTTTGGGTTCATACCCCAGTTCCTGAACTATTTTATACCCCAAACAGGATTTACTGATTGCCGACGATAAAAGGTAACGTGTGTCTATGAAAAAACCATATTCTGCGGTCATGGATACTATCCACTTGTCAAACGATACAAGATTAGCGGTCCCGGTATGACTTTTTATTATCTCCAGGATTTTTTCCCGTTTGATATTTTTTTGCCTCAAAAACCTTCCCGCTATGTTGTTTCCTTCCGATATCAAGCCGAACAATATATACCCGGAGTGAACAACCTCGTTATTCTTATCTGCTTCTTTTTCGGCGATATCCAAAACCTTCTCCGCAGAACCGCTCAACAACACCAGATGCTTGTATTTATTCACAATACCCAAAATAACTGTCGTCACAAAATCATACTCTTCCTGGTTTTTTGCAGGTCGGACAAAAACATTTTCATTATTGTTAAAACCGGCTATCATTAGCGCCTCTTCTTTTGATAATGCTTGAACCGGCAACATAATGCCTTTATTGGTAATAATATGGTGAATCGGTGGATAATAAATCGGTCCGTCAAAAATATTTTCGTCGTTCGGCATTTGTTTATCCTCCTTTCCGGGTCCAGCAGCTTAACCGCCAGACCCGGAATACTTCACCTTTTTATCTCTCCTACCCATAGAAGATAAACCGGGGAATTGGAATCGGCAACTATTCCCCTATTTGCTCTCTCAAAAAAGCCAGCGTCTTTTTTTCTATTTTGCGAACGCCCTCACGGGAGAGATTTATTACTTCCGCTGCTTTGGAAAGTGACAGCGGATCAAAATATCGGCGGGCGCCAACAGCGTAGCGTAACTCCATTATTTCTTCCGACTTCGGATGAACACTTCCGTTTGCTTTCTTTAAAAGAACGAGAAGATTATTCACCTCAGATAGCGCCTCCGTTTTTCTGTCATCCGGATGAGCCACCACATCTTCCAGAGTTAGATTGTCGTCCTCATTCGCTTCGTTCTTGTCGACAATACTGCTTAACGAAACAATGGGATTTAAATTCGCGCATTCCGGCAGTGGCATCCCGTTTAATTGGGCGGAAATCCTCGCCTTTTTGTAGATACTAATCAGTTTTTTTCCTTCGGCGCGTGAATAAATCGTGTGCCGATAGAACTCATTTTTTATGTAACTTTTAATGTAACCGGTTACACACAAAAAATAACTGATGTTTTTATCCGATGTCAGATACTTGATCGTGCCCATCAATAGACCGACATTGCCTGCACCGACAAGGTCCATCGGGTCTATGCCGTATCTTGTACAGTTACCAAGATAAGGTAATACCAATCGGCACACGAGTTGAAGGTTCCGCGTCGTCAGTTCTTTAACCACATCTACCGTCGCCACTGACCTGCAGATGATTTTAACTTTCCATGCATTCAACTGCGGATACTTTGTGACCTCTACAAAATACTCAAAAAATCTCATTTTTTCCTCCCTCCCGTTTTTAATTCGGGAAATAAAAAACCGTCGGCGAAGATTTTTCCCTGCCGACGGTTCTTAGTCCGCTCGAACCTCTGCCCACAATTACCGAAAATTTACTCCTTGTTCATATATCACCACCTCCACTAAACACAGGGTTCTATCCGACACCTGTATCAGTATAATCACCGGCGAAGCAAAGAATACTAACTCAAGATATTACTTTCCGATTTTTTCCGAATTAAGTCGTGCAAGAGATACATATCTCATTGATGTTTCAATGTTTCCATGTCCAAGCCGTGCAGCAATAGCATGCGCTTCATAGCCTTGCAACGCCAAATTTGTCGCATATGTGTCCCGACAGCAATAGACGGTGATTTTTTTGCCGTCAAGTCCCGCCCTTTTCACTGCTCTGCGGAAACTCCGTTCCAGCCAGTTTTTGTTGACCGGAAAAAATGCCTCGTTTTTTCCGGCGACAAGGTCTTCCGGCAATCCCGGTTTACCGAGCGATTTGATTAACTCTGCCGTAGCAGGTATTCTCCGCTCGGTGTGGGCTTTGGGCGTCCAGTCACCATCTTTCATGATATGGATATACGGATTACTACCAAGTATTACTCTTCGCCAAGGCAGGTGATAGAACTCGTCGGGTCTCATACCGCTATGGACGAGAACCTTTATGCAACGCTGCAACGGCTTGTTGCTTGCATTGAGCAGTTTTTTAAGTTCTTCGTCGGACAACGGTCGGGGAAGAGAAATTTCACCTTTTGGCATCTCGCAGTTAAGAAATGGATTTTCTGATACAAACTTCCATCGGAGGAACTTCTGAAAAGCGGACCTGACGGTACGAACCATTACATTGACCGCGGCTTTGCTCAGTGTTGACGGAAATTTCGTGTTTCTCCTCTGCGAAGCGAGAAGTTTCTCCACCCATAGATCAGCCTTCTGCGGGGTAATATCCGACGGCTGCTGCGGATTAAGTATCTTGTCTACGCTGTTCAAAGCATGAGTGTAAATGTATAGCGTCCTTTCGGCGCGGCCAAGATTCTTCAGATGCTCAATAAGACGCTGTTTCGCGAGTTCCCAACTGACGATATTTTCGCTGGATGCCGCTGCGTGATGCGCGTTGATAAGCCCCAAAGAAACCAGCGTGTCCACGAGGTTTTTCTTGAATCTCGCGTCCTGATGCGCCTGTTCTATAGAGGCCTTCAGAATCTTCGCTCTTTTGAGGTCTGATCCGAGACCGATATCATTCCTTACTCCCGACTTTGAAACCATAAGTCGCCACTTGCCATTCCTTTTGTACATGTAAGCCATATTTTTTCCTCCTAATAAAAAAGCCCCGCCCTCGTGTGAAGCGAGAGCGGGGCTTTGTAAATTTGCGGGCGAAACGAATTAAATCATTCCGTCAGCGTTATGGTCGGCAATATGCCGTCAAAACAACTTTTTTGAATCAATAAGTTTCTGTACCATGCGGACATCGTATCTTACGACTCTGGGACCCGCTTGGACTCTTGTTTCCATCAGTTTGCCCAACTTTTCGAGCCGTATCAAGTGTGAAATACTCACATCTCCGAGCATCCGGCACAGATCTTTACGACCGACAAGCAGTCTATCCATCTTCATTAAACAATCACCTCCTTCCCTGTTTGACGCTGTTAAAAGTTTAATTTATCGTCGGAAAATAAATCGTTTTTTTATCCGCTTACCCCCGAAACCGTCAATTCCTCCGATGGTAAATGTAGCGGTCGGATTCATCCGACTAAAAGGTTTGATAAATCAAACCGCTACAATTTTCGACGATGATTAACAACGACATGAACAAATTACTAACTTTTAACAGCCTCTATTTACCGGGTTAAAATAAAAAAAGCCCGACTTTCGTCGGGCTGGTGGCCAAAATGTGGCGATAATATTCGCACAACTACTGCAAATATTTAAAATGATTTATTTTTAGTGCCGGCGGCGCGGTGCCAACTATGCGGGATTATTGACGATGCTTTTTAATACGGCTATATATTGTTTTTTACTGCGGGCCGAAAGATTTTGAACCACCTCTTTTGAAAACAAGTTTTTATCAACTCCCCTATCAAATAATTTCTGAAATCTTTCCTGCCAGCCGTTGAGTATGGATTTGTTCCGTTTCAGAGTCCGCGGTTTCCATTTCTTTTTATGCATGTAGATATATGTGCCGCATAATTCCTTGAATATCGTAGCAAAAGGTTTTTTCTTCTGAAACATCTTTTTTTGTCTGATACATTTAAAAACCGTATCTGTGATTTTTTTATCGCTGGCATGTATGTCAATGGGACTTCTCCTGCTTTTTAATATCTTTTTGCGCGTGTCTTCTGATATTTCGATAAAACTATCTTTGATTTTATTCGTATTAATTATCTTTTCAAAATTATAAACCACATTTTTTCCTTGTTTCATACCGGTTGTCGCTTTGCCCGGCCAATTATGCCTGTACAAAGTGGTCCTGTTTGATGATAGGAAATTTTTAAGTTCATCCGTTTTTACTTCCGTTTTCATGCCGTGAGAACTTCCACAAGCTTTTTTAGCCGTATCCCACAAACTTTGATCATATGTATTTTGCAACACCCTCAACGATTCGTGGCCCATCCAACTTGCGACTCTCATCGGGTCAACACCATTTCCGAGGTGCCGCGTCGCGAAAGCATGCCTCAAAGAATGCAATCCGCTCCGGGCGATGTCTTTATAACCTTCGTAGAACAGTTCATTTATTTCATAAATCTTTTCCAGACAGAGGAGCGTCTTGTAATTTTTTTTAATTGCGATTTTGTACGCTTTCTCAAAAAAGGATTTGTAGTTGTCCGGGAGCAGATTCAACGGAACCCTTCTCAGTTTCGCGCCTTTGCCCATCACTTCAATATAATCCTCTTCGCTACCGAAAATTCTTACGCCGTCAACCGGCGCTGTAAAAATTTCTTTCCTTCTCAAACCGAGATAATAGCCCAGTAGCCCGATTAAAAACTTTTTCCTGTTTTTCTCAATCTGAAAGTTCGTAAATTTGCCCAGCCGCGTATTGAATGCTTTTTCTTCAGGCAAAAATATCAATCTCGGCGAGTAATCCACCAGTTGCTGTATCTTCTCCCAGTTGATATCCGGGGTGGATATATTTTTCTTTTCCAAACACTTGGAAAAACTATTGACGGCCGTCTTTAAAATATACACAGTGTGATGATTGAGCAGAAACTCTTTGCCGCCCGGGGATTCCTGCCCCGGCGATGCGATGGATATTATGTTGTCTTCATCAATTTCAGATATGCCGATTTGTTCCACCTCGCAGCAAACAAGTATTTGCAGAACCGCGTCAAAGTATCTTTTAATTGTCTCGGGTGAAAGAGGCTTCCCCTTTTTCGTCAACAAAGACAATAACCATTCTATGACATATTTTATCTCTCCAACGGCAGTGGTAATCAGCGTTAGCAACGATTGATACGCCCCGGGTTTATTGTTCGTGATACAGTACTCCGCTATTATTTCCCTTATTTCTTTACTGTTGCCGACAGGACAAGATTCCTCTCCGCCGATGTTTTTTCTGCTGCGGGTTTTTTCCGGTAATTTGAACTTGTCATATAGACAAAGGACATTCGTCGGCAGTTCGGGGCCATAAAAAGACGACAAGCACGCAGGCAACAGCCCGTCATGGATTATTTTATAAACCAGCCCGGCCTGTCTGAAATTTTCACTAGTTACTTCTTTTAAAGGCGATGCAAAAACACGCGGATAGATTTTTCTCAAAATTGCCTTGTTAAGCGTGCGTGCATCCATCAATTCCACCCTCTTGCCGGCAGCAAGTTTATTTTTAATTTCTTTCAACAATTCTGCTGTGTGACCGGTCATGCCGAGAGCGTCAGCATTTATCTTGGAGCATAAATCTCTGGTATCTATAATTTCATTGAATATCTTGATGATATGATTTTCCGGCGTATTGGAAACATTACCGCGATAAATACCATGCCCGGCAAATATATTATTGATAAAATTATACGCAGTAATGAATGTTTTCTTTAGCGGTTTCATGCTGATTTCACCCGGTTGATAGGGTTCTTCTTTTGCATTATGCTTATCGGACGAGGAGTCAAAATTTGCAAAAACGTTTTTGAGTTTCGCGTTTATACAACTGCCTAGCCATTTTTCTTTGAATCGCCCGATGGAGACGGCATTGGGTTTCAGAAAAGACCTGAACCATTTGCCCGCTTTTTTCAGAAGTCCTCTGATTCTCGTCCAGAAAACATCGTCCATGACCGCTATTCTGTAAGTTTTGCCGGACTGTATCAGCACTATCTTTTTTGCTGGATCCAGATGCAACGCCGTCATATTCATTATATCCTTTATCTTCATTCCCTGCCAAAGCAGTTCGATAGCCAATCTAACAATCGCATCGTTCTCATTAATTCGGTTGTCCTTGACACGCACACCCTCCTGAAACCTGATATAAGCGATAATATCGAGTGCCGTATCCATTCCCATCTCCATCACTTTATCTGGCCGCACAACGAGATGCCGGTGCTTCAGAAAAGGCAATTTTAATTTAAATGCTTCGTCTATGCCAAGCATTTTTTCAGCGAGCATCGTCAAATGCCACCGGAAAGCGCCGGCGTCTATCGGGTTTAATTTTGATCGCACCTGGTACCAACTGTGCTTTATGCACAGTTTTATGCATGTTATTTCAGCGGCGGATAATTTTTTCGTGTTGTTTTTTTGTAAGGTAGTTTTTTTCACTTTCTTCTTTTTTGGTTTTTTTTCAAGGGTCCTAATCTGTAAAATGCTCTCGAATATTTTCCTGTCCAATGTCTCCAGGTATTGCGTCGGTGCGTTATCCCTTTTTATACGGCGACCCTTGTCAAGTTCAATCTTCTTTTTTGTTTCGCTTATTATCGCGTGGACAATATCTTTTTCGTATTTCGTATGCAGGTCGCTTTTCTCTTTTTTCATTTTTGCCTCAAATGAGTTTCAGTAATTCCGCGGCTTGATTCTTGAATTTTTGCGATTTCGAGTGGTTTTCCAATATATCCCTCATCACCCTGAAATCCATTCTTGAAAACGGACCCCAGTGCTCAAATCCAACTTGGGAATGCCCCATTATCGCCTGCCAGTATTCAAACGGCCGCCCGTTAAGATAGTTGTAATATATCTCCGTTCCGCCGGTGCGCCTGAAAGAGTACAGTTCATAATCATTATTTATTTGTATCATAACTGACAGTAAATATGAAAGCGCTTTGTTAATGTGAGTGAAAAAATCAGAAATCTTTTTTTTCCGCGTATACACGCTCGATTCTTTCCCTTTGATATACACTTTATACCGATCCAGTATTGATATTATTGTCTCGGGCAAAGGCAATATTCTGCTTTCTTTATAGGCGCGGTTTCCTTTTCCGGCGACAAAAAGACAACGCATCTTAAACGATATGCTGCCCCGGGAAGTTCTCTGCATCTCCGCCGGTCTCAGCATCAAAAAGGAGAACATGAAATATATTATAATGGATTCAACACAGATTATTTCATCTTCTATGTTGCCGTTTTTTTTCGCCTCCCCGAGATTTTTTTTAAGTCTGTTGAAAATATTGCCGTAATCTCTTTTCGGCAGGGTATGTATTTTACATTTTCTTTTTTTCATTATGTTTTGTCTGATTCTAAACTTTTGGGACAGTTGATTCTTCGCAGCTATCCAGCAAACCAGCGACGACTTTATCAAAGCAAGATTTTTTTTGACGAAGCCCAATCTTATATTGTCGGACTTATTTATAAGTTTTATAATGTCACTAAGAAAACCGGAATTCGCCCTGTGCAGTTTCTTTACGATATGTTTAGGCTGAATGTAATACAAGGAACTTCGCATGCCCGACAGGGCGGCGCCGCAGCAATGAGCGACATCGAACGAAGACATTTTTGCCGTGTCTATAAGCCGCGCTCTTCCCGTATATGCTATTTGCGAATAACTAAAAGAAAATTGCGGGTTGATTTTATTGAAATCCTTCAATGCTTTTCTTAGACGACTTGCCTGATTTCCGGCATCTCCGATGCCGCCGTTAATACTGTCTGCATTGCTGCCGTAGCCGCTGGTTTCTCGCATTTTATTTAAAGTAACATACAGTCCTATGGGTTTTCCTTTTGTCGGCTCATCCGGCTCATTATTTGTTTCCGATATATGCTTTGGCGAGGCACCCGTCAGCAGCGACTCGATAAATACATATATCAAATCTTTGTATGTGACATCTCTAGAACTTTTTTGCCTCAAGAAACCGACAAACGCGCATAATCGGTCGACGGATATCCTGCGCCAGTTGTCCCAGTTATATTTTAATCTTACCAGGGCTCCACATCTTTGCTGAGCCGCTACATTCTCGGTTATAATTTTGTGGCGGTAATCTTTTTTCTTGGTGGTGATATCGTGCCCAGATATGCTTAGTAGTATATCTTCATCCGTTCCCGTCTCTTCGGAAGTTTCTCGTATGTCTTCTTTTTCGGTTTTTTCAATTTTGCCCCATATTGTCTTGTGTCTCTTTGTCGCCCACCGAAAAATATAAAAATCTTTAATTTTCCTGTTGATTGTACTGGTTTGGTTACCTTTTTCAAACTGATGTTCTTCAAGACACTCTATAAATTCTTTCGGTGTCCATTCCTCAACTTCCGATTCGGAGTTCTCCATTCCCTCAAGCCCGTCTTTTATGACCGACATGGGTTCCGCCAAAACTTCCCAAAATGGCAGGAATTTGTTTAACCGCGCTTCAATTTTTTCAATATCTTTCTTTGTTTTATTTGTCTTATTTTTGCCGCGTTTCACCGGCGAATCTTTTATATTTTCAAGTTTCTTCAAAAGTTTTACTCTTTCGCCGATTTCCCTGTCAAAATCATGCGACAGTTTCCAGTTAAAATAAGCTATTATCCCGAGCGCAAAGTTGGGATAAAATACATGGTGTTGTATTTTCCTGTAAAAATTGTAAACGCCGGCATTACACTCTTCCGAAGGTTTAATATACTCTTCTGTTTTTTTCACAACATCCACTAATATGTCCAAGTAATGTTTTCTTCGGGACGCAATATCTTTATCATCCCGCCCCATTTCCGCCAAAAGCCTGTTAAATATATGGCAGAATGCACTGAGGAGGGGCGTTAGTTTTAATCTGCCGAATTCCGGCACATGTTTCGTTTTGTCTTTTTCCTTCAGTCCCCCATGTGGCACCAACAGAATCATCCAGATTAACCTTTCGATTTGTTTGTCGCTTATATTGAGATTAAGATTCGCTCTAACATTTTGTGCCGTTTTTTTTACAAGAACTTTTGCCTTCTTGTATTTCTTAAAAAGTGTGACAAGGTTGTTTTTCTCCTTTTTGACCAATTTAACCATCTTCAAAAATAACATTCCGAAATGTGTCTTTTTACCAAAAAAATCGATTATTTCGCTTAATTTATCTTGATGCTGGGATTGCATAGTTTCTCACTATAAGATGTGTCGCATAATAACAAATTTTATAAACCAAAAATCAAAAAAATAAAAGCATTCAGATTTTACTCAGATGCACGGTGGACGGAGATCATTTTTTCCCCGACGAGATGCCACTCGCACCCCAAGCGAGTGCCCTACCACTGGGCCACACCCCGGTAAAACAGAGAATTAGTTTATACGACAGAGAATTAGTGATTAGTTAAATCAAAAAACTTTTTTTAAGAGTAAAAATCCGCCGA
>Ga0210017_1002518_pt1 | contig 15619 bp, 20 predicted proteins | sample CryGeyCG2014_020_FD_183966 | JGI IMG/M metagenome (GOLD analysis project Ga0210017, IMG submission 183966) | Groundwater microbial communities from aquifer - Crystal Geyser CG08_land_8/20/14_0.20 (SPAdes) (version 2) | ecosystem: Environmental > Aquatic > Deep subsurface > Groundwater | place... | reverse complement strand
AAATGCCAGCTCCTGTGCCCCCGCGGGGTTAAAACGAGAAACGTTATACTGAACGTAAAAAAAGCACTGGAAAAAAAGTAAAGTAAAGTAAAAAGTAAAGTAAAGTAAAAAGTAAAGTAAAGTAAAGTAAAGTAAAACGTAAAATTAAAGTAAAATTTAAAATTTAAAATTAAACTAAACTTAAAAAATTTAAACTAAACTTAAAAAATGAACTTTGACATATTTGTAATACCTTTCAGCATAGGTCTTCTGGTACTTATAGGCGTTTTACTATATACTTATGCAGGATGGCTAATCAGGCTTGATAAGGAAGATAAAAAGAAAATAATTAAAGGAATATTCAGTATCCGGTTGTTTTCCGCTGTAAAGGAGGTTTTCATGGAAAGCCTTCTTCACAGGAGAATATTCAGGGTGAACCCGTTACTCGGCTATATGCACATGAGCATAGCATTCGGGTGGTTTCTTTTGATATTCATAGGAACAATAAAGTTAACCCTTGTCACGGGAAATCCGATGCACCTGCCGTATGAAGCGGTATTCATGGAATTTTTCGTGCATGGCGCATCAAACATTCCGTTCGCCGCAGGATTCACGTTCCTGTTGGATTTCCTTTTACTGGTGGTTCTTTCGGGAATAACGCTTGCATTAATAAAAAGAACCGCATCCAAAATGTTCGGGATGCAAAAGACAACAAAACTGAAATTGGGCGACAAAGCTGCTTTACTGTCTCTCTGGATGATATTTCCCGTTCGGCTTGTTGCCGAGAGTTTTGCTGCGGGAGCGCACGGGACGGGAGGTTTTCTGACAGGAACTCTTGGAAGCTTATTTGCAGGATTTCTTCCTGTTTCGGAGTTAATGTATCCGATGTTCTGGGTGTATTCCATAGTGCTTGGAGTATTCTTTATCTCAGTTCCGTTTTCAAGGTACATGCACATCCCGACGGAAATTTTATTAATATTTTTGCGAAACTTCGGAATAAAAACAGGGGATACGTACGGCAGCTTTTCAGAGATTGAGGTAAATTCATGCCCCCGCTGCGGAATATGCATTGACAAATGCCAGCTTAACACGTCAGCAGGGATTACCGACACGCAATCAGTTTATTTTTTACGGTCGACAAGGGAAGGATGCGTTCGCGAGGATACTGCGTTTAACTGCCTGTTGTGCGGAAGGTGCAGAGAATTCTGCCCGGTTGGCATTGATACAACCGCCATCCGGACAGCCAAGAGAAAGGAATTCAACGATTTCGAGGATAAGCCGTTTAACTACCTGAACTCCGGTGAAAATAAAACCCAAAAAGCTCCGAAAGCTGACGTTATCTACTTTGCGGGCTGTATGACTCATTTAACCCCAGCGATAAAAAAATCAATGGTTAAAATTTTAGATAAATCAAAAGTGAATTACCTTTTCATGGATTCAGGCGGGGGAGCCTGCTGCGGAAGACCTCTTATGCTTGCCGGGAGGGATAAGAAAGCAAATGAGCTTATTGAATACAACGAAAATTTAATTAAAAATTCAAATGCAAAGATCCTCGTCACGTCATGCCCGATATGCTATAAGGTATTCAAGGAGAGCTACGATTTAGGCGGAGTCAAAGTAATGCACCACACTGAATACCTGCTTGAACTCAGCGAGAAAGGGAAAATCAAAATCAAGGGCGTAAACAAAAACGTTTCCTACCATGACCCCTGCGAACTCGGCAGGAATTCGGGCATTTATAACGAGCCGAGGAAATTGTTAGAGAAATGCGGCGCTAAACTGATGCCGGTTAAAAATGAGAAAGAATATGCGTTATGCTGCGGGAACAGTCTTGGGAATTTAATCGTAAAGAATGATGAGAAAGATAAAATAACAAGAGATGCCTTAAAAGAATTGACCGTAAATAACCCGGATGCTGTAATCACTGCATGCCCGCTGTGCAAGAAAACTTTTGCAAATGCAGCCGGTGACAGCGTTGAAATAATGGATATTTCGGAAATTGTTGCAAAGTCAATTTAATAACACAATAAAAAACAACCTTCAGAAAGGTTGATCATCCGAGACTATGTCTCGGAAGTTTCGAGCAATTATGCTCGAATCATCATAGCGAATGTAGGGGTTTCCATTGTGAGCTTTGCTCACAAGCCTTCGCTTCAGCGAACGGACATTGTTCCAACCCCTAATGCACATATTAGTGCCACTGTGACTTATACAGTTTGTAATACAATAAAAAACACTAAAAAAGTAAAAATGGATAACAAAGAAATTGAAAAGGAATTAACTGAATTATTGCGGCTGCAGGAGTATCCCGTTGCCGTGAAATTTGCATTAGACGATAATGATTTTAAGGGAGTCCAGAAGTCAAAAAAGGATATTTACTCCTGCCAGATGCTGAAAATTGCATCAAATGGAGGCTACGTTATCGCCGCCGCAAAAGAGCGGCTTGTGTGCCCTAACGAGCGTCTGTGTTTTGGATTTGAAGAAGTGCAGGAAAAAAACATAAACAGCCAGATGAGATACGCTAAAACCCGGGAAATCGCGGAAAAACAGATTGCATTAAGGCCTAAAACAAAGTGTATCGGGATTATCTGCGGGAGTCTTGGAAGAGCGCGTTTTGAGCCTGACGTTCTTGTTTTAACGGTTGACGCATGGCAGGCAACGCGATTAATTCATGCTTACGTTCATGAAACGGGTGAGGATATGAGCTTTACCACGGGAACGAATGCAATACCGTGCGCTTACGGAATTGTTTATGCTTATGAGACAAAAAAACCGAATATTACGCTTCCCTGCTCAGGTGCAAGGTCGTATGGAAAATACCGGAGTGATGAGATGGGTTTTAACATCCCCTGGAGGATGGTCGGATTATTTTTGGACGGGCTTAAGGCGACTGATGCAAAAGGGCTGAAAGTCCCGCTTTTGCTTGATTTAGGCTACCCTCCAAAGGATCCGATGAACGTGTTTAAAGAAGAATGAAAAACAATAGCTAATAATGAATAATAAATTAACAATAAAACCGATAGGAATAATCCATACACCCTTCAAGGAACCGGAAAATGTTCCAATCCAGCCGTGCTATTCAAAAGAAACAGGGGAAGTAGAGGTTTTTGGAGAATTTGCAGACGGATTGAAGGATATAGGCGGGTTTTCGCACATAATTCTCATTTATTGGATGCATAAATCAGGGAAATATTTTCTACTTAAAAAGCCGTTTCTGGATTCCGAATTGAGGGGTATTTTCGCTATTCGGCACCCGGACAGACCAAATCCGATAGGCATCTCAACGGTGAAATTATTAGAGGGAAAAAATAATACGTTAATCGTGAAAAATATTGATGTACTTGACAAAACTCCTTTACTTGACATAAAACCATACATTCCGAAATTTGATGCCCCGGATAATGCTGAAATCGGATGGTTAAAAGATAAATTAAAATAAAAAAATGACAAAATGACAATATGGCAAAGAAAATACTTGTTCCAATAGACGGTTCCGAAGCATCCGTGGATGCGTTGAAATACGCGGTAAAGATGGTGGAGGTTGTCGGAAAAGATGCGGTAATCGTTGCTCTTGAAGTTATGGATATAAATAAATATCAGTTTGCTGCCGATGCGATAGATCTCTCCACACAGGACAAATTGCTTGAGGCAATAAAAAAGGATGCTGAAGACCATCTCAAAAAGGCAAAGAATATTTGCAATGAAAGAGGCGTAAACGTCGAAACAGTCATCAGGCAGGGCTTTGCGCATGAGGAGATTATAAAGCATGCGGAAGATAACGAAGATATTAAACTTATTGTTATGGGTGCGAGCGGTAAGGGTTTTATTGACCAGCATATTCTCGGAAGCGTTACAAGCAGAATTATTCAGGAAGTCGGCAGGAAACTTCCGTGCCCTGTGATGATAACCCCGCACCGGAAAGAAGCCGAAAACAAAAGATGGAATTTTAATGATTTAAATGAAATAGAGGGGTGTAACTAAAATGCTTGAATTTCTTAATTTTTATTTTTCTACCGCAGGAATTGATGCAAATATACTGTATCTTGCATTAACCGGGCTTGTGATAGGATTTTTAGCAGGCTTGCTTGGCGTCGGCGGCGGATTCGTCATGGTGCCCGTATTAACGATGGTGTTTGGCGTCCCGATGAAGATTGCCATAGGAACGGATACTTTTTATATAGTATTAACCGCGCTTTCCGGTGCGTATAAACATGTAAAGAACGGCTTTGCGAATTTCAAAATTGTCGGCGTGATCGCGGTATCCGCGATATTTGCAGCTCAGATTGGAGCCATGCTGTGCATAGAAACGCCAAAGGAAACGGTGCCGCTTTTGTTCGGCGTTCTCTTGCTTTTGATATCGTTTAGCATGCTCGTGAAAATAAATATCTTTAATAAAAACAAAAAGGCTGGAGAGGGAAATATCCATAAATACGGATTCTGGACGGAATTCAGGGAAGAAAAATTATTCGTGAGCATTCCGAAGGCACTTGCTATCGGAATAATCGTCGGCGGGTTTTCCGGGTTCTTCGGAGTCGGCGGAGCCGTGCTGTTAATCCCGCTGATGCTGTCAGTACTTGGATTGCCAATGCACCTCGTAATCGGAAGCTCATTGATGATAGTCATGTTCTCGGCACTTTCCGGCTCGCTGAGATATTTCATCGAGGGCTTCGTGGATATACCTCTTGGAATCGCACTTTTATCAGGTTCAATAATCGGATCATACTTCGGAGCGCACATGGCATCAAAAACCCACCCGGAAAAGTTGAGGAAGGTATTCGCATTTATGCTAATAATCGTGGGATTGAAGATGGTCGGGATTATTTAGTGCCGTGATATAAAAATCATAATTTAATCAAGCGAAATGAAAATACGAACTTAGTCAATTATTAACTTATCGAGGAAAATTTAAGGAATCAGAGCAAGAATCATCACTCGCTATGAATTTACTTGATGAAAGCAATATACAACAAAGAGGAACTATATTTGCATACCGCTCCATCCGTTCCCTCTTAATGTCCGGTGCCGATGAAGCCCTCAACTCTGCCGAAAAATCCCGTAAACTTGCAGATGTTAAACATCTTGAAAGAGACATCATCCGGGCAGAATACCTTCTCAGCGCCGCTTACCTCATGAAAGGAAATCTAATCCCAGCAGAGGAGCATTTAACTCAACTTTGAAAATCTAAAATCCATATGCTGGGGATAGATTCCGTGTATTTTTCTAATATGATAAGAAAATTCTTTCTTTGAAATCGCTTCTGAGCAACTCTGTTTTTGTGGCGAACTTTTTCATACATTTTCAACTTTGTAGTTGTAAGGTTTTCATAAATAAAAGAGTATATATAAAGGTAAAAATCTAATAATTACTTACAACTACTTTATTTTTATATCGCAATCTAAAACCTTATGCTCCATGTTCCCCAGTTCATAAATAGATTAAGATTACATAAAAATAAACTATACTTGAGAAAGATAGAGCATAGTGCGTGAAATTAAAAATCGAGATGCTATAAGGTAATTAAAAAATGAACCCTTACAACTACACTTTAAAATGAGTAGGAAATGAGTGAATTTAAACCACTATGCGGATAAGAGGCGTAATGTTTACTTTTTTGGATTTTTTCATAAATCGAGTAACGAGAGGTAGTTTTCTATTTTCAAAGTTGAGATTTAACCGATGCCTTAACCCGCGACAGAAAAATCAATATTGTTGAATTAGGGTCAGACATCCTTCTGGAATTTGCTAAACTTCGCTTCCGGCAGGCTCACAAAGATGAATCACTAAAACGCGCACAGGAAGCCCTCCGGATTACTGGCCGCTGTGAGTACCGGCTGGCTCAGGCGGACATCCACAATTTCCTTGCGGAATTTTATTTTAATTCAGGGGACTTAGCGAAGGCAAAAGAACATGCCGGGATTGCCGTTGAGCGTGCTTCGTGCGGGTATGTGCCGGCTCTTGCGAAGGCGAATGAAATTTTAAATAAAATTAAGGGAATCTAATCTTTTATTGTAATTTAAATTTTAATAAAGTAATGTAATAAAAATGGGAGCAATTGCAATTGAAACCCCGAAACATTTTGAAAAGGAGTTGAAAACTATCGCGGATACGGAGCATATAGCAGAAAGCGTTGCGATTAAAAAACTTTTAGATATGGGCGTGCAAAAGTGGAAAGAAGAGAGGGCATTGAAACTGCTGGAAGAAGGAAAGGTAACTCTCTGGAAGGCATCTGAGCTTGCCGGCGTAAGTTTATGGGAGATGTTGAATCTCGTTGAAAAAAGAAATATTTCTCTTCCAATAAGCGCTTCCGATGTTATTGAAGATATTAAAGACGCTATAAAAGATGAATTTCATTCTTGACGCAACTCCTTTGATCCATGTAACTAAAGCAGGTTACGATTGGATATTCAATAAATTTGAGATTATAATCCCGGGAAAGGTTTATGAAGAGGTCGTTGAAACCGGGAAAAGTATTGGTGCGAAAGACGCTTTCGTAATAGAAAAATTAATCAAGAATGATACTATACTAATCCGCACGTAAAATTTGGAACTTTTTTGTTAGAAGATTTTTAAGTTCATCCAGGTAGTCATTTAGATTATCAAATAAGTTGGCTACTGCTTCTTTGAATTCGTTAAAAGTTTCATAATATTTGTTGTGAACTAATATTTTTTTCATGAATTTCCATAATCTTTCTATTAGATTGAGGTTGGGGGAGTAGGGTGGTAGGAAAAACAGCTCAATGTTGTACCATTCTGCAAAAATTGTTGTATATTCGGCATGATTGTAATTTGCGTTGTCCAGTATTATGGTTATGGTTTTATCCAGGTATATTTCTCTGGCTTTTAGAAAGAATTCAACGACTCGCGATGAGTTACATGATTCTTCGGTGAAAAAGGGTATAACGGATAATTTGTTTAGATTTAACGCTCCGAGAATATTAATTCTTTTTCTTCCGGTGTTTGCATTAACATTAATTGTGCCTTTCGCTCCTTTAAGTTGCCACATTCTTGCATTTACCACATTATGTTGGAGATGGCACGGATCAAAGAAAAGAACAACCCTATCCTCTGATTCCATTAATGTTTTTATTTTTTCAATAAACTCTTTTTGTACTTCTACAGAAGGGGTTTTACTTGAGACCTTTCTGGTTTTTTTAAAGGATAAACGAAGTTTTTTTTAAGAATTTTTTGCACATGATTTAAATGATAGGTTATTTTATATTTATCTTCAATATATTTTTTAGCCGCTTTCGCATAAGCAAATGAACCTTTACCCGTCTCCTTTTTCAACTCAGATAATTGTGTCTTGTTTAATTTTGATTGCCCTCCTTTGTATTGGAACATAAGCAGGGCTGAAACTCCCCCATTGTTGTAAATTTTTATCCAATTGCTGAGTGTGTTATTTGTTACTGAAAGAAAATCTGCAATCTTCCCATATTTCCAACCAGCATACATCAGTTTAAACGCCCGAACGCGTTTCAATGCTTTTGCTGATTTAATCTTCTTTTCAACAACCACAAGCTCATAGTATTCCTTTTTTGAAATTTGAACCCTTTGAAATTTTTCACCATTTCTCATTTTTAAAAAATATTTGATTTAAGCATGCGTTAAATGTTTGAGTGCGCATACCCCCCAAAGATTAAATGATTTGCAATTCATTCAGAAAATCAGGGGAGTTACAATTACATATTAAAAACAGATATATAAAAAGTTACAAAAAATAGATGCGGATTAGTATATAAGGGTTGAAAACATATCCGATAGAAAATTTTATCAATTTGTTTGTGGTTTAGCGTCCGACGTAAATCTCCCGCTCCATCAGGGGGAAGCGGAAGTACTGGTTTTGGCAAAAGAGAAAAATGCGTTAGCAATCATTGATGAACATGATGCGAGAAATATCGGAAAAGTATTGAATGTTAAAGTCAGGGGGTCCATGTATTTATTTACATTACTCTACAGGAGAAATTTGATTGAGAAGAACGAATTAATAAATGCACTGGACGCTCTGGTCGGCTCCGGCTGGAGAATAAGTTTAGCAGATTATCAAAAGGTCAAAGGAGCGTTAGAAGAGATTTAGCTGATAATATAATATCTCCTGAAGCAGGCGGACGCCCACAATTTCCCTCCCGGAATTTTATTTAAATTCATGGGAATCTGAGAAGGCAAAGGAACATGCTGGGATTCGCTACGGAGCGTGCTTCGTGCAGGTATGTGCCTGCTCTTGCGAAGGCACAGGAAATTTTAAATAAATTATGAGTAATCTTGGAAACTTAAAAGTTGTAATTGAAATTTAATCAATAAAATCCAAAAGCATTAAAAACATTTATTGAATATGGCAAACGAAGTTGTGACATTCACGGGGAAGCACATAACAAAAAGGGCGGCGGAAACGGCAGTTGAAACGGGGGTTTATGCCCGCAAGGATGAATTTATTGAAAATGCGATTGAAACCCTTTTATCCGCAAGGAAGGACGTAAAAGCAGACATCGCCTGTGAGTTGTACAAAAAAGGGGATATTTCCATTGGAAAGGCAGCGGAAATGCTGGGGAAGAACATAGAAGAGATGAAACTTGAACTGCACGGGAGAGGCATTAAAAGAAGAACGGGTGATGACATAAAAAACACAAAGGAGGGGGCAAATATTGCCATAAAATTTGTAAATCCGAAAACCAATAAATGACCGGGATACCAAAATGACTTTCGTGATTTTAGATGCGGACTTTTTAAGCTCATTTCTGAAGATACAAAAACTAAACTGTATAAAGGAGTTCTTTGGCATGGATGAATTAATTGTCACCACTGCGGTTTTTAGAGAGATTTCAATGACGAAATTAATCAATAATCTGATTGAAATACGATGGATAAATGTGGAGGAAATAAAAGAAGAATCTTGGGATATCAAGCTAATTGATAAACGTGAATTTAGTGAGTTAGGTGAAGGAGAAAAAGAGAGCATATTGTGGTGCAAGAAACATCCTGACTCGATTTTTCTGATTAATGACAAAAAAGCACGTACAATCGCATGGCGAAACATCATAAAGGTTTTTGGTTGGAGTTATTTAGTGCCTTGACGAAAGCTCTAAATATCAGAATGATTCTTTCTTATGAATGTTCACGCAGCGTTTACGATGGTTAAAAATCAAACTGCTTTTAAACTTCAAAAACAAATAATTAAAAAATAGGCTTCACTATAGTTAATGAGATTTCTCCGAAATCTCGTTATAACGAGAACCTTCGATTGTGGTAATCACAACATGTCTCCACGGGTATCGATTTATATTGATGTGAATATAATTAGAGTGGTAATCAATAACCTACAATCATAATTAATAATACCCACTAATAAACGACAAGTTGGGACGGTGAAGGCGTCTGCCCTCTTCCTGCGTTTCCTATCATTTTAATATGTTTGGAAGTTGTAGAAGCCTGCGGATACCTCATCGTTTTAACTTAAACCGATATCGGTAAGAGTACGTGGTGATCACAACAATAGTTGATTTTCATAATTCCAAAAATCTTCGATTTTTGCAATCGTGAAACGAACGTTCCTATACGATAAAAATCCGGTTTAGACAATATCTAAATCCGTTTAAGGCTATGCCTTAATCCGTTTAAGGATATGCCTTAAAGGCTCTCCTGTCGGAGAAGGCTCGCTAAAGCGACGGCTTTTTATTGTAAATTCATATAGTTTATAGTACGATAAAAAATGCTTGAAATAAAAAATCTCACGGTTGAGGTTAAAGGAAAGGAGGTTTTAAGGGGCATAAACCTTAAAATCCTGGAAGGTGAAACCCACGCGCTTTTCGGACCTAACGGAAGCGGGAAAACGACACTGCTTATGGCAATAATGGGTTTCAGCCAGTACCGTGCAGTAAAAGGAAAAATATACTTCATGGGCGAGGACATAACAAACCTGCCGGTAAACGAGAGGGCAAAGAAGGGAATAGGCATCATGTTCCAGAGACCGCCCACGATATACGGGCTGAAAACAAAAGACATGGCTGTGATATGCGGCAGCGGTGAAAGTAACGTTGACGTCGGTAAGCTCGCTGTCGAATTGAACATGACGCAGTTTCTTGAGCGTGACATAAACGACGGGTTTTCAGGAGGTGAGATAAAACGCTCAGAGCTTTTGCAATTGCTTGCGCAGAATCCAATGCTGTCGCTTATTGACGAGCCGGAGTCGGGCGTTGACCTTGAGAATATTTCATTAATCGGGAGCGCAATCAATAAGCTGCTTGAGAAAGACTTCCAGAAGAACAGGAAGCATTCAGGCTTGATAATCACTCACACCGGGCACATCCTTGATTACGTGACTGCGGACGTCGGGCATCTCCTGATGGATGGAACAATTAAATGCACTGCAAACCCGTTTGACATGCTCTGGGAGATCAAGAAAGGCGGCTATGAGAAATGTGTCGAGTGCATGGAATGCAAAATTTCAGAATATAAGAACAAATAAAATAAAAATGATAGATAATAACGTTAAATTAAAAGCTCAGGAAGCAAAAGAGAAAAAAGCGCCGCTGGGACCGGACATTAACTTATGGGAGTTTTCAGACGGGGCGCCGCGTTACGGGTACCTGCCTGACGTCTCAAAGCTTTCCGACGGTGAGAAAAAGGACATGGTGGCTGTGGGAGTTGACGCGAGCGAGAAAAACCGTTCCGGGACATTCGTCCAGAAAGACCATTCGGTTGTTCATTCCGCTTCAATGCAGGACGGATTGGACGTTATGAGCATAGATGATGCGTTAAAGAAGTACGGCGGGCTTACCGAGTATTTCTGGAAAGCCGTTGACCCCGGCGCGGATAAATACACTGCGCAGGCTGAACTGAAGCAGACGAGCGGTTACTTTATAAAATCTAATAAGGGCGTAAAAACCATATTCCCTGTTCAGTCATGCCTTTATCTTGCAAGCGAGCATTTAGCCCAGAACGTCCACAACGTGATTATCGCTGAAGAAGACTCCGAATTAAACATAATCACCGGATGCTCTACGGCATCGCACGTGACATCAGGGATACACATAGGCATCTCGGAGTTTTACGTGAAGAAGGGCGCTAAAATAGTTTTCACGATGATTCACAACTGGAATGAGAACGTCGTCGTAAGGCCGAGGAGCGTGATTATCGTCGAGGAGGGAGGCACGTTTATTTCAAACTACATCTGCATGAGCAAAACAAAGTCGCTTCAGATGTACCCGACTGTTCACCTCAACGGTAAAAACTCGGTTGCGCGATTAAACAGTATCCTTGTCGCACCTGAGGGCGCTGAAATGGACGTAGGGTCAAGGGTGATACTTAATGCCGAAGGGTCGAGGGCTGAAATTATCTCAAGAACGATTACGAAAGGCGGGAAGATAATCGCCCGCGGCCATCTCGTAGGAAACGCGAAAAACATTAAAGCACACCTTGAGTGCAGGGGGCTTATACTCTCGGATGAGGGTTACGTTCACGCGATTCCCGAGCTTGACGGGAACGTGAGTGACGTTGACATGAGCCACGAGGCTGCCGTCGGTAAAATAGCGCAGGCTGAGATTGAATACCTGATGGCGCGCGGGCTTACCGAGGATGAGGCGACGTCAACGATTGTCCGGGGCTTTTTGAACGTTAACTTCGAGGGGCTGCCTGATGCGCTGAAAATGGAGATTGACAGGGCTATAGGGCCAAGCAGCGTGAAAGGCATGTGAACCGTGATGCTGCCTTGCGATTATAAAAAATGGAAATCGTTCCTTTATCAAAAGAAACACTTGCACAGGCAATAGACCTGACTCTAAAAGTTTTCAGGGAATCAAAGCCGGGAGATTTTGATTACCCGCCGAAATGGCTTAAATTCAGCATAGAGAATTACGGGAATGAACATGGTTATGGCTATTCCTTGGGTTATTGGGTTGCCGGTTGAGAATAAGAAAGTTATCGGTATAACCGGGTTATACACAATGCCGGAGGATGAAAAAGAAGCGAACTGGGTAGCATGGTTTTGCGTTGAACCGGATTACCGGGGGAAGGGGCTTGGAAGCAGGTTACTGGATTTAATGATAGAGAAATCAAAAAAAGCAGGTAAAAAATTCTTACGGCTTTACACGTCAGACGGCGAAATTGAAAAAGAGGCAAGGGAATTATACAAAAAATCAGGGTTTGTTACGACAAAAACAAAGAAAATCGAGGGTGAGAATGAAACAAAAATTTATATGGAATTAAAGTTAAATTCCGGTAATGAATAGCGAATAATTAATAAAACAAAAATTTAGGAAGGTGATTTTATTAAAATAATTGAAATAATTGAAGGAACGTAAATTTTAATAATCATTGAATTTTAATTTAATCAAAAGGGTAACTCAAATTCACCACAACAAACAAAAAAACAATTAAAACAACAAAAACAACAAAAATAAAACAAAATTAAAAAATGACAAAAACAGAGGAGAATTTAAAGGCAGCTTTTGCCGGGGAAAGCCAGGCGAGAAACAAATACACGTTTTATGCGAAGACCGCGAGAAACGAGGGATACCATTATATAGCAAAGATATTTGAGGAGACCGCCGATAACGAGATGGAGCACGCTAAGGAGGAGTTCAAGCTTCTTAAACAGTTAGGCAGCACAAAGGAAAACCTTAATGAGGCAGTATGCGGCGAGGACTACGAGACAAAAAGCATGTACCCCGAGTTTGCAAAAATTGCTAAAGAGGAGGGTAACCTGGCTGCTGCTGTTTTGTTTGAGCAGGTTGCCAAAGTCGAGAAAGAGCACCGAGAGAGGTATAAGATTCTGCTTAAGATGGTTGAAGAAGGAACCGTGTATAAGCGTGATAAGCCGATTAAATGGAGGTGCAGTAAGTGCGGATTCGTTTATGAAGGCACCGAGCCTCCCGTGAAATGCCCCCTGTGCAAGCATGAAAGAGAATACTACAAGCCCTTTGAACTTTGAGTTTAATTAAAATTATCGGCGTTTCATAAAAATCAAAATTTTCAAACGTACGGTTATGTTTTCCATAAACCGCGCAAATTGGGGAATTCGCGGTTAATTTTAATTTTAATTTCCGGGTTTGAATTTTGAAAAATATTCGCGGTTCTCAAGTCAGTGGTGATTGCATTCTTCAACGATATTTATGCCGGGCATAGTCGGCTTGGTTAACTTATCGCAAAAACACATATCCTGCGTCCGGTACTACGCACGATACACGGGTGCGGTGTTCCTGCTTTTCCCGGGTTTCGTTTACTTGATGTCCGGGATTACGTCAGGAGGTACGCTATTTTCGCAGTTCACGGGAGTGTAATGGAAAGCAGGCGAAAAGCAGGGAAAACCGGTGAAAATTAAATGAAAATTAAGTGATTCATTGAGTTTAATTAAATCCAAATTTATAATATTAATACAACAGCAGATTTGAGATATATAAAAATTAATTTAACTGTCATTAAGTTTATTACAAAAAAGGCTGGACCCCGGTCTATAAGCGAATGCTTCGGGTCGGTGGAGACAATCGTGCATTCCCTCCATCGTCAATAAAATTGCCTACCTCGGGCGTCTCTAAAAATTAGGGGCGAGAATGTACTTGTGATTTCAAGTGATAAAACAAAAATAACTAAAAACAAAAAATGAGCTCAGCCATAACAATAGGAAAAACAAAGGATAACAGAATAAATGTAATATCAGTAAATTTAAAATGATGTTTATCCCAAAAGATAGATTGCGAACCAGTTCGGATATAAATTGTTGTACGAAAGCCAGAGCGCAAGATTTGCTGTTAAAAAAGTTAGATTTTGTTATAATAACCCTGTCCCCAAGACACCTGCTGTCCGTGACAGGTGAAGAAACAGCTTAAAGAATAATACCGTTAAAATAACTTGAAAATAAACAGGGAATGAAGTATGAACAGACAGAGATACTTTGATTATATTGGGGGAAAACTCAATATTTTATCGAGAAGAATAGAAACAAATGGTAAATTAAATTTTCTTGATATTCATAGTCATTCTGAAAATTTTTATCTTCATTTTTTCAACTTACTTTATGGTTATGAATTAGTGAACTTAAATCGCAAACTCCAAAACGTTGAAGCTATTGATTTAATTGACGACAAAAACAAAATTCTCATACAAGTTTCTGCAACTAGTACAAAACAAAAAATTGAATCAGCATTAAGTAAAGACATAATAAAAAACCATACTGATTACACCTTTAAGTTTATTTCTATCTCAAAGGACGCATCCGGTTTAAAAAAAAATAATTACGTAAATCCACATTCAATAAAATTTATACCACAGCAAGATATATATGATATAGCTACAATTCTAAATGACATTCGAAGTAAAAAGATAGATGAAATTAAAGCTATTTATGAGTTTATCAAGGAAGAACTTGGCGTAGAAGTTGACATTGTTAAGCTTGACAGCAATTTGGCAACAATAATAAATATTTTATCAAAAGAACAGTGGGATGAAACTGATCATACTATGACTATAAACAGTTTTGAAATAGAAAGGAAAATTACATTTAATGAGTTAAAAAATAAAAGTTATATTAAAGAGTATTGTCTGTATCATCCAAGAGTTGATTAAAAATATGCCGAATTTGATGCTATGGGTGTTAATAAGAGCAAATCTGTATTAGCATCAATTCATCGTTTGTATTTAGATTACAAAAACAAAAGCGATGCAGATACTATTCTCTCATTAGTTACGGAGGGAATAAAAGAAAAAGTGTTAAACAGTAACAATTTTGAGCATATACCAATTGAGGAATTAGACTTATGTATTGATATTCTTGTTGTTGATGCATTTATACGCTGTAAAATATTTGAGGACCCGGAGGATTATTCTTATGCTACTTCCTGATAATATACGCCCTGAAAACAGCATTTATTATAATGGGGCATTTTTAATTCAAGTCTTAAAAGAGAAAAATAATCTTGATATGTTAGAATTATATCAAGAAGTAAAAAAAATTAAAAATATGACTTTTCCCATTTTTACACTTTGTATAGATTGGTTATATCTGGCAAATATTGCTGAACTTAGTAATGGGAGGATAAAACTATGTTCTTAAAATATCTTAAAATTACAAAAGAGAATTCAGTAATTCGCGATATACAATTTAGGAAAGGTATTAATTTAATAGTTGATGACAGTGTTGGAAAAATTACGGGAAATAGTGTTGGGAAAACTACTGTCCTGAAATTGATTGATTTTTGCTTTGGTGCAAATAAAAAAATTATCTGGGAAGATCCTGAAAATAAAAAACAAGATTATACGCTTGTGAAAAACTATTTAATTGAAAATGCGATATTAATTACTTTATGCTTAACTGAAAATATAGATGATGAGAATGCACCAAACATAATAATAGAACGCAATTTCATAAGTAGCGATAGAGAAGTTGTTCGAAAAATAAATGGTAAAAGTTATACAGATAAAGAATTTGAACCAAAATTGAAAGAAATATTTTTTCCTGAGAATATAGCTGAAAAACCTACTCTAAGACAAATAATTTCCCATAATATTCGTTATGAAGATTTAAGCTTGACAAGTTGTAATAAAATTAAAATTTTATGGAAAAATTTCTAAAATGTTGTTGAAAAATTTCACATTTTAGAATCGAGACATAAAATCAAAAAAGCATTTAGTTGTTGAACCTTTTTTGTTTTAT
>Ga0210017_1002517_pt1 | contig 15620 bp, 13 predicted proteins | sample CryGeyCG2014_020_FD_183966 | JGI IMG/M metagenome (GOLD analysis project Ga0210017, IMG submission 183966) | Groundwater microbial communities from aquifer - Crystal Geyser CG08_land_8/20/14_0.20 (SPAdes) (version 2) | ecosystem: Environmental > Aquatic > Deep subsurface > Groundwater | place... | reverse complement strand
CTGAACCCAGTAAAATTGAAAAATAGTATTGACCAAAAAATCAAAAAAATCAGAGCCACACAAACTTACAAAATAAATGTCCCAACCGATGGTGGCAAACTTACATTTTTAAATGACTAAATGCGAGTCAGTGATAATGTCATTACGAGAAGCGCTAGCGACGAAGCAATCTCACGAATGCCTATTAAACATTAGAGTGGCCATGATTGATAAAGATGATAAAAAAAGGTAAGATTAAGGCATGAAAGAGAATTTGGCCTACAAACGAACTGATGATACTGAACCGGAAACAAAACCGCCGGAAACCGGCGGGGAAGTTTTAAATATCGCCGAGTACTTAAAACATCAGCCCAAAGCGGCCGATTTATTATTGGCCGAATACGCCCAGCTGGTTAAAAAAGCCGAGCAGGCGGCAGAAGAAATAGGTCAGTTGTATAATGAAATATTTTTTAATAAGCAGGCTGATAAAAAAGAAATAACCGGCGCCATTTTGAAACAGGCAAACCGGCTTTTAGTTGAGGCGGAGGAAAAATTAAAAGATACGCCCGAAAATGATAAACCGGCGATTATTGAAGAGCTAAAGGAAGAATTGATCCGGGAGCAGATGGCGCAGGAGAGGATGCTGGAGGATTTTAAAGCAATGGCGCTAAATTTAAATAAGCAGTATGCGGGTATTTATAAGGAATATGACGATATCCGGCATGAGAGTTTTAAAAGCGACGTGATGGCCAAAGAATTCCCCAAAGGCGGCAATACGGAAGAAATGGAAGATTATGAAGATTACTTGGACATGACGCGAGAGATGAAATACCACCCGGCCACGGCTTGGTCAGTCAATGAAGCTCATGAGATGGCGGTGGAAAAAGAAAGGATTGATAAAAAATTTGATAGCGTAAGAATTGAAAAAATATTGGACGAAATGTACGGCCTGGCAGAGGAGCTGGAGCAGAATATCGGGAAAAACGGAGTCCTCTACGGCTATGACGCGGAAACAATATATGATTTTATTGATAAGCTGAAGGCATTATTGGCCCTTCAGGAAGCGGTGGAAAAAAAGATAGACCAGGTGGTTTATGGAGAGAAACAAATTAAAAACGAGAATGGTTTAGAGCAATCTTCGCCCGAAGCTATTTTAAACAAGTATCAAGAACTGGTTGATTTAACAACTAAAAATAAAAAAGAATTGGCTGGTTTGTTTAAAAATCAAATTAAGATCACGCCGGCTGATTTAAGTCAGATTACGGAGAATGTTTTAGCTAAAGCCAAAGAGTGCCTGGATAATTTCGACGAGCTTATCCAAAAAGGAGGCGAAGTTGGTAAAGCGGAAATATTAAAAAATTTGGAAAAATATAAAACTGACTTGATTTTGACCGCCAGCGTTTTTAAAATTTTAGCCGAACGAGGCGATGTTAAACTAGAGGATATTAAGGGCATAACTTTTGAGCAAACAACGGCCGCAGAGATGGTCGTAAGTCCTAGAGTTATCTCCGCGGTGGAAAATGAAATCAACGCTAGTAAAAATTTAGCCATACCGGCCAGCGCCTTTAAGGGCGCCATAACCGCCATGATAAAAGATTTAAACTCCGAAGAGTCTAGAAAAGTTGATGAAATCGTACAGATGATTTATATTTACGGCGAAAACTATAAGCATAAGCCCGAGTTTAGCGATAAATTATTAACCGGTTTCATAGGTAAGTTAAAAACCGGCGGGGATAAAGTCAGAATCTATAAAGCTCTAAAAGATAGGCAGTTAATGGCTTTTTATCGGTTTGATGATAAAGATGATGGCGATAAATATTTCGGTTCGTTTAATGTTAATCCGGTCATGCAAGGCTCAAAAATCGGTACGGCCTTAATGACAGAGAGCTTAAAAAAAGAAGGTGCGGGCTGTGATATTGAAGCCGATACTGATCCGGAAACGCTAATAAGCTCAAAATATATTGAAGATGAAGGATTTGTGGCAACGGAAGTACTTAAAAATTATGGCGGGTCGGACGATATGGTTTTTTCTATTCATCGCCGGGAAGATAATAAGAGATACTATTATCGCGACCGGGACTATAAAAGTGCTGATATTGTAAAACAATATGAAAAAGATTTTGGCGGCCTTAATACCGAACGCCCCGAGAGTAAAGTGATTTATAAATTTTCCTCGCCTAAAGAAATGCTCGCGGCCATTGAGCCGTTGGTTAATGGGGGCTATACGGTTTCCAGATATTTTTATGAAGACGCGAGGAAGAGCCAGGCGGTTTATTGCGCTTTAGAGAGATCGTTTAATTGATCAAAAGTTTTGGCGCGTTTCCAGGTAAATTCGAATAATGATTTATGCAATTGGTTTATATTTTTATCTTCTATGATAACGCCGATTTTTATATCATCGGTTAAAGTAACGTAAGAAACTTTATTATCATAAATTTCCACGATTGGCGAAAAATTATATTTTTTGTGGTTAATAAATCTCATATCGGTAGTCTGCCGGTGATAATTTTTTAAATGTTCACGGGTAAAAGGCGAGTCTAAAACAATGGCTCGTTTTTTTATGCCTAAACGGTCTCTTTCGGCTACATATTTATTATTCATTTTGTCTATATAGGTAACAATTGCTTCCATATTGCCATAAGTCAAAATTTCGCCCTTGGTATTTAAAGAATTCCATAACACTTTTTTAACGCCTTCTAAGCCTTCGAAGTATCTAACCCCGGGTTTGCCTGAAACTAAATTAAAATCCGAAACCAGGGCGGGCAGATTAGCTTCCAAGCTATTTTTAGCTTTAGCAATTTCTTTTTCCCGGCTGTCAACATATTCTCTTAACTTATCCGGATGGTTAGGCGAGAATAAGGCAATTTGGTTTTTGCTTTTTTTTACGGCTAAGCCCTTATTAATTAGCTCATCCAAGGCATTATAAATCACTCCGCGCTTAAGCGGGGTGTTTTTTATAATTCGGCCGGCCGGCGATTCGCCGTTTTTCAGCAAATATTCATAAACCACGGCTTCGTTAGGGGATAGGCTAATTTGAGTAAGGATTTCTTTGTACATATATGGATTTTTTCCCCTTGATAAAGGGTTTGGGGGATTAATTTGTTATATTGTAATTATATCATACATAGATATATTGTCAAGCAAAATTGACTAAAAATGTAATTAATTATAATAATTAATTTAAGCTAAAATAAGCTATAATTTAGTATATTTGACAAATATATAATCATTTAGTCTTGACAAGTATTTAAAGCTATGCTATACTATAAAATCAAGCTAAGAAAAGGCTTGGTAAAGCCGAAGAGAGTTACGGCCAAATAACCTCAAGATATTGCTCATTAAATATAACTAAAGGATGGAAAAAGCTTATCAGATGCGTGGTTTTCAAAGAGAAAGCCATTAACTATGGAGAATAGGTATTTGCTAAGAACTCCTCCTTAGTCGCTACGGCGGAAATAGGCGGAAAATAATTATGGCGACGTAATTATTGGAAGCCGGTCCGAGAGATTGCTTGGTCAAATCGCGAGCACCCATGCTTGGTCCGCGGTATGATCCTTCTCCGGAGTTTCTACCAACCGACTTTATTAAGAAGATCGGCTGAACGGGAAAGAACTAAACCAGCTTTCGCGTTCAGGAATGTTCTTAAAAAAAAATAAAATGCGGGGGCAACTAAAATAAGGGATTGCGACACTCTTTAAATTATTATTAGATTCATTCTAGTTCTAATTAGCCCTGTTGTTGCTTTCCGCATTACATTAAATGATCTTTATAAGACAGTTATGGCGGCATGAGAGAGAATAAAGGATTGCGACGATATTTTTTGGAACGACAGATTTCACCAGAAATCTTCCAAAAATTCTAAACAACCTTGAACCCCTCATGCCGCCACCAGGCTTGAACGGAGAAACGCGGTATCGTTTCTCCTTCCTTCCAAGATAATTAAAAATAATTATTTTGGAAGGGACGCATAATTTTACTGATTATCTCCTAGCCATGGACTAATTGGTATACCCCCTAATTTTAAAAAGCAGATTAAAAATTAAATAACACGACAAAGCCCGCCTTTGTCCCGCAATGTATCTGCGAGTGTCTTAGCGGGATGACGACGAGTTAATTTAAAGGAAAGTTTCTTGTCCCGCCCTAATTTTTGTTCAGAAGACTATGTTTAATCCGTTGTTTAAGATAATTTAGGGATTGGCCATAATGCTTAAGCCGTTTTTCTCTCATGAGAGCGTCTTTTTTGGAGCGGTAAGCTTCATAATAGATCAATCTCCATTTATGATTTTTAGTAGAGGCGACTAAGCCGGCATTATGTTTCTCCAGTCTAATTTTTAAATCATCGGAAAAACCATAGTATAATTCTTCAATTTCATTTTTGATTACGTAAACATAATACATATAATTGTATTATAACATGAAACGAAAATTGGGGCGGGAACTTTTCTTAAGCAATTATTTGTCGTGGTTGTTTAATGAAAAGTTCTGCCAAAAGCTTTCCTTATAGGAAGGCTTTTTTGTTGGCTCATTAATAAACATAAGGTCGGGTTCTGCCAAGTAACCGACTATAAAGTGATGTAAGCCGCACTTGTCCTGAATATATTGAAGGGCATAAAAAGGCTGACGATTTGGTTTTCGCGCTCGCGGGGAGTCGGAACATATCCGGCAAATTCAACCCCAGGGGCAGGGAGGGAGTAAGAAAATGAAGACATATACAGTTAGCGGCGAGGGGATTATTGAGGGCATCGTGGTTGACATGATGCCATACCCTCATATCACGCTGGGCGACGGTGGCCATAAACGCGCCACCTGGATCGCCATTGGGAAACGGGACGCTGATGTGATTATCGTGCGTTCCGAAAAAGAGGGAGAAAGCCGTGTTGAAGTTAAAGACGCGGCGGTTATCGCCCTTAAGGACGGTGAGGGAAAGCCTAACGGTAAGTACCTGATTGTCGCGCCGCGTGGCAGTGACAACCGCGTCCTCGTCCTCTGGCGGGTGCCGTCCGGTTATCGCGGAAGTTCCGGCATTAAAGCCGGTGAGGGGGTTAAGGTTATTGCCTGCGACTCCAGCTGGCACTCGGGCCGCGGTAATCTCGGCAGTACGGCCGAGATGCTGGCAATTCTTGAGCCCGGGCAGGAACTTCACGCTTCCCGCTCCGGCCGCCGGGTGCAGGAGACTCGGGCCGTCCTGAAATACGACGGCAAAAAAATCTCCGTGCTTTTCGGCGGGGAGGAAATGGCAGTTGCCACGGCCGATGAGGTCGCTGGCGAATACGTTTAAGGTTTACCGGGGAGCATGCTTGCGGTTTAAGCATAGCTCCCCATCCATTCCGAGATCGTTATTTCTGGATTCCGGCTCAAGGCCGGAATGACGATGAGATTGTGGTTTCAGAAGGGAAAATTTTGAAAGCACTTTAACAATTTAATAACTTAAATAATATTTATGGCGATTTATACGCTCGCGGCTTATTACACGGGAGCGTTGGTTTATTTTTTATAAACCAGAGCTATGAATAATTATTTAATAAAAATAAATAAAATAAAAAATAAATATAAAAAGGAGGAGCGAAAATGGACGTGAAGGAGATCTTCCGTAAGGAGGAGGAGAAGCGGCGGCGCGAAGCCAAAAAGCGGAACGCCGAAATACTCGCCCTAATGGAAGAGCAGATGACCGAGCAGAAGCTTGATCATCAAGGCAAGCTCTGGGGTGAGGAATCAATCACCATCATGGCCGAAAATGCCAATGGCGGGAACGGGACCAGATGGTCCACGGACGTTGAGGCGCAATTGTGCGCCGATATTGATTTCCGCCGTTTCGGCGTTGAGGCCAATATCTTGGCTTCGCCGCTCCGGCGATTAATTCTTAAGGATGCGGAAAACATTGTCCGTCAGATTATCGGCGGACGGTGGGGAGTCGACGGTATAAATCTCTTTGGCAAGTGGCTGGACGCTGACGTTTTAACACTTGTCAAAGAGGAAAGCGTTTCGCCGGCGGGCACTATGGCGACGATCAAGGCTATGGTTGCAGCTTGTCGGTGCGAAGCGCATGTGCCGGCTGACGAATTTCCTTTTCCCGAGGAGGAAATCGCTTTGAAACAGCTCGGGAAAAAACTTCGGAAAGCGCTTAGCGTTAGGCGCCGGACCGAAGGCAAAAGTCGGCCGGCTGATGAGGCATCTCGGGTTTATTTAACCGAGACGCAAAAAGCCATGCCGCTTGATAGCCTGTGGGAACATCTGAAAAAACAAGGTTATCAGATTTCGCGGGCCGGTGCTTGGCGCGCGAAAAAAAGCGGCTGGTTTTGTAAGCCAGGCTGGCAACACGGTGGGTGTGGGGGGAGAATAACTCTTTCTAATGAAGAGAGGGTGATGTCTTCCGGCGATTTAGCGGAAAGGTATGGAATATCTAGAAAAACCGCTGCGACCGCCAAGAAGCGGGGGTATTTTTTTGTCCTGGATAGCAATCGGGACAAAGTAAAGACCGCATTATCCGCGACCTTGCCGACAAATTTATCACTTGTGATTTATGAAATCGGCGGCAAAAAACTTAGTCAGTGCACCGTTAAAGAGATAGCTGAACTGATTGGTTATACTCCGAAAACGGCGCGGAAAGCGAAGAGGAAGGGATTTATTAGCACCCTTACCCTTAAGACGCAAAAACGGGTCGACTTAGCTAGTCGACTAGAGAAGTTAAATAGGGAGGGTCAAGAGCCCTCCCTAAAATCCCTTAAGGAGGCATCTGATGAATAACGGACATGTGTTGTACGAATACCAGCGGACCGCCAACGGTTTGCTGGAGTCAACGGACCGGAACCTGCTTATCATAGCCCCGACCGGCGCGGGTAAAACCGAGGTCGGTTATGAGGCGCTTCGGAAGTACGGGAAGGGGATTTATACGGCCCCGACCCGGGCGCTCTGCTACGAAAAGTGGCAGGAGCTGACTGCCGAGTTTCAGGGTAAGCGGGTGGTCATTGGCAACAAAGACTACTCGCTCGGTAAGGAACTTTTCCGGCGTTCTGACTTTCGGGTCATGACGCCATGGAAGTTGAACCAGCTGATTCAAAATAGCTGGTTTTGCGACCAATCGCCGGTAGTGGTGTTTGACGAAATCCACGGTTTGACCGCGGATTTTGAAATTATCATCACCAAACTGAAGGAGATGTATCCTTCAGTGCGGCTGATTGGGCTGTCCGCCACGGTGGACGAGTCGGATGAGGCGAAGTTCGCCTCGTGGCTCAACGCCGTGGTAGTGAAGTCGGATGAGCGGCCAGTACCGCTCATGGAGAGAATCGTGCATTTTGATGTGGACCTTGACGACGAGGGTAACGAAACCACACTCGTTAAGGTTTTTGAAAACGGGAACATGATTACTGATACACAGTTCCCGTTTTTGACTGATGAGCGCAGAAACGCCCACATCAGCGCCATTCGCGGTTTTATCAGGGACGAGGCGATGGATAAATCGCCGGTTCTCTGGTTCTCACCCTACCGGGGGCGGGCCGCGGAAATCGCAGGCTGGCACGCGAATTCCTTTCGGGAGTCAGGCCAGCCGGAAAACGAGGAGCTGAAAATGCTGGCAGAGCAACTGCCGGCCGAAGGCTCAGAGTATTCCAGGGAATTGATCACCTGTTTGCCCACTGCCGTGGGATTTCACCACGGCGGACTTAGCCAGCAGGAGCGGGAGCTTGTTTTTGAGCAAGCCCAAGGCGGCAAGCTTAGGGACATCGCGACCTGCTTCACGCTGGCGCAGGGCGTCAACCTGCCGGCGCGCCATATTGTATTTGACACTATTTACGATTATGACAATGCCAGCGACGAACCTGGCGGTAAACGGTTGATGGATATTTCCATATTCCGTCAGCTTGAAGGCCGAGCCGGGCGGCCGCAGTACGACAATATCGGCTTCGTCTGGATTCCAGTATTCAGCGAAGTCGAAAAGGTGGAGGTGGAGGAGGTCTTACTGAAGTACAAGGCCTCCAAGCTGGAAAGCCGGATTTTCAATCCTTACTTTCTGACAGCGACCATTCCACAACTGGTGCAGTTTGGCTTTGACTCGCCGGAGAAAATCGCCGGTTTCATCAAGGCCACGTTTTGGGGGAAGGCGTCGCAAGACACTTTTCCGCTCATGGACCAATTACAAACCATCGTCGGCCGACTGCTTGACGCGGCCGTGGTGGAGGCTAATGATGGCAAACTGTCACTGACGAAAGTCGGATGCCAGGTTGCTAGATTGGCTATCCACCCTGACGAGTTTGAGGTTATTGACCGGCTTACTCGCGCCCAGGAATTGGATTACGAAACTTGGGTCAGTGAGCTGGTACGGACCACGGCTGATTATGTTATCGGCCAAAATCGGCCCGAGGAGGTGCAGTTTTGTTTGGAGGAATTGAAAGTCTACGGACTGGCAATTTACTCAGCCAAGGCAAAACACTATTCTCGCGATATGGCCGACTACCTTTCCCGCCTGTTGGACATTACGCGGTCGTACTTCCGGCTTAACCGCCGGATGGACGATTACGAAGAAAGGTGGGAGAAAGCGGTGGCCGGTCGTTTCATGTTCGGCCAGTTGCATCTGGCTAAACAGCTGTCTGCGGTTTTGCGCCGCGATCAGTTGAAGCGGCTGATTCGTAATCTGGGCGGGGCGCTCGTGAACTATCACATCACGGACGAGCCGACCCAGCGGTGTATCGCCCGCCTGCTTTGGGGACAAGCCTCTTTTTCGCCTAATGGCACGGCTACGAAAGTGGCCGAGATTATCGGGGCGGAGCCGGAGAGATTTCACGCTCTGGTTATGGAGGAGCAAACTAAAACGCGGGCAAAAAATCATCATGAGGTGACATTATGAGCGAAGGAATCGTTGCCGAGGTGAAACTCGGCGAAAAAACGTTCAAGGTTTGGTTCTTCGCTGAACCGGACCTCTCGGTTTTAACCCAACCGGTTAACGGGCCGGAGCACAATTATAAGCTGGCCCGGCTCTTGAGGCAACTCAAGAGCAAAAAACCGGAAGCCGTCATCGTTGACGGAGTAGAGGAGTGCGACGACTCCTGGCATATGCGTCGCCAGTGGCTGAACGAGCTGGAAGTGATTGAAAAAAAAGCGGCCATTGAATTGCGCCAGCGGTTATCTGTTGACCCTGGCGAGTATCTCTAAAACCAACGCGGCTTCTGCCTAAAAAACAGGAGCCGCAAAAAGTTTCAATCCCGTTTTGACGGGAAAGGAGGATAAAGATGGATTTGAATTTATTGCGGACGATTGGCGAGCACCTGCGCGAGCGGGTGTTCGGAAATGAGGAATTTATTCAGGCGCTCTTAGCCGCGTATTACAAGCGGCTGGTCGGAGTGCCGACGCACCTTTTGGGCTACGGCCCTCCAGGTATTGGCAAAACCTGGACATCAAAAAATTTCGCTCGCATTGCCAGCGAGTTGAACAACGGGCGCGTAGTCTACGCCCGTATTCAGGGCAGGCCGGACCTGATGCCGGAGGAAATCATTGCGGACCGCGTGGTCCAATATGACGATGCCGGTAAGCCGGGGTTCGGCTATCAGCTCGGAAGCATCGAAATGCTCCGGGCTGAAAAAAATGTTCTGCCAGCGATTTTGCATGTGGACGAGCTTGATAAGATCACAGCTCGTTCCATGTATGCTCTTCTGGAAATCATGGAGGAGCAGCAGGCGACGCTGGCGAGCGGGCAGACCATTCCGCTCAACTTCGTGATGGTAGCCACGGCCAACACGAGGAAATACGACGCCGTAGCTAACCCGATTCCCAAGCCGGTGCAGGATCGCTTCCGCGCCGGCGTGGTGCACCTCGGCTATGGCACGGCCGAGCACGACCGGCAAATGCTTGACTGGCATGTCAACAGTTGGGCCATGAAAGCCGGCGTGGCGGATGAACTTTTGCAGGGTCTGGTGACTGTTGTTAAGATGACCCAGCAGAAGGTCGGCGGGTATTCGGACTTTACCCGCTACATTAAAGTCCCGGCCGGTCCCCGGGCAATTCTTGACCTCTATTCCGAGGCCGCGACGAAATCCATCTTTGATGGTCGTGATTATGTCACGCCGCAAGACGTGATTGAAACCGGCGTCCGCATTTTGCGCGGACGAGTGGAAGTTACACCGGATGCCGAGATTAACGGTAAGACCACGGACGTGGTTATTACCGAGATTCTCTATGAAGTTTTCGGTGAGATGAAAGTCTCGTCCGGAAGCGGCGGTGGTTCTGGCGAATCAAGCCAGCAGGCGGAGGCGAAAGCCGAAGCCGAAGCTGGCGGTGAAGAAAAAGAGGCCGATGACGAGTCGGCCGAAAAGCAAGACGGCTCCGCCTCCGCTGAAGCTTCGGCGGACAAGCAGAGCGGAAAAAACACCGGGTCCGAAAAGGACTCCGGCTCTTCCACTCCCGAAGCGGACAAGCAGTCATTTATGGCTGGCATCCGCAAGGAAATGAATAAGGAGGGGTCGGAAAGTCAGGACCCTCAATAACCTCCGGTCAAAAGCAAAAAGGCCAGCAGGGGAAGGATGGCGAAAGTCCCGCTACGCGGGATCAAGACAAAAATTCCCCCTCGTCCGACAAGGACGAAAAGGACGGAGGTCAAAAAGCTGGTGGCCAAAATCAGCAAGGTGAAAACCAGGCTGGTGATGGCGATGAGGCGGGCGAACAATCGTCCGCTGGCGAATCCAGTTCAGATTCAAGGTCCGGTCAAGCTGGCAAACCAAGCCAGCAGAAAACCGGACAAGAGTCTGGAGCGGAAAGCGGGAGTGAGCAAGGCGGTGAGTCGCAAGATTCTATCGCTTCGCTCCAGAATGACGGAAAGGGCGGCAAGCAGTCAGGGCGAGAGCGCGAGGGCAATAGCGGTGCTAAGGCGAAAACGATCGTTGATGCCACGACGCTGGCTAAAATGCTTGCCGAGAAAATGGCCGGTCAGATGTTTAAGACCAAGGAAGGTCTTAAGACCGGCGCGGAACTGGCCAGAGAAATCCAGAATGGGGCGAAGAAGTTGGACTTTGAGTCCCAGGACGGATCCATGACCGGCAAAGTTCGCGGCGAAAAAGCGATTGCGGAAGGCCAGCCGGCCAAGATGCAGGAGCTTTCCAAAGCGAACTCGGAGAAGTACGGTAAGTCCACTTCCGGTGGAGCCATTGCGGGTAAGAGCGGGGAAAATCTTCCCCGGCTGGAAACCAATATGGTAACGCCGGAGTTAGCGGCAATTCTGCCAATCATCCGGGAATTAACTCCGGAGAAGATTCAGGAAGTGCTGGAAAAGTGGACGCAGGCCGAGCCAGGTTGCCGCTCAAGATTGGGCAACGAGTATCGGATTATTAAGGGACTTGGCCATCTTAACGCGTTAAAAGCCGTCGCCAGTTTTGAAGAGTCAAGCGACGGCGAAGAGACGCTATCTAACACGGGGGAGCGGATTGATTTTCAGCCGGGTCATCGGCTGGACATGAAACTTAACCCCATGAGGACGATCGTCCGGGCCTTGGCGCAAGGCGGAATTATCACCTCCCAGACGGAAGTTAGGGAGAAGCGGATTTCCACCGACGCGCCCCACTTATTTTTCGTGGTGGACGGGTCCGGATCTATGGCTTACGCGGGCAGGATGCAGTCGGCGCAAGCCAGCGTTCAGGCCGTGGGTTATTACTACGGCCCGCGCGGCGCAACCTTTGGCGCGGCCGCATTCACGGATAATCCGACCATGCTCGTCACCCCGCCGGAGCGTGATTTTGAAAGAGTGGTTTCGGCCATTCTGGATATTACGCCTCATTGGGGCACGAGTTACGCTAAGGGAATGGAGATGGCCATTCGGGCCGCTCTGCCAAAATCAACAATCCTCGTATTCGGGGACTTTGAGGACGGCGGGGAAGTGTCCGAAGAAGTACGGTCTTTGGCTCTGCAGAAAGAGTTGAAGGTCATCGGCGTCATCTCCAATTCAGGTAACGCTACCTATGCGGCCGAAATCTGCGACGAGACTTATATCGTGGATTTTAACGATCCAACGCAGGCCGCGTTGGTGGCGCTGAAAGTGTCGCAATAACTTTTCGGCCCGGTTGCTTGTTTAGAGCCGGGCAAAGGAGGATGTCATGTTCTTGTGCAAGTTTTCTGCCTCGCTGATCGCGAGGTTGGTAGCGGCGCCGGTCGGCAAACGTATTTCTGAAGTTTGGACCGGTTGGTGGGTGAATGGCGACACCGGCCGTTTTCCCGTGAAGCTGCGGTTTCGGGCACCGGCGATTGCGCCTTCGCCTGACCAGGCATATAGCCTGGGGGTTTATTGGAGGAAGGCGGCCGAAAGTGAAGAAGGCCACCGGTACTCCATCGACCACTGGGAACTCCGTTTCTATCCCAGGACTAGTGAGGAGCTAGTTGCGGCCGGGATAGAAACGGTCTATGTCCTTGATTTTGCCATCTGTGGCAAGAGAGAGGACATTGCCTTTTCCCGCCAGCCGTTTAAAATCTGGCGGGTTGAGGGCACGACGGAGCGAGGGGTGCTTTACGGCTACGACCCTGCGAACCAGCCGGGAATTTTTGTCTCCGGTATTCGGTCTGAAATCCTTCGCACTTTGCCGGTGCGGGTGGAGGCGGTCGGCATTGAGCCGATCGTTGGGCCGAAAAACTCCACTTCGTTTTTGAAGTATGAGGTGGAAGGCGCCGAGTCTCTGTATGACCGGCGCCGTAAACGAAACGGCAGCGGTTTACTTGAAGTGGTTCGCACCACTAAAGGCGACCGGAGTTGGCTCTATCTCAATCTTAAGGATTGCGATGGGGCCGAGTTGCCGGACGATGCGGCCATTCTTATCGCCAGCAACGGCAAGCTGGCGGTGGTTACCCAGGATCACCAGCCGGTGGTTCTGGGCGGCGAAGAAACCGGCGAATACCTTTAGAGGAGGGGTTATGATTAAAATTACTCTCCTCACCGGAAGGTTCGCTGGCCAAACCCGTGCTATGCCAGATGAACTGGACCCGGTGGATGTTTTTTCTGCCTTCGTCAAGCATGGTGACGAATGGCAGGTTGATTATTCAGCCGCAACCGAGGAGGAAAAATTCCTTTGGTTTCGGGCCGAGATAGTCGCCCGGATTGTTAGGGCGCTCCAAGAGGGACGAACGGTCAAGATTTTTGACCAGAAGTTACAACTGGAGCAAGGTGGCGATTTACTCTCAATGGGTAAAACCATTGAGGATGCGATTGCCGCGCAGTCCGGGCGGCTGATAACAATTAACTCCGATGATGAAAAGGGGGTAGTCATCGGAGTGGAGGGCTACGAGATGTAGCCCCTGGATCCCGGCTCGGAGGCCGGGATGACAAACCTCAAGGTTTTGGTTTTTTGGGGAGCTTGCTTGCGGTTTAAGCAACGCTCCCCATCTTTTCCGAAATCATAATTTCTGGATTCCCGCTTCCGCAGGAATGACGATGAGATTGTGGTTTCAGAAAGGGAATAATTTAACCTCTCTAACCCTCCTTTGAAAGGAGGGCAAACCTCACCCCAACCCTCTCCTTATAAAGGAGAGGGCAAAATGTCGGCAGCAGCCCGCAGGGCAGCCCGCCAGAGGCGGGCGGGGAGGAGCGGATTACTTTGGAATCTCTCTCCTCAAATAAATCAGCTCTTTCTAGGGACTGTCACCGAATGCCGTATTCGGCCTAAATTTCCAAATTTCGGTAAATTTTTATCTAAAATTTTCTCGCCGATATCTAGAATATCGCCTTAAAAATTTTATAAAAAATTTCCTTGAAATTGTGAAAATATATTTCCGAAAGAGCATTCGGCGGCAGTCCCTCTAAATGTCCTGCGGACTTTTGCCGGCAGAACTAAAAAACACGCTCCGATCCGCCAACTGACGGAGGAGCGTGTTTTAAAATGAGAAATATTATTGGCTATAATTTTTTATGGTCTTCAATGGTTAAATTAGTGTCTTTCAGCAACGGTTCAACGGCGGATTTTAATTCCGGCAAATCATTTTTGGCCGTATCCCAGACGACTTCCAGCTGAACTCCGAAGTATTCATGAATCAGCTTATTCCTCATGTCAGCCATATCGCGCACCGGGATTTCCGGATGAGCGCGGACAAAATTATTGCTTAACAGCTTAGAGGCTTCGCCGATAATTTCAAATTTTCTGACGACCGCATCAATAATCAATGAGTTTTTTACGAATTCATCATAATTTAGGCCGTGAAGATATTTTTCAATATCCCTGATGGCATCGGCAATATGGAGCAGATATAATTTATCGTCTTTCATAAATTAATTCCGCGTTATTAATAACGGAATCTTTAATATATTTGCTGATTGCTCCGGGGGTTAAAAGGTCAACCTTTTTGTTCAATTGTTCGCTTAAATGGCGCTGGATGCGGACGAGTTTGAAATAGCCGACAACCGCTTTTGGTTTAAATTCAATTAGCAGATCAACATCGCTATTAGCTTTAGGCTTGCCATAAGCGTAAGAGCCGAACAAAGACACCTTTAAAATGTCCTGTTTATGAGGATCGTTAGCAATGGCAAGTCTAATAGATTTTTTCAGTTTCTCTTTGGACATGAGTTAAATATAGCAAATAAAACATTAAAAATCAATTAATTTTTCTATGGCGGTTTTGGGAAGGGCTAGTTGATAGGCTCTTATAAATAATATATGACGGAAGTAAGATAATATACTATTTGCATCAAATATATTTTTATGGGCAATTTACAGCGAGCAAGACAAGGTTTGGGTTAAAACGAGTTTGCGAGAGGAGACAATTTTTTTGCTAAAAATTATCAGGCGGTATTAAAATAATCAAACCAAGGGGCATGCCCTGTAAAAATTTTATGATAATGTCCTACCTGATGTGATAAGGTGTTTAGTTGTTTTTAATCAACTAAACATAAAATCACATGGATACGATCATTACTATGTCTCTACCGGAGGTAAAAAAGTATGACATTATCAAAAAATTGATAAGTCAAGAATTGAACGGCAGCCAGGCTGCTGGACTGCTAAATCTGACAACGCGCCATATCAGGCGGTTAAAGAAAAAAGTGGACAAGAACGGAATCAAGGCCTTGATTCATGGCAACCGGGGCAAACCCGGCAACCGCCGCCTGCCGGCTAAAGAAAGGAAAAGAATAGCCGATCTGATCAAACAGAAGTATCCGGATTTCGGTCCGACTCTGGCCGCGGAGAAATTAACCGAATTGGACAAGATTAAGCGCAGCCGTGGCGCCGTTCGTTCCATTATGATCGCGGAAACAATCTGGCAGCCCAGGTCCAAGAAAAAAGAAACCCACCGGCAGTGGCGGCAGAGAAAAGCCTCTAAGGGCGAGCTGGTCCAGTATGACGGATCCTACGAACATTGGTTCGAAGACCGGGGCGGAGAAGTCTGCCTGCTAGCCAGTATTGATGACGCCGACAGCGAGGTCTGGGCCAGGTTCGACGAACACGAGGGCGTAGAGCCCACCTTTAATTTCTGGCGGGACTACATCGAGCGTTTCGGCAAGCCCAATGCGATTTATGTGGATAAATTCAGCACTTATTCAATGAATCACAAGCTGGCTAAAGAGAATCCCGATACCCTGACCCAGTTCGAACGGGCCATGAAAGAATTGAATGTCGGCATCATCCACGCCCATAGTCCGCAAGCCAAGGGCCGAGTTGAAAAACTGTTTGGAACATTACAGGACA
>Ga0210017_1002516_pt1 | contig 15623 bp, 16 predicted proteins | sample CryGeyCG2014_020_FD_183966 | JGI IMG/M metagenome (GOLD analysis project Ga0210017, IMG submission 183966) | Groundwater microbial communities from aquifer - Crystal Geyser CG08_land_8/20/14_0.20 (SPAdes) (version 2) | ecosystem: Environmental > Aquatic > Deep subsurface > Groundwater | place... | reverse complement strand
CGATCATTAATAATCCCGAAACATAAGATTGAGATAAACCAATAAAGAAAGCCGGAATAGTGGCGGTAATCGGGCCGAGACTGGGGACAACTTCAAGCAGACCTGACAAAACCGCTAAGGCCAGAGCATATTTTATTCCCATTAAACTTAGTCCAACATAAGTCAATAGTCCGACGACGATCATTAAAATTGTTTCTCCCCAAAACCAACCACTGGTTCTTTTTTGAGCCCGTTCTGATATTAAATTAATTTTATTTAATTCCTTATCATCAAAAAAATTTCCTAACAATCTTTGAACGAGATTTTTTTCTAGAAGAAAATAGAAACCAAAAAATAAAATTGTGGTGACAAAAATAACGTTAGAAAAAGCAGTTTTTATAAGACGAATAGTCTCATTAGCTAAACTGGGAATATTATTGGAAAGAAAACTCAGATTAAAATTAGAGGATAAAGTCGGAAAGACTTTAATAACAATATGAGGCAAGTTTTTAAAGAGAATAATAATCTCACTGGCTAAAGGGGGAATAATTAAGGCAAATAAATAAAAAATGATAGAAACAAAGATAAAATAAACAGTAAAAGAACCAATGGATCGGGGAATTTTTTTCTTTTCCAAAAAATCAACAGGACGGCGTAAAGCCCCGGCAATAATAAAAGCGATAAAAAGAGAAAAGATCAAATCTTTTATTAACCAGATGACACCCAACATTAAAATAAAACCAACCGTAAAAATAATTGTTTTTGAAGAAATCTCAATCTTTTGTGGCATATGTGATTAATTATAACGAAACATTATCCTTTTGCCAAGGCTAAAACATAAACCTTTTTCGCCCCAGCTTCCTTTAAAATTTTAGCCGCTTCTTTAACGGTTGAACCGGTTGTCACAATATCATCAACCAAGATTACTTTTTTATTATTAAAGTATTTTTTGTCGATAACCTGAAAAACACCTCTAACATTCTGATATCTTTTTTTCAGAGACCCTAGTTGGGCTTGAGCAAGCGTTTCTTTTTTTCTAGCTAATAAATCTACGATTGGGTAATTAATAAATTTTTGAAAAAATACACTAATAATTTTTGCCTGATTAAAGCCCCGTCCATTATATTTATTTTTTGTCAGCGGAATCGGTTGAATGATAAAATCAGAAGATAGCTTCTTATAGAAACCTAACTTTTCAATTACTTCAGGCTTGATGATTCGGTAGAACTCTTGCCAGACTTGCACGGCCAGGCGGTATTTAATATTTTTGATAATTTTTTTTAATATTGGACCATAATAATATAAAGTCAATAATCCATCAATGTTCAACTTTTTTTGACAACTTGGATGAGTTAGGCCGAAGAGAGAGGGCTCTTTACAATATAAACAAACATCTTGTTTAATTGGTTTTAATTTATTTTGACAGGAGAGGCAAAGGTAGACACCAATGTAGCCACAACCAAGACAGAATTTTGGGAAAAGGAGATCGATGAGAAACATAGGACTTACCCTCCGAATTGGAGGGCTTATAACGATTATAACAGCAATAACTCTGATATTTTGTTCACAAATTTAAGAGAATATTCATCTACTTTAAAAAGAAAAAACATTTTGAAGCTAAAATCCGCCAGCTGGCGGATTAGTATTGTTTTGATATGTTTAGACCTCTTGAAAACGGCCAGGTAGTGTTTTAAATTTTATACGACACTATATGTTTTGTATTTTTTGTCAGAACAAGGGTACTGAGGTAATTGAAACAAGAGTATCTGAAGATGGCGTAACGGTAAGAAGAAGAAGATCGTGTCCGAGTTGTGATAAGAGATTTACCACTTATGAACGGGTAGAAGAATTACCAATAATGGTTATTAAAAGAGACAAAACTAGGGAACGATTTGACAGAGAAAAATTACGAAGTGGTATTATTAAGTCTTGTGAAAAAACAACCGTAACGGCGGAAAAAATTGATAAAATAATCAACGAAGTAGAAGGAGAGTTAAAAGAAAAAGATACGACAGAAATAGAAAGTAAGATAATTGGAAGTTTAGCGGCCAAACGCTTGAAAAAAATTGACAAAATAGCTTATATTAGATTTTCCTCAGTTTTTAGACGGTTTGTTGATCTAGATGACTTTGAGGAAGAGTTAAAAAAAATTAATCCCGATTAAATCGGTGAAACAATATGAAATTAACCGGACTCTCGGAAAAGGTTTTCTTGGATCGTTATTCATTAAAAGATAAAGCCGGTAAGTCAATGGAAAAACGACCTGAAGAGATGTGGAGACGGATAGCAAAAGCAGTTGCTCAGGTGGAGAAAAAAAAAGCTTCGGCGGACAAGTGGGAAAAAGAATTTTATTCAGTTTTGAAAGACTTTAAATATGTTCCCGGAGGAAGAATTTTATCCGGGGCTGGAACCGGTTTTGCGGTTTCTTTTTATAACTGTTTTGTTATCCCGTCTCCCTCCGATTCAAGAGGAGGGATCTTGAAGACTTTGGGACAGATGGTTGAGATTATGGCTCGCGGTGGTGGCGTTGGTATTAACCTTTCCTCTCTTCGTCCTCGAGGAGCGAGAGTCAATAAAGTTAATGGTTTTTCATCCGGCCCCATAAACTGGGCCGAACTTTTCTCGGTGGCGACCAAAGACATTATTCAACAAGGGGGATGTTTCACTGGCGACACTCGCATTATGACTCACTTAGGGCTTATAAAAATAAATGAGATCATAGAGGAAAGTAAGAAAAATTATTATACTCATACACACCAAGGGCGACGAAAGATTTCTTATAGATTTGATAACGGTATAAAAGATGTGTTTGAGGTTGAGACTGAGGGAGGCTATAAAGTAAAAACAACGGCGGAACACAAATTTTTGACATTTGATAGAAACGGACACTTTTACCTTCAAGCACTCTCTTCTTTTAAAACAGGCGACCACGTAGTTCTCCTTCCTACGACTTTTTCCAACGAAATACCAGAAGCAATTTTGAACACGAAAATTCCTACTCCCTCAAAGTTTTCCTTTGGAAGACAAAAGATTGTATTACCGCAAACACTAGATAAAAAGTTGGCTTTTCTTTTGGGCGTCTATGCTTCAGACGGCTCGCGTATAAAAGATACGTATGCGTTCGCAAAAGGCATAAGATTCGCCGTTGACGGATCAAGAAAAAAAGATTTATTACTGCTTACCAACATCTTACAAGGAACGTTTGATATTGATCCGAAAATACGAAGAGGTGACGGGAATGTCTTTAATGTATCCATCTACTCTAGAAATTTAGTAGAGTTTCTAAGGCTTAATCGTCTGATAAAAGACAATTCAAATACCGTATTCGTCCCAGAACAAATTTTTACTTCTCCAAAATCAGTTGTTGAAGCATTTGTGGCCGGGGTCTTTTTCGGTGATGGTAGTAATCAGGGAGGTAAAGGAGGTTTTAGAATCTCTTCGGTAAACAAAAGATTTTTAGAAGATATTAGTCTGCTTCTTCTTAATCTCGGAATCGCATCAAAATTAACAAGTCAGATAAGAACCGTTTGGCAGACGCTTTATACACTCAACATAAACGGCAATAAATACATGAAGAGATTCTTTGATGTCATTCAAAATTACACAGAGAAGGCTTATGATAGGGCCTTTTCTCAAAGAGATGGATTCTATAATTTCCCATTTAATATATTAGAGCGTTTCGTATATTTATCTGGAATTCAAAGAACGATTGCGTATGCTAACCCTACTACTTCATATAAAACCCTTAGATTTATTGAAAAAGATTTTACAAATCTTAAAAAACAAGATATTAGGGATGGAGAAATACTAACGACCACCATAACAGATAAGATTAAATCTATTACTTATGTTGGTAAACAACAAGTATATGATCTTGAGGTAGATGACCTACACCTTCTTTCAGGAAATGGTTTTTATACTTCTAATTCCCGCCGCGGTGCCCTGATGCTCATGCTTTGGGACTGGCACCCTGATATCGAAGAGTTTATTACCGTGAAGCAGGATTTAAATAAAATTAATGGAGCCAATCTTTCCCTTTGTATCTCCGATACTTTTATGGAAGCGGTTGAAAAAGATAAAGATTGGCCATTAGTTTTTCCCGATATTAAAGATCCGGAATATGATCAAAAATGGACAGGTGATCTTGAAGCTTGGAAGCAATTAGGAAAAAAAGTCATTGTTCATAAGATCGTTAAGGCAAGGAAAATTTGGGATTTGGTGGCGACTGCCGCCTGGAAATCGGCTGAGCCCGGAGTGGTCTTCATGGAGAGATATAATAAACTTTATAACAATTATTACTGGAATAAGATTATCTGTGTAAATCCGTGTGTCACCGGAGATACCCTAATTGCAACAGAACTTGGCTGGTTACCCGCAAAAGAATTAAAGCCGGGAATAAAAATTGCTACACCTAATGGCCTTAAAACAATTGATAAAGTTTATAACAACGGAAAACAAAAAATATTTAAGGTGCGATTTTCTGACGGAGGAGAATTAAAAGCAACAGCTGACCATAAGTTAAAGGTTGTAAGAAATAAGAAATTTGAATGGATTAAAATTTCAGATTTAAAAACGGGAAATAAAGTAATAGTTGCCGATAGATCTTATTTTCAAGGAGATAAACATATTAATATTTCTTCTGAAGTAGCCCAATACGCAAAGATTCATAATATTTATTTAGATAAAGCCAACGATAGAGATTTTGGTTTTATTTTTGGCGTCGCAATAGGAGATGGTTATTTCAGACAAATGGGGAAAAAATATGGGTATTCATTAAAGATAGCTTTAGGAAGAAAAGAGGTGGAATGGAAACATATCTTAGAAGAGAAATTTAAAACATTAGGTGTTATTCCTAGTTACGTACGATATGAACACAAACTTATTCATGTGGATGGAACCGTAGTGACACATGGTTCGGATCAATTATTGTTTTATAAATTTGCTAATATTTTAGGCCTTTTAGGATTACCAGATAAAAGAGCTCCCCAAAAAGAAATTCCGGAAATATTATTCAATCTTGGGCTTGATTTTCAAAGAGGATTGCTTGATGGTTTGTTTTCAACCGACGGATCAGTAAGCTTAAAATCCTATGATCCTCTTTTACGGCTTTCATCGGCATCCCTTAAATTATTACAGCAGGTACGTCTTCTGTTGCTGAATTTTGGAATTCATGGTCGAATTTACGCGTCGGAAAGGAAAAAAACTATCTACGATGGAAAAGACATGACAGGAACGGGAATAAAATACGAATTATTAATCATGAATGAAGGAATAGCAAAATTTTATCGTGAGGTTAATATTACTCATCCTGATAAAAAAGCAAAATTAAAAAAAATTGCTGATGAATATTACTTTATGAGCGGTACGAATTTAGCTCAAGTAAAAGAAATCGTCGACACAAATACATTTGAAGATGTTTTTGATGTTCATGAGCCAGAAACTCTCACTTGGGTAACAAATGGCTACGTTAGTTTGGACTGTGGAGAAGAAGGACTTCCGCCTTGGGGTGTCTGTAATCTTGGATCAATAAATTTATCGGCTTTAGTTAAAGGAAAAGATATTGATAAAAAAGGCCAGTTTGATTTTGTGGCTTTGAAAAAGATCGTCAGGACAGCAGTTCGTTTTCAGGACAATGTAGTTGATATGGATCCCTATATTTTTGACGGCATTCGTAAAACTCAACTTGAGGGAGAGCGGAGAATTGGGCTGGGGACAATGGGATTGGGTGATGTTTTAATCAAATTACATCTTCGTTATGGTTCACCTGAGTCAATAGAATTTATCGATAAAGTTTACAAACTAATTAGAGATGAAGCTTATAGATCTTCATCTGAAATTGCTCATGAAAAGGGAAGTTTTGCCAAATATGATCGGAAACTATATCTCGAAGGAAAATTTGTTAGTGAGTTAACAGATGATGTCAAAAAATCTATTAAAAAAAATGGGATAAGAAATTCATTACTTTTGATGCAGGCTCCAACCGGATCGACTTCATTGATGGCTGGCACAACCAGTGGAATCGAACCTGTTTATGAGTTTGAATTTATCAGAAAAGACAGGATAGGAACCCATATTATTCGTCACGATCTTTATGATGCTTGGTATAAAAAACATGAAAAAGAAGTTAAGGAAGGTAAAGTAAAAAAACCAGAATGGTTTGTTTCGGCCAATGAACTAACTCCGGAAGATCATGTAAAAGTTCAGGGAGTGATTCAAAAATATGTTGATGCTTCAATTTCAAAGACGGTCAATGCGCCGAAAAATCATACAGTTGAAGATGTTAAAAAACTTTATAATCTAGCTTATAAACTGGGCTGTAAAGGCATTGCTTATATGAGAGACGGATCACGGCCAGGTGTGTTAGAGCGCAAGGAATCCGCCTCCGCCAAGGCTACGGCGGACGAGGAAAAAAAAGCTCTTCAGTATACAATTAAACCAAGACCAATGGTTGTCCATGGAGCAACTTATAGAATTAATACTCCAGTTGGAATTGCTTTTATTACTTTGAATACTAATGGTGGTAATCCTCCTGAACCTTTGGAAATCTTTATTAATGTTGGAAAAGCCGGTAGCGATGTTTATGCAATGGCGGAAGGTCTAGGAAGAATGATTTCGGTGGCTTTGCGATTTTCTTCTCATTTATCAGTTACGAAGAGGGTTAATGAAATCATTACCCAGTTACAGGGTATAGGTGGCGCCAGAACGATGGGTTTTGGTAAAGATAGAATAAGAAGCCTGCCTGACGCGGTCGCCAAAGTATTATCAATGCATTACGGATTGAATGGTGAGAAAGAAACTAATGGAGTTGTTAAGGAGGCCCCAAAATTAGTAACAGCCACAACTCAACCATCTCTTATCCAACCCCAAGCTTCCGCTCATCACAATGGATCGTTTGATATTTGCCCTTCATGCGGTGAGGTAACTTTAGTTCACGAAGAGGGCTGTAAAAAATGTTACGGATGTGGATACAGCGAATGCTAATATGCCTATCTACACTCGCACCGGAGACTCAGGAACAACCAGTCTTTATGGTGGGAAAAGAATTTCAAAAGCCGACTGTCAGATTGAGACCTATGGATCAATTGACGAGTTAACCTCCTACATCGGTCTTGTGGTTGTTAAATTGAAAAATAAAAAAGAAACTGATTTGTTAGTAGAAATTCAAAAAGACCTTTATCAGATAATGGGATTTTTGTCCGGAGCAAAAACTGATTTGTTATTTTTGGAAAACAGAGTTTTAACTTTTGAAAAAAATATTGATCTGATAGAAGAAAAACTACCAAAATTAACTAAATTTATTATCCCAGGCGGTAATGAAATTTCTTCCCTATTTCAAATACTTCGAGTTCTTTGCCGAAAAGCCGAAAGAAAAAACATCGACTTCTTTAATAAAACAACAATCAACAGTAAGCAATTAATAATTATCAAATATCTCAATCGTTTGTCTGATCTATTTTTTGATTTAGCTCGGAAGTATGGGAAAAATAATGAAGTTGTTTTATAATAACTAAGTTCTATGAAAAAAATATTTTTGTTTGTTTTATTTTTTTTGACAATTTTTACCAGCTATTCTTTTTATCAAACCAAATTATTGTCAACTAAAAAATCCATTGCTCAACAAACTCTTACGGTTTATTTAAAAATCTCTGGTCAAAAAGATTTTATCAAGCAAGAGATTATTTCCGGTAAAACTGCCTTGGATCTGACCAAAGAAAAAGCCAGTGTTAAAATAAAAGGAGAAGGGGTTAATGCTTATGTTACAGAAATTAACCGTCAGGAAACGCTGAATTCTAAAAAAGAATATTGGGCGTTTTATGTTAATGGAAAAATGGCCGAAGTGGGAGCAGGAAGTTATCAATTAAAAGATGGGGATAAAATCGAATGGAAGATAGAGAAATACCAAATGATCAAATAAGCAAATACTACAAATAATCAAATAAATGAATGAATAAATAAATAAATGAAAAAATATCAAAAAGTTATTTCTTATACCGCTATTATTTTATTGGCCGTTGTTGCCCGACTAATTCCGCATGCCCCCAACTTTGCTCCAATTGGAGGCTTAGCTCTTTTTTCCGGAGCTAACTTCAAGAAAAAATCAGCTTTATTAATTCCACTAGCCGCCATGTTTATCTCCGATATATTTTTAGGATTTCATAATACAATTTTGTATGTTTACGTCAGTTTTATTATCATCTTTTTAATCGGCCAGTTAATAAAAAAGAATCAATGGCAGTCGATATTGAAAGCGAGTTTGATTTCCTCCGTCTTGTTTTTTGTCATCACTAACTTTGGCGTTTGGGCAACCGGAACGATGTATCAAAAAAATTTAAACGGTTTGATGCAAAGTTATGCTTTTGGTATTCCTTTCTTTAGAAACACCCTGATTTCTGATTTATTTTATACTTTTTCTTTTTTCTATGGATATAGATTTTTGTCAAACTTTACATTCAAAAAACTTCTTGCTAAATTGCATATCTAATAATTAATCTGAATATTTTGCTTTGACCCTGTTTGTCATCCCCGTGAAGACGGGGATCCAGACCATTATTACATTTTAAGAAGTGATTTTTGCTTGGAATCCTTCCTCCAAGGGGATGATATCTATCATCAAAAAAATAGCGCTGTAACAATCGAAAAGACTAATTTTGTAGGTTATAAGCGGTTGACAATAACACTACATTTAATTAATTAATTAAAGTATGACAAGAATATCTCGATTACCGGTTGACGAAGACGTGTTAGAAAAATTATTTTCTTTGTTTTTTGAAGTCATCGGGAAAAACAAAAATGAGGAAGAGTTTCAAAATATTATTCATGACCTATTATCACCGGCAGAGAGGATAATGATTGCAAAAAGAGTCGCAATTTTTTATATGCTCATAAAAAAACTTGATTATTATAACATTGCAAAATCTTTAAAAGTATCTCCATCGACCATTGCTAAATTTAATTTAGTCAAAGAAAATAGTCGTGGAATAGTTAGCGCCCTGAAAGGTACAGTAAGAAATGAAAAAATTATTAATTTTTTTGAAGAATTAGTTTTAGAGCTGAGACGACCCGGAAAATACGGCGTTAACTGGAAAAACGCTTGGCAAGACAAAATAGACCACGAACGAAAAAAAGCTAAAGGAATCTAACCACTACAATTAATTAATTAATTGTAGTGACATTAAATTAAAAATAAAATAAAGTGATATAATTTTTTTATGGAAAATAAAACACTCACCGCTTTAAAAGGCGTTAGGGTTGGTCATTCAACCCATTTAGATAAACTGACCGGTTGCACTGTTGTTATGTTTGATCATTCCTACCCTGTTGCCTATAAATCTTATGGAGGTGCGCCTGGAACATTTAATACAGATAAGTTTAAAAGCGGCACGTCTTTTTATCGTGGAAATGGATTATTTATTGCAGGGGGAAGCTTAACCGGATTAATGTCTGCATCAGAGATTATGCAGGCGATGATTGAAAACAAAATTGGTTCAAAAGACGCAAATATAATTAACCCTGCTTTGAGCGGCGCAATTGTTTTTGATTTAGGAACAAGAATAGGCCAATATAATCCAAAATGCGGAAGAGAGGCTTTTGATAATTTATCAAAAGATCCTGTAAAAAATGGTAATGTTGGGGCTGGAACTGGAGTATCAGTTGGAAAATTTCAATATTTAGAAGACGGCAAAAGTAATGGTGCCATGAAATCTGGAGTTGGATCGGCAAGAATTAATTTAGGTCGTGATATTAGAGTTTGTGCGTTATCAGTTGTAAACGCAATAGGTAATGTAGTAAAACCGGATGGATCAATTTTGGCTGGAAATAGAGATGAAAATAAAAAATTTAAAAACTTTGAAGAAACAACTGAATTTATCACTCAAGATAAGACTAATACAACAATAACAATCGTTGGGACGAATGTAGATTTAAAAACAAGAGAAAATTATGAAAAATTAGCTCATTGGGGATCGAATGGTCAAGTAAGGGCTATTAATCCAGTACACACTTCTATTGACGGAGATACGGTCTTTGTATTTTCTACAGAAGAAATAAAAGAGCCTCTTAACTCAATGGGAAAATACTTTGAAGGACCACATTGGCCTTTGTTTGCTGTTGATATCATAGGAAATGCTGTTACGAAAGCAGTCCAGGAAAGTATCTATGATGCTTGTTATAGTGCTGAAACAATTAAATTTGAACAAGGGTATAAAGGAATAATTCCATCAGTCAAAGATTACAAATAATATCTTTATTCCAGAACCGGAAGAGGGAATTTTTCTTTCAAATATTTTTTATATATTTTCAGATCTTCTCCGTGATCAAAAGCAATTTCTTCTTTTTCTGGTAGTTTATCTAAATCAAACCACTGCAGTTTTGACACTTCTTCATCGAAAGTTTTTGTTTGTTTAATTGCATTAGTAATAAATATTATGTCAACGTTTTGCCGGTCTTCTTTAGGACGTTGAGGGTTGTCATTGATACGAAAGAGTTGAAGATTATTAATTTCCCAACCACTTTCTTCCATCACTTCCCGCTTGACGGCTTGAACAAGATTCTCATTTCGATTAAAAAAACCTCCAAGTAAACCCCATTTTCCTGACTCCGGTATTGGTTTTCCATTAAAAGAGCCTCTTTTTCCAAGGAGGACTTGATTGTCTTTGACAACTATAGCATTAACGGTCACATGACGAAGCGAAGTTTTATTATTATTTTCAAAAGTACAAGTGATCATGAATATATTATAATCAAATTATGTCTAAAAATTTTACTGCAATTGATGATTTATTGGAGAAAAATAAAAGAATTAGTCTTCCAAAAGAAACGGAGCCGATTGCGGCGGAAAAATTTGAGATAAAAGAAGTAGTAGAGCATGAGCCGGATAAAGAGATTGAGAAATTTATTTCCCCAAGGGCCGAAACAATTAAATTACCTCCTGATTTAAAAAAGTTAGGTTTACAGGCGGTGTCTGCTTCTAAATTTCCCGGTTACAAAAATATTAAATTACCATTAAGTGATGAAAAAATTATTATTGGTCAAAAAGCGCCAATAACATCATCTTTTCGTTGGTTCACAACTTTAGCTTTATATATTTTAGGTCAGGCCCATTTAGGGCTAAAGGTAATTCACGGGCATGTGATTCGAGTACTAAAAAGATAAATCCAAAATCCCAAAATCCAAATTTAATTTATTATGATGAGGTGACTTTGTTTATTTCTGCTAAAAATCCCTCTCGACCCAAGGCACCAACAAATTGGTTAACAACTTGACCATCTTTGAAGATCAAAAAAGTTGGGATAGAAAAAACCTGATATTGAGAAGATAGTTCTTGATTTTGATCAACGTCGACTTTGACAAATTTTACTTCTTTCATTTCTTCGGCAAGCTGTTCGATAATCGGTCCAGTCATTTTGCAAGGGCCACACCAGGTTGCGTAAAAATCAACCAGAACAACTCCTTTATTTTTTAAAACCTCAGTTTCAAAATTATTTTTATCAAGATGAATAACGGTCATATTTAAACAAAAAAGCAACTTCAATGTTAGTACGAGTGGTTTTTAATGTCAAACGCAAATTATCTAGTTATGGTCTATCGTAAAAAATATCGCAGTATAACAATATAATAGTATGATTTTGTAGGTTATAAGCGACTGACAAGCCAGAAGGGAAATGTAATAATAATCAAATAAACAAATGAAGAAATAAATAAGCAAATGTATAAATGATTGAATACATTTAATTCATTTTTTCATTTATTTAATTATTTTATTATTTGTTTATTTAGACATTCTAAATATGTTAGCCAAAATTTTTTCCGGTACGGTCATAGGTTTAGATGGAATTTTAATTGAGGTTGAGGTCGATGTGGCGGCCCAAGGTTTTCCCGGCTTTACCATTGTTGGTCTACCGGATAAATCAGTGGCTGAGGCAAAAGAAAGAGTTAGAGCAGCTATTATTAATACCTCCTTTAAAGTTCCCGATACTCGGATTACTGTTAATTTGGCGCCGGCCGATATTCCTAAGGTTGGTTCGGCTTTTGATCTGCCGATAGCGGTTGGGATTTTATCGGCCGGCGGTATGATTAAAAAAGAAATTTTGAGTGACAGTCTTTTTTTAGGCGAACTTTCTTTAAGAGGTGACGTTCGTCACGTATCGGGAGCAATTTCAATTGCACTACTTGCCAAGTCAAAAAAAATCAAGAAAATTTTTGTCTCTAGAGAAAATCTGAACGAGGTAATTTTAGTCGATGACATTGAAGTTTATCCGGTCGATAGCTTAATTGATTTGATTTTACATCTGAATGGGGATAAATTAATTACGCCTTTTCCTCATCAGGATTTTATCAGTCTGATCAAAGAAGAAAAATACGATTATTTATTTGAAGATATTAAAGGTCAAGAGACGGCTAAGCGGGCTTTGGAAATGGCGGCGGCCGGTTTTCATAATATTATTTTAAAAGGACCACCGGGGACAGGAAAAACTCTTTTATCACGGGCTTTTCCTTCGATTTTGCCGGCAATGGAAAAAGAGGAAATTCTTGAAGTGACTAAAATCTATTCGGTAGCCGGACTACTGCAGAATCATAATTTTATTGCCAGCCGGCCATTCCGCTCTCCTCATCATACGACCTCGCGGATTGGTTTGGTTGGGGGCGGTTCAAATCCTACTCCTGGTGAGATTTCTTTAGCCCATCGGGGCGTTTTATTTTTAGATGAAATCCCGGAGTTTCCCCGATCGACTTTGGAGTCGTTACGCCAACCCTTGGAAGACGGCTTTATCACGATTTCCCGGGCCTCGGGAACTTTGATCTTTCCGTCCCGTTTTCTACTTCTGGCCGCCTCAAATCCCTGTCCCTGCGGATACTTAGGCCATGAAAAAAAACCTTGTCATTGTTTACCCGGTACGATTCTTAAATATCGAAAAAGATTATCCGGTCCGCTTTTGGATAGGATAGATTTACACATTGACGTTCCTTCGGTGTCAGAGGAAAAATTAACCAGTAATATTTTAAGCGAGTCCAGTCAAAAGGTCCGAGCGCGGGTAGTTAAAGCCCGGGAGATTCAAAAAAAAAGATTTAAAGGATTAAAGATTTTTACCAATGGAGAGATGTCTTCAGCTCAGATAAAAAAGTTTTGCCAACTTAGTCCTGAGGCAATCAATCTTTTAAAGCAGGCGATTTCCAAGTTGTCTTTATCAGCCCGCAGTTATTTTAAGACGATTAAAATCAGCCAAACGATTGCCGACCTCAATGGAAAAGAAAAAATAGAGGCCTCATACATAGCAGAAGCATTACAATTCCGGTCGCATAACGAATAGCTATTGACACCGGGAAAAAGATTCTCTATACTTCTTCACATATGTTAAACTTCTTTGCGGTCTTTGCTCAGGATATTAGTTATGCTCCGGTTAAATTAGGTTTTGTTGTTCCTCAGTTTGATGCGGCATTAACTTTTATAATTAAATTGTTTTTTATCATAGCTGGATTAATCGCAATTCTCTATCTTTTGCTGGGCGCTTTAGCTTGGATTGCTTCGGGCGGCAATAAGGAATCAGTTGATAAAGCCAGAGAAAAGATTCAAGCGGCTTTAATAGGAATTATTTTGATCTTTGTAGTTTTAGCTATCATAGGCGTTGTTGAAGCAATGTTTTTTCCGGGTAATACGGGATTAGGAATTACTAAACCAATTGTATTTCCAAAATTAATACAATAATAACTTGCTTGTGTTAAATTTATTTTTATCAGGTACCATGCGATACCTGACCATGCCTCTTTTTACAGTTTCTGCTCAAGTTCCTGGACAAATAAACCCATGGGGTGATTGTGTCGTTGACGGTGTTCCAACTCTTAAGTGTTTAGAGATAGTCTTCGGCAACATTCTTTTTATGTCTTCTTTTTTTATTATTCTTGTTCTTTTTATTATGTTTGTCGTCGGCTCATTTCGTTATCTGACTTCATTTGGTAATGCTGAGGCAATCAAAAAAGCCCAGGGAACTCTGAAGTATGCGCTCATCGGTTTTATCTTATTTGTCAGCGCGTTTTTGATATTAACGATAATTGATACCTTATTTTTGGGAGGTCAAAAAAACATCTTTCAGTTTAATCTTGAAACACCCCTATAATTAAACAGTTAAGTATTAAACTGTTAAAACCTAAATAAACTGTTAAACACTAAACTTCTGAACAAAAAACGTTTAATACTTAAAGTTTTAAAAGTTTATTTAACTGTTTAAGTTTTAACCGTTTAACTGTTTATTTTGCCGGTGTTACAAAGATCACTTTTACTCCTTTATCTTCCGGAATAGGTGAGGCCATTTTATTTTTTTCTTTAATAAAATTATAGGAAACAAACATCAAGAGAGCGATCCCGATGGCGATTAAAACTAACCCAATATTTTTCATATATTTATCTTTTCTTTGATAAGATACTTTGGCCTTTTTTGTACTTCTTGATAGATCTTACCAATATATTCACCAATAATGCCAATCGTAAATAGTTGAATACCTCCGAGAAACATCACTGCGGTAAAAAGACCTGCCCAACCAACAATAAACTGTTGAGGATAAATAATTTTTTCGATTAATTTATAAATTATTCCCATAAAACCCAGAATTCCGGATAAAAATCCAAAATAAGTAGCGATTCTTAATGGTTTAATTGAAAAAGAAGCGATTCCGTCAAGGGCGAAGTTTAACATTTTTAGAAATCCATAATGAGTTTGGCCGGAAAATCTTTTGTCTCTTTTAAAATAAACAAACTCGGTTGGAAACCCACCCCAGGAAACCAAACCCCGTAAAAAACTTGGTTTTTCCTGAAGATTGTTTAAAAAATTAACCACCTGTTTATCAAGGAGGCGAAAGTCGCCAACTTCCTGGGGAATCGGGGTGTCAGATAAAAAATTAATAAGCTGGTAAAAGATTGTGGCCGTAAACTTTTTGAAAAAATTTTCCCCCTGTCTTTCATTTCTTTTGGCATAAACTATTTGCGCCCCCTTTTGCCATTTAACAATCATCTGAGGAATGATTTCCGGAGGGTCCTGAAGGTCGGCGTCAATCGTAATCACGCAATCACCTTTACTGACTTCATATCCAGCCGTTAAGGCCATTTGATGGCCAAAATTTCTCAAGAAAGAAATTAATTTAATCCGGTTATTCTTATTGATTTGTTTTTTAACTATTTCCGGAGTTTTATCAATTGAGCCATCGTCAACAAAAATTATTTCATACTGATAATTTTTTAAAACAGGAATAAGACGTTTAACCAAAGGATCAATATTTTGTTCCTCATTAAAAACAGGAATGATTATTGATAAAAGAAAGTTATTCATGGTTTTATTATAGCATTTACACTGATTAAAAATAAAATATTTAGTATAATTTAAGAGCAAGTTGACAATACGGGGTAGTGTACGGCTGCACAGGAGGCTCATAATCTCCTAGACCGCGGTTCGACTCCCGGCCCCGTAACATTAATTTTTCTTAAAAAATAACTCCCACCACTGCCGCCAGTTGGGTAAGGGAGTCGGGGTAATGGAGATGGGTGTTTTGGTTGGAGAAGGTAAGATTAAAGAGACTTCATTATCTTTTAATAAATTAAGGTTGTTTCGGATAGTTTTTTCTATCTCCTCCAAACTTTTTTTTCGAACGACTTCTGT
>Ga0210017_1002512_pt1 | contig 15640 bp, 12 predicted proteins | sample CryGeyCG2014_020_FD_183966 | JGI IMG/M metagenome (GOLD analysis project Ga0210017, IMG submission 183966) | Groundwater microbial communities from aquifer - Crystal Geyser CG08_land_8/20/14_0.20 (SPAdes) (version 2) | ecosystem: Environmental > Aquatic > Deep subsurface > Groundwater | place... | reverse complement strand
GTGGGCGGATTTGGGCAGGAGAGATGAAGCCCGCAGGTCCTATGAGGCGGCGCTCAGTATTAATCCGGCCTTGCCGGAAGCCTGGAATAACCTGGCTGTTCTTGATTTCGCCGAGGGTGATTATGATTCCGCCGCGGGCCGTTTCGCCGAATCCGTGGCGCTCACGCCGGATGATGTGAGATATTATAATCTGGCGCTCGCTCTCAGCAAACTCGGTAAAACGGAGGACGCCCGCGCCGCGTTTAAAAAATGCCTTCATCTGAACCCGTTTAACCACGCCGCTTTGAACGAACTTGGCCTTATTGAGCTGAGAGCGGGCAATACGGCCGCGGCTCGTGATTTTTTTCGAAAGGGTCTGGCCATCAATCCCGACGACGAGAATTTGAACTACAATCTCGCTCTCACTAAATAAGTAATGGTTATCCGTCCCCTTCTTCTTATTCTGCTTTTGGCAGCGCACTGTTTTGCGGGAGATATTTTTGAGCTCTGCATAATAAGGAAAAGCGGCAATCATCTGCCGCATCCAAGCGCGGTGGAATCCGTCCTGAAATATCTCGCTTCATCCACATCCATAGATCCGCCGCCGGAAGCGGTTGAGCTTGATTTGAGCGGGGAAATATTTGATTACCCATTTCTCTGTCTGACGGGAAAGGGCAGTTTGCCTGATTTTACGAGAAAGGAGACAGAGCTTCTGGCAAAACATCTTTCATCCGGCGGACTGCTGTTTATAGACGAGACCGAGAACTACGGCCTTGATGATTTTTACCGCTCGGTTAAAGATTTCAGCGCCGGCATTTTCCCCGCCGCCGCGCTTGAGAAAATTCCGCCGGACGATGTAATATTCAGGAGCTTCTATCTGCAGCCCAAGGCCGCGGGCCGCAATGCCGTCTCACCCTCGCTTTACGGCGTGCGTCTGGACGGCCGCTGGGCGATCGTTTATTCGCGGAACGATATTTTCGGCGCATGGGCCAGGGACGAGAGCGGAAGATTTATTTACAGCTGTTATCCCGGCGGCGAAGCTCAGCGGCTTGAGGCTGTGAAAATAACGGTTAATATTGTGATGTACTCTCTGACCGGCACCTACAAAAAAGACATCATTCACAGGGATTTCATAGAAAGGAAACTGCGGTCGTGGTAGCGGAATGATTGAAGATCTGGTTCTTGTTTTTTTTGCGCTGCTGGTTTTTCTGACAATACGATTCCGCGGCTCTTTTTACAGATTCGCGGCGCTGGCCGTCGTTTTTTTTCTTATCGCCAATCCCGCGATAAGAAAAAAGAGCGAAGCTCCGCCGCCTGTCCTGGCGCTTTGTCTTGACACTTCCTCAAGCATGGCCGTAAAAGAGGGCGGAATGTCCCGCATAGACAGGGCAAAGGAAGTTATCAGAAGAGAATTGCCGGAACTCAGAAAAAGATTCAGTCTGTCTTTCTACACATTTGATTCCGGTTTCCGGCAGATGGCTGAAGAAGATTTCTTCCGCGCCGGCGCCTCAGGAGGAGCTTCTCTGATCTCGCGAGTCTGTGCGGAAATAACAGCTTCGTTGCCCGATGGAGGCGCCATGCTTCTTCTTTCCGACGGGCGGGACACAGCGCCCGAGCCATCTTATTTTTCAAAACCGCTGCACTCCGCCGGCTTCGGCCGTGTTATTGAAAATGATATGTCTGTCAAGGTGTTGGAATATCCCGAGAAAGTGTTTCAGGGCGCGGTTTCAAAATTGCGCCTGCGCTTGGAGCGCTCCGGAGAGAGGTCTCAGGCGCGGGTGACAATAAGCCGCGCCGGAGGGAAGATTGCGGAAAAAACTCTTGTTTTTGGGGAGGGTGAAAGCGTAAAAGATATTGATATGGAGTTTGTTCCTGACGAGCCCGGGGAAAACATAAGATACAGGGTTGAGCTTCATCCCACCGATGCGAGGCCCGGGAATAATTCGGATTTTTTCAGTGTGTCGGTTTTCAAATCCCTGATAAAAGTCCTGTTTATAAGCGGCCGGCCCGGATGGGAATACAGCAATTTGCGGGCGCTGATCAAATCGGATAAGAGGATAGACCTCACCTCTTTTGTCATATTGAGGAATCCCTCGGATTATGTGCCTTTTCCCGACAACAAGCTTTCTCTCATCCCTTTTCCCGTGAGGGAGATCTTTCTGAACGATATCAGCCATTACGACCTTGTTATATTGCTTAATTTTGATTACACAAAATTCATCAGCCCCGATTATCTTTCTCCGCTGCTTCGCCATATCAGAGCCGGAGGCGCGCTAATGCTCATAGGAGGAGAAAATCTTTTCAGTAACGGCAATTATTTCAAAAGCCCGCTCGGGGAAAGTCTCCCTTTCAGGGAACGCCATGGAGGAGTTTTCAGCGAAGACAAATTCTTCCTGAGAGCGTCTCCCGGACACCCCGTCACATCCTTTATATCCTCTATTTCCGAGCTTGGTGATGTGCCATTGAAAGGCATGTCGCCCGCCGCCGGGACGGCGCCGGATGCGGAAACTGTGCTGGAAACCGCCGAAGGCCTCCCCGTGGCCGCGGTCTGCGGCGCTGGGAAAGGCCGGATTATGGTGCTTTTGACAAACAGCCTCTGGCGCCTTTTTTTCGCGGGCGCGGAAACATCCTATTTTTATCAGGAATTCTTTAAGAATTCCTTCGCGTGGCTGACGCGCTCTCCTCTGCTTGACGAGATGAGTGTTTCGGGCAGAAAAAATTATAAGATCGGCGAGGAGCTCCTTTTGCGGATACAGTTGAGAAACGCCGGCCGCTCCGGTGTCACAGTCCGGCATGATTCGCCAGCGGGGCCGGCTTATCTTTCGCCGGTTATGCTCTCCCCCGGGCTGTTTATGGTAAAACAAAGAATAGCTGAAGCCGGCCGGCACAGCCTGAGGATAGCCGTTTCCGGAGAGAGGGGTGTCCGCGCCGATAAAAATTTCATATTCACGGCCGCGGACACAGGCATAGAAGATGAAAATACATCCGCCAGTCATTCGCATCTGCGGGATATTTCGCGTCTTTCTCTCGGTAAATATCTGGGCAGCGATTCATTCCGGGCCGCGGATATTCCCTCGCCCGACGGAGATTCGGTTCTGTACAGGCCCGCGATGAAGAATTATTATCTGCTTTTCACCGCGCTCTTTCTGCTGTGGCTGTGGTTTAAGGAAAACACTCAATGATAAGGAAAGATTTTCTGAAGAGACTGGGCATTTTGCACAGAACACGCCTGATGAGCGCCATTGCCGGCGCTATTTTGATGAAGGTATCGTTATTAGCGGCGGCTCTCGCGCTTTTTTCTCTGACTGATATTGTCTTTCCCATGAGTTTCCGTATACGAATGTCTGTTTTGATTTTTCTGGCTGTTTACATTCTGATAAAACTGTTTCTGGAATTACTGGAAATCATGAAGGACGCCAGGGTGAAAAGCGCAATAGCAGCCGGAGGTGATGTTCTCAAGGCATGGGATCTTTCGCTTAACATTGAAAAACTCGCTTTGCTCGGTATTTCTCGGGAACTGATGGATGAGGAAATCAAAGCCGGCGAAAAAATCGTGAGAGGCATACCCGCTTTTTCTTTTGTGTCACTGAATCCGAAAGCCGCTCTTGCTCTCATAGTGTCCTTGGCTGTTTTGTTTTTAAACTCCGTTTCAGCTCTCAGAGTGATCGCTCCGCAGAGGGATGACATCAGCAGTCATCTGTCCGTGGAAATGGAACAAAAGGCCGTTAAGGGCGAGTCGTGGCAGTTGCGTATTCAAGCCCGGCCGGGAGCGCGTCCCCGCGCCATGTTTTTGTTCCCGTCCTCTTCATGGGTGGAGAGGAAGCTGGACGGCGACGGTTCTATATTTTCGTTCAGAATAGAAAAATGCCTTGAGCCCTTCAAAGTCAGGTTTCGCTGGAAAAATCTGTATTCGCGGGTTTATGACATCAAACTGCTTGAAAGGCCGAGTGTTATCAGCAGGAAAATAAAGATTCATTACCCGGCTTATCTGAATCTTCCGTCAGAGGAAAGTTCTTTCGGGTCTTTTTCGGCATTTCCGGGCACCTCGGCGGAATTGAGCATAAAAGCGTCTCACAAACTTGCCGCCGCCTCTATTGTCACTGTCTTTGAGGGTGAGGAAAAGAAAATCAGCATGGATGTTTCAGGTGATGCGGCCAGCGGCGTCTTCAGCGCATCCGGCGGGGGAGAGTGGCGACTTGAGCTTTTGTCGCGGGAAGGGCTTGTTTCTTCCGGAACGGTTGTCTGGAGGGTGAGCCCGGCTGAGGACTTGCCCCCGTCGGCATATATACTGAGCCCCGGCGAAGATCTGATTATCAGTGAGAGTTTTTCCGGACTTGATATAGCATGGGGCGCCTCCGATGATTTCGGCGTCAGGGAAGCGCTTTTTTGTTATTCAAAAAACGGCGGAGCCGCCGAAAAAGTAAAGATTTTTGACGACTATTCCAGAACGGCCCGCGGAAAATGGCGCTGGAAGCCCGCCGAGGTCATGGCCGCCGGCGATGTTATGGAATATTGGCTGGCCGCCGCGGATGCCGCGGGCGCGCTCGGCGAAAGCCGGCGATTCAGTCTTAGCTTGAAGGATTTTCTGCTGACTCACAGGGAAAACATGAGGGCGGAGGAGGCCTTGAAAGATAAGATTTTCGCTCTTTATCAGAAGCAGGCGGAATTGAACATTTCCCGCGAGGCGCTCGGCTCGGATGAGCTTACCCGCCGGCAGAGAGAAGTGGAGAATAAACTGCTCTCTCTTTCGGGGGATGCCGGCGAGGCCGCCGCGCGCGCGGAAAAAGACCTTCTTTATGGCAGTTATTACAGCTCCGAATACAGGGGGCTCAGCAAAGCTCTTGACGACCTGTCCGATGAGGCGCGTCGCGCGCAGGAGGAGTTAAGGGGGGGAGATAAAGAGGGCGCTTTTAGCACACAGGATGCCCTGGCGGATTCTCTTGAGAAACTCTCCGCTTTCAGCGAAGAACTCTTTAAGAGGAGCTCAATGGACAATATGGGCAACATCGCCCGCGAATCATCCGAAGTCGCGGATAAGCTGAATGATTTTCTCGGAAGCGCTCCGCCTGACGGTGAGATGCTGAAAGAATTAAAGGCGCTGACGGATAAAATAGAACAGCTCATGAGAGAGCTGGCCGAAACGGTCAGGAACATGCCGCAGAATCTGCCGGAGGAATTTGTGAATTCAGATGCGGTCAAATCCATGGATTTCAATTCCGTAGAGAATTCTGTTTCGGGACTGAAAGACGCTCTATCATCGGGTGATATAAGTGCGGCTCTTGAGCACGCCAGGAATCTTCTTGAAAGTTTGCGCGGCATCCGTCAGAATCTTGAGGCGGGTTTCTCCTCGGTGGAAGCTCCGTCGCTGCCTCAAAAGGAAAAAGACACGGAGCTTGCGGAAATAATCAGCGCCGAGGAAAAGGTGATTGCATCGAGCGAAGCTCTGCTTGAACGCCACCGGGCCGGTTTAAAAGAGCGGTCCGCGCTCAGAGCGCGGGAACTGAGAGAGCGCGCATCGGGGCTTAAAAATTCCGCCGCGGGGCTGCTGAACGACAGGAATAAGTTGTTCTCTAAGGATGCGGCCCGGCTTTCGCAGGGTCTGTATGATTTCAACAGGAATATCTCGGATTTTACGGAAAGATTTCTGGACAAGGGTTTTGATTTTGAAAGGCCTCTTGAAGATGCCCGAACACAGCTTGGGGCTCTCGCGGCCATGGATATCAGCAGCGCGACAGCGAAGACCTTGGGCGCGATTGTGGAAGAGCTCAGCGATTTTTACGGGAGCTACTCCGATACATCCACCAGGCCTCTTAACGAGGATGAGATGAAATCCGCCTCGGGAATCGCTTCCTCGCAGTCGGAGCTGGCCGTCCGCACGGCGGTTTTTGAAAAAAAACTCCGCGGCTATTCAAGGCAGAGCGCGCAGTTTCCCGTCTCTATAGCGGAAAATGTCCGCGCCGCCCGCAGGGAGATGGCCTCCGCCGCGTCTTCCATGGAAGAGGGCAGGGCGGAGGATTCGCTGGCCAGCCAGGAAAAGGCCCTGTATCAGCTTAAAAAAGCGCAGAAGGGAATGGATGATTTTGAATTCAACCCGCAGGGAGCGCCCGGCGGCTCACCCATGCCCTCATTTTTTCCTTCTTCGTCGGGTGGCGGAGCGCGCCCCGGCCAATCTTCGCCGTCTTCGGGATTTAAACAATCTGATTTCAACATTCCCCGGCCGCTCCGGACAGGCTATGACGAGGAGGGTGAGATCATCAATGACGCCATGCGGGGTGAGAGGCCGCTCAAATACAGAGATATGCTCAAAGAATACTATGATCAGCTCCTGAAATAAGGAATAATTTGTTAGAATACGATCATGAAGAAAAACGGGATAATAACATTTCACGGGCCTAAGTTTATTTTTTTCGGCCGCGGCGCCTCGGAGCGTATTCCGCGAGGGACTGCCGTCGTGAGCCCGTCGGTATATGCGCATTTTATGGAGGCGATTCAAAACATTGACGGCAATCCCGTTTTGTTTTCCCGCGCCGCCCCAACGGGCGAGCCCGGAGAAGATGATGTTTTAAAACTCGCCGCTATTTTAAAGGACAGAATAAGCGCTGCTCCTAAACTGCCCGTCGCGGCCATAGGCGGCGGCTCCGTCATAGACGCGGTGAAGCTGGCTCTGTGCATGGCATCCTGCCCGGGACTGACTTTTGAAGAAATATACAGCGGGGGTATTCCCGCCGAAGCCTTCTGCCGCCCGTCTTTGATAGCGGCGGAGACGACAGCGGGCACCGGCACCGCCGTCACGGCGGTCGCCGTTGTGACAAAAAAAGACAATGTCAAAAGAGGAATAGTTTCGCCGCTTCTGATTCCGGATGAAGCGTATTATGATCCCTGTTTTATTGATGTTCTGCCGAAAGAAGTTTTCGCCTCATCGGCCATGGACGCGTTAACGCATGCCATTGAGGCCTATGTCTCCACAATAGAGAATGAGCCGGCTGACACGATGTCTCTCAGGGCCGCTGAACTTTTAGCTAAAAGTGTGCTTGACGGTTATCAGGGTTCCTCCGCCGCGCGCGCTCGGGCGCATTGCGGCAACATGATGGCCGGTCAGGCTTTCTCAAACGCCAGGCTGGGGCTGTGCCACGCGCTCGCGCACTCCATAGGCGCTCGTTTCGGTGTGGCTCACGGAAGGCTCAACGCCATTCTTCTCCCCGCTGTGATAGATTACAACTATCCTTCCGCGGGGAAAAAATATGACAGAATATACGCGTCGCTGGATTTGCCCGGCGGCTCTCTGCCGGAATATATAAGAGGTCTCAACTCAAAAACAGGGATAGGCAATTCTCTGTCTTTTCTGGGCGCGGCATTTAAAGCCATAATAGATGATATAGCCGCGGAAGCCGCCGCGTCGTCCCTTATGGCGGTCAATCCCCGGCCGGCTGATAACGCTAAGATAGCGGAATTCCTGCGGAAAATTTCTACTTGAAAACTTTTCCGGTCTCTTTGTACCAGAGCAGCAGGTCCAGTTCCGCGGGGGGGATGTTCAGGCCCTTAGCGAAGCTCATGAATATTTTTTCAATCTCAAGATAGTTTTTCTCAGAGATTGAATCGGGGATATCATCGATTACTCCGAAATTTTTCATATTGCGCAGGATGTGCCTGTCGAGTATGGATAGCTGTTCACCTCTTCCTATGTTACGGAGAAAATGGCTGGCTTCCTTGAAGCCGTAGCCCTTTATATCTTTAATGAGCCGTTTTCGTAATTCCAGGGGATTGTTTTCCAATTTCAGTAAAGACATTATTTCAGGCAGTTTTGATCTTGCTTCCAGAATATAGAGAGATTTGTTGTTGGGGAAACGCACCTTTGTCAGTTCCGCGGCCACCGTTTGCGCAGGGCCTTTAAATAACAGGCCCTTTTTTTTCAGTTCGCCCACCGCCGCCCAGCAGTAGAGCGCTTTTGACTGGGGGGTGAGAAGGCAATACACCATCTCCGAGAATATCTTTTCTCTGTTGTTGGATTCCCCCGTCCTGCGGAAACTCTCAAGGGCTTTCAAGAGGTCATTACGCACGGCGCGCCAGAGTGTTTGTATCTCGCGCGCATTGATAGCGCAGGGGCGTTTCCGTCCGTCGCTGTCGCGTTTAATCGGGCAGCTCCAGTGTTATCAGTTCCGTTTTGACTTTCGGCAGGGCGATGAGCCTTTCTTTCATCTGCTCGTGTTTTTGCTCATCACCCGCAAGTTCAAGGATGATGAGGCCGCTCTCCGAGCATTGGTCGAGCGCGCCGTTGTGGATTCCCAGCCTGGTTTTTATCAGACAGCCCCAGGTCGTGAGTACCTTCTGTACCGCGCCCGCCCTTTCTTTTCTGTGGTCAACCATAATCAGCATTACAGATTTTTTCATAAAAACTTCCCGATGATTCTAACAAAAAAAGAGCTCATAAAGAAAGGTGCTGCGCTTGACAGAAGCTTGCCATCGTCATATAATATGTTCAGTACGGATTGAATGACATGAAAAAACAGAGATCTGACATAAAAAGAGATGTGATAAATCTCGCCGGAATGGGTTTTTCCCGATTCAGCCTCAGTCCCATAGCCGGCCAGATATACGCTCTTCTTTATATGAGCGAAGGCCCTGTCACGCTCAATGACATGGTACGGGAGCTTAAAATAAGCAAGGGCTCCGCTTCAATGAACATAAGGTCGCTTGAGTCCTGGGGTGCCGTGCGGAAATTGTGGGTCAATTCTGACAGAAAAGATTACTACGAGGCGAATCCAGATATCAAGACCATAGCTCTCAAAAGATTTAAGGAAGGGATGAGCAAGAGGCTGGATGAGCTGGCCCCGGCGCTTGAGAAAGCGGGGGATTCGGCCTTGAAGGGGGATGTCCCCGGGAAAGATGCCCAATTCTACAGAGTGCGGCTCAATGAAATCAAAAAACTCATGGACGCTCTACGGAAAGCCGTGGAGATAATCCCCGATTCCGCTTCTGATAAAAAGCTGGAGATCATCAGTAATATCATATCCGTTTTCAAATGAGGATATGTATGCTGATACCGAGGTTTTATCCCGTCATGGGCGGGGCTGAAAATCAGTGCCGCCTTCTTTCAAAGGAACTCGTTAAAATGGGGCACAGCGTTTTTGTGCTGACGCAGAGAGAGAAAAACACAGCCGCCCGCGAGATTCTTGACGGGGTGGATGTCCACAGACTGCCGGGTTTCGCTTTGCCGGGCTTGTTCTCATTCGGATTTTTTTTCAGCTCTCTTTCTTTCCTAATTTTAAACAGGGTTAAATACGATTTAATACACGTCCATCTCGCCACATCGGCCGCACTCGCGGCTGTTCTATCCGGTGTTATTCTCGGGAAGAGCTGTGTGGTGAAATTCGCGGGCGCCGGTGACACGGGGGATCTCGGCACATCCCGCGGAAAACTATTGGGACGGCTGAAACTGTATATCCTGAAGAGCTCCCGCGCGCTTTTTACAGCTCCCTCTGATGAGGTCGCCTCTGAGCTTTTGGGAGCCGGTTTCAATGCAAGCTCCGTGGTCAAAATATCAAACGGCGTGGACTGCTCATATTATTCTCCGCTTCCTCCGGATAAGAGAGAGTTACTCAGAAAAGAAATGGGATGGCGCGGCAAAAAAGTGTTTCTTTTCGCGGGGCGTCTGGAAGAGCCGAAAGACATAGCTTTTTTCCTTAATGTGTGGTCAGCGTCCGCTGATGACCGCGGGCTTTTTGTCATCGCCGGCAGCGGTTCTCAGGAAAAGGCGCTGAAAACTCTTGTGGATGAAAAACAGATAAAAAATGTTGTTTTCGCCGGTAAGAGGGGCGATATTCTCAGTTTTTACAGAGCCGCGGATTATTTCGTTCTTCCCAGTCATGCGGAGGGGCTTTCAAACGCTCTGCTTGAGGCCATGTCCTGCGGCCTGACGGTGATAGCCAGTGACATAGCGGCCAACAGAGAGATAATAGAAGACGGCAAAGACGGATTGATTTTTTCTTTTGAGAATCCGGACGCTCTGGGTGAAATAATAAAAAATACGCTTGGAAGCGCTCGCGCGTCAGGAAATATGGGTGTGCCCGCGCGGGAAAAGATAGTCAGCAAATACTCGATTGCCGCCGCCGCGGAGAATCATGTGAACAAAGTGTATGCCGGATTTTAAACCCGCAGCCCCGAGCGCGCGAATTGAAATAGGCGCATCCGTTTTAGCGCAAGTTAAGCCCATTCTTTGCAATAGGAATTCCGTTATCTATTGCAAAAAATGGGTTAAATCCGGGGGGGAAATTTTGAGGAGGCAGGATGGATTTTAAAAAAGGGGATATTGAGGGCGTGAAAATTTACGAGCTCAATAAATTTGAGGACAAGAGGGGCTTTCTCACGGAGCTTTTCAGATCTGACACGCTTCCGCCGGATGTGAGGCCGGTGATGTCATATATTTCTTATACAAGGCCGGGAATAGGCCGCGGCCCGCATGAGCACATGGAACAGAACGATGTTTTCAGTTTCACGGGGCCGGGTGATTTTGAGCTACATTTGTGGGACAACAGAAATGGCAGCCCGACTTTCGGAAACAAGATGCTTATCAAAGCCGGAGAATCCCGAGCTATTACGCTGATTGTTCCTCCCGGCGTTGTGCACGGATATATGAATGTTTCGGACAGAGACGGAATGGTTCTTAATTTCCCCGACAAACTTTTCGGCGGTGAAGGGAAGAAAGAAAAGATAGATGAGCTGAGGCACGAGGACAAAGGCGATGAATTTTATGAGGATTTTGTAAAAAGTGTTTGAAAATCAAATGTTTGATACAGGTTGCGGGATACGGGGCACAGAATGATCTGGCTCACGGGAAACAGGGGAATGCTGGGAAGCGAAATAGAAAAGCTGCTCCTGAAATCCGGCGCTGATTTCATATCAAGCGACAGAGAGGCGGATATAAGCGACCCCGGTGAAGTTGAAAAGTTTCTCGGTGCTCAAAAAATTAAATGGATAATCAATGCCGCCGCATACACCGATGTGGACGGCGCAGAAAGCGATAGGGATGCGGCCTTCAGGGTGAACGCGGAGGCTGTCAGAAATCTCGCGGAAGCAGCCCGTTCCCGCTCGGCCGGCCTTGTGCACATATCCACTGATTATGTTTTTGACGGCAAAAAGGACACAGGATACAGCGAGGATGATGACACTTCGCCCGTCAGCGCCTATGGCCTGAGCAAGCTCAAAGGTGAGGAATACATCAGAGCCATTCTCCCTGAGCATTACATTATAAGGACTTCCTGGCTTTACGGAGCTGGAGGTAAAAATTTTGTTCTCACTATTATGGACCTGCTCAAGAGCAGAAATGAAATCAAGGTTGTCTCCGACCAGACCGGCTCTCCCACTTACGCTGTTGATCTCGCGGAAGTGATAATGAAAATAATAAGCGGGGAAGAAGCGAAATACGGCACATATAATTTCAGCAACGAGGGTTCATGCAGTTGGTGCGAATTCGCCCGCGAAATTTACCGTCAGGGAAGGGTTCTGGGCTTGCTCAAAAAGGATGTGAAAATCACGGCTGTTGACACCGCCGAATTTCCCCGCCCGGCGTGCCGGCCGGCGCATTCTCTTCTCACAAAGGACAAAATTAAAATGGAATTGGGTGTGGAAGTGAGAGACTGGAAAGCCGCCCTGGCTGATTTTATGGAATCCCCTGAATTTCTGAAAAATATCGCAGGAATTTTGCCCCCGCAGCCCGGCTCAGTCGGGGCGGCCCCTTCACCGGGGAGCGGCGGAAACCCGGAGGCTATTGACAATGAAAACAAATAAGCGTATAATATGTTCAGAACGCATTGAACGATATGAATATGGGTGCGCGCAGGGGAGAATAGCAGATGAAAAATGGATATTTTATTCATAAAACCTTCCGGGCCGATAGATTGGCTAATGGAAAACTCTGGGCAAGAACTCATCGGGATAAATAATGGACAAAATTCAAGAGTTGAAAAAATTCCATCATGGCTGAGCTGACAACAAACCAGAAAATTGCGAGCGCTTCGGCAGTCTTGATATTGGCAAGCATTTTGGGGCATATTTTAAGTTTAGGCAAAGAAGTGCTTGCCGCGAATTACTTCGGAATAGCAGGAGTGATGGATGCATTTTATGCCGCTGCAACATTACCCAATTTAGTTAATAATGTGATTCTTTCAACTTTCAGCGCAATTTTTATCCCTATTTTTATCAAACACACACTTAAGAATAAAGAAGAAGCAAATCGTATTGCTTCCATTTTGACAAATTATCTTTTTCTTTTTCTTTTAGCCATAGCTATACTTCTTTTTGTTTTTGCCCCCTGGATTATTAGATATGGATTCCATGGCTTCAAACCTGAGACGATGATTTTGGCTATAAAGATATTGAGAATTGTTTGTTTTTCCCTAATATTAACAGGGTTGATTGGGATTATGACTGGAATTCTCAATGCGTATAAACACTTTGCCTGGCCCGCTTTTTCACAGATGCTCATTACCATTGTTACAGTTTTATTTATCTTATTTTTCGTAAAACAATGGGGTGTTTTTGTTCTTGTTTACGGGTTGCTTGCGGGTTTGATTTTGCAATTTCTTTTTTTGATTCCTATTACCAAAAAAAAAGGATACCGTCATTACTTTGATTTTAACTTAAAACATTCGGCACTAAAGGGAATGTTATCATTGAGTCTGATTTTTTTTATAGCCATTCTTGCTTCTCAATTAAATGTTGTTGTGGATAAAATTATGGCTTCCTATCTTGATCAGGGGAGCATTGCCGCCTTAGGTTACGCAGGAAAACTTGTTCAGGTACCGTTAATAATTTTTTCTTCATCTGTTGCCACTGCGGTTTTCCCGTTTTTTTCATCTCAGGTTACAGAAGGAAAAATTGAAGAAATGAAAGATACTCTTGCCAATAGCATAAGGATGTCCGGATTTGTTTTTATTCCCACAACAGTAATGCTTGTAATTTTAGCAAAGCCAATAATTCAACTTTTATTTCAGAGAGGGGTATTTACTCAGGAAGCAACGAATTTAACTTCAATAATTTTTATTTGCTACTCTTTTCAGTTATTGTTTTATGCAGTGGGAATAATTTTGACGAGGATTTTTCTTGCTTTTCAAGATGTAATGATTTTATTAAAATTAACAATCGTTAGTGTTATAATGAATGCAATTTTAAATTTTATTTTCATAAAAATTATCAATCCGCCAGCAGCGGGACTTGCACTTTCGACATCGGCAATATATTTTATAATTATGATGCTTGAATTATTTATCCTTAAGAAGAAAATGATTTTTCTACATGGTAAATATATTTTAGATGGGTTAATTAAGATAAGTGTAAGTTCCATTGTTATGGGATTAGGAGTTTTTCTTATGTTGAGTCTGTGCCTAAATAGGATAGACAGTTCATCCATTATAAATCAAATAATTCGTTTATGTGTTGCTGGAATCGCCGGAATAATTATTTTTACCGGACTTTCTTTTCTGTTCCGGATTAAAGAGATAAATAAACTCGGCAAAATGATTTACAACAAAAATGGAATACATAAATTGTAACCTTTGTGGCGACAATGATGCAAAATTGCTTTTCACAGCGAAAGAATGTCTTTTTGGTAAGAGAAAATTTAATATTGTTCAGTGTAACAAGTGCGGATTGATTTACACTAATCCCCGCCCTACTGCAGAAGAAATCAATCAATATTATCCGCAAGAATATTCACCCTTTCAATTTTCTTATCCTGACCTATTATTCCCGGCGGAGAATACATGGATAAGAAAATTTAAAAACACTTTAAAAAAACAAATTCTAAGAATTCATTATGGATATTTTTCACAAAATAAGCCGATACATTTTTTCAATAATGTTTTAAAATTCATGACCTTACCGCTTAAATACGGAATTGGTTGGATATTTCCGCCTTACAAAAAAAACGGCAAAGTTTTGGATATTGGCTGTTCTACCGGAATTTACATGGCAAAATTGAGAGAAATTGGGTGGAAAACTTATGGTGTTGAAATTAATCAGAAAGCTGCTAAATGGGGGAAAGAGAAATTAGAATTGGATATTTTGGCAGGAACTCTTGAGTTAGCCGATTTCCCTGCTGAATATTTTGATGTTATTACAATGTGGCATAGTTTGGAGCATATGTATTCGCCAGCGGATACCTTGAAGGAAATCAGGCGAATTCTGAAAAAAGGGGGTATAATTATAATTGGAATTCCCAATACGGAAACATGGGAAACCAAATTTTTTGGTAAGTATTGGTGGGCATGGGAAGTCCCGAGGCATTTACAGCATTTTAGTCCGAAAACGATAAAGTTATTCTTACTGAAAAATAGTTTCAAATCTATTAAAATCGAATATCTTCCGGATATAAACAACATTATTTTAAGTTTGCAGAAGTTCTTTTTAAATATTTTCCCATCAAAAAGAAATTGGATAACAGGTTTTTTTGACCCAGACAAAAATACGCGGCTCCGTAAATCTCTTAAAATTGTAGGATATATTTTGATGTGTTTGCGTCAATCGGGGCGGGTAGTTATTTATGCAAAGAAATAAAATTATTCTTTTTTATCCAAAGCCAGAGATGTACGGAGAAAATTTGCTTCCCCTTAACTTAATGGCTATTGCTAGAATGCTGGATTCTAAACAATATGACATTAAAATTATTAATGCCACAGTAGAGAATGATTATGTAGATACAATTCTTAATGAAATGAAGCAGGGAAATGTGTTATGTTTGGGGGTGACATCCATGACAGGATATCAAATCCATGATGCCTTAAAAGTTACTAAAACAGTGAAAAGGTATTTTTCGGATGTGCCAATTATCTGGGGAGGGTATCATCCAACGCTATTGCCAAAAGAAACCCTCATGGATGATTCGGTGGATATTGTAGTGAGAGGGCAGGGGGAAATCACATTTAAGCTATTAATTGAAAATTTATTTGATAAAAAATCTTTAGATGAGATTAGCGGTATTTCCTATAAAACAGCCGAAGGCGAAGTCAGACATAATCCAGATCGGCCTTTTGAAGATTTAAATAAATTCCCCTCTCTCCCCTGGCAATTTGTTGATGATTGTTATGTAAAAAAAGATGCTCAATGGGGAAGAACAATAGAGTATTTTACATCTCAAGGATGCCCATTTAATTGTGGATTTTGTGCTGAAAAAATTTTTGCCAACAAACAGTGGGTAAGTTTATCAAGTGAAAGAGTTGTAAATGAAATTGAAATGCTCAAAAATAAATATAGTTTAGATGCTATTATTGTGCGAGACAGTAATTTTTTTGTTAGTAAAAATAGAGTCAAAAATATATGTGAGGATATAATTAAAAGGAAAATACAAATAAAATTCATAGCTGTGAATGCAAGAATAGATACTCTTTTAGGGTATAATGACGAAATGCTGAAATTAATTTATGCCGCTGGATTTCGTGATTTGTTAATAGGCGTGGAATCGGGTAGTCAAAAGGTTCTAGATATGATTGATAAAAGGATTAAAGTGTCTGACACCCTGGAATTTTTTAAGAAAATTTCTCAATACAATTTTAGTATTTTCGCTTCATTAATGATAGGTCTCCCGGGGATAGATAGTAAAGAAGAATTTGAAGACACTCTTGATTTGCTTGATCAAATGCTTTTGTATAGCCGCAAAGGAGTCTCAAAC
>Ga0210017_1002511_pt1 | contig 15640 bp, 12 predicted proteins | sample CryGeyCG2014_020_FD_183966 | JGI IMG/M metagenome (GOLD analysis project Ga0210017, IMG submission 183966) | Groundwater microbial communities from aquifer - Crystal Geyser CG08_land_8/20/14_0.20 (SPAdes) (version 2) | ecosystem: Environmental > Aquatic > Deep subsurface > Groundwater | place... | reverse complement strand
TTCGTAATTTCGTAGGGTTATAATATAAATCTTCCTCTTTCTTCGTCTCTGATTATCCTTCCCCCCTCTAAAGTTATTACTCTCTTATCCAGGGCATTAATTATCTCTTTATCATGAGTGGCCAAAATGACTGTTGTCCCCAAATTATTGATTTTCAACAAAAGATTAATAATCTCTCCAGTATGATAAGGATCTAAATTCCCAGTTGGTTCATCGGCTAAAATGGCACAAGGTCTGTGAATTAAAGCTCGGGCAATAGCCACCCTTTGCTTCTCTCCTCCTGAAAGTTCATGGGGAAAATTCTCTGCTCGAGCGGTTAAACCAACAATCTCCAGAACCTGGGAAACATCTTTTTTAATCTCTTCATCGCTTGCTCCAATAACTTCTAAGGCATAGGTAATATTTTCCCAGGCAGTTTTTTGAGGAAGGAGTTTGTAATCCTGAAAGACTACGCCAATCTTTCGCCGCAAATCTGGTAATTTTGATTTTTTAATTTTATGAACATCTTGGCCATCAAAAAAAATCCGACCCTTGGTTGGTTTTTCTTCCGCCAATAAAAGGCGGATTAAAGTTGTTTTTCCGGCTCCCGACCTGCCAACAATTGAAACAAACTCTTTTTTATTTATTTCAAAAGAGATATTTTCTAAAGCAGTTATCCCGGGGGAATAGATTTTAGTGATGTTTTGCAATCGAATCATAAAACATAATCCGAATATACGAATCCTATCCGAATGCTCCGAATGAAGTGTTTGATAATCTTACTATTAATAGAAGTATTCGTGGCATTCGGATTTTATTCGGATGATATTCGGATTATACTTTAATTTCGGCTTCAATAAATTTATCTAATTCCCCATCTAAAACAGCTTCAACATCAGGGGTCTCAATATTAGTTCTTAAATCTTTCACTAATTTGTAAGGATGTAAAACATAACTCCTTATTTGATTTCCCCAGCTAGCAGAAATAGTTTCGCCTTTTATCTCTTTTAATGCAGTTTTTGTCTCTTTCTCTTTTATAGATAGAAGTTTGCTCAAAAGCAATTTCATTGCCCTTTCTTTATTTTGCCCTTGTAATCTTTCTGATTGACAGCTGACAGAAATTTTAGATGGTAAATGAGTGATTCTAACAGCCGTTTCTCTTTTATTAACATACTGGCCGCCAGGACCCGAAGCCCGATAAAAATCAATCTTTAAATCTTTGGGGTCAATCTCAATTTCTTTTGGAATTTCGATAATCGGCAAAACCTCAACTAAGGCAAAAGAAGTGTGGCGAAGCGATTTCCCAGAAAAAGGAGAAATTCTCACCAATCTGTGAACCCCGGTCTCATTTTTTAAAAAACCGTAGGCAAAAGGTCCTTCAATTTCTATTGTAACATTTTTTATTCCAATTCTTCCTTCTGGGCCTCCTGGTTCACCAAAATGCTGATGTAAAATTTTTGTCTTCCAACCTCTATTTGGGCAGTATCTTTCGTACATTCTTTGTAACATCGCTACCCAGTCCTCGGCATCCTGGCCACCAGCTCCCGCTATTATCTGCAAAGTGGAAGGGCCCCTATCATGTTTTCCAGAAAGAAAAACTTGAAATTCTTTTTGCCTTAATTTTTTTTTAAATTCTTCGATTTTTTCTTCAGTGTTTAATTCCTTTAACTCTTTTTCCAATTTCTCGAGCTCATTTACCTCCTTACTTAATTCGTTTAATTCTTGACTAATTTTTATTGCTTTTTCTTTACCTTCCCAAAAATCAGGTTTTTGGGTTTCTTTCTCTAATTCCTCAATTCTCTTTTTCTTTTCTGCCAAGTCAAAGACAGTCCGCTAAAGAGCGGAGTTTATTTCTTAAATTTTCGATTTTTTCGGAAGTATTTTTCATCCTAAATAAAATTTACCATAAAATTTTAGAAAAGTAAAACTTATTTGTAATAAAAAATCAAGCCCTAATGGCTTGAAAATATTATTGAGCCGAAGGAGGGATTTGAACTCTCGACTTTTCCCCGCCCTTTAAGCAAGCCGATGGTCGGACTCGAACCGACGACCTGAGTTTTACGAAAACCCTGCTCTACCAACTGAGCTACATCGGCATAAAGGACGGGGTTACGAGGGGCCCATTCTGAGCGAAGCGAGGAATGGGACTCCGACCCTCCCGCCACCCTCCCCGACTTTCGTCGGGGCACCTCGGATGTGATGGGAGGGTTGTAGTCTACCACTGAGTTACTCCGGCACTTCGTCGTTACACTCCTCAGTGTAAACACCCAAGCGGGTGAGCGGAGTCGAACCGCCGTCCGTTCCTTGGCCCCACAAAATTTTGCTCTGCTTTTGAGCGGGTAACGGGAATCGAACCCGTATCATATCCTTGGGAAGGACATGTTCTGCCATTGAACCATACCCGCAAAATTTAACGGGGTAAAGAAGGAAACTTATTAATCCCGCATTAAAATTTTGATTTTATTGTTTCCCAAATTTTTTCCCAGAAGTTTTTTGACTTTTCGGGTTTCTCCTCCCCTTCCTTTGGTGGCAATACTACAACTACATTTTCGCCAGGTTTCTTTAAATTGAGTCTTTCTCTGGCTTCTTTTTCTAAATAAGCTTCTCCTTCCAGCTGAGAAAGCCCGGCCTGAAGCTCTCTATTTTTTTTCTCTAACTCCTCAATCTCTTTTTTTAAATTTTCAATCCTCGAGTTTAACTCAGCTCTTCTTTGATTCATTTTCCAATTTCCAATCACCAAAAAACTAATTACTGCCAAAAGCCCAAAAATAAGAATTATTGAGAAAAAGAGGTTAGACTTTCTTTTTCTAATTTTTTTTGTTATCATAATTTAATACTATGCCAAAAATTAAATCGGTAATCAAAATCACCTGGATTATTTTGGTCGCCCTAGTCGCTTTAAGCATGATCGTTTTTTTATTAGCCCCTCTTTTTTAATTTAATATAAAAATATATCAGCGTCAATCAGGAGTCAGCGTCAATCAGCGGCTTTTAAGCATCTCTAAAAATACTTCTGAGGGAATTCTTATTCTCCCCCTTTCTTTTAATTCTTTTTTTCCCTTTTTTTGCTTTTCTAATAATTTTCTCTTTCTGGTATAATCGCCGCCGTAAAGAGGAGCAACAACATCCCTTCCCCTGGCTTTCATTGTTTCCCTGGCAATTATTTTCCCAGAAACTGCTGCCTGGAGAGCCACTGAAAAAAGTTGAGAGGGTAAAATTTCTTTTAATTTCTTGACTAATTTTTTTCCAAGTTCAAAGGCCTTTTCTTGGGGAACAATCTGAGAAAGGGCCTCTTCTTTTTTACCGGCAATCAAAATTTCTAATTTCACCAAGTCAGTTGGTCGATATCCTAAAATTTCATAGCTCATTGAGGCAAAACCCTGGGTCTGGCTTTTTAATTTATCATAAAAACCAACAATTATCTCTCTTAAGGGAACTTCATAGATTAAAAGGGTTTTATCTTGGCTAAAGTATTTTGTTTCAATATTTTTTCCTTCGAGATTGTTTAAAATTTCTAGCACTCTACCTAAATAAGTAGTTGGGGTCATCACCTCTAACTTTGTCCAGGGTTCTAGGGTTTCTTTAACTTGAGAAGGATCTAGCCATTCAGAAGCTGATTTAATTAAAATTTCTTTCCCTTTTTTGTTAATAATTTTATAGGCAACTGAAGGAGTGGAAATAATTAAATTCAGGCCAAATTCTCGGCGGAATCTCTCTGAGATAATTTCAGTATGCAAGGTTCCTAAAAAACCGCAACGAAAACCTCTTCCCAGAGCCTCCTGAGTTTCTGGCTCAAAAATGAGAGCAGCATCGTTTAATTTTAATTTAGATAAAGCATCTTTTAACAAATCATAATCATCAGAATTTTCCGGATATAAACTGGCGAAAACCATTGGCTTTGGTTCAGTGTAGCCTAGCAGTGCTGTAACTTTAGATTTTAAACTCTGAATAGTAATGGTATCACCAACTCGGACTTTCCCAGGCTCCTTGATACCAGTGGCAATATAACCAATTTCACCGGCAACTAAATTCTTTTGAGGAATAAGTTCTGGTTTAAAATAACCCACTTCTTTTACTTCACCTTCTGTTTTTGTGGCCATTAAATAAATTAGATCTTGGGTCCTTGTCTCGCCGTCAATTATTCTGACATAAGCAATAACGCCTTTATAAAGGTCGTATTTTGAATCAAAAATTAAGGCCCTTAATGGTTTTTCATTATTCCCTTCTGGGCAAGGGATTTTTTTTATTACGGCCTCCAATAATTCTTTGACATTTGTTCCTTCTTTGGCTGAAATAGAGAAAATTTCATTTTCTTTTATATTAAGAAGTTGGGAAATTTCTTTTTTTACTTCATCGGTTTTTGCAAAGGGGGAGTCAATTTTGTTAATTGCTGCCAAAATTTCTAAATTCTGGCGCTTAGCCAATTCTAAATTGGCTATTGTCTGGGCCTGAATTCCTTTAGTGGCATCAACTAATAATATTGCTCCTTCGACAGCTACTAAAGAACGAGAGACCTCGTAAGAAAAATCAACGTGCCCCGGCGTGTCAATTAAATTTAGGGTATAGGGTATAGCGTCTAGGGTATAGTTCATTCTTACCGGCTGCATTTTAATAGTAATCCCCTTTTCCCTTTCCAAATCCATCATATCCAAATACTGGGGTCTCATTTTTTCTTTTGGGATAGTTCCCGTCAATTCCAAAAACCGATCAGCTAAAGTTGACTTCCCGTGATCAACATGTGAAAGAATTACGAAATTGCGTGTGTTTTTCATTCTAAGAAATTTTTCTAATTTTTCTTCGAAAAAGAGTAAAAAGTAAAATAAATTGAAAAATTGCTGCTATAGAAAAAGCTATTGGTAGTCCAGTTATTGCTATATTTTCAACATTAATAAGCCCAAAAGAACTTTCAATAAAATTGCTAAATAAATTCGGAAAACCTAACAGCCAGACAAAGGAAAGGGAAAGTATAATATTTAAAGTGAAAGCGAAGATAGCAATTAAAGTTGGGGTTTTGGTATCTTGAAAAGAAAAAAAGGCACGGGCCAAAAGAGGAATTAGGGATTGAGCAAAAATTGAAAAGGCAAATAAGCCAAGGCAAACAGCAGTTAATTTTGTATCAAGAGCACTGAATTGGCCGGTTTCCAAAATTATTTTGACGATTTGGGTTCTAAAAATAAAAATTAAAAGAGATATTGGAATTATTAAAAAAAGAGTCTGGCGAAAAACTGTAGAGAAATTTTTTAAGAATTCTTCTCTTTGATTTTGGGCCCAGGCTTTAGACAGGACAGGGAAAATCACAACAGCAAAAGAGGCTCCAATAATACCTATAGGCAAACTTTGGAGGTTATTAGAGAAATTAAAAATGGCAATGGAACCAGCTGAAATCATTGAGGCAATAGCGGTAATGACAATTAAATTTATTTGCTGGGCAGCTACCCCAAAAACCCTTGGTATCATTAAATGAAAAATTCTTTTTAGTGCTGGATATTTTAAATTAAAGAAAAATTTATAGGAGAAACCGCAGTTTTTTGCTGAAGGAATCTGAATGGCCATATGACAAAATGCTCCCAAAATCACTCCAATTCCAACGCCGAAAATTCCAAATTTGGGGGCCAGAAACAAAATCCCAAAAATAATTCCTAAATTATATAAAATCGGAGTTAAACTATAGACAAAAAAACGATTAAAATATTGCAAAATACCTGAAAGGAGATTACTTATTCCAAAGAAAATTGGACTTAAAAATAAAAGCCGAGTTAAGGGAATGGCTAATTTTATTTCTTCTGATCCAAATCCCGGAAAAATTAATTTTATTAACCAGGGAGTAAGAATGAAAAGAATTAAAGAAATCAAAATCAAAAAAAATAAAAGAACATTTAAAATATGATTTGTCATTTCCCAAGCTTCTTCTTTGTTTTTAGCAAAATATTCAGAAAATAAAGGTAAAAAGGCAACAATTAGGCCTCCTAAAATTAAAATATTATAAACAAAATCAGGAATTCGAAAGACGGCAAAATAAACATCGAGTTCTAAGCCAGCTCCAAAGTGTCCTGCTAAAAGCCTGTCTCGAAGTAAACCTAAAATAGCAGAGAAGAAATAAGATGCTCCTAAAATTAAAGCACCAAAAGTGATAGTTTTTGTCTGAAAATTGAAAATTTTAGTCAAAACCATGCTTGGTTCATTTTATCTTAATTTTTGAAATAAAAAAAGCCTAAGCAGGTAATAAGCCGAATTCTGTCTCGCCCGCCTAAATTTCGAAGAAACTTTGGCGGGTAAAGTAATCATCTATCTAGGCCGGAGATTACTCTCGGGCTCAAGCGAACTACTTTTAGCCCTATAAGATAGCGAAATATCTCACTGGGCTTTGTTCTTGCACCCCGTCAGGATTTAGCCGTTTCATCCTTGGCGTTACCACCAAGCTGCGCCCTCTTTCGTTAAAACTACGGAGGGCGATTTTTGACTTTCGTCAAAAATCGTCTCTGTTCGCACCTCTCGCCTCACAGCGGCCGGGTGTTACCCGGAACGTTCCCAAAAATTCTTCTGGAAGGTGTTCGGACTTTCCTCTAAGCACATAAAGTATTATGTGCTCAGCGATTACCTTACCTACTTAGGCATCTTAATTATAGCAAATTAAAAACCTTTGTCAAATTTAAATAAAAAACCCACTCTCACCATCGCTCCTGACAGATATTGAGTAGGTTATTGCCTTTGAGCTCCTTTCTTTTTTAATTATGAACGCCACAAGGGGTTTTCTCTATATGGCATAAACATTCTTCAACATGCTTGGCTTCGTCAAATACTTGGGGTAGAGCAGCGTGTCGCATGCATTCGTCGCAAAGTCTGGGCCTGGTGAACATTTCAGCTTGGTCAATCCAAAATCTATTTTGGGCTAAGAAATCGTTAAGAGCTTTAATTGCGTCATCCCAATCAGCTACCAAAATGCAAGTATGAGAAGTTACGGAATCAATTGCCCTTGCCCTGGTACTTGTCATGCTGATAAAAACTCTCCCACCCCCGTGTTCAAAAAATTTTGGCTTCATTTTAATGTGCTACCTCCTTTCTTAGTATTTTTAACCTATCACTTCCCACAAAAAAATCAAGCCCTTGTGGGCTTGAAAGTTGTAGCTTACTAAACAGATGATTTTTAAAATAATTTTTGGTTTTTGGTTTACCCGCCTAAATTTTGAAAGAATTTTGGCGGGCTGTGCTATCAAGAGCTTCATTAACCAATCTGTCTGCTTCTTTATTTTTTTCTCGAGAAATAAGTTTAAATTTGACTTCTTTAAAATCAATTTTTGAATTCCAAACTTGTAAAAATAATTGCTGAATATCCGGCTCTAAAATTTTATATTTGCCTGCAAGTTGCTTAACCAATAATTCAGAATCTGACCTTATTTCAATTTCCGTATTTTGAGCCAATTTTTTACCAAAAAGAGCTTTGAACTTTTTCAAGGCAAAAATAACCGCTTCATATTCAGCCTCATTATTAGTTGCTTCTCCTAAATATTCTGAATATTCTTTAATCACCTGTCCCCTCTCATTGCAAAAGACAACCCCGATTGCCGCTGGCCCAGGGTTTCCCCGTGAGCCACCGTCAGTGTAGATAATAATCTTTCTCATAAACCTCCTACGAAATTACCTGCCCGCCATAAGCCTGTTAAGGTTTTTCAAATAGTTCGTCAATGGTTCAATAAGCTATTGATGTTCTTTGAACCTACCTTGGCAGGCAGATGGCAGGCGGGCGAATATACGAATAATTTCATTCGCATAAAATTCGTATATAATTCGCGTTCTAATTTGCGTATTTACTAAAATATTTTATTAAACACTCTTTAAATTTTTCTAAATTCTCATTTTTAATCCTAAAACCTGCTGCCATAGGATGACCGCCGTAAGTTTCTAATAATTTTGAGCATTTTTTCATTGCTTCCACTCCGTTAAAGCCTTCTGGCATTCTGACTGCGCCCTGACTTTCTTTTTCTTCTTTTTTAAAAAGAAAAGTTGGTTTTTGATAGTTGTGGCAGATTATTGAGGCCACTGGACTTAATAAAGAAAATCCCCAATTAGAACCTCCTTGAAAAATAATTGGTCCATCGCCGGTCTTTCCAATCATTTTCTCAAGTTCCTTTGTTAAATCTTCTATTTCTTCTTTTCTTTGAATCCGTTTTTCTAATAAAATTTCAATTATTTTCTCCGCTTCCCCTTCAGAAGAAGTAGTTAAAAGCCGAAAGGCAACTGGCAATCTGTTTTCTAAATTCCTAACATTTAGTAAAGAAATAATTTTAAAAACTTTTTGATGTAAATTTTCGCCTTTTTCAAACGATTTTGACTGAAAAAAAACTTTAATCGCCGGTCGCCAAGAATTCTCCAAAGATTTTAGTCCTTCTTCAATAAAAAATTTATTTTCATCTTCTTTTGGCATCATATCAGCCAAAGTGGCGAGGGCAACTAATTCAAGAAAATTTTTCTTAAGATTTTCTGTAAAACTATCTCCCAAAAGCATTTCCGAAAGTTTAAAAATAATGCCCGCATTAGATAATCCCTTGAAGGATTTATCTCCTTTTTGTTTTGGGTCAACAACGATTTCTGCTTTGGGTAATTCCTCCAAAATCTCGTGATGGTCAATAACGATTACTTCAAATCCTAATTTTTTAGCCAGTTCCACTTCTTTTAAATTTCCAATTCCGCAATCTAAAGTGATGAACAAAGCAGGAGAAAAGTTTTTAAGATAATTTAGGGCTTCCTCATTCATCCCATAACCCTCAACTTCTCTGTTGGGGAAATAAATAGTGGTAATTTCTCCCCCTAAATTTTTTATTGTTTCTTGTAATATAATAACTGAAGCAGCGCCGTCCAAATCAGCGTCGCCGTAAAGAATGATTTTTTCATTATTTTTAATTGCTTTTTTAATTCTCTCAGCAACTTTTTTGAGATTTTTGATTTCGTTTGACATCCTTGACCACGTTTAGAAATTTATAAGATAAACTGTTTCAATAATAGTTATGAGCGTAAAATTTCTAACGGGGTTGACAAATTTTTTAAAAGGAGTAAAATTATAATAGTTCCAATTTTGGAGGTTAGCGGGTGATGAACTCGTTTTCCTCATAACGGGAAAGCAGGAAGTGGCTTTGTGCCAGCGCATGTATGGGCTTTCTCCTAAGGGCCCGAAAAGCGCGGTAATATCGGGATGAGCCATGAAGGAGGCTCTATTTTTCACCCCTAGCAATATGCCGTAATCGTAATTCGACGATGTTTGCGGTCCGCTGTCCCGACGGTCTGGCTAGGCCTGCTTTCCTCATATGTGGCTGGGGGAAGTCGAATTTCGCAATCCAAAGGAAGACTCAGGATTTGGATTTTGTAGTCTTCTGCGAATCTACTTCTCCCCGGCCCCCAGACAATTAAGCATCCCTCGGGATGCTGTTTTTTTTACTTTTTACTTTAAAGCTTCAATTCCAGGTAATTTTTCGCCAGATAAAAACGCTAACATTGCGCCGCCGCCAGTAGAAACGTGATTAAATTTTGAAGTTAATCCAATTTTATTTAAAAATTCCACTGTCTCCCCTCCGCCAATTACAGAAAAGGCGCCGCTTTTAATAATCGCTCTGGCGATTTTTCTTGTCCCTTTAGAAAATTCCTCTCTTTCAATCATTCCTAAGGGGCCATTCCAAAAAATTGTTTTGGCCTTTTTTATTTTTTCTTGAAAAAGATTAATAGTTTTGGGGCCAATATCTTTTCCTTCAATTTCATCAATTGGTTCTACAATTTTTTGAGGATATTTTAACTTTATTCTCTTTCCCTCGATTTCTTTTTTTATTAATCCCCCCACTAATAGAACATCAGCGATTTCAGAAAATTTATTAATTAACTTTGCTTTCATCTCCACTTTTTTCCCGCCAATTATCACAACTAAGGGTTTTTTAGGATTTTTCATTAAATTAGTAAGAACATTAATTTCTTTTTCCAGTAAAAACCCGGCTCCGGAAGGTAAATATTTTGGAATCCCCACCATAGACGCATGAGCCCGATGAGAAGCACCGAAAGCATCATTAATATAAATATCTCCTAATTTTGAAAGTTCTTTTGCGAAGTTTTCATCATTTTCCTCCTCTTCTTTATGGATTCTCAGATTCTCTAAAACAACAACTTTTCCTGGTTTCATTTTTTCTGTTTCTTTTTTCACTTTTTCTCCAATACAATCATCTAAAAATTTAATTTTCCACTCTAATAATTTTTCTAATCTTTTTGCCACCGGTTTTAAGCTATATTTTTGATTTTTGATTTTTGATTTTTGATTTTGGGCGGAACGCCCAAGGTGGCTCATTAAAATTACTTTCGCTCCTTTTTTTATCAAATATTCAATGGTCGGAATAGTTTGTTTAATTCTAAAATCGTCCGATATTATATACTGAGGGGTGGTGGGTGGGTTGGAGTCCAAAACGTTACCCCTTTCATCAAGGGGCACATTAAAATCACACCTCATCAAAACCCTTTTATTTTTAACGTTGAAATCTCTAATGCTTTTCATACTTCGTACTTCAGCTATCTTACTTTATTCAAATTTCACCGTTTCTCCGGGCTTCAATTCACCTTTTTGGGCAGGAGATTTTTTATCCTTTTGTTCTTTAGTTTCCTCCTTCAAGGATTCCTCAAGTACTTCTTTCAACTCCTCAATATTAATTTCTTTTTTCTTCTTTTCTTTTTTTGAAGAAGAAAATGGTATGGGTTCTCTTTCTACTGCCTCTTTTAGGGAAATAGTTGGTAAAGCTTCAAAGGCTTTTGTTGCTGGAGAAAAAATTTCTTCCTTTTTAGGGCGGGTGGGCTGGGATTGAAGGGCGGTGGGTGGGTAGTAGTCTTTTGGTTTTACCCCGACCTCGCCCCGAGAAGCGGGGCGGGCCTTTTTTAGACAGGATTTACAATAAACTGGTCTTTTGCCATCGGGCGGGAAAATAACCTTTGTCCATTTGCCACACTGAACACATCGGGCATCATAAAGAACCTGTTGGGTAGAGAGCGAGGGGGCAGTTGGTGTTTCTAAAACTCCTGACCAGCGAGAGATTTTATCTTCAATAATTTTCCTAGAAGTGCCGTATCTTTCCTGAGAAACCTTAATAATCTTTTCTCTATTTGAAACTTCTGGTTTTTGCCAGGGTAGCAAGGTTTCCGCTGAAAAAGGCTGACCAGCTACTCCATCAATCATTAATTTTAAATAAATATTGTATTTTGCTAAATTAACTAAATCATTGGCCGTAAATTCTGGTAAAAGTTCTCTTTCTAAAAATTCTGCATCTTCGGCACCTACTCGGAAAGTAATAAGAGTTCCGACATTACCAAAAACCGCATCCCTGACTGTTTCTTCCATTTGAGCGATGTATTGATGGGCCAAAACTAAAGCCAATCTATATTTCCTTGCCTCAGATAAAATATTAACAAAGGACTCGGTGGCAAAGTTCTGAAATTCATCGACATATAAGTAAAAATCAGGTCTTTTTTCCTCTGGTATATCAACCCGAGACATGGCCGCTAATTGTAATTTAGTAATCATTAAAGCCCCTAAGAGCCTGGAATTTTCTTCACCAATTTTCCCTTTAGACAAATTCATAATTAAAATTTTTCCCTCGTCCATCACTTTTCTCATATCAAAAGAGGATTTTACCTGACCAATAATATTTCTAATTAGGGACGCAGAAATAAACTGACCAACTTTGTTTTGAATAGCCGCCTTTGCTTCAACTTCATATCTCTGAGTATAAGAAGCGTATTCTTGAACCCAAAAGGCTCGAATTACGGGATCTGTAATATTATCAACCACTTTTTTTCGATATTCCGGATCAGCCAACATTCGATTAATCCCCAAAAGAGTAGAACCCGAGTATTCCAAAAGAGCTAAAATACAGTTATTTAAAATATATTCCATTCTGGCTGACCAGACATCAGGCCAGATTTTTTTAAATACTTCTAGAATGCCAGCTGCTATCAAGTGCCGATGTTCAGGATCCACTTTTTCCATAATATTAAAAGCAATTGGGTAAGATAGGTCAGCGGGATTAAAATAAATGACATCATTAATTCTATTTGCTGGAACAAAGTCGAGCATTTTTTCAGCAAATTCGCCATGAGGATCAACTACGCCTACGCCATAGCCCCGCTCAATATCTTGAATAACCATATTTTCTAACATTACAGTTTTACCCATGCCGGTTTTTCCGACAAGATAAATATGCCGACGCCGGTCATCGGTTTTAATACCAAAACGCTTTCTTTGATTGCGAAAAGTTGTCTCAGCAAAAAAAGTAATTTCATTCATCAGATTAAAGATTAAAGATTTAAGATTAAAGTTGACTTAAATCTTACAACTTAAATCTATTCAACTGGTAAGGTGGGCGGTGGTTCGCCCTTTTTAGCTTCAACCCGAGGAATAGTGGGGGCCGGAGCAACCACTCTGCCGGGTAAATGATAAATAGTGGCTAATTCTTCGTTATTTAAGACAAAGGTTCCGCCACCTAAGGGAAAATAGGGAGGAAGACGCAATTGATAATATCTAAATAATCTCCTGGCTTTAAGATAAACTCTTCTTTTTTTAAAAAAATAAGTAACTTTAGTTAGAGTATTTCTATCAACTCTTAAGGCATTTAGATTAACTGTGTTAAAGGAGGTGAAAAAACCAAAAGGAATTCTGGCCATCGCTTTCAAAAAAACATCTCTTTTACCAAGATAAATCCACCTAATTGTACAATCGTAAGCATATTTTGAGATTTTTTCTTCAATTCCCTTGAGAACTTCTTTTTCGCCGGGTGTAAGAAGGATTTCTGGACCAGCGAAAATTTCTTCTTTCTTTTTTTCTTCTTTTGGAGGACCTAAAATCAAGACTTCGGCTGCCTCTCGTAAAATTGGTTTGGGCTCTGTTTTTTTTGGTCTTTTGGCTAATTCGTCAACTATCTTTTTCCCTTCTTCAACTAATTTTTTTTCTCCATCTTCTCCAATAGTTATTGGTTTGGTAATAATCTGAACCCAGAGTTGCTCTTCGGGTTTTAAAGTAGCTATTCCATCTAATAAACTTGATAGAGGATCTATCCTTTTTTCTTCTTTTATCTCGGGTTTTTCTTCAAAAAATTTAGTATAAGTTCTGATAGGATAGACATCAGATTTTTCTAATTTAAAAGAAGTACCAAACAAATCCCATTCTTTGTTTGGAATATCCTGGGGGACCTTTTTAGTATAATCTTCAGCTTCAGTGATTTCAGCATCAGAATATTGAGAGTAAATAGCTGATTCCACCACATTTTTAAACATTTTTCGTGTTCGGATATAAAAATGAGGAACTCCGCCAATACCAGCAATTTCAAAAGAAAAAGAAAGTAAAAATTGTCCTTCAATCCATTTTTCCTTCCAATTTGGCGGGTCATAAATCGCCCAGAGGTTAGCAAAGATATTTTCCATGGCCTTTATTGGTCTTTCCACCTCCTTTGGTAGTTTAATTTCAAGTAAAATATTGGGCCTCTTAGCATCCCATCTTTCTTGAATAAAGTAAAGATAAAGCATTTTAAGATAATAGAAAAAAACCAGCAAAGCTGGCAGCCACCACCAATCTTCGAGGATTTTTAAAAGAACAGGTAAAATCGCTGGTAATTTCTCAGTAAAAGCCTGCCATATTGAAGTAAAAACCTCTAGCATTGTTAACAATTAACAAGTAACAATTAACAAGTAATTTATTTTAAGGTGTATTTTCCGTCTTCGGTTCTCAAAAAATATTCTTTATTAGAGAGATTTAATAAAATTGTGTTGACTTTAACCAATCTTTGATTTAAAACTTTTTCAATAATTTCTTCCCCGGTCAGGGGTTTTTTGGCTTCTTTTAAAACCTCTAAAATAATATCTCTCACCCAACCTGGTTTGTATCCCCATTCAGAGAGAGCATAGGTTCCTCGGCCAACTAAAATAAATCTTGGGTCTTTGATTAGTTCATTATGAACGGTCTGAAGTAAAACTAAAGCACTAAGATTTAATTTTTTAATTTTTTCAGTAACTGCAGTAAAGTGGAGAGGTTTTCCTTCTTTTTTCAAAACAATGTAAGCCCGATCTTTAATTCCTCGAGGAATAATCTCTGGCCAATCTATCAGACCAATCTCACCAAAAGGATTTTCTTCAATTTTTTTAGCAATTTCATAAGAAGAAACAAGAAAGGAAGAATTTACAACTCTCCCATATTTATTTTTCAATTCTCTTACTTCAATTTCGAAAAATTCAGTTTTAGGAATCGGTTTTGATGCTTTTTGAAATTCATCAACAAAGTGGCTAATAATTTCTTGAGAAAGGGGAACCAAATCTGGTTTTGTGGTCCAGAAAGGATAATGTACTTCTGTCTCATTGTACCTTAAAAATGGGTCACCTAAAGTTAAGAGAAAGAAAACACAATTTTGAAATTTATTTTGACCAAGTTCAGATAATAGAATATCTTCCCTTTTTAAACCACCTTGGTTTTTAAAATGGTCTTGAAAATAATTAAAAGTAGGAGTGGCTAATTTTAAAACTTCCGGCTTTTTTAAGCACGTCATTCCATCTCCTTCAATTTGACGAACTCTCTCTCGGGTAAGGTTATAACTTTTCCCGATGGATTCTAGGGTTTCTCTTTCTCCGCCTTCACCAGAGGCTAAGGTTTGCAAGGCAAAACGCCTGAGTAAAACATCCTTGGTTCTCTCTGGTAAACCTCCTAAAAGATTAGAACAAATTTTTTGATAGTTTAGGGCCATATTTTTTATTTATTATATCGAGACCTTACTTTGTTATAACAAAAATTGAAGGGCTTGTCAAATCTAAGCTTACCGACTTTTCCATTTTAGCCAGCTAACCAGTAAGGGACTGGCTAAAAATAAAGAAGAATAGGTGCCAACGATAATTCCGATGATTAAGGTTAAGGCAAAATATTTCAGGGTTTCTCCGCCTAAGAAAAATATGGCAAATAAAACCAGGAGGGTGCAAGAACCGGTACTAATTGACCTAAAAAGGGTCTGATTTAAACTCTGATTAACTAAATCCTCGAAATTTCCTCCTCGGCTCTTTAAAAGATTTTCTCTCACCCTGTCAAAAATAATAACTTTGTCATTAATTGTATAACCTAAAATAGTCAGTAAGGCAGTGATAATTGGAATATTGAATTGAATATTATAAAGTTCCCCCAAGATGGAGAAAGCACCAATGGGAATTAAAACATCAAAAGTCAGGGTTAAAATTGAAATTAGACCATATTGCCAATTGGAAACCGGCCGGGCGACTTTTCTAAAGGCAATGGCAATATAAAAAAGCAAAGCCACTAAAGAAATAATTATTAAGATTATTGTTTTTTGACGCAATTCTTTACCAATAACAGGTCCAATACTTTCAAAGCGCCTTTCTTCTAATTGGGGAAGGTCTTTGAGGCGGGAAATTATTTGTTGATGAGTTTCCTCATTAATATCTTTTAATCTCAAAATTACCCCATTCTCTCCGGTCGGCTGAATAATAATTTCTCCCAAATTTAAATCTTTGATTTTTTCTTGAATTACTGAATTCTCGGGTCTTTTTTCAAATTCCACTTCTAAAATACTGCCGCCCAAAAAATCAATGCCAAATTTCAAACCAAACAGTAAAAGACAAGTTAAAGCACTCACCGCCAGGATACCAGAAA
>Ga0210017_1002509_pt1 | contig 15641 bp, 16 predicted proteins | sample CryGeyCG2014_020_FD_183966 | JGI IMG/M metagenome (GOLD analysis project Ga0210017, IMG submission 183966) | Groundwater microbial communities from aquifer - Crystal Geyser CG08_land_8/20/14_0.20 (SPAdes) (version 2) | ecosystem: Environmental > Aquatic > Deep subsurface > Groundwater | place... | reverse complement strand
ATCGGCTTTTTGCCAATTTTTTTGTCAGATATTATTTATTTTCTTTATTTATTTTTTAAGTAGTGGTTGGACTTTTAAATTGTTGTTTTTGATTTGGAAAGAAATGGCTTTGGCGGCGGCGAGGGCCGCCGGGATAGAAGTGATATAAGGAATTTTGTAATCAATCGCGCCTCTTCTTATTTTGTAGCCGTCGGTTTTGGCGCCACCGCCTGAGGGCAGATTTATAATTAAATCAATTTCTTTTTTAGCGATATAATCCAAAATGTTCGGCTTTTCCGGCTCTGAAACCTTAGGGATTATTTTTACCGGAATTTTGGCGGCCTCAATTCTGCCGGCTGTTCCCCGGGTGGCAAAAAGTTTAAACCCAGACGCATAAAATAATTTTGCCACTTCTCGCGGGTCAATATCTTCCCTGATGCTGATAAAAACATTTCCCTTTAAAGGAAGCTCGTTTCCAGCAGCTAATTCTGCTTTATAAAAAGCGTTTTCAAATTTTTCGTCAATTCCCATCACTTCGCCGGTTGATTTCATTTCCGGGCCCAAAACAACATCTCCTTCCAACTTGTCAAATGGTAAAATCACTTCTTTTACCGCAAATTTTGAAACTTTTAAAATTCCTTGTTTAAATCCCAAGTCCTTTAATTTTCTGCCCAACATCACTTTGGTGGCGATTTTTGCCAGGGGCACTCCGGTTGCTTTGCTTAGATAAGGAAGGGTTCTTGACGCTCTCGGGTTAACTTCTAAAACATAAACATCGCCGTTTCTAACGGCAAATTGGATATTAAAGGCGCCGATTATTTTTAATTGTTTGGCGATTTTTCTGGCGTAGTCAATCATTTTCGCAATTTCCGGTTTTTTCAAAGAATAAGGAGGGGTAACGCAAGCCGCATCGCCAGAGTGCACCCCGGCTTCCTCAATATGCTCCATCACTCCGCCAACCAAAAGTATTTTTCCGTCAAAGATAGCGTCAATTTCGGTTTCTTTGGCGTTATCCAAAAATTTATCAATTAGGACCGGTTTCCCTTCCCAAAACCCGAACGGCTTAGCGAATTTTTCTTTTAAGTCCTTTTCCTGATAGATAATTTGCATTTTTGCCCCTCCCAAAACATAACTTGGTCTAATGATTATTGGATAACCGATTTTTTGGGCGATTCTTAAGGCCTGTTTTTGATTATGAGCAATGCCGTGGTCGGCAATAAGAATTTTGAACCTTTCGGCAAATTTATAAAATTTATCTCTGTCTTCAGCAATATCTATTGCCCAAGTTGGGGTGCCCAAAATCTTGACTCCGCTTTTTTCTAAATCCCGGCAAAGATTAATCGGCGTCTGACCGCCAAATTGCACAATTGTCCCTTTCGGTTTTTCCTTTTCGGCTATATTCAAAATATCTTCAAAAGTTAAGGGCTCAAAATAAAGTTTGTCGCATATTTCATAGTCGGTGCTCACGGTTTCTGGATTTGAATTTACCATTATGCTTTCGTATCCTTCTTCTTTTACTGAAAGCGCGGCGTGAACGCAGCAGTAATCAAATTCAATTCCCTGTCCGATTCGGTTGGGGCCTGAACCGATTATCATAATTTTCTTTTTCGAACCAACTTTAACTTCGTCTTCGCTCTCGCCCCCACACCTAATTAGGTGTGGGGGTTCATAGGTAGAATAAAAATAAGGCGTCCGGGCTTCAAACTCGGCCCCGCAGGTATCAACCGATTTGTAAACCGGATTTATGGCCATTTCTTTTCTCTTTTTCCTGACCTCAAAACCCGACGTTAAGCCGCGACAACGTCGGGTTTTACGACAACATCGAGTTTTCTCCACCAAATTAGCCAGTTGTCGGTCCGAAAATCCCAGACATTTTGCCACGATAAATAAATTTTTAGGAAGGGTTTTTAGTTTCTTAATTCTCTTTTCTAACTCAACAATATTTTTTATTTTTTCTAAAAACCAAGGGTCAATTTTCGTTAAATCGGCTATTTCTTTAACATTCATTCTCTTTTTTAAAGCAACTTTAATAAAAAATATTCTTTTAAAATGGGGGGTCTTTAAAATTTGCCTGATTTCTTTCAAAGAACATTCTTCTTCTTTTTGGCTGGTTTCCAATCCAAATCTTCCAATTTCCAAGGACCTGAGCGCTTTTTGAAGCGCCTCTTCAAAGGTTCGGCCAATTGCCATTGCCTCGCCGACCGACCTCATTTGAGTGTCAAGCATTTTGTCGGCTTCGGGAAACTTTTCAAAGGCCCATCTCGGAATTTTTACCACCACATAATCAATCGTTGGTTCAAAAGAAGCCGGCGTCTTTTTGGTGATGTCGTTTGGAATTTCATCTAAAGTTAAGCCGATGGCCAATTTGGCGGCGATTTTGGCAATCGGGAATCCGGTTGCTTTTGAAGCCAGGGCTGAACTGCGGCTTACTCTCGGGTTCATTTCTACGACCAGCATCTCTCCGTTTTTCGGGTCAATAGCAAACTGGATATTTGAACCGCCGGTTTCAACCCCTATTTCCCTGATAACTTTTATTGCCGCGTTTCTCATTGTTTGATACTCTTTGTCGGTCAAGGTCTGGGCTGGAGCAACTGTGATGCTGTCACCGGTATGAATTCCCATCGGGTCAAAATTTTCAATTGAACAAATAATAACCACATTATCTTTGAGGTCGCGCATCACTTCCAATTCATATTCTTTCCAGCCAATTACTGATTGCTCAATAAGAACCTGACCAATCCGGCTGTTTTTTATTCCGCGTTCAGCTATTCTTTCCAACTCCGGCCCGTTAAAAGCAATTCCGCCGCCGGTGCCGCCTAAGGTATATGCGGGTCTGACCACTATGGGATAACCGATTTCTTTGGCGACCCTGAGCGCTTCTTTAACCGAATAGACCTCTTTACTCTTTGGCACTTTCAAGCCGATTTTCTTCATCGCTTCCTTAAATAAGATTCTGTCTTCTGCTTTTTTAATCGCTTCAAATTTCGCGCCGATTAGTTCAACCTTATATTTTTTGAGAATTCCTTTCTCGGTTAATTCTACTGCCAGATTTAAACCGGTTTGACCGCCCATGGTCGTCAGCAAGGCATCAGGTTTTTCTTTTTCAATAATTTTGGCAATCGTTTCTGAAGTTAACGGTTCAATATAAATTACATCGGCCGTTTCCGGGTCGGTCTGAATGGTGGCTGGATTTGAATTAACCAAAATTGTTTTATATCCCTCTTCTCTCAGCGCCTTGCAGGCCTGGGAGCCGGAATAATCAAATTCGCAAGCCTGACCGATAACAATCGGCCCTGAACCAATGAGCATTATTTTTTTTATGTCAGTTCGTTTCGGCATAGTGGTAATACTAAGTTAGGTCGCTCGTCTCGACGAAGTCGGGACATCGCTTCTTAGAAACCCTCGGTTATGGGTTTCTAATTAACTATTCTTCTGCTCTTCTGCTATTTCTTCGGGCACAGATTTAAAGATTTCATTATATTCTTCCAGAGGAATAATTCTGCCCCACGAACGCCTCATTTGTCTCTTAACTGTTTCCTTTAATTTTTGGTCCAAATCTTTTTTCTGTCTATCGTAATCTTCTTTGGAAATCAATCCTCTTTTAAGGAATTCCTTTATCTGCTCCGATTCTGCATCACTCAATTTTCTGAGGGTATTATCAAGGTCATTCAAAAGATTTTCATTCCCGGTTTTTCTGAATTCACTAACAATTTCCCTCTTTCTGTTTTCAATATTTACAACCATTTTATCGTGTTTGCCTTCTAATTCAATTTTGGGGGGCGCAAATTTTTCAGGACTTCCTGGCATAATTTTATAATTTTTTATATGAGATATTGGACGTCGCACGTCCAACATCGTCCAACACCCAGAGATTTTCAGAGACCCGACCTCGGTCAAGATAAATCCTTTATTATCTCGTCAAAAAAGAATTGGGTGTCGTGGGGGCCGGGGTTGGCTTCCGGGTGATATTGAGGTTTGAAACCCGACGTCCCTACACCATTTTAAATTTATTTTTCTATTTTTGCGAGGTGTGGGTCTTTGAACCGGTCAGTTAACTCCCACTTATCTTTATCTTTATTAAAATCAAATCTCGCAATTGTAGCTATTTTTTCACGGGTATCTTTTAAACCCGGAACACTCAATAGTTTATCAATTAACCATATCCTCTCTTCATCCTCTTCTTTTAATGCCCCTTCAATTCCATGATGATATGCGCCAAACATAAGCGCGACTTCTGGTTTCCTATTTTTGATTTCTAATTTTTCAGAAACTGTTTTTAATTTTTGAGCCATTAAATGGTTGCGTAATGTAAAAATAATGGCGTTTGTTTCGGGATGAATTCTTTCATTTAAATCGCCAAGAAATCTTTCAATAGCGCGGGGAGCACTTTTTTCATCTAAAATACCCTCTTCTTCGAATAAATATCTAATTGCCCCTTTAGGTGCCTCACTTAAAAGATAAGCTCCGGCGATAGCAAGAGATCCTTTCAAAAATTCTCTACGAGTTAACTTTTCCCGAGTTAACTTTTCTGCCACCAAAGAGGCAAGTAAAACTCCAAGAAGCGATAGGCCTATCTTCGGTTCTAAGTCTTTTAAACCGAGCTGAAACGCAATAACCGCGTCTGCTTCAGTAATGTCTCCTAAAAAAATTGGCCTTTTTTCTTCCTCAGCTCTTTTAATAATTTTTCTATATTGAATCTCTTCCTTAAGACCGATGTCTCTATTAAATTCTTTTTCCACCAGTTCTTTTGATAAGGTGTAATCAAATGAACTAGATTCAAGCATTAATGCATCTGCTTTTCCCAGCTCTTCTGGTTTCCTTTCGGTTATATGCTTTCCATAAGCAATTCTAAATTTCGCCTTTTCGGTCTCAACAATTTTTACATTCGGCGGCAACTTTTCCTCGCTTTCAGGCAAGTCCTTTTCAGGCGCTTTTTCAGGCGCTTTTTCAGTTATATTTTTTGGAATAAATTTTTCTACATTTTCCATAATTTACCTCGTTAGAAAAAGTGAGGATTTATAACGGGGTTTGTTTCATTAAAATTTGATTTTGTAAATCCAATCGTGAGGCCCCACCGTAAGAAACAGAACTTTGTTGCTATTTGTAAAACGGAAGAAAATTCTATATTTTTTATCAATACGAAAACTCCACACTTCTTTATTTTTTGGTTCTAATTTTTCAGTGTGGAGTGAAGGATAGAAAGGGTTTTGTCGAAAGAGATTTTCTTGTTTTTCAGCTTTCTTTTGGATTTGTTTTGGCAAGTTCTGATAACGCTTTTGGAATTCTTCAGTAACAAAAATTTCGAGCATAGAGTTATTTTCTTAATTCCATAAGGGATTTAATCTTTTTAATTCTGCCAGCCCGATAATCTTTTTCAGCTTGCTCAATGCTTTCTAAAAATTCGGGGCTAAAAAAACCAAGGTTGGAAGCCAATCTTTCAAACTTTTCAGCATCCATTTCCACCAAAATCTTTTTAGAATGATTTATTTTTGATTTAATTGTGATGGTTAGTGAAGTCATATTAATTTTAGTATATCTTTTTTTATGGTAGAATGTCAAACTTTTGGAGATTTGACGGAGACCCGCTCTCTGTAATTTATTTTAAGGTTAAATCTCTGATTATTTTATCAAAAAAAAATTGGGTGTCGTGGGGGCCGGGGTTGGCTTCCGGGTGATATTGAACGGTTTTGATTTTTAATTTTTTATTTTCCATCCCCTCAATTGTATTATCGTTAAGGTTGATTTGAGTAATTTTAAGCCCGGTTTTTTCCAATCCGCGAGGTAAAACAGCGTAACCATGATTTTGGGTTGAGATAAATACCCGGTCGCTTTTTAAATCCTTGACCGGCTGATTCAAACCCCGATGACCGAATTTTAATTTATAGGTTTTTGCGCCCAAAGCCAAGGCAAGTATTTGATGACCGAGGCAAATTCCGTAAAGAGGAATTTTGCCGATTAATTTTTTAACTTCTGAAATCGTTTCAACTAATCTAACTGGGTCGCCGGGCCCATTGGAAATCAAAACCGCATTCGGCTTATAACTTAAAATTTTCTCGGCAGGGGTATTATAAGGAACGAGGGTTGTATTTATTTTCCTCTCTAATAAATTTTTTACAATGCTCATTTTCACGCCGCAATCAATAACGACCAATTTTGAATTTTGAATTTTGAATTTTGAATTTTGAATTTCAATTATTTCTTCTGTACTTACCCTTTCAACTAAATCCAAGTCAGAAAGAGCTTTCTGTTTTTTAATTTCTTTTTTTAGTTTTTCCAAATTAATTTTGCCATTATATGTTTGCAAAATCGCCTTCATTGTTCCGGCTACTCTGATTTTTTTAGTTAAAGCCCTAGTATCAACTCCATAAATACCCGGGGTGTCAAATTCTTTCAAAAAAATGTTTAGGTCTTTTTCGCTTCGCCAATTGCTCGGCTTAAAACAGGCCTCTTTTACAACCACTCCCTCGGTTTTTATTCCATCTGACTCGTAGTCCTCTTTGGTCACGCCGTAATTGCCAATTAAAGGATAAGTGAACATTAAAATCTGCCCGGCGTAAGAAGGGTCGGTGAGCGATTCCACATAACCCGTCATTCCAGTGGTAAAAACAATTTCGCCTGAAACCTTTTTTTCAGCTCCAAATCCCTTTCCTTCAATTATTGTTCCATCTTCTAATAATAATAATGCTCTCATAAGACCTATTACGAATTAATTTTTTATAGAGTTCAAAATGCAAAAATCAAAATGGCAGTTTAAAAATTTTTAATTTCTAATTTTGAATTTTTATTAAATTTTTAATTTCTTAATTTTTAAACTCTCTTTCTGAAATCTTGCTGTTTAAAAATTGAATTATTGATAATTCAATAGAAATTAGAAATTGAACTGATTATTTTGACGCAGGTCCGTAATTTAGTGTTTAAACGACGTCCCTACACTACGAGGCCGGGTCTCGTAGATGTAGTTTTAAAAAAATAACCCTTTGGGGGTTAAAGTAAATTCAAAAATTTATCGTCAAGAAACTTTAAAAATTCTTCAGTTTTTCCTTTCATCATATTTTTTTATTTTTGCGAGCCGCCTTTTGTGCCTTTCTTCTTGACTGAATTTGGTCTCAAGCCAAATTTTAACAATTTTTTTAATTTTTGCAAGGGGCAGAAAATCGGCTGAAATACAAAGAACATTTGCATCGTTATGGCTTCTTGACAACTCAGTCATTTTTTCATTAAAGCACTGAGCGGCTCTGACCCCTTTAAACTTGTTAGCGAAAATAGTTATTCCGATGGCTGAGCCGCAAAATAAAATTCCTTTGTCTTTCGGATTTTTGGAAATTTTTTCGGATACTTTTTCGGTAAAATCAGGATAGTCATCGTTTGGGTCGAAAACCTTATTGCCTAAATCTTCAAACGGCTCACCTATTTTTTTCAAATACTTTTTTATTTCCTCTTTTGTTTTAAATCCGCGATGGTCGGCCCCTAAATAAATCATAAATTACAGCGGCATATTGCCGTGTTTTCTGGCAATTTTGCTTTCTCTTTTATTCAAAAGCGATTCTAAACATTTAATTAAAACCGCTCTCGTATCTTTGGGATGAATAATTAAATCAATCTGGCCCAATTTTGCCGCTTGATAGGGATTGAGAAAAATTTCTCGCAAGTCCTGAATTTTCTCCTCTTCCAGTTTTTTCGGCTCTTTGCTTTCAGCTAACTCCTTTCGGTAAATGATTTTGACCGCTTGCTCGGGCCCCATAACTGCCATCTGGGCAGTTGGCCAGGCGATAACTTTGTCATAACCCAGTTCCTTTGAGCAAAGGGCAATGTAAGCCCCGCCGAACGCTTTTCTTATAATCAAACTAATTTTGGGAACAGTGGCATTAGCAAAGGCATATAAGACCTTGGCTCCGTGCCTGATTATTCCCCGCTGTTCCTGGTCTTTCCCCGGAAGATACCCCGGGGTATCAACTATGTTAATTATGGGGATATTAAAAGCGTCGCAAAAGCGGACAAAACGAGCTACTTTATCCGAAGAATCAATGTCTAAGGTGCCAGCCAATGACCTCGTTTGATTAGCCACGAGCCCTGCCACATAGCCAGAAAGACGAGCAAAGCCAACTATTGAATTTTGGGCAAAGCCGGATTGAACCTCAAAAAAGGAATTTTTATCAAAGATTTCTCCAATCACTTCTTTCATCTCATAGCCCTTTTTTTCGTCTTCCGGGACTAATTCCAATAGGTGGTAATTTTCTTCTTCTCTGAAAAATTCAGAGATAACGTTTTTTTGCCGCAGCGGGTCTTCCAAATTATTTTGGGGCAAATAGGAAAGAAGTTTCTTCACCCCCAGAAAACAATCTCTTTCATTGGAAAAAATAAAGTGGGCGCAGCCGCTTTTGGTGGCGTGAACCGAAGCGCCGCCCAAGTCCTCAAAAGAAATTTTTTCCCCGGTAACGGATTTAATAATTTCGGGTCCTGTGATGTACATTTGAGAAATCCCTTCAACCATAAAAATAAAATCAGACAGGCCCGGGGCGTAAGAAGCGCCGCCGGCCGAAGGTCCCAGGATTACCGAAATTTGAGGAATGACGCCAGATGACTTAACCATTTCCCGAAAAATCGCGGCATAACTGTCCAAAGAGGAAAGTCCTTCTTGAATTCTGGCTCCGCCAGAATCAATCAATCCGATGAGCGGACAGCCGGTTTTCTGGGCAAGACGATAAATTTTAATAATTTTTTTACCATGCATTTCTCCCAATGTCCCGCCGATTTTTAAAAAGTCCTGAGAATAAATATAAATTTGCCGGCCGTTTATTTTTCCAAAACCGGCAATTACAGCGTCGCCCGGAAATTTCTTTTTCTCCATGCCTAAAATATCAAAACGACTCTCAATAAAGGGGTCTAATTCCACAAAGCTTCCGGCGTCCAAAAGCAAATTAAGACGCTCTCTGGCAGTTAATTTTCCTTTCTGGTGCTGTTTTTCAACCATCTCCGGCGAACTGAGTTCCTTCAACTTCTTATTTAATTTTTCAATTTCTTTTTCAAAAGCCATAATCGCTTCGCCCCGCACCTTTTGATAATTTCTCAAAGGAATTATTGCTTAAAGATTACTAATTACCCTTAAAATAATCTACAAAAGGTGCGGGGTTTCGCTAAATTAAAAATTCAAAATGCAAAAGTCAAAATGACAGATTAAAATTGAAAAATTTCATCAAAATATTCTCTCAATTTCATACGGCAAAATAAAATTGACTTTAGTTTTACCCACCATTCGTTCTCCCCTGTATGAAAGATTGATAAAAAAAGCTTGCGGAAGATTATAGCGAGAAATAAAGTTTCTCATTCCGCGAGTAATTTCAGGTTTTAACAAGCTAACTGCTTTAACTTCCAAAGGAATAATCTCTTCGGAATTTTCAATAATAAAATCTACCTCGCTTTTGTCTTTCGTGCGCCAAAAATGCAAATTTTCTTTTTTCTTTTTAGTTAAAGCGGAAAAAACATAATTTTCCAAAAGCGCGCCCCTGTCTTCTCTTATTTCCAAGCTTTTGAACGAATTTATTGATGAATTGCGCAATCCTGGATCAATAAAATAAATTTTCGGCATTTTGCTCAATTCTTTGCGTATATTTTTAAAAAACGGAGTAATTCTTTCAATGACAAAAGTCTGCTCTAAAATTTCTAAATATGACTCTATGGTTCTGAAACTCAAGCCAGCGGTTTGGGATAATTCGTGATAATTTGCCAATCCGCCGATTTGTTCGGCAATAATTTTCATCAGTTTTGCATAACCGCTAAAATTTTTTATCCTCAACAATCCTATAATATCTTTTTCTATATAGCTTGAATAAATTTCTTTCAGTAATTGCCGTTTTTTTTCCTCGTTTTCTTCCAAAGCAACACGGGGATACCCGCCATAATTCATAAAGCCGTATAAATTATTAAGCAGAGATTTTTTATCGTAATTGGAAATATCTTCCAAATTCAGCAATTCCGCCAAATGCTCGTCTTTGGACAAAAGATATTCATAAAAATTAAAAGGGTAAACAGTAAAAATCATTTTTCGCCCAGTAAGCGGCTCTGAAAGATTGGCTTTCAATTCAAAAGAAGACGATCCAGTTAAAACAAATTTTACTGGCAGTTTTTTGTCGTATATGCCTTTGAAAAACACGCCGGCATTTTCAACGCGCTGGGCTTCATCCACAAAAACATATAACTTTTCTTTACCCGTTCTTGCTTTGAGATAATTAAAAAACTCCGCTTGGCTTTTAAACAATTCTAGGTCGGAAATAAAATCCAGGTTGAATATCAGAATATTCTTTTCTTGAGAAATTTTATTTTCCAGCAAATAATTTTTTAATTGCGCCAGAAGAGTGGTCTTTCCCGTTTGTCTCGGACCTAAAATCATAGTCATTTCCGGCTCATTGATATGGCTGGCAATTTGAGAAAAAATTGTTCTCTTTATAATTTTATGCTCCATATATGGACATTTAATAACCTACACATCAATATTAGCACGAGATTTATTAATGTCAAGCGTAAATTTGCAATAAAAGTCAAATAAAGCTTCGCAAAAAAAGGATTATTATTTTTCTATGAATTTAAAAGTGGAAAGGATTTGGTCAAAAACCCCTAAAACTTCAGGATTATTGCTGTCGGTGTAGATAAAATTTGCGATAGAAGAAATAAAAGAACATTTAGTATGGTTTTCAGAAGGGTCGCAACTTACCTGACGACCTCCAATGGCTATAAAATCATTTCCCTTAATTTTCTTTTTCTCTTGAATATCAATCGCCTCAAGTAAAACAATGGCAGGAATAATTATTTCATTCCTGCCCTCTTCCGCCCCTTCTAAGAATATCTTTTGCTTTCTTGCCCAATCTTTCGTCTCCGGTAAAATACCAAATCAGAGTATGAGTATCAACGATATATATCATAAAGAGGTTTTAAATAAGGACTTTTCGGCTTCTTTGAAATCTTTTTCATTAACTTTTATTCCTTTCCAGATTCCATAAAGGGTCTTTAATGAAGGGGTGATTTTTTTCTTTTTAGAAATCAAAATCTCCTCTAATTTCTGATAGATTTCTAAAAGTTTTAGATAATTCTCCTTTGATAAGGTGATATTTTTTTGATTTTTAACTGAAACCTCTGTCATATGCTTTTAGATTAATAAATTTTTGATTTTCTGTCAAACTCAATTTTCACTCCAAAAACCTATTCGCTGATTGTTTTTAATTGTTCTTTCAGCCCTTTTATAATCTGAACTAAAATTTTTTTATTATCAACCTCCCGGCCTAATTCTATTCTAAGCGAAGTAGCGGTCTTTTCCAAGTCCGGCGGAAATTTGTCAATATTTGTATTCAAGCCAATTCCCATTATTGAGCATCTAACCTCTTTACCTTCAACAACATTTTCTGTCATCACCCCAGCCGCTTTTTTTTCATTAAAATAGACATCATTGGGAAGTTTGATAAATATTGGTTCTAAATTAAAATTCTCTTTAATGGTTTTGGCAATAATAAAGGCGGCTAAAATCGTCAATGTCTGGAGGTCTACGAGTTGGCTTTTGGGTAAAATTATTGAAAAATAAAGCCCGCCTTTTGGGGAGTGCCAACCCTTCTCCTTTCGGCCTCGGCCCAACGTTTGTTCTTCAGCCAAAATCACTGTCCAGGGAACCGCTCCTTTCCCTGCCAATTCCTTTGCCTTTGCCTGGGTGGAAGGCAGTTTCTCAAAACTTTCAATTGTTAATTTTTTGTTCATTCAAATTAAAGTAATTAATGTTTGCCCGGCCACTGCTTCTTGGTCTTTTTTAATCAAAATTTCTTTCACCTTCCCTTCAAAATCAGCGATTATTTCGTTTTCCATTTTCATTGAGGAAAGTAAAAGAAGTTTTTGGTCTTTTTTTACAAATTCCCCTTCTTCAACAAAGATTTCCGAAATCCTTCCGGCAATTGGCGCCTTAATTTCTTTTTTAGAAAAATCTTTTTTGGGCAGAGAAACCTGGGCAACCAAAATTTTTTCTTCCACCTTCTCTCCAAAGATAAATTCTTTTCCATCAACCATTATTTTTATTCTTCCATCTCCGAGCTCAGAAATTTTGACGTCATAAACCTTTTCTCTAATTTTAATCTTCATGAGTTTCTCTATTCTAACATTTTTAGCCGCTCTGACATTGCCCAGTTCGAGGAGAATTCTCTTTCTGAAGGAGTTTCTTTATTTCTGAATTTTTCAGAAATAAAAACTTGTTCTTCCGGTTTTTTAAGAGATTGATAAATGTGGAAGATAATCTCAGCAATTTCTTTTTCTTCTCCGCCAGTTGGCGGATTTTCTTCCGCTTTCGCAGCTTCCTTTTTAGGGACTTGGGGCTTCAGTTCCCTGAGGATGCCACTCTTTTCAACAAAGTCGGTTGTGAAATTGCCTTCAAGAAAATCCTTATTTTGCAAAAGGACCTTGAAAAAAGGAATAGTTGTCGGCACCCCATCAATTAAAAATTCATCAAGCGCCCTTTTTAGTTTTGAAATTGCCTCCTCCCTGGTTTTTCCGACCGAAATCAATTTGGCTAAAAGCGAATCAAAATAAGGATATACTTCTTGACCTTCGTGCAAAAAAGTATGAAGAAAAACCCCCTGACCGCCGGGCGGCAGATATTTTAAAATTTTTCCCGGCAAGGGCTGAAAGTTTTTCTGCGGGTCTTCGGCGTTTATTCTTGCTTCAATGGCCCAACCGGAGAAAGAGATATCTGCTTGAGAGAGTTTGATTCTTTCGCCCCGGGCAATGCGAATTTGCTGTTCAACTAAATCAATCCCGGTTATGGCTTCGGTAACCGAATGCTCTACCTGAATCCGAGGGTTAATTTCTATAAAATAAAAATTCTGATCCGGGTCCATTAAAAATTCAATCGTGCCAGCTCCCTGATATCTCAGCTCCCTGGCTAATTTTACAGCTAAGTTTCCGAGTTCTTCCCTTTTTTTTGCATCCAAAAAGGTTGAGGGCGCTTCCTCCAGCAATTTTTGAAATCTCCTTTGAATTGTGCATTCCCTTTCGCCTAAATGTAAAAATTTTTCCCCGTCTCCCAGAATTTGAAACTCAATATGTTTGGCTTCGGTTAGACATTTTTCCAGGAAATAATCGGTGTCAGAAAAAGCCATTGACATCTGCCTTTTAATGCCGAGCGAAGTTGAAAAAATTTCACCGAAACTGATTTGACCATTAATGGCTCTAATACCGATACCTCCTCCGCCCCGGCGGGCTTTTAAAACAAAGGGCGGCCTAATTCTCATCACCCATTTAAACAGGTCTCCTTTTGTTTTGATTGAACCGCCGCTGCCCGGCAAAACAGGAATGCCAACTTTTTGAGCGAACCGTTTTGCTTCTATTTTATCTTCCAAACGCCTCAAGGTATTAAAATGAGGCCCGATGAAGATGATATTATTTTTCCGGCAGGTTTTAGCAAACCGCCAATTCTCGGCCAAAAATCCGTAACCCGGATGAATGGCGTCAGCCCTGGCTTTTTTGGCAATTTCAATAAGCCGACGTTGGTCTAAATATCCCTGACTTCCCTCCCGGTCCAAAAAATAGTATTCGTTAGCCATGGTTGTTTCCAGAAAGTTCTGTTCTTCTCCCGGTTTTGGACAAAGAGCCGCGGTTTTAATTCCCATTTCCTTGCAAGTTCTGATTATTCTCAAGGCAATTTCTCCCCTATTAGCAATCAAAATTTTTCTAATGAGCGGCATTTTTTTATTTGCTTAAATTGGTTATTTCTTCCATTACCTGAGCGGTAATTTTCTGCAAAAGATTCTTGTATTCTTCTAAGTGGCAGTCCAACTTTTTGGCTTTTTCAAATTCTTCTCTGAAATAAAGCGGTTTCCCAATCGTTATTTCGGTAGATTTTTTAAATTTCGGAAAACTCTTTCCTGCTGGCATCAATTCAAAAGTGCCCTTAATTCCGAGCGGTAAAATAGGAACACCGGTTTTAAAATAAATTTTAGCTGCTCCAAGTTTTCCTTTGCCTATTTCTCCGCTTCTGCTTCTTGTTCCCTCGGGATAGATAACTACAATATCGCCTTTTTTTATCGCCTTAACCGCCTCATCAATGGCTCTTTTTTTTGAGTCCTCGTTTTTCCTGTTTATCGGAATAACCCCGGCTATAAAATATAAAATGACCCGTCCCAACATCAATAGTCCTCTATAACTATCAACTTGACCTATGTAAGTAAACCTTCTCGGCACGCAAACATAACCGCTGAGTATCCAATCCAAATGACTTTCATGGTTGGCTGCCAAAATAAAATTTGTTTTGGGAATATTTTCCAAACCCCTCACTTCTTTTATCAAAAATCCGTCAATAATCGGCTTTACAAAAATTTTACAAAACCACGAAACGGGTCTATTCATAACAACATAATACAAATGATGCGAATGCCGCAAATATGCGAATATTTGCATTTTCGTAGATTAGCATATCATTCGTAGATTTGTATTATATTCTATAATTTCTTCGATTATTTCCCGACAAGTTTTAATTTCTGAAATTCCAGCAGCGGAAATGCCAGCCATAAGGGGCAGAGTGTCAATGTTTGAACTGCCTAAAGAACTTACAATCCTGTCGGCTTTTATTTCTTCTGGAAAAGCGCCTTTTTCTTCCAGTTTTTTCATTTCCTCGGCCCACTCGTTTTTAATTACCCTTAAAGGATGGCCGGTAAATCTTAAAACAACTTCAATGTCGTCGGCTGTCGCCTCAATTAGACGTTTTTTGTAGGCATCGGAGACAAGACATTCTTTTGAAGCCAAAAATCTCGTTCCCATTTGAATGCCGTCTGCTCCCAGCAAAAAGGCGGCTGCCGCTGTTTTTCCGTCATAAATTCCGCCGGCGGCAATCAGAGGAATTTGCTTTAATATTTTTTTTGCCTGAGGAATTAAACAAAAGGTGGTATTTTTCCCAATGTGGCCTCCGGCCTCCATTCCCTCAACGACTACCGCGTCCGCCCCCTGCTCTTCCATTTTTTTCGCCAGCCGCGGGGAAGGAACAACCGTAATAATTTTAATTCCGGCCGCCTGAAAATAAGGGAAAAGAGGCAAAGGATTTCCGCCGCCGGTAAAAACAACCGGCGCTTGGCAGCGGATAACCGTCTTCATCAGTTCTTCAATTTTCGGATTTTGCAGGAATAAATTTACCGCAAAGGGCTCGTTTGTTAATTTCTTGGTTTTTTCAATTTCCTTGGCTAGCCATTGAGCCGGCATCAAGCCCGAACCGAGCGTCCCGAGACCCCCGGCATTGGAAACCGCTGAAACCAAATTCGCTTCAGAAATTCCGGCCATTCCCCCTTGAATAATCGGATATTTTATTCCCAAAAGTTTTGTTAATTTATTTTCTCCTGCCATATCTTTTTTCAAATTCTTTTTTGTTAACAATTGCCACCAAAAACCTTGCCTCGCACTTTAAGTCCTCGCCGACCAAAGCGCGGCTTTTGACGCGGGCGATTTTGTTGTCGGTTTTCTCTTTGGAGGCGGGGTAAACTCCCAAAATTTCAGACGTTAAATCAATTTTGTCGCCGGGAAAAATTGGTTTATAAAACTGGCAACTTCTGACCTCATAAGCCAAAAAATGATAATTTTTATGTTCCTCGCCGATTTTATTTCTCAACAAAATTGTTGAAAGCTGGGCCAATGCCTCAATAACCAAA
>Ga0210017_1002506_pt1 | contig 15652 bp, 13 predicted proteins | sample CryGeyCG2014_020_FD_183966 | JGI IMG/M metagenome (GOLD analysis project Ga0210017, IMG submission 183966) | Groundwater microbial communities from aquifer - Crystal Geyser CG08_land_8/20/14_0.20 (SPAdes) (version 2) | ecosystem: Environmental > Aquatic > Deep subsurface > Groundwater | place... | reverse complement strand
TTTTGACTAATTCTGTGGCGGCTAAAATTGTGCAAGCTTTGGCTGAGTTTATCCCTTTGATTTTCATTAAATCTTGGTAGGTCATTTTCAAAATTCGCTTTTTTGAATATTTTCTTAAAATTTGCTTGGCTATTTCTAAAACGTTCTTACCCTCTATTCCTGTTCTTAAAAGGATAGCTAAAAGTTCCTCGTCTTTTAAATTTTGCGGGCCCTTAGAAATCAGTTTTTCTCTTGGCCTTTCAACCTTTGGTAGATCTTTAATTTTAAGCTTTCTTAATTTTTCTTCTAACATTTGAGTGTTTATTTAAAAATTTCTCGAGATCGGATTGTTTGATACGCCATCGGCCAATGTTGGAAGCGCGCAGGCGCCTATCTTTGATGTAACGAAAAATCGAACGAGTGCTAACTCGCAAATAATCTGCGGCTTCTTGTACGCTAAGTAATTTATCCATATTTGGCAACTGCTCTTATCTTAGTCCATCAAAATTCTTTTGTCAAAACTTTTCATAACCTGTCAAAAAGCCGGCCTCCGCTTGAGAAGATGGGTCAAATAAAAATTTCGAACAATCAATTTTAGCTTCAAAAAAGGCAAAATCCGACCATTTTGAGGCCGGATTTCGCCCTGTGCTCGGAGGGTGGGACGCAGTTCGAACTTGGTTTTGGGAGAAATTCCCAGCAGTTGAACCAATTAAACTATTTGTTCCATCCCTATCTTAATTTAGAATATCATTTCCCGTCTTATAAGGAAAACCATACCCTATTTTGCTACTCATTATTTTTCAGAAGCGTTATAGAATGCCGAAAATTGAATGGCACGCAATAACGGATAATTCTCCGGAATAGCATCCTGCATTGGGTTTTTCTTTTTTAATTCATCAGTAATTTCTCGGATATACTCTGGCACAAGAATAACATCAATAGAATCACCAAAATCAGGTTTGATTTTTGGCTTAAAAAATCCTACAAGAGCTATCTTTCTTATCTTGTTTATTGGAAATGGAAAAAGCTTGGAATAAAATTCGGCTGCATTTTGGAACTTTCGACAAAAACGTTCCTTTCTTTTATCCCAAGCATCGGCATCTGTTGAGGTTTCTATGTGAATAAACTCCTTCATTTTGGGTTCATAGGCCACAACATCAATTTCTCCCTTCCAGCCACCGTGACTAAGTTTACCGAATTTTATATTAGTTCGCACAAAATACCCTCGATACGTATACCACTCCGATATAATTTGTTCTAAAAAATTCATAATGTATTAATATGATTGAGTGGGATTGTCCTACCCCGCTACTCACTATTTCTTAAACAGTAAGGGCTGTGTAACTTCGATGAAATTCTTCATTTCGAAAGCGGCTTTTCTTGCAAGCCCTATATTTAGTTCTCGATCTCTCTTCAGTGGAATTAATTTGTAAATACGCTCCCACTTCTTTCCCCATCGCTCTGCTTTCCAACCATTTTTTAATCTTTCGGCAAATACCTTTTTATTCTGCTCGAAGAATTGATCAAGAAAACCATCGTATTCTGATGATTCTTTATGCAATGCGATTTCTAAAGAGGGCTGAGGAACCTTTTCTTTTACGAAACGTAACTCATAATGAAGGGGGCCGAAACCGGGATATCGAATTTGTTTATAATTTACTCGTGAGCGTTGCGAAAAGTAACTTGGCTGAATCTCTAATGATAGTATTTTTTTAATCTCATCTTCGAAAAGATGAAAAAACTCATCATATTCTCCAGGCCCCTTTGGAACTTCTTTTTTAATCTCTCCTGTTTCCTCTTTTCCCACTAACCATTCTGTTTCAAATATTTCTTCGCCACTATCTGCAGTGTGGTAAGTGAATTTAATGCAGGTAATATCGACTCCGCGCTTTCTTAAAAACTTTGTCACTGAAACAACCTCTCCGCTGATATCCTGAGCTATAATATAGATTCGTTGCTTTCTGTTAAATTCTAATGGCAAACTATCCACTTCACCTGCTTTAATTTCTTCTTCAATTCCAAAACGCTCTTTAAAGATGGAAATCAAATCTACTAATTTTTTGCCTTTTGTTAAGTAATATTTTCTTGCTATTTCATTAAGCTGATCGTAATTCAGTTGATTCACCCAGGCAGCATAACCTAAGGCCTGAGCAATTACCTCTCTTGGTGTAGTGCCCTTTTTTAACTCGATTATAATTGCGTCACCGTCAATATTTAAAGCAAGTAGATCAAGTATTCCGTATTCGCTATTAACTTGGCGACCGATAAATAAAATATCTTCGCCTTCTGGTATCTGTGGCGTTTTCTCTAATAAATCCTCGAGTCGCTCCTCATAGTTTTCGACCCCGAAATCTTTTTGCGGAATTGGCTGTAGACCTTCACCGCTTTTTATTTTGTATAAAGCCATATTATAGCTTGATTATATCTTAAAATTAAACTTCTGACCTACCCCACCCTGCTACTCACTATTTTTAACCATTTCCTCTCCTAATTTGAATAATCCTGAATTAATATGTAAAACTCGGCTTTCTGCTAAATTAGCAAATTGCTTCTGAAAATTCTGTGCTATTACCACCGTTGCCATTCCTTCGAGAAGATTAGGCTCTTCGTCATGTAAAAGTTCAAGAGGAATACTGCAACCTATTTGTTTAAGAAATCGAAGTCCACGAACAACTTGAAACCCCAATGGCATCCATATTTCATCTAAATCTGGTTCGTTCCATATATCTTTTCGGTAGGCAGCCAAAATTTTAAAAGGTCCGCAAAAAATCCAAGCTCCTATTTGAGGAATTGCTCTCATTTTAGACAAATTGGCTGCTTTATCTAATGCGGATTGCTGGAAGTGAAATAGTTGTTTCAAAGAAAACAGATGAAGTATTTTAGAGATTTCTAATTCGCTCAGCAAAATTTTCCAACTTTTAAGCACTGCTTCTAATTTTTCCGGACCAAATCTCCATGCGAGTTTTTCAGCCTTTTTAACAACCTGCTCATTTTCTTTTGTAAAATAATCTAGAGATAACTTAAAAAATGTTTTATTATGTTTTGCATATTTAGCCCAAGTTAAAGATTCGATTATTGAGAGTATAAAAAGAGGTACCTTCGGGTATTTATCAATTAATGTCTCCAGCCGAGAGTGGATTTCTTCATTCGTAATTTTTCCTGTTTGAGCTAATATTAAAGCAACTTTTTCTTCCGAAAAGGGTTTAGTTAATTTTATTTTGTCCCGAAGATTGTCAGCCATTTTTAAAGATTTGTAGACTTAAGAAATTTCTCTAATTCTCCTTCCAATTTTTGTGCTTCCTGATAAAAATTTCTACAATTTTCAATATATTCTGATAAGGATTGGGCTTTTTGTACCTTTTCTTTAATTGAAAGAGTTATTCCTTCAAAATCATCTCTTTTCAACTCTTTAGCAATTAAATTTGCGAAAGTACACTTTTCGTCTTTTATTTCTTTATCTACTATACAAACATTACAGAGTTCTCTCATTCTCTCTGTAAGCGAACAATCCTTAAATAATAAAGTGGCGAAGGATACATTAAAATATTTTCCTTTGTAATGCCAAGTATAACAATAATTCCTTAATGGTAGTTGATGTGTTGAGAAGCGGTTTTTTAATTCTTCTGTGCTTGATAATGTACAAGCTTTTAATGGCTTGTAGTTTGAGAGTTCTTCATTGATTATATCCCTTAGTTTTTGGGTGGAATCAATTGAAGTCCAGAAAAGTGGTGTAATATTTTGGTCAAATTCATTAATTTTCCCTGCTAAATCTTTGAAGACTCTGCAATATACAAGATAAGAGTTATTTTCTTTTAGGCTTTTCCAAGAACAAGAAGAAATAAATAGATCTTCTTCAATACTTCTTTTTATTTCTCTTAAATCTTTTTTAAAGGTTGAATTATTTTCTCACAAATTTCCCTTCTTTCTTTTTCAGTTTTTTCTTTTCTATACCATCGCAAACTAAAAAAAGTAGCCATTGCTAAACCTATTGTACCTATAGCTGTCCACCATTTTGGATCTATTAAGTTTATTGAACCTTCTATAACGATATTCATTCTTTTAGGATTAGAATTTTATTCCTATAAGCTTGCTTCCAGTAACAATTTTACGGCCTTATCGGTACGTTTTAATAAATCTCGGAAATGGCTTTTTAAGTCTCCGTATTTCAAAATTAACTCCTCCCGGATTTTATTTGCTTCAGCGCCAGAACTATGTCCCACAAATTTTGTTCTTAAAAAATGTATTTCTTCTAAAGGATTTATCATTTCATTAACCCCCGTTTCGTTAATTTTTTTTACTTTCAATATCTCTCCAAGCAACTTTATACTGCCCAACTCCTCGCTATAACACTCTAAGGATTTACTTAATTTTTTCAAATATGAGTAATTAAACCCTTCAATAACTAATTTATCTAGATCGTGAATCTCATTCTCCCATTCTTTTAAAGAATCTGAGACCACATAATTAAGCTGTCGATATAGATCTTCGTTAGCACATGACCAAAGTTTACTTTTTTTCTTTCCCAAATTTTCTAAACTTTTTTTTAATTCTGAAAGGGGCTCATAAGATAAATCCCACTCTGCTTTAAAATCTGTCTTAAAAGCTCTTTTCGATATACCAGCTTTTGGTTTCTCATTGAATGCTTTCCAATAAAGCTGTTCCGAATAAGGAAGCTGGCCCAGATAGACCAGATAAGTGTGTACTTGCCCTGCTTCATTTATGTCATATGTCTGTAAATCCCAACTATTTCTGCAAGTGATATGCCTTTGATCAAGGGTGTATTTCTCTGGATTTTGCTTATATTTCAGTAAAACCTCTGGTTTAAAAAATGCAGGCGAAGTACTAAAGGGTTTATCTGATTTGATAAAATAATTACCAAGTTTTTTCGGATCACATGAACATTCGTCAATTCTATTATGTTTCCAATCCCAAGCAATAAATTTCTCATATTTTTTAGGTTCTAAACTTTTACCGGTCAAAATCGCAATCATTTTTTTGCGAGGTTGATGATTCCGTATAATTTGAAAACCTCTTAACCAGCTCGCTGTAGGTAGTCTATCTTTATTAAATAATATACCCCGTCCAGCATAAATTTCATTCTTTTGATCGCGAAACTTAGATTCCTGTCTGCTTTCTTCATGAAATCCTATCCAATCATTGCAAATTGTTCGATCAAAAACTCGTAATAATACTGATTTAGCTAAAAACATGTGAAAATCAAGAACATCTTGTTTTATAGTCACTATAATTTCGTCTTGAGGATACCGTATCTTAATAACTTCCTCAATGTCGCCATCTTCATTTATCCGACAGTAAGCATTCTTTTCTTCTACAAAGTGTAAATCATGAAGATGGGTTAATTGTTGATAAACCTCTACATAGCTTTTCCGCTCAATCCTACCATCAAAATGTCTCGAAAATGTAATAGGAGTAGCTTTCTTTAATAATTTTGATCCAGCAGAATCAAGTGGTTGTGAAATAGAAATATTTTTTGGTCTTCCTTTCTTACTAAAAGAATAGCCATAGCCCCAAGAACTGTCAGGACTGCATTGCCATTCCATTAAATCATCGACATAATCTCCTTTGAGGACATTTTGAGGAAGCAAAATAGAATAAATATAAGTTTCTTTAAACGAGATATATAAGGGAATTTCCCCGGAAGATGTGTCTAATAGAAATTGTAAAAATTCCTTCTGCTCAACCCATTTCCCATAAGCTTTAGTTCCGTGTTTAGGAACTTTTGATATTTGATTTAATTTCTCTAATACTTTTTGATAATTCATAAATATATCAGTGTAATTATACACTTTTGGCTTTTTGGAGGCGGTTTTTGACGAGTTGGCAGACTGACGGGTAGAGTTCTTTTCTTTCTTCGGGAGCAAAACAGTTTATTTTTGGCCTAAAATTAATTTATTTTTAACTTAATATATCGTAGCAAATGAGTTTTAACTCTTCTTTTTGTATGGCCTTACTGCTAATTTCCTTTTGTTCGCGTAACATTACATCGAGCTGATATTTCCTTACCATCCGGAATAAACTTTCCAATAACTCTTTAAAATTTTTATTCTCTTGATACTTCTCTCTCAGTCTAATTAGCTCTCGTTTGTATGGTCTTAATGGTAAAGATAATATTGCTAAAATCAATGACGCCTTTTCGCTATCTTCTATCTCTTCAAAGTGTTCTTCAACAACATCCCGAACATCTCGCTGGTATTTTTCTAATTTCTTTGGAGCTACTTCAAGCGCGATACTTTCCTCGGCTTTCTTAAGAACTTCGTCTGTCACCTTAGGTAATATTTTGAATATATCATAGTCAGCCACCACTCGAGGTATTTCAGGCTGACAATGGACAAGTCGTAAAATCTCTAACCGATTATCTCTAATTTTTTTTCTGAGTAAATCATAATATTCCAGAAAATGATAATCCCGAGTTTTGAAATAGAAAAATATACCCTTAGCTGGTGGTTTCTCCAAACCGCTATGGACTCCCAAAGGAATCTTCTCTAGCTCTTCTTTTGAAGATTTCATAAAGAATCTAAGCAACTCTTCTCGAAACTCCTCATTACTCACCAGTTCATTTTCTCGCTCTAATTCATCAATGACTGTTTTATCTTTCAGTTTTATTCTTTTTAAAGCATTGAACACTTTAGGGCTTATTGTTTCTCCTAAAATACTAACATCCAATCCAACCGTCTCTGAAATCTGCATAATTTTTTTATTCAATGTATCAACAATACCCAGTAATTTTTCTAATCCCTCCTCTGGAAAGAAATTTTGAATATAAATAATATCAAATGGACTCCTTAAACGATCAATTCTACCTGAACGTTGAATCATTCTAGTGGGATTCCAGTGAAGATCGTAGTTAATTACGGTGTCACAAGATTGAAGGTTTTGTCCTTCACTTAAAACATCTGTACTCAAAAGAAGCATTACTTCTTTTGCAGTTCCTACTATTTCTGGTTTATCGTATAGTTTAGGCGCAAAATCCGCAATTATTTCGTTTCTATGCTTTGGCGAAGTACCGCCAGAAATGGTTTCAATTCTTTCGAAAAGTTCTTTTATTCTTCTGTTATTTGAAATTTCTCCCGAAATATAATCAATAGTATCTTTATAATAAGAAAAAACTAAAACTTTTTTCTTTTGCTCACCTAATGAAATTAATCGATCTTTAAATTCTTTTAATTTCTCATCTCCAGCAGGAGTAACCCGTTTTGCATCCTCTAATAATTTACTTAATACTTCTTGATCGTTTCGAACATGTTGTTTAATTAAATCAGATTTATACTCTTTTAAATCAATTTCAATAATGTCCTTTTCAAAATCTTCTGGAGGTTCTCCTTCTTCGTTAAAAAGATACTTTCTAAATGTGACTCCAGAAAGTACTTTTCCTTTCTCAAAGTATTTAGTAAATTTGTGGAGATATTCTAATTGATACCGAATAGATAAACGAAACGCCTCAATGCTTGATTCGAAACGTTTCAAAAATAAAGTCTTCATAATTCCCGTTAAGGCTTCACTACGCCAAATCTCTTCCTGATCTTCTTTTGTCCGTTCTTTTTTATAAAATCTTAGATTATAGGGAGTGAGGTGAAGTCTTTGAATTCCTTCAACTGCATCATCATAAATCCCTTCATAGACGTCTTCTAAATTATAATTTACCGTCTCGAGTTCTCGGTCAGGAAATCTTACTGGTTCTCCATTTATTGTAGCGTTAGGATAATTTTCTTTAATAAAATGGCGAGTTCGGCGAATAGCGATTTCTTCAAGGAGATTAAATAGTTTATCACTCACTTGGTCTTCCTTCATAGCATTCAAGAAATATCTTTTTAAGTCATAAATACCTGCTCGTCGGAAATAATCCTCATGGCCTCGGGCAATAAGAGAAACTTGATTATAAAGATCTAAAAGCGTGTTGTTAATAGGAGTAGCAGTCAGCAAAATAACTTTTTTGCGCTCCCCCGAAGCTACTAATTTAAAAAGAGCATCATAGCGCTCATTGCGATTACGAAAATTATGACTCTCATCCACTAAGACTACTTTGTATTTAGCGAACTCCTCTACTGGAAAATCTTCCTGACTTAGCTCTTCCATTGATCGCATTTGAACTTTGATATGTGCCTTCTGTAGTTCGTCATCCCACATTTTCTTTAAGGAAGCTGGGCAAATAAGTAATGCATCTTCACGTAAGTGATAAGCATAGTCTTCGAGTAATTTCTTTCCAATAAAGGTTTTCCCGGTCCCTACTGAATCGGCCACTAAAACTCCATTGTATTTTTGAAGGATTCTCTTAGCTCGTTTGTAAGCATCTTCTTGAAATTCAGTTAATTCTACCTCTGAAAGCTTAGCAATATCTTTTGTTTCATCCTCAAAATCTTCCCTAAAGTATTCATAAAGAGTTTTCATGTAAATTTGATAAGGACTGTATTCTTTACGTCCAAACTTACTTTCATTAAGTCTTTCTAAAAATTCTTCTTTATAATCAACCGATTCTTGCCAGAATTTCTCAAACCATTTTTGAAGCTCCTTAATACTAGCATCTTGTTTAACTACATAATTTAACTCAGTATTTCCCGTTAGCCCAGCGGAAGTAAAGTTGCTTGAGCCGATAATTGCGAAATCCTCAAAGATGTAAGCTTTACCGTGGAAAAATCTATTAGGATAAAGCCTTATTTTGACTTCTTTTCGGCTGAGAAAATCAATTAAGTGATCAGTGGAATCTTTCTTTTCTTTAGTAAATTCTTCTTCTTCAAGATTTTTTTTAATTTCTTGATTGAAGAATTCCTGAACATTTAGAATTTCTTCTTTTGGCTCAGGTACTTCCGGTTCTTTGCCTAGTAATAGACGAAATTCTTTTACTTTTCCAATTGAATCTCTAACTAACTGATATCCACCAATATTAAAAAATCCACTAGCAAAATCTGCTTTCTCTTGGGTTTTTAACAAATAATTTAAAACCTTAAAAACTTTAATTTTTGAATTATCTAAAATATCTGGAATTCTCATAAGATTAAATAATAACCTCTCGTGAAGTTTTATTTCACTTTTCTCCCTCTAGAAATAAGTTTAACCCTCTTTAGTTTTGCATACTCCTTTGCTGGCGCAGTAAAACCGCTTTTACTTACGACTGTCTTGATCCCTTTTCTAACTGCTTTCTTTATAGCTCCTTTATGAATTTTTTCTTTCCAGTGCTTAATTTCAATCTTCTTCCTTCCTCTTCTAGCATCTTCTCTGCCGGGACCGCCAACATGTTTAGCTCCACGCTTTCTCGCTTGATATTTTTCGTAAATTAAACCTCTTTTTTGTGCTTTTCTCATATTATTTTTCTCCTTTTAATCCCATATCAATTCCATAGATCTCGGCTACTTTGGAATCAATTTGGGATTGGATTTCTTGAAGTTTATGCCAAAGATACGACCTCTGTTTTTCGTTTTTGATTGAAAAACGTTGTTTTTGAATAGATATAGCCTTACCCACTAATGAGCCTAATATTTTGATATCTTGTTTTTGGGGTATCACAACAGGAATTATCTTAATATCATTTGGCGTCGATCCTATGGGTGCAATAAAATTCTTTGATATATACGATACCACGCTCGAGTTAAGATAAGCTAATAAAGTATTTAGGTCAATTTTTGTACAATAATTTTTTAAAAAACAGCTCCCGGTCACATTAATACAAATTGATTTACTAACTTTCCAAAAACGAAAAACCAACACAGAGCAATAGATTAAGTCATCGAAATAGTATTCTCTATTTCGTAAGGGCGCTTTAGCATTAATTAAGAATCTTACAAATTTTTTATTCCAATTTATAGCTGTGTCGATAGGCGCATAATAGAGATTTTCTTCGGAGCCACCTTTTATGGCGGGTACCCAAACAGAATCTTGTTTGTCAAATCCGTCTAGCTTTTCTTCTAATCTTACTCTATCGTAGAATTCAACTTCATCCTTATTAATTTGTTGATAAATAACCCCTCGCATTTTTTTATAATCTTTACCTAATTTTTTTAATCTATCCAAACGAGATTTAACCCTACGAGCTTCCTCTGTGCCCTGAATAACAGCAAAAGCCTTTCCATTATTGCCGCCCGTATCTATTCCTGTTCCTATAAGAGTTAAAGTACCCAATAAACCAATATCTTCTTCCTGAATATCGTTGTGAAATGCATTTATTAATTTCAAATTTTTCTTAAAAGAATCTGCGTCGTAAATTTTTTTAAACCATTCTTTATACAGCTCCACAATTTTATCCATATATTTATTATAAATTTCTATATTTAATGTGTTGGGAGTAAAGAATGATTTTTTAATACAATTTTTAAAAAGACGAATATCCACATCATACTGCCAAAGAGGGTCATCCGGGTTAAGCCAGATGTTATATTCTTCTCTTCCGAACTTAGCCACTCTTTTTGTAGAATATTGTCTTGTTTCTTTTAGATTTTCAAAAACTTGTAATTTTTCCTCTTGGGTTTTAGCAAATTCTAATTCTCTGGCATCAATAAAAGTAAAAGAATAATTCTCTACTTCTTCATCTTTAGCAATAAAGATAGCTGTATTTACGGTTGCCTCGAAGGCTTTAGGTGTTGGAATAAGTTTTATCAACCGTTTTGATTGTAAAAGTTCGCGCATTCGTTGTTTAGTAGTAATAGTAAAGTATGTATCAGAAGTAATGAAGCAAACAATCCCATGATTATCTTTAGCAAAATTAAAAGCTCGAAAAATAAAGTGCACGTACAGATCATCTATAAAGCCGTATTTAATCTTTAACTGATCCCGGTAATCAATCTTGCTTACCTTTTTAGTGCTTACATAGGGAGGATTAGCAATAACGATATTAAATCCACCCTTATCTGAATCATCGTAAATCTCTTTGAATTCCCATTGGGGCAAGAAGAAAGGTTTCATCCCTTCTTTTTCATATTTTTTAAAGATTTCTTCTATCTCGAAAATCTCATTTGTAAATTTTTCCCTTCGAGTTTTATCTCTTTTTGATATCTCTGAATAAATCTTGCCTTTATTTTTGTTGTCGATTTCTCTAATCTGTGCTTTGAGGTTCGAAATTATATAATCCTTAGCATTTCCAAAAATAATCTTTTCGTAATTTTCTAAAACCTTTCTTTGTTTTTCCTTCTCTTCAGGATTTCTAATGCTAAAAAATCCCTGACGAAGTTTATGGTATTCTTCCAAAAAAGATTCTTTGTAGCCAAATAGGGCTTCCTGAGTAACGGGTCCTTTTATCTCTTTAGGTTTAAGTTTTTTATACTGAAAGTGTAAATCGTAAAGTTCTACTTCTAATTTTTTCCGTTCATTATGAAGAAGAGAAAAACCTTTTTTAAGTACTTTTTGTTTCTGAGCTATTCTTTCTTCTAAATCTTTTAGCACATTAAATAGTGCCATTTGTTGAGAAGGAATTTTTTCTTTAATAGCTACAACTTTTTCTAATTTACCCTCTTTAAAAAGCTTTAAGATATCGTAACCTTTTAAAGTGTCAATTAAACTATTTCCTCTCACAAATTTATAATCAAGATTTGGTAAGGGCTCTACTTCATCTATTGCTGCCTCTTCGTCAACTACTAAGGTTAACCAGTGGCGCAATCGACAGATTTCGATGGCTTCGGGCTCTATATCAATACCGTAGAGATTATTTTGGATAATTTCTTTTTTAAGATTGTAATCATTTTTTATTTTAGCCAATTTAGGATCTAGTAATTTTCTTAATCTTACAACCTCATGCATCATTCCTACCGGAAAAGCGCCTGAACCGACTGCCGGGTCAATTACTTTTGCCGATTCGAGAAGTTCTAAAAGCCTCTCTTTTTCTTTTTCAGAAAATTGTTTTGTTTTTTCTTCTTCAAAAAGATCAAAAATTTTAAACTTATCGATTTGACTCTCGGAAATTAAGTATTCTTTCAAGCTTTCTCGACACATATAATGGACAATCTCTCTAGGAGTATAAAAAGTTCCTTTTCTTCCTCGTTCTTCTTCAACAAGCAGGTTTTCAAAAACTTGCCCAAGCATTTCCGGATCAATAGCAATAGTAACATCGAGAGGTGTGCTTTCTTCCACAGTGAAATTATATGAGTTAAAGAATTGAATCAATTTACCGAAAAAAGAATTGGGGAGAGAAAGTAGATTGTCAGGATATTTTAAGTCTCTTTCAAAAAGGCCGCCATTGAGAAATGGAATTTTACCAAAAGCTGCTACTTCTTTTGTTCGATCATCTGGTTTTTTGTTAAGAGTCTCAAAAAAGAGGAGATTAAGTTTTTGATTAAAAAATTCTTCATCGGAAGTATTTTGATAAAGATGTTCAATAAATCTCTTATCATTATTGAGCCACTCTTTCTTTTGAATGAAATAAAGAAACATCAGCCGCCCAAGTAAAATCTGAGCATAACGTCGGGTTTCAGCTTCGATATCTTCAAATTTATCAAAAAGATGTGTCTTTTTAAGAAGCTCCTGGAGTTCTAAAAGAAGCTCTCGGTATTCTTTAAAGAAAGTCTTTGTAACTTTTTTAAGGTCAAGGGAGGAAGCTATTTTTTGAAATAGATTTCGGACTGCTATCTCTTTCTCAAAACAAAAGCCATTTATAATATCTAAATCAGTTCTGGCAGGATTCTCCCGATCCACGAAGAGTATTCTTACCTGAGGTTTTGCTTTTTCTTGAGAAAATAATTTTACAAAAATACTAAAAGCTAATCTAGAGAAATCCCGATCAGAAAATATAAGGAGATATTTATCGCTACGCAAAGAAAACTTTCTAGTGATCGCACTTATTAGTGGACGGGAGAAATTTCTCAAATCAAAATAATAAACCTGGAAATCAGGCTTAAGACCAGTTGAATAATGAATCAATCGTCGTATTTCAGAAATTCCTTCTTTTTGTTTCATTTCTAACCCTAAAGATTCCGGGTTTATTCGAAGAGGTTCTGGCTGATAACCAAGCTCATTTAAAAGAAGAGCTATATCTGCAAATGATTTAATTGATTTCACTCTTTCTTCAAGATTCATAATCTTACTTTTTTATTTTTATATTTTTGCTCTTAATTAAAAACTCCTCCAAATCTTTTTGGGATATTCTCCATTGACCGATTTTGGAGGCTTTAAGCCGGCTGGATTCAATGTAACGATTGACTGTTCGGGTACTAACCCGTAAGATTTTAGCTACTTCTTCAATTGTCAGAAGTTTGTCTATCATGCTTTTAGTCTAACCTAATTTTTGTACTTCGTCAATTTTGGCAATTTTTGACAAGAATTAAAAAAGCGAAACCGATGAGATTTCGCCTGAGATTTACTTCCCGGGCTCCCCATTCCGTTTGCCCTCAAACTTTCTCTATTATTTTGCCTAATTTAATCCATCAATCCAAGAAACGAAATCTAAACTAACGAATTGCCAGCCCGCCTTCGGCGGGCTGGCAGAATTGGTGCTGATGGCTCGCGGGCAAAAATTTCCTCCCCTAAAACCCCTCCATTTTTTGCCCGCTCGCTGAATTGTTTTTATTTGCGGAAAAAGAATTTTTATTATAAAATAAATTTGCAATTTTAGCTATAAATCCCCAAAAAGCTTTATAATCAAGAAGTTCAAAAAATCAAAAATAAGCTAATTAAAAATATCCAATCCTAAATTCATAGAAGAAGGAATTGAGTATTTTTAAACTAAATATAACTTAAACTTCGATGATTGATTATTTTTTAACATATTATCGTGCAATAATTCAACTGCGGGATTCAGGAGAATTCGTAGAAGCGATGAAAAAATGTAAAGAGATACTAAGCCTTGAACCAGATTTTAATTATGTGCAGGCAAGACCATATATGGGAAATGTATATCCGGAAGTCCTTGAGTCTTTAAGAAACCAAGGATATTGCCCGATAAATATGGATAGAGAGTACGAAGATGTGATAATTTGTTATGACAGAATTTTAGAAAGGAATCCAGATAATCTTTATATATGGTACAACAAAAGTATAGCATTACAGCGTTTAAAAAAATATAAAGAAGCAATAGAATGTTGTAATAAGATAATAAAAAGTGAGCCGCAAAGGGACAATGAATTAATAATAAAAATAGCAGAAACATTCGAAAAGATTATTATTTTAAAGATTGAATTAGAGAAAAACCAACCGAAAATTGAAGGAAAAACTGCTGAGGAATGGTTTGATTTAGCAAAAACAGAGGAAAATGCTAATAACATGAAGATGCAAATAGAATGTTTTGACAAATGTTTAGACTTAGAGCCAGATAATGTTGATATATTATTTGAAAAAGAGGTTTGCTTAAGTGTTTTAAAAAAAGGCAGGGAAGCTCTAAAATGTATTGATAAGATATTAGAAATCGAACCACTCAATGCAAGGGCCTGGTATTCTAAAGGACATACACTTCTTCAATCAAAAAAATATAAAGAAGCAATAGGATGTCTTAACAAATGTTTAGAGATAGAACCAGAACGCCATAATGCATGGTATTCTAAGGGAATCGCGTTTTATGAAATGGGAAAATGTGAAGAAGCACTCAAGTGTTTTAATATAACGCTAAAAGAATGGGAAGAAGAAGATAAAAGGGGTGGAAGCAACACTATTCCTAGTGATTTAATATATAAAGCAAACACCCTCCGTCATTTAGGGAGATATAAAGAGGCGTTGCGGTACTATGAGAGAATTTTAAAATCATTTCCAGATGACCTCGATGCATTAAAGGGAAGGAGAGAGGTCCTAAATCATTTAAATTTGAAATATTTTATGGACGATGAAATATTGAAAAAGATAAAAGACCGTAATCTTGACATATTTGATAAATTTGTAAGTGAGTTAACCCCGATGTCTGATGAGGAAATAAATAAATTTTGTAATGAAAACCAAATACCTAATAAATTGAAAAGTGTCGTAAAAGCTTTATTTTGTTATATGTCGTTAGGTTTTTTTGCAACAGCACAATCTAAAGCGGGAACAGAAACATTTAACAATGATACTCTGAAAGCATTCAGAAGTTTTCTTGAGCCATATGTTTTTAAAAACACTACCAAAGAAGAAAGGAGGTTCTTACATGAAGTTTTTTCTCAACAATTAAAAGGAGCTCCAACCCCTGACAAAATATTTCATCTTGACAAAAACTTTGAAGTAGGGGCCCGACTAACAAACAAAGCTCTTAGAGATATTGTGGCTCTCTTAGAAAAAGAGAGAAGTCAAGAGTAAGTTTAATAAAAAAATTCAAAAGAACTTATGAAAATATATCGTATTCAATGTAAAATATTAGATGATATTACTGAAATAGAAAATTTTTTAAAAGAAAATAAGATTGAATTTAACAAAAAGGTTGCTATTTCTTCGCCTTCAAAGGGTAATATTGGTTTCCTTACTATAGAAAATATTTTGACTATATTCTTCGGTGGCATCTCTACTATTAATTTGTTATACAATTGGTTATCGGAACGAAAACATCAAAGACGATACTTAGAACTTTCTAAGAAAATAGAGGAAATCAAGAAAACGATAGAAAAATAGCTTTCCGCAAATAAAAACAATTCGGCGAGCGGGCAAAAAATGGAGGGGTTTTAGGGGAGGAAATTTTTGCCCGCAAGCCGTCAACTTCATCAATTCTGCCAGCCCGCCGAAGGCGGGCTGGCAATTCGTTAGTTTAGATTTCGTTTCTTGGATTGATGGATTAAATTAG
>Ga0210017_1002504_pt1 | contig 15655 bp, 14 predicted proteins | sample CryGeyCG2014_020_FD_183966 | JGI IMG/M metagenome (GOLD analysis project Ga0210017, IMG submission 183966) | Groundwater microbial communities from aquifer - Crystal Geyser CG08_land_8/20/14_0.20 (SPAdes) (version 2) | ecosystem: Environmental > Aquatic > Deep subsurface > Groundwater | place... | reverse complement strand
TTATCGGCTTGAAATTTATGTTGCCTTCACCGGGGGGCAGGTGTTCGTCCTTTTCACCGTGATTGTCGTGGATGTGGACATGGGCCAAATATTCCCTCACAAGTTTTATTTCGCTAGCGATTTTTTGTTCGGGTGCGCTCGATTTCTTCATATGCTTGCCAAGATACGCGTGTCCGATGTCAAAAGTTATCCCGAGGCCGTCGAGCTTTCTGGCTAGAGTCACCATTTCTTTGGGGTGTGAGTATGGGTAATTTGCTGATGGGGGGAAGTTCTCCAAAGTGAGTTTGATATCTCGTTTTTTCGCATAGTTTAGGCACTCGGAAGTAAAGTCGATGAACCATTTTTTAGCCATTGAAAATAAGTTGTCCATCTCGGGCATTGGGCATCTCCCGGGATGAATGACTACTATATCACCCCCAATGACATCACATGCGTCTATGCTTCGTTTCATTTGTTTCATCGTCAGCGACCTGATCGAGCTGTAGTAGCTGGCAGCGTTGATGTCCCAAACGGGGCCATGAACGGAGACTACTAAACCATACGAATCGATCAACCTCCTCAAGCTGCGGAGCTTTCTCATGTCAAATTCAGGAGGAAAATGCGGCACATCAAAAACTATTTCTATGCAGTCTGCCCCAAGCTCAGCAACTCGCTCGATGGCTTCTTCCACGGGGATCCGCGGGAACTGAAGGTTTGAGAGACCGATTCTCACACAATCGCCTAGGGTTTGAGCACGTATGGATTCAGCACTTTTTGCGAGACGAGCTCTTTATCGACCCTGCGCTCCATCTTGAAGCCGCGCAATACTTGTATCACAACCTCACAGAAGACGGTGACCACCCCTTCGATAAGGTGCCCCGCCCTGACACCCTTTTCGTTCCCGCCCGTGATATGTAGGTGGATTTTGACCTTGCCTTCGGCCTTGGTGATGTTGCCGCTGCCGATTATTTCCAAGTGCTCGTGGAAATCGCCCTGGCAGCCCCGCCTGTAGATGAGGGTGCCCTTCTTCATGGCCCCAACCACCGACAGGATGACTCCGCTCATCACCTTCTCTTTCGAGCAGACTTTCCCCAAGTTTTCGATTATCCGCTCGTCCTCGTCCAACCGGATGACGATGAAGTCTCTGGCTCTTTTGTATTTCAACCCATCACCACTGCACACGTGTGCACTACAGCCTAAAACTTAACCCCGCATCCGCAGATACTCAACGCGTTATTCGACGGAATAGCTGCTTAGTACTCTCTCCTCGCGTGTCTTGGTCACCGAGGTAGCGAGCGGCATCACAACAACCGTGGTCGTCTCCGAGATCGACTTGACGACCTCCTTGATTGACTCTGAATACCAGAGGTTCTCCTCGTATGTGATGAGGATCCGGCTCGTTGCTGTTGCCGTGCGCATCGTTCCCGTCGACGTTCCCCAAGTTCTGAGCTTGTAGGTGTCGATCGCCGCTGGCATTATCAGGGTTTCCTTTCCCACTACTTCAGTCACGCGGGTCTCGAACGCGTCGATGCTCTCCACCCCTGCGGAGTTGTCGTGGCCGGAAACGGCCTTCGCGTCGGAGAATCGAAGCCCGACCCTCAGCGGGAATTTCCGGAGAAGGATGGGTGCTTGGTAGATGTACTCACTGATTTTTTGATCGTTTTCGAAGCTCTCACTCAAGAGTTCGCACACCTCGTTTCCTCCTGTCACCCTGAATATTTGCCCGTATTGAGTGGGCCGGTCAGGCAAGGTAAGCCTGAAGGTGCCGCCTTTGTAGCCACCTCTAGTTTCATCCCCCACGTACTCAATCGTTTGTGAATAGGTGCGAGTCGAAGTGATGTTGTCGGTCAGGGGGATCCAGCTCCTGTCTAGTCACCTGCCAGGTCCACCTGTTGCCTGCTGAGTAGCTCGGGGCCCCTTTCTCAGCTGCGAGGTAAAAGTATGATGTAACAAGCGCTGCGATAATGACAGCCGCTGCAAGAGCTATCACTATCAGCTTTTTGTGTCTCTTTTTCATTTTTATGCCTCCAATTGATTGGGGCGACCGCTGATAAATGGCTTCTCGGTGCGGTTATCTCCTGAACTTGAGCCAGTAAGCCATCACTAGCGCGATTACGATTATCAGCGCGAGAACAGCGATTAAAAGAAGTAAAGGAAACGCTTGCTCGCCAGTCACCGCAAACACGGAGAGGCTGGCTGAGGTAGCTAAATAGTAAAGGTAAGAGTTGTCCTCTCCCACTAACCGCGTCGGTAGCTCCCGCCACTCGCCGTTCTCGTACCTGCATAGGGTGATCGATTCAGAGTCAATGCCATGTTCGGAAATCCAACTCTTATCCACCCTAAACTCGAACTGCACGTTTTCAATATCGTTTTCGGCAGCGGTTGAGAGAACGTTAAAGTAACCGTAAATTTTCCCCAACGGAGAAATCGTCCCACTTGGTGGAGCGGCGGCTTGTTGCGCCCTCAGTTCCAAGTTGTCGACGTCCTTTGTGCTGGCAAAGGTTACCCTCCTGAGGTCCCCGTTCTCTAGAGCCACAGCCTTCTCAGTTCCAGCTTCAACGTTTTCCACCAGCAGCCACAAATCGGAGACGAGGTTTTCCGGGCCCACTCCCGTCAATAGCGTAACTTCGAATTCACGGGCGCTATTCTCATAGTTGTCGACGCCTTCGAAGGATGCTCTAATCGTAACCTTGGGGCGGACGGTCGAGGCCGTGTAGGTAGCAGAAACCTGGCCTTGGTTGTCCGTCACTTCGCTTAATGGCATTATTTCCCCAGCATCGACAGACCACGTGACTGGTCTGCCAGCTAATGGAATACTGTCAAAGCGGGCCAGTGTGGCCGTGAGGGTACCCGATTCTCCCGGTTTCAGCTCGGAGTTCGGAGAGGCCACGGTCAGCGCCGTCGGGATCTTCGATAGCGAAACATCGAACTGATATTCCCCTGTGCCGGAACTTCTGAACACCCCTAGATAGTAGGAGCCAGTCGAAGGAGCAGTGTAAGAAATATGGTAATCCTCACCTCCATCCGCCACCCAGCCTGAGTCGGGAGCGCCGATGTCATAGTCCCTGTTGTCGTACAGTCTAATCCAAGTTTTTCCTTCTGCTAGTGGAATCATGCTAACGTCGATCTCCTGCCCTTGCACCGCGTCGATTTCGTAGAAGTCGCGGTAGTCGGCGCTACTCACTCCTAGGTAGCCGTGGTAGCTGCCTGACGATATCTTGAGCGGTGAGTCCCTCCCCCCAGCATCACCAGCCGAGCCAGCGTCGTCCTGCTGAATGGATAGCTCTGGGCCAACACGTATAAGGTAGGATCCGCTTTCGTTTTCTTCAAGCACGGTTATCGTCAAATTAAGGTCTGAGACGCTTATCCGGTCGCCTTCTTGAAAAGCGTAGTAACCCATGATGAATATTGCGTTCTTGGGAGGATCAGGTGTTCCATAATAACCCGTTGCCATCATTTCTAAGGGGGGCTCAGGTGAGAAGGGCACAGGGAACCCTGGCCCTACAACAAGGGCATTTCCCGCAGGATTTGGAGCCCATCTTCCAAATCTATTTCCATAAGTATCCGTCTCTTGTAAGGTAAGCACATGCGCGCCCCTTGTGTACACTCTGAAACCATATGGAGAGCTGTAGCTAATCTCTGAAGTTTCCCCTACATATCTGCCATTCAAATAAACATCCACCCGTATGCTGACGTTATTCTCTTCTGCATCAAGGGCGGTGACGTTAAGACGCCGCTCTTCTATCTCCAGCACGGGTGCAAGGGAAAATGTTGCTTGAGGCACATAAGTCATTTCGAAATTTCCCGTGCCATCTGAAGCGAAAGAGATGAGTACGCCCGGTACTACCCCACTGTCAGATCCAATTTGCTGGCGCACCTCTACTAAAAAAAAGTGATTGTTAGACATTGGAATTTTGATTACTTGGATATTATCAGTATTTATCTCTAATGGATCGACCCAACTTGTGATAGTTTCTCCTAGGTTAACCGTTAAAATTCTGCTAGGGGGGACCCATCCTAGCAATATTTTCTCCCATGCAAGTGGGCCTCCAAACCCACCCATTAATGACCAGTCGTTGATTTCTGCGCCCTTCTGCCTGTATAAATCTGGCAACCCCGATCCCGGCCCTAATCCGTGCGCAAGCTCATGTGCGATAGCAAACCAGTTAGTGTAACCGATTACGGCCACCGACATTCCCGGCGGATCATAATAGCCCTCAAAACCAGCAGGTGGCACAGTCATTCTTTCTTGTATTATGAGAATTTGATCGTAATCACTGGTGTCTATCTCCGATCTCGCTAAATCTATAGCTTCTTGAACAAATTCTTCATCCTTGTCCAGTCCAAAGAAATTTTCTTTGTAATAATCCCCACGTAGCAAATCGTACCATTTCGAAGTGGTTTTGCCTTCCAGCCAGAACTGCCCATAGGATGCCTCCTTAAAAAAATTATTCACTTCTCCGAACACGAGGTTATCAACATATGCGGGCGTATGCTCGTTTTCAATTTCAGGAACTTTCACCAAGATAACACCAAGCTTATGTGGACCAAGTGCAGGGTATTTTGCATACCCGTAGTAGGCCTGAGCCAATGGGGATTCGAGAACAGCAATTAATGGAATTGCGCATAAGAAAAAAGACACTAGAACCTTTTTTTTCATTCCTTCCTTCCCTCTGCCTAGCGAGTTTCCCCCTACCTTTAATCGGGATGAATGCCTGAGCGTGCCATGATGCTTGAACATTCTATTAGCGAAGAAGAGGGTTGACTGGTGAGTTGGTTCGCTCTGTTCACAAACCACTCTTCTGCTTGGATTTTCTCATCTGGAGTCATCAGCCTGACGATCCCAGCATTCAAATCAAATATGTAGTCGCTTGGGTCCTCGAAGACCTCCGCTCCGAAGGTTGGATCATCGAAGACATAAAAAGCTCCAGTGGGCGAAGGTTCAAAAGCTTCGAGTGGCATCCCTTCATCCATCTTCACCATGCCGAGGACGTACCCCGTCTCTATATCATACTCGAAAGCATACATGTCAACGCCAGTACGGGGAGAATGATTAGTTAAAAGCAACATGTGAGTCGTACCTGTCCTATCAGGTTTGATCTGCCAGCGGTCATATCGGGGGTTGTAAATATATGGTATGTAATTCATCGTGTATCCTGTCGTATCTCCCCATGTGTCTGTCCACCTTCCATAGTAGAAAGGCATCCAATAATAAGCATAACCAGTTATAGGATACCCAGCCCACATCCATACGTTTGCTTCCCATGTGTCGAGCTTTCGGAGCTGTACCGAATCATCTGCTATCTTGCTCCATCCCACGGCCCCGTCGGCCAGCTTGCTGTACGTGACTCCGCCGTCTGCGATGTAAATACTGCCGCTCTGGCCCTTACCTATGGGGTTCGGACTAGCAGCAAGTCCTCCGGTAGCCGTGACGGATCTTACTCCTGCCGTGTCGATCGCGTTGATAATTACTCTGTGTGTCCACCTATCAAAACTTATGCCCACGGCCCCCGTCCCCTCAAACCGAAGGCTTCGCGACCCATCAGTTACAGAGAACTGTTCTGTACCATAGCGATCCTGAACTGACACGAATGTTGTTGAGTCACTTATCTCATCATTGCCAACTGCCCCTGAGGCGATGTCCTCGGCCCTAATGGTATCAGGCGCGATGTCGTGGGTAGTTATCGTCGAGTCCTGAATGTCCGCGGAAGTAACCGTTCCATCCTGGATATGTCCACCCGTGACCCGGTTCGCCCCAAGCAGCCTCTGCTCCACCTCGCTAGCCAGCTTGGCTACAGTGACAGCACCGTCTTGAATGCGGCTCACCGTCACCCCTCCCGGCGCAATCCCAATGTATCCCGTGTTCGTGATCGGGTTCGGGCTTGCGGTTAACCCATTCTCGGCAGTAACCGAAGTTACGCCCGGTGCGACAGCCGGTGAACTTATCGTGATGCGTTTATAGGTGGGGTCAAAGGAGACAGTTGTCCCCCCGCTGCCAGAAAACTGAATCGCGTCAGCCACATTTTCCGCTTGGAACTGAACCACACCGTTCTCGTCAGCCACGTAGACGAACTTGTTGGGGTTGAAGGCGAGCTTCGCCGCCGCTATCGTGCCATCTGCGAGTTTGTTGCCAGATATACTGCCGTCCGCGATCTGCCTGTTTGTCACTGCGTTCTCTGCGATTTTTGGTTCGGTTATGGCGTTGTCGGCGAGCTTAGAAGTAGTCACCGCTCCGGAAGCGATGTGTTCGGTCAGGATATTCTCGATGGATATCTTTATGCTCGTAACGGCCTTGTCTGCAAGCTCCTCCGTCCCCACCGCCCTAGCCGCGATATGCTCGGCCAGAACGTTCTCGAGCGCAATTTTCATGCTTGTTATGGCCCGATCGGATATCTTCGGAGTAGTTACCGCTCCTGGGGCGAGGTGTTCTGCCAGCACGTTCTCGAGGGCTATTTTGATGCTCGTCACGGCTCTATCGGCTAGCTCCTCCGTCCCGACCGCTCCCGCGGCTATGTGTTCGGACAAAACATTTTCGAGCGCTATCTTGGCACTCGTCACCGCGCGATCCCTCATATCAGCGGTTGGGATTCCCCGCACCCCACCCTGGTATAAACCGCCGCTGTAATCGATCGATCCATCTGCCCTAAGAGTCAAACGAGTAACGTCGGCCCAGTTGAAATACAGGTTAAGGTTGTGGCTCAGGTCTATGTTGTAGTTATCAGCGGTCGGCTCCCTAATCCTGAAATAAATCGAGCGCGTAGCCTGGTCCACGGCCACAAGACCTCCCCGCTGGGTGAAATCCCTGCCAGGGCTGGCCGGTACGAGATAAGAGAACCCGCCCGATATCTTGTACATACTCTGCTCGTCCAGCGCAAGCCTCGATGCATCGACCGCGTTCTCAGCGATCTTCTCAGTTGTCACGGCTAGATTAGCTATTTTCGCTACGGTCACTGCGGCATCAGCAAGCTTGGATGTCGTGATGGCCTGATCTTGGATATGAACGGTTGTAATCAGTGGAATCGAAACGATGGTCGAGGCGAAGTTGTTGATCTGGTTCTTCTCCTCTCCCTCGACCGGGTCGGCTACGCCGATCAGAGAGTAGTACCCATAGTTTTCGGGAGTCCATTGAAAAACCAACGTTGTATTTTCACCCCGCATGAGCTTTTCGATGCTGGTCGAGCCGACTTGGGTGCCATCCACCAAAAGTTTTACAAAAATATTATTGAGCACAGCCGTACCACGATTTTTAACCACAAGTCCAACCGCACATGCCTCGCCGGGTGAGGGTTCACGGGGAGTAACCGAAATTCCGATTACCGCGACATCCCTGCCGGGGACTTCCTCGTCATCTTCATTACCCTCCTGTGGGCCAGCTGAAGCCGTTCCGTTTTCACCCGAACTTTCCGCAGCGCTCTCTGGAGAGCTTGTCCCTCCTGCGTCGGTGTTTTCGATGACGCCATCGTTCAGAGTTCCTCCGTTGTCAACGGGGCTTTCTTTCTCAGCCACGTTTATCGTTAGAGACGCCTGATTGTTCGCCTGATCGCTCTCACCCTGAACAGGGCTGACCTCACCCACCAGCGAGTAGCTCCCAGCTGCGGGTGGTGTCCAATCGAATAGAACCACGGTCGCCCCGCCGCCGTCTAGATCGACGTATTTCGTGATGCCAACTTGGATGCCGTTCACCAAAAGCTTTACCGGAACTCCTTGGAGACGAGCGTTACCCAAATTTGCAACGGTCACGCCAACAACTGATGTTTCTCCTGAGGCGGGCTCAGATGGATTAATCAGCACGTTTATTGCAGCGACATCACGCCCCTGAGCCGATCCACCAGCAGCTACGGGAACCGCAGATGATAGAAACGCAAACACGATAAACGCAGTCAGAACTGCCCGGTCCGGCCTCAGATAATCCCTCTTGAACGTTTGGGCGGGGAGGGCGCTATTTAAGGCTTGTGTTTTCACCTCGCATCGCCTTCGTCGCCAGCTCGTGCGCCACGCGGAGCGGCTCTGGTAGGCGATTCTCGCGGGTAGTTTCGAACGTGATTTTGATCGCCGTTTTCAACGATAGCTTGTTGCCAATGCTTACGTATACAGGTTTCGCATCTTTCTGGGTTCTGAGCACCGCGCCAATTACTTCCCCGCCATCTTTGAGCAGGGAATAAGCACCCTGCTTGTTTGGAGGTTCTTCAGCCACGCCGCACAGACGCTCCTTAGCCACGCCCACGGTTGGTTTATTGATGAGAACCCCAAAGTGGCTCGCGAGTCCAGCGCGTCGGGGGTGGGCAATGCCTTGTGCCCCGATCATAAAAACGCTTGCATCAACATCCCGAGCGACTTTCAGCATGGGGTCTACCTCCCTGAACGCGAGGAAAGTAGGGATGTAAGGAAACTTGATCTTGACCTTGATGATTTTTTTATCGATTAGCTCCAAGCTTTTGTAATCGAGGAGGGCGCATGCAGCGTAGGCTTCATCCCCGCTGACGAAGGAGAGATCGCAGCTAGCTATTGTTTCAAGTTTTTTCAGGCGGTTCTCTCGAATGACATTTTTTGCGATTTTTTCTTGGATGCGAGCCAGCTCATTCAGGTCGAACTTCGGCGGTCGAAGGATGGGGAGCATGTTCTCGAAACAAGTCTGCGCGGAAGCTATTAATTTTGATTGTCTAGTTATTTTGATAATCATGAAAGCTAAAGGACCGAAGTGCAAGCTGTGCGGCAAGGCGATCCAGATTATGAGCTACGACGCCGCCTACCTCAAGGTTGTGAAGCCTGGTGAGGCGAAGGCGAGCTTCGTGTGTTGGAAATGCGCTGAGGGGCTGCTTGGCGATAAGCTCGGGCAGATTGCGTGAGAGCTCATGGTCAAGGCGATCCCAGAGGACCACGCGCTGATGACGCTGGCGATAAAGCGTCGAGGGAAGTTCGTCGAGCTGGAGCACATCAGGGAGAAGCTGACTCGTGACGCTGGCAAGAAGTTCTCCGAGCGGGAAGTGCAAGAGCTACTTGACGGCCTGACGAAGAAGGGTTTTGTGGAGATCAAAGCCGGAGAGTACTCGATAACCGATGCCGGCCGAAGCTACTTCGAAAAGCGCTGGCGCCAAGTTCGCGAGGGGCTCAATCAGGACTACCTCAAAGTCTACCGGGCGAAGCAGTACTATCCCCACGTGGTCGACGCCCTGCTCGAGTTCTGCCGCGACCGGTGGGTCTCGGTGTTCAGACTTTTCACCGAACGCGCGTGGCTGCAGCGAAAGCTCGGGCCGGAGTACATCACGATAAAGAGCGCAAAGGATGTTGAGAAGTGGCTCGATGTGCACGGCATAGACTTCATTCCTTACATCCACCGCGTTGGAAGTGACCGCCCGGACTGGCTCGTCATCGATTTTGACGCGGGCAAGCAGGTGCCGATGGAAAAAACAAAACACGTGGTTCTAACTGCACACGAGGTGCTCGTCGGCTACGGCGTGAACCCCGCGATAAAATTCTCAGGGTCGCGAGGGTTCCAGATATGGGCGCAGTTCAAGCCCCACGACCTCCCTCGGGATTACCAGCCGAGGCAACTCAAGACCGGGCGGAGGAAGCGCAACCTCTTCAACTTCTACGCAGACATCGTGCGGTTCATCGAGTCTCGGGTGGCCGAGAAACTGCCGGGCCTAACGACGGCGGAGACAGCGAAGAAGGAGGCGCGCGTGGACAAGGTCTTGCTTGACGCCTCGATCATCAAACCTATGGGGGACGTTCGCGCGCCCTATAGCATGCATTACAAAACTGGTCTGATATCGATGCCCCTCGAACCGAAAGAGCTCGGGCGATTTGAGCCAGAGCATGCGGACCCGGAACTCGTGGTTGAGCGGTACAAGAAGCGCGGCAACGAGTTCACGCTCAAACCCACAAGCGGTGACGAGCTCTTTAAAAATGCCGTTGAGTGGTGCAGAAGCTGATTTTTTCGCGCTGTTTTCGCTTTATAAACCACCTTCGACCAAAGCATTGGCGGGAGAGATGAGCTTACTGCACTACCAAACGCTCGAAGCCGTGGAGTCGGGTGAACTCGAACTTCTCAGGTGGATCGCCCGCGAACACAACACCTCGCGGAGCCCAGGGAAGCGCATGAAGCTGTGGCGGAAGGGAGACATCCTGAGCTGCCTTGAGCCGCAGGAGGCGCGGTGGGGTTTCACGGAGGTACGGGATGAGGACCAGCGATGGCGCGTCATGAAAACTCTGGAGAAGATGTCGCTGGCGGCGCCTCGCTTGAGCTGGGTGATATACGAAGAGGGCAACGGCGGCGAACTCGTGCTTCGAAGCGGCGAACTCGTAGCGTGATGTCCAACGTGAGACAAATTGTCTAACGTGAGACAATGGCGTACTTGCTGATATTTGACCTAAAGGGCAGGGAATCGGCCAACAGGAGGCAGGTTAATCGTTGCCTCAATCGAGAGGCGCGAATGATCCAGCAGTCTGTTTGGGAATTCAAAAACTTGCGATTGTTGATGAGGGCTGCCGAACTCGTACTGAATGCTGGAGGTAGGGTACTCGCGTTTGTTAAATCTGATCAAATCTTGCTCAGTCAGCGGGACATCAACCATAAGTTTACCGAATTGGTTGGTAAAACATGTCTAACGTGAGACATTCTCAACCGTTTAGCAATGCCGGAAGTGTCTAACGTGAGACATCACCCTGTCCAACGTGAGACAACCCCGCCATTTTTAAGGACGATATCTGAAGAAGTTTCGGGAGTTGCATGATACTCACCTTTGAGCAGGAAAAAAGGGTAATCAATGCCTTACTAAAAAAGCTCGGCGCATCTGGCGAAGAGGCCAACGCGACGGCAGAGGTTCTGGCAGAGGGAGATGTTCGGGGGTTCGCTTCTCATGGCATCTTGAGGCTACCGTACATCTTGCGGGCGATCAAACGCGGCACAATCATCGTCAAAGCTAGTGTTAAAGTTGTCAAGGAAACTCCCGCGACAGCCCTAATAGACGGCGGCCACGGTCTCGGTCACTACGTTGCCACTCGAGCGATGAAACTTGCGATCGAAAAAGCGAAGAAGCAAGGCATCGCTGCCGTCGGCGTCTTCAACTCAAACCACTTCGGTATCGCTGGTTACTACGCTGAGCTCGCGACACACGAGGGGTTAATAGGCATTGTGACGACGACGACGGATGCCCTCGTCCATCCATGGGGAGGAGTCGAACCCCTGCTCGGTACAAACGCGCTCGCGATAGGCTTCCCGACGGAGCCGCCCGTACTGCTAGATATGGCAATGAGCGTGGCTGCTCGCGGAAAACTCGTAGATGCAATGAAAAAAAGGCAAAAAATACCCGAAGATTGGGCCATAGACAGCGAGGGCAGACCGACCACAGACCCGGAGAAGGGCCTAAAAGGTGCCCTCAGTCCATTCGGCGGACCCAAGGGCTACGCGTTGGCTTTTGTCCTTGAGTTGCTCGCTGGCCCCCTTGTACGCGCGGGCGTCGGCAAAGGCGTCGATGGAACTCTCGAGCCTGTGAAGGGCTTTTGCACGAAGGGTGATTTCATAATCGCGGTAGACCCATCGGCGTTTGTTTCGCCCAAAGAGTTCAAGGCGCGAGTCAGGGATTACGTGGCAGAGATCAAAGCCTCCAAAAAAGCCCCTGGCGTGCAGGAGATAATGGTTCCTGGCGAGCCCGAGCGGAAGGCGCGAGAGAAGCGTTTGAAAGAAGGAATCGCGATTGCCGACGAAGTCTGGGCCGAACTCGAGCAAGTCGCAAAGGAACTGAAAGTGGACATCGGTAAAATTTGTTAGATTTTTCGCAATACCGCTTCCGCCGCAATCACCAGCGGTTCGATGCAATCACACACCGGCGGCGCGTAGCAGTACTCCATGCGCGCGATGTCATCAACGGTTATCCCATGTTGGATTGCGAGCGCCAGCAGGTTCGCGCGCTCAGCTGAGCCCTCGCCGATCATCTGGCCGCCGAGTATCTTGCGCTCCCCAGGTTCGACGAGCAGCTTGACGATCACTGGCTCGCCCCCTGGGTAGTAATGGGGTTTACTCAAAGTTCGGATGCGCCCGACGATCGGCTCCATTCCGGCCCCCTTCGCGGTGTAAATCGTCAAGCCTGTGGAAGCGATTTCCAATTCATAGGCAGAGGTCACGACTGTGTTTAAGACGCCTGGAAATACCTCATCACCCCCGGCCGCATTGGTGCCAGCTACCTTACCCATGCGGATTGCTGTTGTCGCCAGCTGGCTCAGTATGGGGCGCTTTGTTATGAAGCACTTCGCTTCAGCGCAGTCACCTGCTGCATAAACGTCGGGGGCGCTCGTGCGTAGATGGTCATCCACGTCAATAGCTCCCGTGGGGCCGACCTTTATCCCGGCCGCCTTCGCCAGCCCGATGTCCGGCTTGACGCCAGTAGCGATCGCAACCAAGTCTGCAGGTATCTCTTCTCCAGCGACGGCGACTGAACTCACCTTATCTACTCCGAGTATTTCGTCCACCCGCTTGCCACAGATGGTCTCGATGTTGTGCCCCCTCAGGAGCTCGATCACGGAGTCCGACATGTCGGGGTCGAGCATCCCCGGCAACATGCTGGGCTGCATCTCGACGATCGTGACCTCAAGCCCACGCTTGCGCAGTGCCACGGCGGTTTCGATACCTATTGGCCCAGCTCCGATCACGACTGCCCTCATCGCCCGCGGCAGGGCAGCTATGATCTCCTCCCCGTCCCGCATCGTTCGAACGGTGTGTACGTTACCCAAGTTGACCCCGGGGATGGGTGGTTTCGGCGCAAGGCTGCCGGTCGCGAGGATCAAGGCATCATATCCTATCAACTCGCGTTTGGCGGTGTGGCGGCTGACAACTTCAACAGTTCGCTTGTTCGTATCTATGGACATTGCTTCGGTTGCTGTTCTCACGTCTACGTTCGGCAACTTGGGTGCTGGTTCTACTAAATTCTTGATGTGTGGGATTTCTCCACCTATCGCGAAGGGGATGCCGCACGGGTGATATATGGCGTAGAGGCGGCGCTCGATGACGGTGATTTTGGCTTCGCGGTTGACCACCCGCGCAGTCGATGACGCAGTTAAGCCAGCGGACTCAAAGCCTATGACGACGATGTGTTTCAAGCTTTCGCCCCCCGTTTGGCATGCGTCAGCATCTCGACCACCGGTAGTTTTTCCCCAGCTAGAAAGCTTATGCACGCGCCTCCGCCTGTACTGATGTGTTTGATTTGTGGAGTCACCCCGGCCGAATTTGCAGCGGCGACGATGTGCCCACCGCCCATTATCGTGAACGCCTGCGAGCGCGCCATAGCTTTCAGCACCTCAAAAGTCCCCTTGGCGAATGCAGTATTTTCAAACTTTCCAAGCGGACCGTTCGCCACGATGGTCTTTGCACCCCCTATGGTGAGCGAATATTCAGCTACTGTCCTGCTGCCTATGTCGCACATCGGTAGCTCCGTCGGTAGCTGATCGAGGGATAGTTCTTTTGCTTGCCCTTTGTCATCGACGACCACATCGAACGGCATTTTTATCTTTTCTCCGTGCTTGGAGAGCAACTCTCTGGCCTTGTCGATCTGTTTCTCATAACCCTTGTCGATCAAGAACCGCATGTTGGATTTACCTATATCGTGACCCGCGGCGGCGATGAAAGTTTGCCCCACCAACCCCCCCGTAAGAACCAAATCGGCGATGTTTTTTCCAAGCACATTTTCAGTTATAATCAATGAATCATCGACTTTCATCCCCCCGAGCACATAAATACAGGGTCGCTCTGGCGAGAGTGCCTTGCTAAGCCCGCGAAGCTCGCGTTCCATCAAACGGCCGGCGAAAGTCGGCAGCACGTGACCGAACCCGACTAGGGATGGGCTCGAGCGGTGTATGGCGCCAAATGCATCGTTCACGTAGATCTCAGCATTCTCGGCGAGCTTGCGCACGAGGTGGGTGCGGGCGAGTTCATCGGCCGATTTGCTGAGCCCCTCCTCCGCGCAGAACCGAATGTTTTCAAGCAACAAAATTTCGCATGGCCTCATTGTCTTTATCGCGCTTCTAGCCGCCGGCCCAAGGATGTCATCAATGTACCTCACTTGCATTCCGAGCACATGACCCAGCCGCGCCGCATGCTTTTCGAGTGTCGTGAAATCGGCATCGCCCGGGCGCCCCTGATGAGCGAGCAACACAACCTTAGCACCTTTATGAACGAGTTCGTTGAGGGTGGGTACGCACTCGCGCATCCTCGTGTCATCCAAAATTTCGCCAGTTTTCGGATCGATAGGTGAATTGATGTCGACGCGCACCAAAACAGTTTTGCCCTTGACGTTTGCCTCATCAAGCGTCGGAAACTCCAACAAGATACCCCGACTACATCTGTTTATGCAAATAAAACTTTGCGGCTATTTCAATATGCCAAGTGCTTCGTTGGTCTTCTGTATCGATTTCATCGCATCCTTCTCGAGCTCTGTCATCGCGCGGATGGCGTCAACATTTTCAGGGACCACGATGGCCTCGTTGTGAACTTGGTAGGTGAGGTAGAGCTCGTTGTCGAAGAGCGAGGCGATGTCTTCCCAGACCGCCACCTCCCAGAGGTCGGCCCTAGGTCTGCCCATGTCACGCATGAGTTCGATCACGCTGTTGAGGCCTTGCAGCCCATCCGATGCGCGGATCAGCATTATCCTCGGTGCCCTTCGAAGGGTTGCCACAACATCCTCGATTTTCGCGGGTTTTTTTAGCTCAACCATCGCGAAGTGGATGTGGCTCAGGTTGTATGGCCCCTTTGCCGCCATGGTGACGATGTTTAGCTCCGGGAGAACCGTTTGCGCGTCTGGCCCTTGGTGGCTTGGAACATGTGTTTCTGGCACGACGGTGTTGATTATGCCCCCTTTGTGGCTCTCCCATGGGTCTGTTGCTCGCCTGAAGAGCACAGCCCTCGCTTTTTTGACACCGTGCGCTTTTTGGACGGAGCCGAGCACCCTGCAAAGAGCAGTGGTGTTGCACGAAACCACGCGAACGAAATCCTTGCCAAGCGCCTTTTCATAATTGCATTGCGCCACGAAAGAAGATTCAACGAGAGTATGCTTTTCGCCGCCCTGGAAGATGGCCTTGACGCCCGCTTTTTGATAAATTGCCTTGTTCTTGGCCCCCATCCCCGCGGGAGTGCAATCTACGATGACATCCACTTTTTTCAACAGGTCGCCTAGGGTACCGGCGACATCTAATCCGCCTTTTCGCATCCCTTCGACAGCCTCTGCAGAGGCGTAGATTTGATAACCCTTTTGCGTAGCCATCTTAGTGCGATAGTCCGCGGCAACATCGGCCACACCTATTAACTCCATGTCTTTCTGGAGGGCGACAGCGTCTGCCACCCTCTTCCCGATTACGCCATAACCGTTAACGCCAACTTTCACTCTCATTTTCACAACCCCCTCAACTTCTTTGATTAGTGGCAACTAACCCAATATAAAACTTTTTTATGCCCAGTCGTGAGGCTATATCCGGGCACGACATGGAAAACGACCCGTCAGCAGAGGCAAAGCCAGACGAAATCGTGACTGATTTAGACAAATTGGAAAAGTGTAAACGTTGCGGCGGGGAGCTAAGAGATTTTTTAACTTCAATCGTGGTTGAGCGAAGATTGGTGACCGTTCGGGCGAGATGCGGAAAATGCGGCCAAAAGTACGTGCAATTCAAACAGGTCCCGGCCAGCCTGCTT
>Ga0210017_1002499_pt1 | contig 15675 bp, 21 predicted proteins | sample CryGeyCG2014_020_FD_183966 | JGI IMG/M metagenome (GOLD analysis project Ga0210017, IMG submission 183966) | Groundwater microbial communities from aquifer - Crystal Geyser CG08_land_8/20/14_0.20 (SPAdes) (version 2) | ecosystem: Environmental > Aquatic > Deep subsurface > Groundwater | place... | reverse complement strand
TTACATAATAGCGGCTGTCGGAGGTTTTTTCCTTGAAGTGTGTTCATGTACTATACTTCCATTATTCGCTGGAATATGGAAAAAAGGTGCTGGTTTAGGTATTGCAATAACCCTGCTTTATGCGGGACCTTCGAATAATGTTGTCACTCTAATGATGACGGGGCAAAGGATTGGATGGCAATTTGCCTTTTTCAGGTTATTCTTCTCAATCTCATTCGCTATAATAATCGGCCTGTTTATGGAATTCCTATTCAGAAAAGAAAGGTATGAAAAAGGCGACCTTGTGGTAGAAGAATCAAAGCTGTCCCTAAAAGGTGTTAAGTCAAAAATGTTCTGGGCTGTATTGTTCTCATTGCTTATTGTTGGAACGGCTCCGATACCTTCTAACATAAAATATATTGCTGTAGCATCATTCGCTACCGTCCAGATAGCGATGACATTTTTGTGGCTGAAAAAAGAGGAAAGGACTGCATGGTGGAACGAGACAATAAGATTCACTAGCGACATAATTCCATTGTTGATATTGGGTGTTTTTCTTGCTGGGACATTCACTCATATGATACCTAAGGAGCAATTCCAGAAAATAGCTGGCAAAAACACTTTATTGGCAAATTTCGTTGCCGTCGGGTTTGGGGCAATAGCGTATTTCCCAGCTCTTGTTGAAGTCCCGATTGCAGAGAATTTCATGAAGCTTGGAATGAGCCAAGGACCGTTGATGGCTTACATGCTGGCAGACCCTGTTTTGTCTTTGCAAGGCATGTTGATTATCTCAAAGATGATTGGTAAAAAGAAAATGCTTGTATATGTAGGGAGTGTTGTGGTGTTGACAGTGCTTGCTGGTTACTTTTATGGGATGATGGTATAATGAGAGGTGAAAAATAATGAAAATAGAAGTGTTAGGACCTGGATGCCCGAGATGCAAATTGCTTGAAAGCAATGTAAAGAAGGCGATTGAAGATTTGAAATTGAAGGCAGAATTAGTAAAGGTTAGTGACATAAGTAGATTCGTTGAATACGGAATAATGTCATCCCCAGCCTTGGTTGTGGATGGCAAAGTGAAAGTTTCTGGAAGAGTGCCAGAGATTGATGAAATAAAAAAATGGCTCAAGTGATTTAATTGAAAATCAAAATATGGTTCATATACGAAGGCATTACTACAAGAAACTGTGAAATTACGAAAAAGGTCATCAGATTAGTAAATGAAATAGAGAAGACTTATGACAAAGAGATGCTTGACTTGAAATCAATTGACTACGATAGGTTCATAATAGAATCAAAAAACATTGACATAAAAAAGAATGATTTGCCTATAGTTATGATAAATGATAGGGTATTGTTTAAAAAGAGACTGCCCTTGGCTGATGAATTGAAAGAAGAGATTAAAAAAATTGTAGGTGATTAATATAGACAACAAAAATTTTTCAGAATGGCATGGAATTGACAGGAAAAAGATAGAGTGGTTTCCGTCTGTAGATGAGGACAAGTGCATAGGATGCGGTTTGTGCGTAACTACATGCGGCAGGGGCGTTTCCATTCGTTTATTTGACAATGCTGAGCGAGAGGGTTTCCTCTTCAATGAGTGTTTTTATCTGCTTTGGTATAATTTGTTCTTTGTAGCGCCGCTCATGATCCTTACCTTGGTATTTTATTTCGGCTGGATGAAAGTTGAGAAAGCAGAAGAAACAAGACTTAAATTGAGAAAATACATGAGACTGGTTGCCGGTTTGATGATGTTAGCATTAGGATTGGCAATGTTTTTCAGGGTGATATGAATGGGTTTGTTTGACAGTTTATTTGGAGGGAACACTCTGTATTATCCGGGGTGCCTTGCCAAGTTTGTAAGCAAGGATGTCAGCGAAAAATACGAGAAAATTCTCAGGAAGATCGGTATCGACTTCATAAAACTTGAGGATTTAGAGCTATGCTGCGGCTCACCAGTTCTTAATGCTGGATACAAAAAAGATTTCAATGACCTGGTGGAAAAGAATTTGAAAATATTCAAAGAGCACTCCATCAAGAAAATAATAACACCATGTCCAGCATGCTACAAGACATTTTCCCAAGATTATAGCAAGACTGACAAATGGAACATCAAAGTCGAGCATATAACCCAGACAATTTCAAAAACCATAGATAAGGGCAAATTGAAATTAAAGAAGAAGGACATAAAAGTCACCTTTCACGACCCATGCCATCTAGGGAGGCATTGCAACATAATAGACGAGCCCAGAAATATTTTGAAATTTATGGGGATGAATGTCGTTGAGATGAGGAACAACAAAGAAGATTCCCTCTGTTGCGGTGCTGGGGGTGGAATGAAGACAAATCACCCTGATGTTGCTAATGTTGCAGCCAAAAACAGGATAAAACAGGCGGAAGATACAGGTGCAGATGAGGTTGTAACGTCATGTTCATTGTGCAAACTCCATTTGGCTGAAAACAGCAAAAAAATGAAAGTCTTTGAATTATCGGAAGTGATTGAACTTGATTGATGCATTGAAAGAAATTGAAAATATAGTCGGCAAGGATAACATTAGCACAAGAAAGATAGACAAAATTGTATATTCTTTTGATGCTTCTGAAATGGAGGGGAATGCTACAGCAATAGTTTGGGTTGAAAGTACACAAGAGCTTGAAAAGATTTTGAAGGTTGTCAACAAAAGGAAGGCAACACTAGTTTTGAGAGGTGGGGGGACAAGCCTTACTGGAAGTGCTGTCCCGATAAATTCAATTGTTATTGACATCTCAGGATTGAACAGGATATTGGAAATAAACAGAAAAGACAGATATGTTGTCGTCGAGCCTGGTGTTGTGCTGGATGATTTGAATTATGAAGTGAAAAAATATGATTTGACATTCCCAATCCTTCCTGCAAGCCACAAGGTCGTAACAATAGGCGGTATAATATCTACAGATGCAGCTGGGATAAGGGCGGTAAAATACGGGAAAACCAGAGATTGGGTTATTGAAATGAAAGTTTTGACTGGGGATGGGAAGGTAAAAGTCGTCTCCGGCAAGAGGATTGATGATTTCTGCGGCACCGAAGGCATTTTGGGGATAATATTGCAGGCGAAACTCAAGCTGACCGAGCCCATTGGAAAGACATCTGTTTCAATGTTCAAATTTGATGAAATAAGGTCTTTAATGGAAAAGGTAAATGAACTCAAGGACAAGGTCATAGCTCTGGAGTTCATAGATAAGTTAGCTGCAGGAATCGAGGGCCTTGAAAAGACAAACTACCTGTTGGCAGAGTTTGAAGGCAATCAGGGCGACATAAAAGATGAAAACAAGATAGCAGAAATATGGAAAATGCGGGATGGCGCTTACCCGTCTTTGGCAGCAAACGGCTTTCCGATAACAGGAGATCCCATTGTCCCCCTTGAAAAAATGGGTGCATTCCTGTCAGAACTTGGGAAGATGGGAATACCGTCAATCGCACACATAGGCCTTGGAATAGTCCATCCCTGCTTCAAGCAGAAGGATTTTGAGAAAAAAGAAAAGATCATGAGACTTGCAATTGAACTTGATGGAAAAGTAAGCGGGGAGCATGGAATCGGGTTGACCAAAAAAGAGTTTGTTGAAAGGAATTATGCCGACAGGATGAGGGAATTGAACAAGAAATATGATCCAAATGACATACTTAACAGGGGGAAGGTTATATGAATTCCGAATCGAAACAGCTGGAGAAATGCTTTAATTGTGGATTGTGCAAGGCGAACTGTCCTGTTTTCAAATCCCTGCTTAAGGAGACAGTAAGCCCCAGAGGCAAGTCAATACTGCTGAAGAAGGATGTTTTGGATGAAATATTCTATTTATGCTCATTATGCAAAGCATGTGAAAGGGAATGCCCCGCGGGGGTTAAATTATCTGAAGTAATCAGAGAAGCCAGGGAAACGCTTGTTGAAAATAATATGGAAACACAGCCGAACCAGAAAATGATTGACAATGTCAGGGTTTTTGGGAATCCATTCGGAAAGTTAGAAAAAGGAAAGACACCAAAAGAGCTGTATTGCTGTTAGAGTGATAAAATGAGTGAGATAAAATTAAAAATTGATAAAAGGTTGCTTATGGAAATTGGAGTTGGAATTCTAATACTAGTATTTTTCATTCCAAAATATTTGACACACTCCGAAACAACAGGAGCAAATGCCAATTATGGCGATGTAGAGAAAGTGGAAGTTTATCATTTCCACGGCACGAACCAGTGTTATTCTTGCAAAACTGTTGGCGCATACGCAGAGGAGACTGCAAATACCTACTTTGCTGACGAGATTAAGTCTGGCAGGTTGGTATTTGGGCATATAAACGGAGAACTCGCTGAAAACAGCGAACTAGTCAAGAAATACGGAGCAACAGGCTCTTCCTTATGGATAGGAGTTTACGACAAAAACGGCTTTCATGCTGAAGAAAACATAAACGTCTGGTATAAAATTGATAACAAAGAAGCATACATGACCTATCTTAAAGGCATAATAGAACAGAAACTTAGTGGTGGCTGAATGAGCATAATGAGTTTTATGGAAGCTATGGGAACGAACAGCTTCCCTTTGATTGCCGCATTCTTCATAGGTTTAATGATGGCGATAGCCCCTTGTCCCTTGGCTACAAACATAACTGCAATCGCTTACATATCAAAAAAACTGGATGCTGGGAAGAAAACGCTGCTCGTAGGTCTTAGTTATACATTAGGTAGAATGTTCACATACATGACCATAGCGTCTGTTATCGTTTATTTGGGATTAAACACACAGATGATTTCATTATTTCTCCAAAAATATGGAGAAAGGATTTTGGGACCGATTATGATTATCATAGGAGTGATAATGCTTGATGTCTTGAAATTAAAATTATTTAACGAGAACAAAAGAATTGAGAAAATAAAGGTAAAGCTTTCCGAGAAGGGTTACGTCGGTAGTTTTCTACTGGGTGTTCTTTTTGCTTTGGCATTCTGTCCGTTTAGTGGTGTGTTGTTTTTCGGTATGTTAATACCTCTCGCTCTTAGGTTTTCAGATGGTTTGTTGATACCATCCGTGTTTGCATTCGCTACAGGTCTGCCTGTAATAGTGTTTTCTTTCCTTCTCGTTTATGGGATGTCAAAGATGAGTGTTGTATTAAACAAGCTGCAAACTTTTGAAAAGATTGTCAGAATATCAGTTTCAGTAATTTTCATTATAGTTGGCATTTATTACACGTTCATAAATATTTTATAAGATTGTGACATACCAATATACATTTGTATTCGGGTCGCTTCAAATCTATATGCATTTTGCATCTCGTATTTCCTTCTCCCTTTCGTCAAAATCTCGCAAATTATTCATATTTTTATTTCCTCGAGAAAATAAATATTTCCTTGAAGAATATAATTTCATCCAAATCTCTCAACAAGCAACTCAGATAATTCTTTGACATTCATGCCGGACCCCTTTGCTGTTTGTAAAAAACATGCATCACACATAGGACAAGTAGTTACGAGTACATTAGCTTTAGTTCTCTTTGCTTCTTCCAAAACATCTTTATTTATTGCATTTGAGAGTTCAGGGTAATTGGATTTTACTCCCCCGCCTCCGCCGCAGCATGAGGCGTTCTCTCTGTTATTCTCCATCTCAACAATTTCATAACCCAAAGATTCTAATATTTCACGGGGCTCATCATATATTCCTGAGTGCCTCCCAAGATGGCAGGGATCATGATAAGTAACCCTTTCTTTTTTATTAAGTTTTTTGACCTTTAACTTTCCTGATTTTAACGCCTTAGCAATTGTTTGTGTAATATGCTCAACTTCTATATCCCATTCATTACCAAGAATCTCTTTATAATCCTTATGAAAAGTCTTATAACAGGCAGGGCAGGATGTAATTATTTTTTTGACAGAATGTTTTTTGAAGATGCCGAGATTTTTTCTGGAAATAGTTTTAAAATCATTTTCATAACCTGCACTAAGAGCAGGAGATCCGCAACACACTTCCAAATCTTTAAGTTTAATGAAATCTATTCCACTCTTTGTAAGGATCTTCTCGTAATTACCCTGAAGATTTTTCATTACAAATTTTGTCAAACACCCCGGATAATAAAGAGTATTGCCGCCAATTAATTTACCTAATATTCCCATATTTCATCACATTATTAGCATCCATATTCCCAAGCCAACCATCAGCAGTCCTGAGAATAGTTTCATCCATTTTCTTTTTGACTTTCTCCACTTTTCTGCTTTTTCTGGAGATACACCGAAGTAAATCACAAACAAGATAACAATCAATGGAAGTACAAACATAAAATTATATAATAGCAAGTAAGGTATTGCTGCCAATTTTGTTGTTTGGTCTGCTAACATACCAAGGATAGCGAGATAAACCCCGCCTGTACATGGAAGTTCAACCGCTGAAACAATAAATCCAAGCATAATAGCAGAAGGCAATGTTGCCATGTGTGTATATTTTTCTATTGTTTTCTTACTTACTTCTGGTATCTTGAAGCTGAAGCCTTTGCCATACCAGAAAAAATCCTTGAGGTTAACGACACCAACGGTTAATGCAATAACAGCAGCGGCCCGATAAATAATTTTTGTCAGGCCGGATACCTGAATAACCGTCAATAATCCCAGACCAGCAGTAAAATATGCAATGTAAACAGCAATAATATATGACAAGCCTATGACAAATATCCTTCTTTTGCTGCCGATTGATAAAAGATAAGTTACAAGAAAAATTAGGACAGAGAATGCGCACGGGTTAATGCCGTCAGTCAGGCCAGCTGTAAGTATGAGCGGTATAGTCACCCTCTTCTTTGGGGGAGAAACATTTGTTTCATTTCCATCAACAACTTCTCCACAAAAACCAGGCATTGAACATTCAGATCCAGTTGAAGATAATCGGATTATTTCAGCTTCAAGGTTATCAATTATCGGTTTATCTCCCATAAAATATTTCTGGCCAATAGCAACAAATGGTATACCTCTTTTTTCTATGTCATAATCTGAGCAATACCCATTGAATAAATCCTGGTTTGTTTTGTTATAGTATATTTCAAGCCTATGAATATGTATATTCGGGTATTTTGTTTCTAATTCATCTAATATGGGTTTAACATTTGCGCAGTGGGGGCAGCCTGTCCCATAAAAATAAATTATGCACACTGAATTATCTTGAGCATTAACTATACTAGCAAATAGCGGGATTATCATTAATGCTAATAAAATTATTTTTTTCATCTTACAAACACCCCCAGTTTTTCCAAATCCCTCTCCAGTTTTTCCTTTTTTTCAAATATTATTCCATGAATGCCCAATTCCTTTGCAGCCTGAACATTTTCAGGCTTATCATCAATAAATACACATTCTTCTGGCTTGGATTTTATTTCTTTGAGTACGTACTCATATATATTCCTTTCTGGCTTTATCATCCCAAGATCAAATGAATGAAATTTTCTCTCAAAAAAATCAAGCAAATCAATTTTTCTTGATTTTATTGCTTCAGCATCTGCGTTTGACAAAATTATAAGCCTATATCTCCCTTTAAACTTCTTAGCAAATGAAATCATTTCATAGTCAAATTCCCAATTATCCACCCAAATTTTGAATAATTTTTCTATGGTTTTTTCTTCTATTGAGCACCCGGTAATTTTTTCTATAAATTGCTTGAAAGTTAATTTTCCTCTCATCCAGTTATCGAAAATTTTCTGAAAATCATCGTCATCTTTTATTTCGCAGCCAGTAATTTCTGAAATTTTATCTATAAAATTTTTAAATGACCCATTAACAAAAACTCCCCCAACATCAAATATTATAGTTTTAATCATACGCATCAGCAACAAAACAATTTATCTGGCAGCTTGCCTTCTTTAACTTCTTCGCCAAATGGATTTCCACTTGTCCTAATATTATCCATCATCTCTGAATTAACATCTGTCTCGATGTTTTTCTTAACCGCTTTTTCCCTCAATCTTTTGACGATTTTTGGGATATCAATATCAAGTGGGCAATTTTGTTTGCATAATTCACACCCCATGCAATAGTACATACCTCTTTCAAAACCCTTTTCTAATCCTTCCTGAAAGACTGTCATTCCAACTCCACGCCCACCAAAATAATGAAACCCATAGTTGTCTAATATATTCCTGTAAACAGGGCAAGGATAGAGGCAAGCACCACAATTAATGCATTCTAATATCTCGCTGAACCCCTCTTTTAACATCTCACTTCTCCCGTTATCAATTATTATAAGGCAAACTTCTTTTGGCCCATGCATACCCCAGACAATTTCTTTCTGGACATCCGCTGTTTTTGATATTGAAGAAATAACATTTATATAACCAGGCAATAAAGCGCCAGTTCCCCATATAGCGCAGGCTTTACAGATTGTCATAGCGTCCTGAACTGTTGGTACAACTTTGTCAATGCTTGTGATTATTATATGCTTTTTTGGGAGTTTGCAGACAAGAGATATATTGCCTTCATTTTCTAGAATGAATACCCCGCCGTCAGATGAAATAACATTCGCACCTGTTATTCCGATGTCTGCTTCGAGGATTTTCTTCCTAAGATGATCCCTGACCCAGTGTGTGATTTTAACAGGGTCTTTTGGAACATCTTCTTTATATTTTTTCTTAATAGCTTCAGTTATTTTTTCTAGTGATATATGAATAGCTGGCGTGACTGGGTGAGATTCCTTTTCTTCTGTGATTTGGACAATAAAATCCCCGCAGTCTGTTTCAGTGAATTCATTCCTTTTTAATAATAATTTTTCCAATTCTATTTCATTTACAACATTTGATTTGGATTTAACAATTCTTGCCCCTTTGGGAATCAATTTCAATGCTATTGATCTTGCTTCTTTTGCATCTTTTGCTTCGAATACTTGAATGTTTTGGAATTTTAAATTTTTGATAGCATTTTTCTTCAGTTCATCTATATTAGAAAGGGATTGTTTCTTTATTCTTTTCAGTTCTTCTTTGAGTTTTTCTATATCCAGCCCTTCTTGGGATTTTGCCCTGTTTTTTAAGTAATTGTTATAACTCTTTAGGACTATATATTTCCCTGATTGAACCCTTTCCGATTCTAATATTTTTTCTAGAGACATAACCATCATTTTACAAGTTTATTTTTCATCATAGTTTGGACTATCTTCCTGGATCTCTCTATAGTTGAAAGTGAGATGCTATATAATTCTGATTTGGCAAATTTTTTCCTTGCAAGGCCTTCTTTTATGGCTTCCATTCCAATCGAGACGGCCTCTCTTGGGTAGAGTTCCCATTCATTCATGTTTGGGATTATGTAATCTTCGTTGATACCCTTTTCTTCAGCGAATCTTGCAATTTCATTCGCGACTGCTAAGCACATGCCATCTGTTATAGTCTTTGCCCTTACATCTAACACTCCTCTGAATATTCCTGGGAAGCCTATTGAATTATTCACCTGATTTGGGAAATCAGACCTCCCGGTAGCGACAATTCTTGCACCGGCTTCCTTTGCCTCGTCAGGCATTATTTCTGGTATAGGGTTTGCGCATGGGAAGACTATTGCGTCATCAGACATCTTTGAAATCCATTCTTTTTTTATTGTGCCTGGTCCTGGTTTGGACAAGGCTATGCAAATGTCAGACCCTTTCAAAGCTTCTTGTACTCCACCTTCCCTGTTTTCTCCATTGGTTTTTATACACATTTCCCATTTATAAGCACCTTTCCCATTTTTTATGTCATCCCTACTTTGGTTCAAGATGCCCTTGCTGTCGGCTATTATTATTTTTTTGGGGTCAAATCCAGCTTTTATGAGCATTTCAACAGTCTTAAAACCTGCAGCACCAGCGCCAACCATAGTCAAGGAAACTTCATCCGTTCTTTTACCAACGACTTTCATTGCATTTATCAGGCCAGCAAGAATAACAGTAGCAGTTCCCTGTTGGTCATCATGAAATACCGGTATATGCATTTCCTTTTTAAGAGTTTCTAGAATCTCGAAGCACTTTGGTTTTTCTATGTCTTCAAGGTTTATTCCACCGAATGATGGCTGAAGATTTTTGACTGTTTCTATAATCTTGTCTTTATCTGTGGTGCCTAGGCAGATAGGTATTGCGTCCACACCTCCAAAATATTTGAATAGCATAGCTTTACCTTCCATTACTGGTATTCCAGCCTTTGGGCCTATATTTCCTAAACCTAATACCCTGGTTCCATCACTAATTATAGCAACTGAATTCCACTTGTTGGTGTAATCAAAAACCGAGTCTTCATTCTCGTTAATTTTCTTGCAGACTGCAGCAACACCAGGAGTATACCATATGCTAAAATCATTCAAAGATCTTATAGGGCATTTTGGTATAATTTCTATCTTTCCTTTGCATCTTTTATGCGCTTCTATAGCCTGTTTGTTGATTGCTTCTTCATCCATATACCCACTTTATTTTAACTAAATTTAAACATTTAATATGTTGAAACCGTATAAATACTTTGGTTACAGAAGGTGAAACCTATGAATATCAACAAAAAAATAGCAATATCAATTATGGTTATAACCGGATTTGTTTTTGCAGTATCCTTTGGGACATTGTATGTTCAAACAAATATTGCCGAGGGAACTGTTTGTTCATGCACTTTGCCTATACCTTTGCTGATTCCAACTTTTTCTTCCCTTGGTGTATTTGTTGGATCACTTGTTTATTACTTGATGTTTGCGAAAATCAAAGAAAGTGAAAAAAAATCCACAGAATATGCAAAAAATCTATTGAATATGCTGCGTGGGGATGAAAGGGAAATAATTACAAAAATAATTGAGAATAAAGGGGAAATTACACAAAGTAAACTGTCAGCAATATTCGGAAAGGTTAAAACTTTCAGAGTTTTGGAAAATTTAAGAAAAAGAGGAATTGTTGTTAAAGAGAAATATGGCAAGACCAATGTAATTAAATTAAACGAGAATTTCAAAGATATTTTGTGCTGAATATAGATATTAATTTGTTAAAATCTTATTTATCTTGTAAGTGATAGAATAACTTACTTGCCTAAAAATGGAGATGGACATGATGGTTTAATTCCTTTTACCGTTATTTATGGAAAAAATTCTGAACTTGCAAAAAGAATATATACTCTTTTATCTGGAGATGGATTGAATACAACTCAAATTCGGCGTATTTTAAGATCTACTTATAATTTAAAATTTGGGGACACCAGATTACCAAGATTATTAAGAGAAATGGTCTCAGAAGGGTATTTGGCAATTGTTAACAGCAGAAGAGGAAAAATATATACAAACATTTAGCTAAAAGTTCTTTTTCTTAACAACCTTTTCAATCCTATCCATAGCTTCTTCAATTTCTTCTCCTTTCAGAATCAATTTCAATGCAATTTTTCATCATTTTATAGAAGTGGGTGTTGAGTGTAATTTTATTAAGGTTTATTGGGATAACTACAAAGAACCACACCTAAACCTCCAGCTCCACGCACTTTTCTGGGGTCTTCTGTGCTAATATGATATTCACAACCTTCACAAGTTTTGATTGGGGCAAATTCTCTTTCTGGCATTGGACAAAGAACACTTTTTCCTCGGACTCCTGGATAATCTCTGTATATATGAAGCTGTTGAAATTTATCATTACCCATAAATCCACGTCCAAATAAAATATATTTTTTAAAGATTAATCATTACTCTGTCTATTTTCTAGTAATCATCTTTTCTTCCTGACAACATTTTCAATCCTGTTCATAGCTTCTTCAATTTTTTCATAAGAAGTGGCATAACTCATCCTGACATAACCTTCCCCATACCTACCAAATTCATTCCCTGGGACAACTAAAACTTTGGCTTTCTTTAAAAAAAGATTGGTTACTTGATTTGACGACATCTTTAACTTGGTGATATTTGGAAATGCATAAAATGCACCTTCGGAATTAAGGCAACTTATTCTTGGCATTTCTTCCAACCGCTTTGTTATCAGCTTTCTTCTTCTGTCATACTCTTTTTTCATTTCTTGAACACATTTCTGGTCTTCTTCTAATGCTTCAACAGCAGCTATCTGAGAAATTGTTGGCGTTGATACTGTCGTGTAAATCTTCATCCTAGTCATTGATTCAATTAAATCTTTTGGGCCAGCAACATACCCTATTCTGAATCCAGCCATTGCATAAGTCTTTGATAAACTCTGAAATGTTAAAGCTCTCTCTTTCATTCCATTCAAGCTGGCAATGCTAATGTGTTTTTTGTTGTCATAAATTAGTTTTTCATACGCTTCATCAGAAAATATCACTAAATCATGCTGGACAGCAATATCTGCAAGTTCTTCAAGCGTTTTTTTCTTCAATATTCTTCCTGTTGGGTTGCCAGGGGTGTTAATTAGGATAACTCTTGTTCTATGATCTACCAGTCTTTCTAGTTCGTCTGGGTCAAATTCAAACCCATTTTCTTCTCTCAGAGGAAGAGACACCGGAACTCCTGTAACAGTTTCTACCATTGGTATGTAAGCTAGAAAACCAGGATCAGGCACTATCATCTTCTCCCCTGGGTCCAATAAGCTTAGAGTAGCTAAGAAAAGAGCTTCCTGCGAACCACAAGTTACAATGATCTCATCTGGCGAGACATTTATTTTATTATCTTTCTTTAATTTTTTGGCAATAGCTTGCTTAGTTTCTGCTCTGCCCCCAGGTGGGGAATAGTGTGTATAACCCTTGTCTATTGCTTTTATAGCAGCTTCTCGGATGTGTTCTGGAGTTATAAAATCAGGCTCTCCTGGTCCTAAAGAGATGACATCCTTCTCTTCAGTGGCTGTTTTCATGATTTTCGCAAAGTTCGAAGATGGTAAATGAAAATATCTTTCAGAAATTTCATGTTCTATTGTCATAAGATATTATATGGATTGGGAGAAAATAAAGGTTAACTTAGAATAATCTTGGTTGCATCCTATCTCTTTCTTTTCTTTTTAGAACACTATTAACTTCTTCTTCTAATACCAACCTTAAAGCCATTATAAAACCTACATTTTTAGGATGCCTCTGCAAAAATGCTTCATAACCTTCATAATTCCATGTTGCTCCAATATATGCCCTTAATGCATTGGCAACATCACAAGTCGGATAATTTTCATCATTAGAATATTCCCATCCGTGTATCAAGCCCAAAGCTCCGCCTAATGTTAATGGAACTAACACTTTCCCATATGTCTGCCCATATGTCATAATTTCAAATTATATGCTGAACTTAAATATTTATTTATGACAAGTCAAACGCCTTTTTCACACCCATAAATCCAATCAACATCCCTATCAGGGAATCCATTCTCGTAACCGTTAACTTTTTACCATTAAGAATAGTTTTTTGTTTTAATACCCACCAAGGGTTTATAATTCCTGTTAAATGTGGGAGTCCATCAAGAACTCTTTCTTTTGGGTCTTCTATCAGATGTTCATAAAAGGCTACTCCATGCCTGCACATAGTTCTTTCTCCTGGTCTATATCTTCTTGTATCTGCTCTTCTTGCTCCATAAAGGATCCATTTACATTGACAAACTGGATGAAGTTGGGTTGATAATACATAGGGTTCTCCAGAATAAAGATAAGGAACGTTCTTTAGAGCAACAACTTCATATCCTTCACCTCTTAGTCTAGGCACACGACCAACCACATCAAAACCTTCTGTTGAATCCATGTGAATCAATCCTGGTGATAAGTCCTGCATTTTGATTCCTTCTAAAATATACAAAAATGGCCACAAAGTATATTCACCACTTCTCACATCAACTACACCAAACCCTCTGTGAGGCTTTGTCCAATTCCAAGAAGCTACTCTCATTGCTGCCTTTAATGAAAATCTTTGTTTTTCAGCATCCTCAAGACTCATTTCTGTTGTATTTAATTTAACATCAGGTGCATATCTCCAAAAATGGAAATGTTTCGTTGCTCCTCTATAGTTGTCCAGGGAAATCTCTGGATGATCAGGATGTTCAGCTTCAAGAAGATGTCTTTCATAACTATCTGGAAGGACTAGATATCGATTCTTGTTTAATGTCATTATGGCATCTAGTATATCTGCATGTGTTAAGCCGTGCTTGGAACTTAAATCTTGTGAGAGTTCATATCTTTCTCTTATCCCATGGGGCGTAGGATGTTGATAATTGAAATATTTACGCAAAGATTCGTGATTAAGCATAATAATAAATTACTAATAAGATTTAAAATCTTGAATTAACCTCTGCCAATTATATCGCTAATAAACAAAACAGCAACCGGCCCTTCATAACCTTCATATTCTTGAAAATAATGGACTTCGGCTTTTTGCCCTTTACCCATCATAAATCTTCTAGATAAACCGGATAAATTTTCAAAAGAAATAGGGCCTCTCCCCAGGAAAAATACTTCACCAAAATAAAGAACTCTTCCTAAGGTTGTATTGACTGTTTGCCCATAAGGTACAATCACAGTTGCCATAATATAAACAAACCATTAACACATTTAAATCAATTCCAATATACATTAATCTATGATTGATACACATTGCCATCTTTTGCACAAAGGGCTTCTGGAAAAACACGAACAAGTAATAGAGCAAGCCAAGAAAGCAATGACAGCAATAATTAATTGCGGATATCCTGGAGATGCAAATGAGTCAATAGAATTGATAAAAAAGCACAGAGGGTTTGTCTATCTCACTTTGGGACTGCACCCAATAGATATAGTAAAAATGAATGGCCAAGAAATAGACGATTATATAAAATTCGTTCGATTGCATAAAAAAGAGATACTGGCAATAGGTGAGATAGGGTTGGATTATCACTGGTATCCCGAAGAAGAAAAGCAGCCTAAGATCGAAGAAGTGTTTCAGCAAATGATAGATCTTGCAAAAGAATTGAAATTGCCAGTGATTCTGCATACAAGAAAGGCTGAGCAAAGATGCTTTGATATTGCTGTTAAGAAAGAGTTAAAGGATGTAGTATTTCATTGCTATGCCGGTAACCTCACGCTTGCAAAAGAAATCATAAACCAAGGCTATTATATTTCTCTTGGAACTAATTTACTAAAAAGTAAAAACACTGTTAAAATCGCTAAAAAATACCCATTGGAGCAATTGCTTACTGAGACTGACTCCCCGTTTCTTTCCCCTTATCCCGGCCAAGATAATATACCCCAAAATGTTAAGTTTATCCTTGGGGAAATGAGCAAGTTGCGCCAAATTCCTGAAGGGGAAATTGACAAAGTCATTGAAGGAAACTGTAAAAGATTATTCAATATCTAATCACCGGTTTATTAAAACCGAGGAGAAATAACGCCTTAAATGACTATTTTTTAGGTAACTGGTTACTTGGGAACTTGAATCTTTTATTATTGGCTTCCCTTGTTCTAATGTAAGATAAAGATCATATATATCTAATCCAAAAAAAGTGGCAAATTCTTGAGGTTTTTCAACTCTAAATTCATTTCTTTCTAATAAACTTCTTACACCATCTCTTAAAGAATCACAATCTACATATGACCCTCCCAATTTTACCAATACTTCGTCTAACTCTGCAAGATAAAATCCATCCCATGAATTACGTAAACCTATCACAATCATGAAATTTTAAATGATAACAGACTGTGGGACAAAATTAATTCAATCTTTTAATATAACCAAGTAAACCCTTCGCCCCAAATATTCTTTTGGGCAATCAACCTTTGCACCAGTCCCAAAAAGAGTAACTTTCTTTTCAATAAATCCAG
>Ga0210017_1002495_pt1 | contig 15687 bp, 12 predicted proteins | sample CryGeyCG2014_020_FD_183966 | JGI IMG/M metagenome (GOLD analysis project Ga0210017, IMG submission 183966) | Groundwater microbial communities from aquifer - Crystal Geyser CG08_land_8/20/14_0.20 (SPAdes) (version 2) | ecosystem: Environmental > Aquatic > Deep subsurface > Groundwater | place... | reverse complement strand
TTCTTCTTTTAATTTATCCATTACATAAGCAAATGCAAATGTTGCTTTTCCCATTGCTTTTGCTTCTGCCTCAATCTTCCTGTATTCTTGCTCACTCAGAGTTCCTGAATCATAGAGCAATCGCCCTACAGTAGTTGATTTTCCATGGTCAACATGACCAATGAAAACCAAATTAACGTGTGGTTTATTTCCTGCCATTTAAATTCCTCCAATTTTTTCGATGAGCCAACTAACTTTTCATTTCTCCTTGTAAAGAAGAAAGACCTGTTAGTGAAAAGAAATATAATCCAACAACTCTATTTCCTAAGAAATATATGATAACAGCCCTATTTCCTAAGAAATAGTGCACTGTCAGTAAATTAATGCACTGTCAGTAAATTAAGATTCTTCTAAGTAAATGTTAATAAAGCTTTTGCTAGGCTTTTGAATCCTAATTTTATAACAATACTTTTGACAAAAGTAATTAAAAACCCAAGCAATTAGCCCCATCCTTTTCGGCCATTTCGTTTTAGGTAAAACCCTTTTTCCTTAATCCAAAATTATTTTTTAAAAAATATTGGAAAACAGACCGAAATGTATTTAAATTGAAAATCTCTGAATAATACAAAAGTAAAACAATACAGCATATGCATAGCGCGAATAAAGCTGTATTCTATTAATATACGGAGGGAAAAAAATGAGAAGATTTATTTTTGCATTAATGCTTTTGCTTTTAACAGCAGGCATATATGCATCAGCAAACAGAGAAACACTCTCTATTTCAGGAATACTAAAAACAGCTGATGGAAACTATCTAAATGGAAACTATTCCATTGATTTTGATATACTGACAACAGCAGGTGGAACATCAGTATATGATGAGAACCATAACGGTTCACAAGCCCCACAAGTAGCAGTAACTAACGGATATTTCTCAGTAACATTGGGAGACACAAATGTTTTACCAATTTCCCTATTCACTGCAGATTATAACCTGGCAATGAATATAGGTTCAACAGGTTGGCTCTCACCAACAATTAGGCTGAATGCAGCCCCAAATGCAGTTGTTGCATCAAGGGCCTTAGATTTCAATGTTGCAAGGGATTTGAATGTAACAGGATCAGCTAATTTTGCAACAGCATTAACAGACGGTAACTTAGCAGATATTACCTCAGAAGGAAAGGTAAAGTTATCAGCATTAAATGTAGACCTTAATGCACAGTACTTTTCACAATCAGATGCAAACACAGTTCTGATGTTGAAAGCAGACATGAACTCACAGTATGCTAGACTGAATGCAAGCAATACCTTAGTCAGTGACTTGATAGTAAGTGGAGACATCAATGTAGTAGGTGCGAAAAGGCTTTTGTTTACTTATGGGACAGGCACAGATGAAAACACAATGGTTTTACAAGGAGTTTCAAAGGTATTAAATGGTGTTGCAGAGGGATCACCTTTAATTGATCTTAATTTATTACAATTAAATCAATATATAACAGGAGGAACAACGGGACTTTATATAAACGGAGGGGCAGATGCTGACAGTAATCCTATGTTAGCTTTAGGTAAAGGAACAGGATTGGATGACATTAACTTCTTTATAGGATTAGGCACCGGACCAACTCCAAATACCTCACCAATTGTAATACAAAACCTTAAAGTTACGGATAAAAACGGCACACCAAATGCTGCCATAAATATAAGCATAATCACAGGTGACGATACATGGGGCAGCTATGCAGGTGGAGACGGAAACGTTAACATAGTTGGAACAGCCATAGTAGGTCTTGGTCTGGGTCATAGTCCAGCACTTTGGATTGACGGAAATATTGCAATAAAGAAAGAAACAACTTGGTATACCTGTAATATCACAGGTCCGGGCAATGACTTTAATTGTGCAGGAATATAATCGGGGAGCAATGATACACTATGACTAAATTTAAAATGAGGGTTTTCTTAACCCTCTTTTCTTTAATTTTATTAGCGATCTCAGCGAGTGCAGAAACCACAAGTAACACAACCTATTCTGCCGAAGTGCAAACAACCGCAGGCGGAGCAGTAAATACCTGTTCTGGAACATATTGTGCAGATGCTTATGTTGATGCAGTTTCAGGGCAAATAAGCAATTCAACATACACTGTTCAATTAGGTGGAGCGTCTTCAGGAGCAGACCAGAATGTTGTTTTAACAATAAAAGCACCGATTACAGGTTCAACATCAACCTCAAGCACAGTTGCATTAACCTATGCAGTTGTGCATGATTCAGATATTAATTTCGTAAAGAACTTTTGGGTTACTTCAGGAGGATCAACAGGAACATATACAAACAAGAATTTAACATTAACACATTCATTCACTAGTTTAAGCAATGCAACATATTCTCTGTGTGTAAAAGCAACAAAGAGAAACGATTTAAACACAACACCAGTATGTGTTTCTGTTACAGTAAATGTGCCAGCAGCAGCTACCATAACAGATACTACTACTTCAACAGGTTCTACATTTTGGAGTAATGGTGAAGAGGAAGAAACAACAGGAGGAGAACCAACATTAACTTCAGAAGTAATTTTGTTTGAACAAACAATTTCAAGCGATACATTAACTGAAGAAGATATAGTTGCAATCCTTGAACAGGTAGGGGCTGATGAAGCAATTGTTAAAGCAGCAAAGGAATTAAGCGGCAAATTAACTATTGACCGAACTTTAAAAGTTGTTGAAAGAACCTATTCAGATAATACTAAAGAAAAAGTTACTTTAATTACCTTAACAATTACAAACACAACTGCTATGGATTACACAAATATTATTGTTGTTGAATACATCCCAAAAGCAGTAGCGGAATCTGCATCATTGCTTTTGAAAGGATTGGATGACTTTGAGATTCTTTTAGAAGATCCAATAGTTCAATTCACAATAACTGAATTGAAAGCAGGAGAATCAGCAACATTATCCTATGGTGTCAATAAGGAAGTAGCTGAAGAATCTTTGTCAGAATGGACAGCATCATTTGCAAGCACTGCTGATGAAGTAGTGAACCTTTGTGAAAATGTAATCTGCAAAAGCACAAAGTGTAAGCCTGCAAAATGCAGCCCTTTGACAGGAAAATGTAAATATTCCTATGCTAAGGAAGGAACAGAATGTGAAGGCACAAAAATGTGTGATGGTTTAGGTCAATGTATTGAAAAACCAGTACCAGGAGTGCCAGCAACAGGACAGGCAGAATTGCCAAAAACACAAACAGATTATACCTTAGTTTCAGGAATAGTTGTAGTTCTTATTGTTTTAGGGGCAGCAGCTTACTTCATGACAAAGAAAAAGAAGAAAGACGAAAAATTTACTTATAAAAAGTAAATCACTTAAATTGGAAGGGATATATTCTCTTTCCTCTTTTTTATTTTTTTCAATTAGTTAATTATATTCCTTAAATCTGATTTACACAAAACTAGATATCTTCTATTTCTTAAACTTGAAAATAAAAAAATAAAAGTAGAGCAGGAATTTCCTGCTTAAATTGTTTATTTTTATTTTATTTACTCAAGGAAGAATGATGCCGGTTTTATTTCTTCTGGCAACCCATTTCTCTTTCTTACTTCTGCAATTGTCAGCCTTAATAGTTCCCTAGGCAAAGGAGAATATCCAAAAAACTCAGCGGTCCAGATAGCTCTTCCCTGGGTAGCAGATCTGATTGCAGAACTGAAACCAATAAGCTCTTTTACTGGCGCTATTGCAATTATGATTGTTGAATCCCCTTCTGTATTCATTTCCCCGATCTGAGTCCTTCTTTGTGATAATTCTTTTGTTACAGAACCCATATAGTCCTGTGGAATATTAATAAATAATTTCTGCTTAGGCTCAAGCAGTATTGGGTCTGCTGACAGTATACAAGCATACAAAGTTCTTGTCATTGTGGGAAGTACCTGTGCAGGCCCCCTATGTATTGCATCTTCGTGCAATTTAGCATCAATTAATCTTACAATTATTCCGTGGCATTTTTCTTTTGTAAGAGGGCCCTCTTTCATTGCATCATCAAAACCTTGGCATACCAACTCACGGATTTCATGCAATGCCTGTATTCCCTTAGTATTATCAAACATGATGCAATTATTGCTCACATACCATGCTTTTTTAGCATCATCTCTTTCAAAACCAATTTCCAACAATTTGGTTTTGACAACAACATCATCTTTTTTCAATTTCCCTTTCAATCCCGAATCCTTTAATTTTTCACACATTTCTTCAGACATTGGTTCAACCGTTATCTTGAAAAGATTGTGTTTGTTAGGGCTTTTTCCTGTCAATGCAGGACTCTTCTTTGTAATTGTTTCAGTATAAACAACAATTGGATTTCCAACATTGATTTTAACGCCATGGTCTACTTCAATCCTGTATCTTGTTACTTCCAAATGAAGCTCTCCCATTCCGCTTATTAAATGTTCACCAGTTTCTTGATTAATTGTTGCAATTATATTAGGATCTTCCTTTGTAATCTGCCTTAATACTTCAATTAATTTAGGCAATTCCTGAGGCTTTTGTGCTTCAATTGAAATAGTCATTACAGGTTCAACAGAGCTCTTAAAACTTTCAAAAGGCTGTATATTGTTTGTTGCAATTGTTTCCCCAACATAAATATCTTTTACGCCGGTTAAAAATGCAATATTTCCTGCATATACTTTATCCATAGGAATCCTGTCAGGACCCATATAAACCCCAACCTGTTGAATAAGTATTTCTCTCTTTCCACCAATTAATCTGGCTTTATCCCCGCGCTGCATGCTTCCAGAGTATATTCTTCCAGTAGCAACCTCTCCTGCATGGGCATCTATTTGAACATCTGTAACCATCATTGCTAATTCACTTGATTGATTGCAAGTCATCATTCCTTTAGCTACCACACTTTCTAAATCCCCTTTCCATATTTCAGGAGTTCTGTACTTTTGGGCATCTAAAGGATTTGGCAAATGTTTAACTATCATTTCAATTACAGCGTTATGCAAAGGACTTTTTATAGATAATTCTTTCTGATTTCCTTCCTTGCAATATTTGTAAACATCTGAAAATGTAATACCTGTTGTTTTCATCTGTGGAACTGAAATAGCCCACTTATATAAAGCAGAACCAAATACAACACTCCCTTCCTCAATCTTAGGAATCCAGGAATCGCCGAATTTTGCTGGGCAATTTTTTTGAATAAGCAAATTAATTTTTGCAATTGTTTTAACGAAACGTTCCTGCATTTCTTTTTCAGAAACCTTTAATTCATTGATTAATCGATCTACTTTATTTACAAAGAGCACAGGCCGGCAATTTTCCCTTAATGCCTGTCTTATTACTGTTTCAGTTTGGGGCATTACACCTTCAACTGCATCAACAACAATTATTACTCCATCAACTGCCCTCATAGCCCTTATTACATCCCCACCAAAGTCAACATGGCCAGGGGTATCAATAAGATTTATGAGATAATCTTCACCATCATAATTGTAAACAACAGAAACGTTTGCTGCATTAATTGTAATTCCCCTTTCCTGCTCTAATTCATAGTAATCCATGAAGAGCTGCTTTCCAGCCAAATCCCGTGAAATTAATCCGCCGGCAGCAACGATAGTATCACTTAAAGTAGATTTACCATGATCAATATGGGCAACAATACCTATATTTCTGATATTCTTTCGGTTTTCCATCATCTTTTGGGCAAGCTTAGCAACGTCTTCCTTCTTAACCATACAATCACGTTTATCATTTTAATAATTTGGATATCTACCTGGAGCTCTTTGCAATTCTTTCAACTTCATCTCTTCTTTTAATAGCTAAACTTTTATTATCCTCATTTGCGGCTAATATTAGTTCGTTTGCAAGAGCAGATTCTGCTGAGACATTTCTATTGAAAGAATTTATAAAAGCAGCCAAAGCCATATTTTTCAATGAATCATCAAGCCTTTTTATTGGAGCAACATCAACACTTTGTGAATAAGCTACTCCCCCTCTCTTAAATCTTGTAGTATCTTCTCTTGGAGAGGCATGTTCCAAAGCAGAAACAAATACTTGAATCGGGTTTTGCTTTGTCCTTGCTTCAACAAGGTCAAATGCACCCTCCACAATTCTCAGTGCCTGCAATTTCTTGCCGCAACTCCCTCTTCCCCTTATATATTTTCCACTAAGCATCTTTTTTCCTTGGCCTGATCTCATAATTTTATTAACAAGCCTTTCAACAACATGCTTCCTTGTTTTTGCGAATTTTTTATTTGCATCCCGCCCGAATGTGTGTGGAATAATTCTTCCTTCCAAATTCATATATTTGGCAAGGCCAATATCCTTAACCACAATTCCTGAAGTATCCCATTTATCGAAAATTTTTTCCATATTAATTACCTTTTAACCTTTTCAGATCTTCCAGTCCTTATCATTTCTAATGACTGGTTATTTACATGCGTTACCGAGTATTTTACTCCCCAAAGATCTCCTTTAGGTCCTCTTTGCCCGCCGCCAATACTCTCAACGATAACTTCATCATGTTCATCAATATGCTTTATTGCACCATCACGTGGTGCAAATGCAGTTAATTGCCTGCCATTTTTAATTAATTGTATTCTTACACACTTTCTCATGCCAGAATTAGGTTGTTTTGCTTCTACCCCCCTTTTTTCCAATACAATTCCTCGCCCTTGGGGAGATCCTTCCAGTAAATCGTATTTCTTTGATGTTTTCCTTACTCTTGCTTTAAATTTACGCTTTTTCCATCTCCATTTTTTCCTCTTTTTTTCAAGAGTTTTTGCTGCAAATTCTCCTGGCATTGTTATTTCACCCTTATATCCTTAATATTATAGTTTCTTTCTACAACCTGTTTTATAAGCTTAAATTTAGCAATATCATTAACAAGCTTTCTCTTAGTCATTGAATCCAATTTTAAGAAAGCTATTTCATCATTTATCGCTATTTCATTAATTTTTATATCTAATCCTTCTTCTATAAATTTTTTAATACTTTCGTAATAGGCCAGCAATAGGACTCTTTTATTTATTTTGGTGCTAAAGCCCTTTACTGTGCTGCCATTCTTCCCTATTGCCTTGCCAATATCCGCAGATTCAATTATATATACTATATTTGATTTCTGAATTATGCAATCCCTAGGATAAACACCAGAAAACTTATCAAATTCATTAATGTAAAAGATTTCATCCATCGCTATTTTCATTGTTTCACTTGCTTTCAGTTACTTGATTTAACTTGCTTTTTCCCATGTCCTTTACTACCATTAAAGAAATACCGAACGGTTTTCCACAGAGTGTTCCCAATTCCATGGAGGTTCCTTCAAATTCGTAATAATCCATTTTAGCCAAATTTGCCAAATGTTTTACTTCTTCTTTCTCTTCCGGTTTCATATTTCTTGTTGCTATTATTAATTTTCCCAAGTCATTCATGATTGTCTTTTTTGAAACCTTTTCCCCGTAAACTACTTTTCCTGTGTCAACTGCTCTTCTGATCTCCTTCTTGACATCAATTTTCATTATGTTCACCTATTAAATATTCAATTATTCTTTCATTATCAGTTTAACTGTTCCTGTGCCAATCCTAATCGGCTGCCCAACAATTATATTTTCTACAACTCCCAGTAATAATTCTTTTTCTCCTTTGAATGCTGCATCAAGTAAATGATTTGCTGTTTCTTCAAATGCAGCTTTTGCAAATGGTGATTCTTTTGATCTTATAATTCCAGTTCTTACTGTTCCTGCTATTTCTCCAGTAAATGTAATTAAATCTGCAATAAGCATTATGTGCCTTATATCAACCGCAATGTTATTCTCCTTTAAAGTTCCGTGCAATTCATTTGCAATACAATATCTTGCGGCTTCTATGCCCAAAACACGGGCAATCTCAGCAATATCATTTGTTGTTGTGTATCTTACATCTATTTCTTCCATTCTTAGCACTGCTTTCAGGTTTGTTCCCCTTGTTTTTATAACATATTCCCGGGTTTCTTTATCTTCAACAACAATTGTTTTTTCAATTCCCGCTATTCCACTAATTCTTTTATTCATTAATTTAAGCAGAACTTTTCTAATATCCCTTAATTTTGAATTCTTGGCAAAGCTTATTTGTAAAGTATTTGCTCTTTTTGCAACATTCCCTTTCTCAACATTTTCCTTTACTTTCCCAAGCATTTCTTTAGGGTCTAATCCTTTTTCCTTCATTCTTTCTTCCCTTAATGTAAGTGTAATCATTTTTTTATCAAAATCTTCTTCAGCAGTAACAACATCATCTACCCTTATATCAATTAGATTTTTTGCCAATGCTTCTGCTTTTTTCTTGTCTTTTTTCAATGCCTCAATTAATTTAATTGTCATTACCGGATATTTTGCCCTTGTTCTTCCATCAACAATTTCTTCCACTCTTTGAATTCCAGAACCAACAGAAACTTCTGCAGCCCCTGCATAGTGCTTTGTCCTTAATGTCAGCTGTGTTCCTGGTTCTCCCAATGATTGGGCAGCAACCATGCCAACAGCTTCTCCAGCATTTACTATATTTTTCAAATATTGGGCATTAAGTATCTCCATTAACTGTTTTCTTTCTTTATCAGTTAATTTGTGCCTGTCAGATAAATTATCAGCCTTTTCCGAAATGGGTTTTGGTAACACTATTGCAGGGAATTCAGCAATAGAATCTTCCTTAGGTGATTCTTCGTAAGCTTCTTCCTCCTCTTCCTCTATTTTTTCATTTTTTCTTGCCTTTGACATCCTTGCTCACCCCCTTCGATTCTTCAATTAAATGCAAGGCTCTTTGCATATCTACGGCCTGCCCTTTAAAACTATACATTGGAAATACCCCGTCTTCTGAGTATAAATATTGTATAATTCTGCCGCCTCCGCTCCTTACAGTAAGATCATTTCTTACTGAAAGATCTTTTAGCGAATTAGCCAATCTTCTGTATAAATATCCTGACACCTTTGTACTTACACCTGTATCAACTTCACCCTGTCTTCCTCCCATTGAATGGAAGAAATATTCCTTTACATCCATTCCATCGATGAAGTTTGATTTAATGAAACCACCGGCAATCGGGCCCAAATCATTCTTTTTATTTAAAGAAATTGCTCTCCCTGAAAATCCCCTTGTTGGCCTTCCTTCTCTTACTGCGGCCTGCCCCCAGAATCCGCTGATGTTCATTAAATTAATGCTAGAACCCCTTGATCCTGAGACAATCATAATTGTCGTATTCATTTCCGGCTTATCTTTAAGTATATCTTTTATTTTTTCTTTCAATAAATGCTTTTCAATTGTATCCTTTACCTTGAAACCCAATTGCATCATTTTAATCTCGAAACTTTCCTTTCTTGTTCTTCCTGGGATTAATTCAAGGGTTTTTTTCTTATATTCTTCAACAAGTTTTTCTCCTTCCCTTATTTCTTCTTTTTCTACTTTTTCAATCTCTTTCTTAATGGCTTCAGGAGTTTCATATTCATCTAAACAGGCAGTAACACCTTTTCTTGTAATTACTTTTGTAATTATTCTGTTTATTTTGTAATAGAACTGTTCTAATACTTCTGGCGGATAATATCTTGCCAAGGTATCAATCAATTTACCTTTTCCTTCACCTAATGAAGCAGAATCAATTACCCCTTTTAACAAAACACCATTTTTAATCTTTACGCAATAAGGGCATTTTTCTCCCTGGCATTTATAGTTAGCATCTGCTTTTTCAAAGATATCGCATGTTTTTGATTTATATTCCATCTTCAAATCTTTTGGCAGCAATAAAGAGAAAATTAATTTTCCACTATATTTGTTTCCGCGGTCAGGTTTTGGAATATCTTCCAGCCCTAATTCATAGAAAAATTCATATGCCGCACTTTTTTCAAATTCTGAAGAATCCAAAGTTAAAATATAAGTGCCTGAAACTCCATCCTCATCCAATACAATGAATGGAGCCCCATATCTGGGGCTAAATATCTGATTCTGGGCAAACATTAATTCTAATGCTTCTGCCTTTCCTTCTTCTGTTTGGGGAATGTGCAGATTCATTTCATCCCCATCGAAATCCGCGTTATAAGGTTTGCAAATAACCGGATTCAATTTTAATGTTTTATCTGGTGTAACCTTTACCCTGTGGGCCATCATTGATGCCCTATGCAAGGATGGTTGCCTGTTGAAAAGTGCAATATCCCCATCAATAATCTTTCTTTCAATTCTATATCCTGGAGCTAATTCTTCAGTTATTTCTTTTTTGTTCTCTTCAGAAATAATCTTTCTTTTCTCATCAGGCCTTATCACATATAAAATCTCATCAGTATCTTTTAACATTTTTTTAATGCGGTCAAAGTTCCATTCAGAAACAGCTTCCTGCACTGTTAATTCATCTGCAATTTCCTTTGGCACCCCAACCTGGTTAATTGACAAATATGGATCCGGGCTTATAGTAGAACGGGCCGCAAAATTTACCCTTTTTCCTGTTAAATTATATCTAAAACGCCCTTTCTTTCCCTTCAACCTTTGCACAAGAGATCTTAATGGCCTTCCTGACCTGTGTTTAGATGGAGGAATCCCTGCCATTTGATTATCATAATAAGTAGTAACATGGTATTGCAGCAAATCCCACAAATCCTCAATAATTAATTGCGGGGCCCCTGCCTCGATATTCTCCTTTAATCTCATATTAATTCTTACAATATCAACCAGTTTGTGTGTCAAATCATCCTCGGATTTTATTCCGGATTCCAAGGTAATTGATGGCCTTATTGTAATTGGCGGAACAGGCATTACTGTCAAAACAAACCATTCTGGCCTGACATTTTCTGCATTATACCCAAATAATACCAAATCATTGTTTGGAATCTTCTCCAACCAAGACCTTAAATCATGCGGATAAATTCTTTCTTTATCCATGTAGAAATTTGTCGGCCTGTCAACCTTTAATTCACCAACTTTTGTTGAACAATGAGGGCATTTCCTTACCTTTAATGTCCTTAATTTAATCATTCTTGTTAAATCTTCAACATCAACCCTTCTTTCCTGCAATACCTTTATTTTATCATCAGGCAATAAAATTCTTCCACATTCCTTGCATGTGCACTGTAATATTACTTCAACCCTTTTTGCATATTTAGCATGCAATACCGGCCTTACCAATTCAAATGCACCAAAATGCCCTGGGCAATGTTTCATTGTTTGCCCGCATGTTTTGCATCTTAACCCTGGGTTAATTACGCCTAAATGCGAATCCATTAATCCTTCTTCTAATGGATAACCATCCTTATCATAAGTATCAGTTGTTTTGATTTCTATTGCACTCATCTTCCTGATTAGCTCAGGATTCAAGACACGAAATTCAATAAAGCTGATTTTTTTTTGCATCATACTTCTTACACCTTGTCTGCTAAATGCAATTTAGGATATATTCCCAAAGCCTTTAATTCATCAAGCATTAATTTAAAGCCGTAGCTCATTTCAACAGGATATACCTTTGCCCCACCGCAAACCGGGCAATATTTTCTGCTTCTTATCCTGTCATTAATTGCAATTAATCCACATTTTTCACAAACTAATTCACTTACCTTATCTGAGCTTTCAATATATTTTTCATAAAGCAGCATACTTGCCCCATGCCCAACTAAGGTTTCACCTTCCATTTCACCAAATCTTAATCCCCCTTCCTTTTCCTTTCCCTCAGTCGGCTGCCTTGTTAATATCTGTACCGGCCCTCTGGCTCTTGCCTGCATTTTATGCCTTACCATGTGGTATAATCTATGGTAAGCAACAATTCCAACAAAAATATCCCCTTCAATTCTTTCCCCTGAAACACCATCATAGAATGTTTCCCTTCCATCGCTCCTTAGGCCGTTTTCTGCCAAGATTTTCATTAAATCTTGCCTGGGTGTTTCTTCAAATGGGGTTGCATCAATATCTTCTGCTTTCACTGAAGCAGCCTTTCCTGCCAGCATTTCCAATAAATGCCCAATAGTCATCCTGCTTGGAATTGAATGAGGATTCAAAATTAAATCAGGTTTAATTCCATCCGCAGTAAATGGCATATCTTCTTCTGGAACAATTGCCCCAACAATTCCTTTTTGGCCATGCCTTGATGAAAATTTGTCCCCTACTTCAGGAATTCTTTCACTCCTGATAGTAACCTTTGCTAATGTGTTTCCATTAGTGTCTTCCGTAATTACAACTTTGTCAACATATCCGCCTTTCTCCTTTCTCACATTTAAAGATGCATCAGTTCTTTTTTCTTTTACCACGCCAAATTCAGAAACCTCTTCTAAAAATCTTGGTGGGCTAGTTTTTCCAACAATAACATCTTTTTCTTCAACCTTTGATTCTATTTCAGCTAAACCGTCTTCTCCAACCCCTTTGTAATATTTCTCCCCAAGATATCCAACTGTTTCCGCATCAGGAATTTCAAATTTATCCTTCTGCCCTCCAGGATATCTTTTCTGTGTTGAATCATAGGTTCTTAAGTATGCAGTTCTTCCCAAAGCTCTTTGTATTGCCCCTTCGTTTATAACTACGGCATCAAGCATATTGAAACCATAATACGGCATGATTGCAACAACAAAGTTTTGTGTCTGCGGCCTTTTATTTAAATTAACAATATCCATTGTCTTTGTTCTGACAATGCTTTTTTGTGGATAGTACAATAAGAAACCTTCAGTGTCTGTTCTATAACAATAATTTGCTGCAGTCAATCCTGCTGACTGCTTAAACATCTTAGCCCCATGCAATGCCTTTCCACTCATATCGTGTGGCAGGTATGGAATCATGCTAGTGATTACACTAAAGATACTTACCGGGCTTATTTCTAAATGAGTATGCTCTTTTGTTAATTCATCCTCATTTTGTGCTATGTATGCATTTTCTTCTTCTTCTGCATCTAAATATTCAATTATTCCCTGAGTTACTAAATCATCCCAGGTTAATTCCCCTTTCTTCACTTTATTAATTAAATCCTCAGTTAATGAGGGTTTTCCATTTTCTACAACAATTAATGGCCTTTGTACTCTTCCACCATCAGTATTAATATAAATTTCATTAGTATTTTCATCATATGAAACATTAATCTGTGAATCAATCTTGCTGGTTCTTCTTGCATTTTTTAATTCCTTAATTAGATTTTGGGGATTCTGATGAAATCCAACAAGCCTTCCATTAATATAAATCTTAGCTCTTTCTTTGCTCATGCAATCTACTCCAGCTTAACTCCTAATTTTTTAACTATGTCTTCAATTTCCTGTGTCCTAACATCAGTTGTTACTTTAGATAATAATGCAAGATTTTTTACCAAACCACAATTTGGGCCATCAGGTGTTTCAATCGGGCACATTCTTCCCCAGTGTGTCCCATGAACATCTCTTGCTTCATATAATTCCCTGTTTTTATTCAATGAACTTTTTACTTTTCTAATATCAGTTAAAGGGCTCAAATAATTCACACGATCCATGAATTTGCTAACACCAGTTGCTCTCCCAATCCAATTGCCTGTTGCCATTGCAAACCTGATTCTTTCTGAAATAGCATCAGGCCTTATGATTGTGCTGATGTTTAATTTTCTTCTCCTTGTTACTGTTCTGTCAATCTGGAATTTCAAATCCTTTACTAAATATTTGAATGCATACCTGAATAAGTGTTCCATTAATTTTCCGCTTAATTCTAATCTTTTATTTGCATAATGGTCTTTGTCATCTTCCCCTCTCAAGCCATATGCTTTTTCAATCGCCTTTGATGCCATCATTCCCAAGTAATAAGCTTTTGCCAATCTGTCTTCTTTAGATTGGCCAATGTGTGGCAATAAAAATCCATCAATTACTTCCTGTGCCCTTCTTAACCTGTAATCAATTATCTGGCCAGGAGCAACATATTTTCCTATTCTGTCCAAAGCTTCTTTTTCATCAGTTACTTCAATATCTTCCAAATTTAATAAAACATCATTTTGAATCTCAATTCCTGTGCTGAAGGTATCATTAATTTTACTTTCCTTTACACCTAATGCCTGCATTAAAGTAGTTAATTTTAATTTTTTTGGAGATGCAGGGAATGTTACTTCCAATAAACCGTTAGCTTTTCTTGTTACCCTTATCCTTCCTTTGAATGCCCCCTTTGTACTTATTACTTCAGAACTTATGTCTTCTTTTGCATCTTTTGTAATTATTACCCTATCTGAAGCTAAAACTTCTTGTGTAATTAAAACTTTTTCCGCACCATTAATTATAAAATAGCCGCCCCAATCAAGAGGATCCTCTCCCATTTCAATTAGTTCTTCTTCTGTCTTTCCATTCAACCAGCATTTGTTTGATTTTAACATTATTGGCAATTCACCAATATAAGTTCTTTTTACATCCTGTTCAACATCTCTTCTCATTAATTTCATTGTTACAAAAAGTGGGCCAGAATAAGTCCTATTCCTTAATCTTGCCTCCAAAGGATAGAATTTATCGCGTGGAGAACCATCAACTTCAATTATTCTTGGCTTCAAAATTTCAATATCAGCTAAATCGATTTTTACTTCTTCAATTTTAGGAATAATTTCTTTATTCTCATCCACAATTTCAGGAAGTTTTTCATCCGCAAATTGGTTGAAACTAGCGATTTCTTGGTCGACAAAACTTTTTTGTTTAAAATATGATTCAATCAATGGCCATTTATCCATCTATCCAGCCCATAATTTTTTATTTAACTGTTCTATAATAAACAGTTTTCCCTATAGTGAAACTGCTTCTTTCGATTTTTATTATGTCACCGCGTTCTGCCCTAGTTTTCTTTATTGCAGGGTCGTCAACAAGTATAATTGGCAAATCTTCTGCTTTTACAGCATATTGATCTAATACCTTTTTTGCCTCGTCTTTTGGCATTAATGTATGCTTTGGAACTAAAAAATGATTTTCTATTTTAGACATGAAGAGACCTTATAGGATTTAATTCTGCAAAAAATCGTAAAACGCTATTTTTTCAGCCAATTACTTATTTTTATATAGAAAGGAATATAAACCTTATTAGGAACGCGTTTTTTTGCCGAATAAAGGCCTAATTAAGCTTTTTATGGGGCCGAAAGCACACTATCCTTCTTTTTTATAGAAATAAATTTAAATATGCTTGTTATATTAATTAATAGTTTGAAAATTTTGAAAAAAACCACAGACAGGGTGTCGAATAAGCAATACTAAATGAATGATTAAAAAGTTTGAAGGCACATATAAATATGTGTTCGACATCCTGTGTACACACCAGTGATCTTTATGAATTTTATACTTCCTATACTGAACTTCTTTAGCGAAGGCATATTTACGAACCAATTATTCGGAATTACTATCGGCAGATATAGCCTATTTTTGCTTACAATAATATTCTCAATTATTATTGGGAAACTTTTGGCTTTTATCTCTGAAAGACATCTAAAGAAATTAGCATCAAGGACAGAAACAAAATTGGATGATGTGATTGTTTCAACCCTTAACCAGACAGTATTTTATTTTGTAGTACTTGGCGGTTTCTATGCTGCATTCCATTTCTTAGATCTCCAAAATGCCTTGTTAATTTCAGGTGTTGAAAAAATTCTTTCAGTATTGCTTTTGATTTTTGTAGCTTGGGTGATAATGCGATTGGTTGATGGCTTTTTGAAACATTGGGCCTTGCCTTTAGCAGCAAAAACAGAAACAGAATTAGATGACCAAATGATTCCCGTGCTGCGGAAAATTTCAAAGATTTTAATTGTTTGCATTT
>Ga0210017_1002492_pt1 | contig 15700 bp, 13 predicted proteins | sample CryGeyCG2014_020_FD_183966 | JGI IMG/M metagenome (GOLD analysis project Ga0210017, IMG submission 183966) | Groundwater microbial communities from aquifer - Crystal Geyser CG08_land_8/20/14_0.20 (SPAdes) (version 2) | ecosystem: Environmental > Aquatic > Deep subsurface > Groundwater | place... | reverse complement strand
CTGGAAAAGCGCCAGAACCAACTGCTGGGTCGCAAACACGAATTGAGGCAAGTTTCTCATCTATCAACCTGGCATGTTTACGGACACTTTCTGGAAGTTTGAAAGAATATCTTGAAGTTTCCCTGCCCTCATTTATTACCCGGCTGTCATGTTCTACCGCCGTTTCGCCGAATTTAATAAGTATTTCAATATCTTCTTTGGTTGGAAGTTGAGATTGCTTCGTCGCTTCGCTCCTCGCAATGACAGAGGAGGGTTCAGTTGCCAGGTAATCGAGTAAGCTCTGCTGACACATATAATGAACAATCTCACGTGGAGTATAATAAACTCCATATTGTTTATTGAATTTATTTTCTGCACCCTTTTGGCCACTTTTTAGCGCCTTTCTGTATTCATCATAATTATCCGGCCTAATTGCATTAAACTTTTCATATGCTTTACCAAGAAGTTCAGGGTCAATAGCAACTTCTTTTTCAAGTGGCTCATCTTCCCTGACAGTGAAATTGTATCTATCAAAGACATCTAAAATTCCATCGCCAGTATCGCCCTCTTTGGTTTTGCGGTCGTTAGAGAAAATTTCATTGGGAATTTCAATATCAGTATCTTGCCAATCATAGTCATTGATTGGATCAAAGAGTCCTCCATTAAGAAATGGAATGCGGCAATTAAATTGATCATAATAATCCTTTGGTCGTTCCAATCTCAAAGCTTCGTAAAAAAGTGGTTCTAAAAATTTATTAAAGTAATTTTTATTTTCTTTTTTAGCAATATCAAAAAGGTTGCGTAGAAATTTTTTATCCCCTTCGCCCCAATTTTTACCCCTTGGAACACCGAACCAGCCCTTTTTCTGGAGAAAATAAAGGAAGACAATTTGACCCATTAACTTCTTTGCAAAATTGACTGTATCAACTCCTTTGTTGATAAAATCTTCCTTAACAGCAGGGTCTTTGTGGACGATATTATCCATTGCCTCTTTAATGCGGATGAACAGGTCACGATAATTCTCAAAGAACTCTTTGGTAACCGTTTCTATATTAAAAGCGTCTTCTAATTGGGCGAGCGTTGGGTTATTTTTATCATCTTTTAAGAGAGGATAAAGTCGTGACTGAGCAGTATGATTAGGTTCGTTTTTGCCCACCAGAAAAGAGAATCTCTTTGCAGGTGTAAATTCTTCTTCACCTTTTGGTCTGCCGGTTTTGGTTTGAACGAGTTTGTATTCTATCTTAACAAGCGAAAAACGCCAATCCTCTTGATTAGGAGAAATAAACGCTACCAACGCCGCATCCTTTTCAGCAGTACTTCCATATTTGCCGTCAAGATATCCTGCTATAAAATTTCTCTGCATTGTTCGGGCTCGTTCAATAGAGGTTTCTTTATTAAGATTGACTATTAAAACATCAATTCTGTTATCATCACTTCCTTGATATTTTCCAATGCGTCCATATTTGCTTATATATGGTTTAAAAGAATCAGGTATATATTGCCCATAGTACTCAAAAGTATCTAATGAAATTCTGTTAAATAATTCTTTCACAAAGCGGCCAAATCGTTCTTTATCAAATGAATTTTCAAATGTTTCTTTGATAAGTTTTATTGCAGATTGTTTATCCATATTATTGGTTATTGCCCAATAACTCAGCGTTAGTTAAAGTATGCTCGCCAAACTTTAACAACTTTTCTCTTGGTCTTTCATCCTTTGGCCAATTTTTTATAGCATTTTCATACTTTTTCATTAGCTTGTTTATCCTACTAATACCTCTTCTATCTTAAGAACAAAATCTTTTGCATCTTCGATAATCCATTCGGCATCATCGTTTGTAAGAATTTCAACCCCATATTGCTCAACGACTCTCTCTTCCTGTGCTTTTTCTAAGGTCTCTGCATATTTCTGCTCAAGTTGTTTTGCCTTTTTAATATAGCTAATATACTGGGGAGCTACTTTTCCGCGTTCAACATAAAATTTCTTAAAAGCGGCTATTGCGCAATAATGGGCTGTGGCACGGACACCTATCTTGAATAGAGAGGCTAATACCGCATGATACATTGCATAATATCCGCAAATAATCGTCCAATCAAATAAATTGTTATCAAACATTATTTTCATTGCCCGCAAATTTCGGTGCGCTTTATCTATATGCTGCCTTGCCCTTTCAATACTTATAGGAACTTTGCGAAGATTTGGTTTACCTTGCTTAGGATGAAAACATTCGCGTAAAGCCCTTTCAATGCCTTCAGACATATAATTTGCCCCCTTCTTTAACCAACTGCCAAAATAAAAATTCATTATATAAGACGACCCTGTCCTTCCAGAGTTCATTGTAAAATTCAGCTTTATTTCTAAACCCCTTTACAAATTTTTCAGTCGTAGTGCTTATTGGCCTTATTTCTAATAATGGGCTTACATCTATTTTTGCTTTATTTAATGCCGTTGTCACATCATTCTCCTTGCCGGAAACAACTGCCAGAATATCTATATCGCTATTTTTGGTCCATTCACCCCTGGCAACTGAACCAAAAAGAATGACTAACTGAATTTTTTTGTTTGATAATTCTACTATATCCTGAGTATATTTCTGCAACAACCGCACAATTCTTTTATTCTTATCATAGAATTCTTTTTTCTTCTCTAATTCTAGATATTCAAATATCTTTAGAAGGACTTCGTTTTCCAAATTTGGCTTAAAAAAGACCATATTCGATACCTCTCGTCTTTTAAACATATCGTCTTTTACGAATAAACGCAGAGAGATATCTACGTTATTTAACGAAACATTAGATAAGCGAGCGATTTCCCTAAGATGTATTTCTTTGAAAGGATCTTTTAGGAATACCTCTAATATTTTTTTCCTTCTAACTGGTATAAGCATATTTTATCTCCTGTTCTATTATATGGGACAACCGTCCTATATCGTAGGACATCTACCAATACTTTGTCAATGTGAACTACCCCCGATTTAGAAAGTTGTTAATAAAGTAGACAAACTGCCCCTTATCAAATGAATCTTCAAATGTTTCTCTAATAAGTTTTATTGCGGATTGTTTATCCATAGATTAGCCTTCTTTAACAAGGTATTCTGACAGGATAACTTCTCTTGGGCCGGAACTCTGTGCAGATTGTTCTGCTATAGGTATGGCAAAAAAGCTATCAGGGATATGTTTCCTGATAATACCGTATATCTTTAAGTGGTTAGACTCTTTACCAATGTTCTTGACTATGGTTTTTGTAGTTTGCTTTGGCAGAGTTCCTTCTTCTAAAAGATTGAGCACCTTTTTGAGATAGTCCTCGTCATCTTCAGTAAAACCTTTCATTTTTTGGATAGCTTTAATTATATGGATTAATTTTACTTCACTGCTTTTGCTACCTTTTTGCTTAAATTCTCTAATCTCCTCAATAGTAGATAGCTCAAATTCCTTTTTGTTTTTATCCAGATATTCATAGAAATTTTTGCCAAGTTTTTCTCTTTTTTCTTCTGGTAATGATTTTAAAATGTCGGTTGCCTGGAAAAAATCTAATTCCTTTGTTGAGTCAGTATCGGTTATAAATATCTTTCTTAGCTTACTCTTTCTAAAGAAGGTTAGAACTGTTTCTCTTTCTAAGGGATATTTTTTGGCGCTTCGTGCCTTTTTAGGCAGATGCTTAATTTTCTCAAATAAATCTGGATTTTTGTCACGGATAGCACGAATTTCTGATAAATATTTAAGTTCCGTAACTTCTTCCTCATCTTCGCCTTCAATAACTTTTTTAGAGTTTAATCTATTAAATAGTTCATAAGAAGTTATTTCTTCACCATCGGTCAAGTAAGCTGCATCCTCTCCTAACATATTATGAAAGGATTGAATTTTTCCAATAGCGGCTTCTTCCAGTTTCATCTCATTATTTGACTGTATTGTTGGGAAAAAGTTATATATGTAAATATCATCAAATTTAGTATCCACTCTATTTATACGGCCTACCCTTTGTATTACACGTGCAGGATTCCAAGGAATGTCATAATTTACAACTACATTAGAACGGTGTAAATTCACGCCCTCAGAGAGGACTTCTGTAGAAATCAATATTCTTATATCATTTTTTGGGTGTTTGTGATTAGGGTCATAGTTTTCAATTATTTTATCCCTGATAGCAGCACCAGATTTGCTGGAATGAGATATAACGGCATTTTTATAGATACTCTTTAGATTTTCTTCTAAATATTCTGCGGTCTCTTTTGACTCTGTGAATACAATAAGTTTGCTTTCCTTTAATATTTTATCGCTTGCCAATATATTCTTAAATTTCTTAATCTTAGGGTCACTTGTTATACCCTCCCACAAAGATTTAATTCTTCTGAGAATCTTTAAATCATTGTTCAGGTCATCAATATAATCATCTCTGAATTCCTTAATTCCATACTTTCGGACTTTTTCTTCTTCCACTAATCTCATTATTTCTTCTTCATCATCATTATCAAGAAGTTCGAATATCTTGTCTGTATATTTCTTGCTTATATAAACACTCCCGTCCTCACACATTTTAATAAATCTTTCATATGAAGAGATGAATCTATCCAATGTATTTTTAAAGGCGAAGAAACTGCTTTCAAGACGTTTAACAAGAAGAATTTTCATAAATCGCCTTAAGTTTTTCTGGCCAACTTCTTCTTCCGGGTCAGGATGTCTTAAATATAATACTGGAGTATAGCGAGCGTATTTGAATTTTTTTATTTCTTCAATAGTTTCGTTAAAAACGCTGTCGGTTTCCTTATCAAATTCATAGAATACCCTGTTTGGCTTGCTGACTTCTGGAAACTTAAATTTCCGATTTTCTAAATCCTTTTTGAAATAATTTCTAACTTCCTGCCTGGTTCTCCTAACCATTAAATATTTCAAAATGTTTTCTCTGATTATTTTAGAATTTTCTTTGATTGTGGAAATGTATTTTGGAAAATCAGCCTGGCGGTCTATGCCCTTTAATCTTTTTTGAAGAAAATTAAAATATCTCTCTATGTCTTTTAAGTTAGGAATAGTGCTGCTATGCCCTTTTTGGAATAACTTTATCTGGCTTAAAAGGTCTATTGGTGTATTGTTTTGAGGAGTAGCTGATACCAGAATAACTCGTTTGCCCCAGCAGATTTGCTTTAATTTTTCGTATGTTTGATTGGTCTCGTTACGAAAACGATGGGCTTCGTCAATAAAGATATTTCTATACTTTTCGGTGCCTTTTTCGACCAGTTTATCTAACTTACCCAGAGATTCCACATCAGCAGGGACTTTGAAATCAGAGAAAGTATCCCGCCAGTATTCTATTAGCACAGGTGGGCAGATAATTAAGTTACGCCCATCCAATTGTTGAGCTAACATAGCTGAAATATATGTCTTTCCCAAACCCACTACATCTGCCAAAAATACTCCACCGTATTCCTCTAATTTACCCCTGGCATCCTTAACTGCTTCCCGCTGATATTCAAGGTCCATAAAATTATGAGGGGCATAGCGAGTGAACATTTCTTCTTGGTCAATGTTTATTTTTTCTTTTAAATATTCATATAGATATTTTAGATATAATTCATAAGGGGTTATTGTGTTGTTTAGCCAGGTTTTAGAATTAATTGTTTCAAGATACCTGTCAGATACATCGACTGCATTTTCCCAGAGCTCGTTAAACTTTTTAAGAGCAAAATCATAATCAGCTTTATTTTTAAGTTCAACATTGAATTCAAGGTTATCTATAAGACCACCCTCCGAAAAATTACTTGAACCAGAAATCACTCTTCCTGTATCACGGTCGCCTTCAACAAAAGTCATAATGTATAGTTTTGCATGGATATTTTCTGTAGGGTAAGCTTTTATTTCTAATTTGCCGTTTTTAAGCCATTCAATAAATTTCTGAACGCCTTCTTCGACCTCGGCTTGATCCTCGGATTTTTCCATTTCGTCTACTACAGCATTTGAAAATTCTTCTTTTGTTTCAGCATGGGAAAAATTAAGAGTATTTTGGTTTTTTGCCTTTTCTATCAATTCATAAGTTTGCCTGCCCGTTTTTATGCCTATCAGAATCCTGATTTTTTCTGTTTTTTCTAATGATTTATAGAGGGCATAAAAACCACTTGTATAGAAATATCCCGCTAAAACATCAAAATATTTGGTATCTTTGATAAGCACCTTAAATCTTTCGAGTAGATTTATGCTTTCTTCATTAGTAATGAAAGTTAAATCTGTATTCATTTTCTTTTGTTATTCCTATTATCCTTCATCCATTCGTCAATTTCCTCTTTTTTGAATCTCCATAAGTTTCCCAATTTTGAAGCAGGGATTTTCCCTTTTTGAGCTAAGTGATAGGATGAAGCACGACGCATTGGGAAGCAACTCGGTGGAGTTAAACCTTGTCATTTTTCAAGGATGGTGGAGGTGGCGGGTATCGAAACCCGCGTCCAGAAGTACGGCAGCGCGGCTACTACAGGCATGTCCGGCGTATTTTTCTCTCGCCCGGTTATCTCCCACCGGCGGGATGTCACCAGGCATATCCCTTAAAGTTTCGCCCATTCCGGTTAGGGCAACCGGATGGACTATTCCGTCTATATTAACCCGTTACCTCTCCAACGGACAAAAGGGGACGAGCCGTTACCTACTTAGCAGGTAGCGTACGCCATATTGTAATCAGCGTTTGTGTTTTGGCCGAATTTTAACGTGGCTACGACCAACCACGGCCTGCAGCCTGTCGCTTCCTTATACCCCTGTCGAGACCATTCACCCCCATGAACTAATTATAGTATAGAAAGGGACAATTTGCAAGAAAAACAGCCCTATATTACAGTTCTATATTATCAAAGAGTGCTTACTCTTTTTCTGGTGGCCAGGATTTGGCGCCTGATTGGATATAACGGTGGATGGTGGAGGCAGCACGGCGGCCAGTGCCCATTGCAAGAATAACGGTCGCTGAACCGCTAACAATATCGCCACCTGCAAAAATGCCGGGATGCGAAGTCGCGCCTGTATCAGCATCTGCGATGATATATCCCCATTTGTTTGTTTTGAGGCCTGGCGTCGTCTGCATAATAAGTGGATTTGCGCCAGTACTTATAGCAACCACAAGCACATCAACTTGCAACTCAAACTCGCTATCCGGGATGGGCACTGGCCGCCTCCTGCCGGATTCATCTGGCTCACCAAGTTCCATACGCTGGCATATCAGTCCTCTAACCCATCCATTCTCGTCACCAACGACTCGTATCGGCAGTGCAAGAAACATGAGTTCCACGCCTTCTTCTATTGCATTTTCAATCTCCTCATTACGTGCTGGCATTTCAACTCGCGAGCGGCGATAGACATCGTATACTTTCTGGGCACCGAGCCGGAGAGCTGTACGTGCAGAATCCATAGCAACGTTCCCGCCGCCGACCACTGCTACTCTCTTGCCGCGGATTATTGGCGTATCAGACTCAGGAAAAAGGTATGCTTTCATAAGATTAGATCTGGTAAGGAATTCATTTGCTGAATAGACACCGCTCAGATTCTCTCCAGGTATTCCAAGAAATTTAGGTAGGCCTGCCCCGCTTGCAATGAATACCGCTTTGTAACCACGGTCAAACAGCTCGTCTATCGTTACCGTCCTGCCGACAAGAACGTTTGTGCGGATTTCTACGCCGAGCTTTTCAAGCGCATTTATCTCTTTTTCAACAACTTTTTTTGGAAGCCGAAATTCAGGGATACCATAGATAAGAACCCCGCCTGGTTTGTGAAGGCCTTCAAAAATCGTTACCCTGTACCCGAGTTTTGCAAGCTCTGATGCACACGTGAGACCACCGGGGCCAGAACCAATGACGGCAACATTTGTCCCGGGAATGACAGGATTAGAGATTGTGGGGCCTATTCCAGCCCTATCACGCTGAACCCCTTCGCTACGCTCAAGTACAGACTCTGGTGAAACATCTGGTTCTTTTACGATACGTGATTCTTCGCTACGCTCAGAATGACTTGTAATGGCAGAACCTTCTGCGCTATGCTCTTGAGCCCAGTCAGCAACAAATCTCTCAAGTTTCCCGATATTCACTGGCTGTTTTCTCTTACCGAGAATACACAATTTTTCGCACTGGTCTTCCTGTGGGCAAACACGGCCACATATAGCAGGTAACAAGTTCCGGTCATGTAAGATTTCAAACGAGCGTTTAAAATTTCCTTCTCTTATTTCCTTTATGAATCCCGGAATGTCTATTCCGACAGGGCAACCGTCAACGCAGAATGGCTTTGGGCACTGAATGCAACGGGATGCTTCGATGCGCGCCTGCTCTTCAGTAAATCCGAGCGCTACCTCATCAAAGTTGTGCCGCCGGATTTCGGCTGGCTGTTTTTTTACTTCCTGGCGAGATATATCTGGTTTAGGCATTTTCAATTGCTTGTTTTTCTTGTTTGCGATACATGTTCTGTCTTTTGATCAGTAAATCAAAATTTACGAGATAAGCATCAAATTCCGGTCCATCAACGCAACCAAACTTTGTTTTTCCGTCTACTTCACATCTACACGCGCCGCACATACCGCTTGCATCAACCATTAGCGGGTTCAAACTAGCAATCGTTTTTACTCTAGATCCTTTCGTAATGTCAGAACATACTTTCATCATAATTGCTGGACCGACTACAAAAACGACATCCGGCTTTCTTTCGGTTAGCAAATCTTCCAACACATTACTCACGAAACTTTTTCTTCCATATGAACCATCATCAGTACAAATTTCCACTCTCGCACAAAATTTCCTGAATTCATCTTCAAGAATTATAAGGTCCTTGCGTCTGGCACCGAGTATCGCTACTGTCTCATTACCGGCATTGTGCCAGCCACGAAGAACTGGCAGTAGAGGTGCGACACCAACTCCACCACCGACGCCTACAACAAGTCCCTTTTTCTCTATTTCACTCGGCCTGCCAAGTGGACCAAGCAGGTCCTGAATTTTATCACCGACATTCAACCTGCCGAGCAGCTTTGTGCTTAAACCAATTTCTTGGAATATAAGGGTTACCGTACCTTTATCAGCATCCCACTCAGAGAGTGTAAGCGGAATTCTTTCACCCTGTTCTCTTACGCGCAAGACAGCGAACTGTCCTGGTTTCGCATGAGTTGCAATTTCAGGATTACTTACGACAATTCTTATAACTTCCTGCGATAGACGCGTTTTCTCAAGTATCTCGTTCATCTTTTTAGGCTTTTGTTCTCCGTGTTTTCTCTTGTGCTATTTCCCGTTTCATTGCGCGCCTTTTCAGTGCTTCGCGTTTATCATACTTCTTCAAACCACGTGCAAGGCCAAGTTTCACCTTTGCTATGCCGCGCTTGAAGTATACCTCAAGTGGAATCAACGTAAGGCGTTTTTCATTTACTTTCCCAGCAAGCTGGTTTACTTCCCTGCGATGTAAGAGCAATTTCCTTGGCCTCAGGGGGTCAGGAATCTCTATAGTTGCCTGCGGGTACGGTGAAATGTTTACACCATACAAAAATATTTCGCCCCCTTCAAACTGCGCCCTACCTTCTGCGAGAGATACCTCGTGAGCACGGAGTGACTTCACCTCGCACCCCTCTAGCACAATCCCTGCTTCTATCTCTTCCAAAATCTGATAATTATAATATGCTTTGCGATTTCTTGCAACTACTTCTTTCATCCGCGCTCATATTTAAGTAGCCACTTCCAGAGTGGGGCGAATTTAATTTTGCTCTTGTCAAATTCCTCTGTCTTGTCCTCATCCTCAGTAACAACCAATGCCTCATTCACGCCGAGTTCCTTCATAGCACGCACAAGCGCGTTTATTTCCCTCTGTCTCGTACGGGGGTCACTAACATTCCACGAGACCTGAATCAACTCTCTGACCTTCAACCCATCCTTAACCACAAAGTCCACTTCATGCTGCATTGCGTCCTTCCAGTAGAAAAGTTCAAGGTTAGGATTACTCGCAGCGTGCCGTCTTAGTGTCAGAAAAACTACATTCTCAGCGACCCGCCCCACATTCTGGCTGAACCTAAATCCCACGGCATTGGAGAGTCCTATATCTATTGAATACACTTTACGTGGACTTTTTTCCTGTTCTCTGACAGCAAATGAAAATCGTTTCAAGAAGAATAATAGGTACGCACTCTCAAGATAGGATGAAAATTTCTCAGCGGTGTTGCCAGTAGCTTGAGCAAATCTGCCAAGCGAACGGAATGTCATTTGAGAAGCGACATTACTCATGCAAAACTTACCGATTGCCTTGAGTGATTCAGGTCGTCTTAAATGGAATCTCCTTATCAAATCCCTGTTCAATATGTCATCATAGTACGAGAGTAGAAGTGGTTTTTTCTGGTCAGTCAGAGTAACCTCCGGAAAACCACCAAACTCAAGATAGTCATACAGCAGTGCCCTTATCCGGGTCATTCTGGAAACAAGCGTGATTTCGTCGAGGTTTTGCGTGCTCATATTATTGAACTCGAGAAACTCCTCAAATGAGAGAGGAAATACGTTCAAGTCCATATGCCTTCCAGTCAACAAAGTCGCAAGTTCACCGCTCAACAGCCGTGCATTTGAACCAGAGATGACTATTTTCGCTTTTCTCAGTTCGTGCATCATCCTAACCCATTTTTCCCACCCGGTTACTTCCTGGATTTCGTCCAGAAAGATATAAGGAGTGTCCGATGGTTGCAAGGATTCCATGTATGTTTGAAAAAGCTGCTCTAATGCTGCAGTATCCAGAGTTGCAAACCTTGGGTCATCAAAGTTAACCATAAGAATCTGATTCTTGGGAACACCCTTTGACATAAGCGCTTGAATAACTTGTCTCATAAGAAATGATTTTCCACTTCTTCTAACCCCGGATATCACTACAACCTGCCCTGTTCCAAGGAGATTTTCAAGCCGGACTATGTAGTGGTGTCTCTTAATTCCGGTTGGTTGGTCTTTAGTCCAGAAATTCCAATCAGACAAGATTGAGAGAATTTCACTCCTGTTCATTTATTTATCTCCTGTTACGCAAAATTTAGGATTTCTGCTTACTATACTGTGCATTATACACAAATTTTGCGAATTGTCAAGTTTCCCACCGTGTGTTAAGATAGATTCGGTAGAATGCAGCGTGCTGTGCCACGAACAGAATTTACAAGTAGAATTTCGTCTGCACGTGCAAGGTCACCCAGTCTGATAATTCTCTCTCCCGCACGATACTTAAGCGGCTGTTTCTCAAGCAGGTACTGACGGTACACTCCGTTTAGGAGCCCGCACTTCACCGGAGGCGTGTAGTAGTGTTCGCCAATTCGTATGAGAACGTTTGATATTGCGCCTTCTGTTATCTCTCCACGCTCATTTGAGAAAAGCACATCGTAGTAGCCGAGACGTCGGTAGACCTCGTATTCCTGGTCATACAGTTTGCGGTTTGTCGTCTTGTGATACAGGAATATGTTGTGAGAGTCAGTACGTTCTTTGCTTATTGCCACACGTTTGCGAGAGCGGTCCTCTTTTAGTTGCTGCGTTGAGATTGACGCTGTTCCGTCGCGCTTGAGTAGCAAACGCACGCGGCATGAATTGCCAGGATTGATGCGAGCCGAAACGTGCTTTAATTTGCGAATGACTGCGGTTCTGTCATACTTGAATCCGAAAAAATGTGCTGTGTCTTCAAGCCGTCTAAGATGGCGGCCCAGCAAGAAATATCCGCTGCGAGGGTGCCAGGCAAGCGTCTCTATGAGGTGAAAGTCCCTGACGGACGATGTGAGAAATTTTGCTTTGACTTCACATTCAGCATATTCTTTCTCCGGTGTTGAATCCCACACAATTCCACCGCCAACTCCCGCTTGCACCGTACGGCCGGCAGAGTCAAGAATTACCGTCCTTATCGCTACATTGAATGTCCCTGTGCGGTTTGGGCCTGGCCCGATAAAACCGACCGCACCTGTATAGACACTGCGTGGTTCTTTCTCCAGTTCTGAGATAATCTGCATTGTGCGGATTTTTGGCGCGCCAGCCACAGAACCAGACGGGAAAATCTTTGCGATTATCTGTGACGAGCTTGTACCGGGCTTTAGCTCTCCATTAATCGTTGAAGTCATCTGATAGACAGTCCTGTATTTCTCTATTTCAAAAAGTTTGCGTACCCGTACCGTCCCCGGTTTGCAAATCCTGCCGATATCGTTTCTCAGGAGGTCAACAATCATAAGATTCTCTGCACGGTCCTTGAGGGAATTTGAAAGTGTGCTACGATTGTGGCAGTCCTTACGAGGTGTTACACCACGCGCTATCGTTCCTTTCATTGGCTTTACAGTAATACGCTCACCATCTATTGCAAAAAACAGTTCAGGCGAAAGGGAAAGTACTGCGTGCTGACCGAATTTGATAAGCGCTGCATACGGAACCGGCTGTGTTGTGACGAGTTTTTGGAACAGCGCTTCCGGTGCACCCTGAAATTTTCCGTGGAAGTTAAAGGTATAGTTTACCTGGTATGTTTCGCCACGTGAGATGTAGTGCTTTATGCGTTTGATAGCACGTTCATATCGATTGCGAGTTACTGAAGGGTGAAGAGAATATACTGCTGGAGGTGGCGCCTGCGGAGGTGCAAGATTCTTCCCCTTCATTCCATTCGGGGTCAGAATGACAGGGTGGGTAACTGGGTCTGCGCTGACTGCACTCTCTGATTCCGGGTGCTTATAAATCCCAAACCATGCAAGTGGTATGTCTGAGCGTGCACTGCCCCCTGTATTTCCGGTATAATATTTCTCAAGTGCTTGCTCAAAAAAGTATCCTGCCTCATACGCAATGTAGCCACAAGTATAATATCCGCGTGCTATCTCCCAGTCTAACTCTCGCAGGAACTTGCCAATTTCTCGCCCGGAGTTGCACGTTATAACCTTCGTGGGCTTAAGGAAAAGCCGCGGCTGGTTGCCCCACCCCGCTCCACAGAGCAGCACACAGTTATCTTCCTCTATAACACGTGAAAGTAAGTGAGAAAGTAAATTCATACAGGTATGGACTATTGTAGCGTTTTCAGGAGAGCAAAGCAATCAGGTGGTTGCACCATATTGCGCAAGCCGCCTGTAATACTTTTTTATGAAACAGCAGATGCCGTGGTAGCGGGTTGTTACGTGAACTACCCCGACCTTACGGACGGGGCTTCTCGGTAATGATGCAACCCGAGTATTTTTCCTGGTTCAATGACTCGGCTTGCATCCCGATACGAGCTCGGAGTGTAGAGGCCAAATCTCCCCAGGCGTTGATTCCCGCGGTTCCCGCGGTATTTAGCGCCCTTTTTAATGCTACAAGGGCGGAGTTACGATCACGAGGCAATATCAAACCACACATAATGTTGCTACAAATATGCATTCTGTCACTCAAGTCTTTGTGAGCTTGAGTTCCACAAAGACAACATTCTTGTGTGCTGCCTGCTGTTGGAGGTTCTACATATCGCTTACCAGCTTCTTCCGCTTTGTAAGCGATATAGTTGAGCATTTTACTCCAACCAGCATCATATATGCCCTTGGAAAGATGATTATTTTTAACAAGGTTGGTGATTTTTATAGAATCGCCAGCGATAAAAGTAAATGTATCTACGACAGAACGGGAAAGTTTATGCAGAAAATCGTTGCGGCTGTCAGAAATCTTTTTATGGATTATTCCTACTTTCATCTGTTGCTTCTTATAGTTTTTAGAACCCTTAACTTTACGGGAAAGCAATCGTTGTGCCCTGGCAAGTTTCTTCTCCATTTTCTTAAAGCAATGAGGATGTTCTACTGTTTTGCCGTCAGACAAAGTAACCAGCGGAGTCAACCCGACATCTATGCCGACAGGACGACTGACATCTGTAACAACAGCAGGAGTGTTTATCTCGGCAGAGATAGAAGCATACCACCCATCAGATATACGTTTCACAACACAGGTTTTAATCGTTCCATTAACAGGTCTGTGCATCCGGATTGGAACATCTCCTATTTTAGAGAGAAACAACGTTTTGCGATTCACTATCTTAAACGCATAACCATATTGTGGATAAGTGAAACTATCGTATCGTTTACCAAACTTGAAGCGGGGATATCCGTGCTTGCCGTTTTTCTCTTTAACTCTTCTAAAGAAATTGCTGTAAGCTTTTTTCACTCTAAACAAAACATCCTGCAAAACCTGAGAATGAACTGTATTCAAGATAGGATAATTGACTTTATCTTTGAGCAACTGAGATTCTTGCCGAGTAAGAGTCAGCTCTCTCCCCGTCCGTTGATAATGCCTCTGCCTGTCAATCAAAGCGGAGTTGTAGAGTATCCGACAAGAGTCAAGAATAGAAGTCATTTTCTTTTCTTGTTGGGGTGTTGGATAAAGTCGGTATTTGAAGGTTTTAAGCATAGTTTTTATCTTGATTTTCTACGTATCTTTTCAATACATCCAGAGTCACTTGTCCTGTGGTGGCTAAGAAATATGAGGGGCTCCAGAATACCCCCTTCCAGAGTTTTTTCTTTACTTCCGGGAAGTTCCTCTGTATTTCTTTAGAGGTATTGCTCTTTATAGAATTTATATACCGCGGGATTTCAAGAGTGGGGCTTGACTGAAAAATCATATGAAAATGATCCTTATCGCATTATACAACAAGCTGTAGGTTTCATCAAGTGTTACCTATTTATCTGAACCTGGGAAGTGGTCTCTGTTGTCATATTGATGGTGCCGGAGCATGGCGTCCAACTGATTTAGGACTACCATGGTTGGTGTAACAGTACACCATGGGCGCTTCTTCGGCTTAGCAAGGGATGATGGCTACAAAAGATGCCGGAGCGGGGATTTGAACCCCGAAAGGCATAAAGCCCATATGGACCTGAACCATACGCGTCTGCCAATTCCGCCACTCCGGCCAAGTCAAGCCAGTCGGTACTCTACTCTTCATAGGTGCAGAAGTCAAAACACCGGCCGTCAGTGCACCGAACTTTTTTTGTGTCTCAACAATTCAAGCTCTTTCCTCAGTGGCTGCCAACTTAATGAGTTGCCCTGCGTCCCTGCACTGAGACAACCACCATTTGACCTTCTCAAGTCGTGGATACTTCGTAGTTAGCATATCATTTGCGATGAGCCGGTCGAGCATGAGCCAATCCTTGTCTCTTTGCGTTTTCTTGCTCCGTACCAAATCTTCCAGTCCAATTATTTCAATCCTCCCGTTACCTGGCAATTTGACCGTCATTTTTCTTTCCCATAGTTCTTCGAATGAGTGACAGTTCCTCAATTTAGCAATGACATCCACCCTGAGGTTTTTCACCGATTCGTCATAACACCTGAAATGACAGGCATGGCCCTTTTCAAGAGATTGTCTTGTCAGACGAGGAAAATAGATATTGCGTGCTTTCAGGGAATGGAGGGCCTTCTTGAGGCGCGAAATATTTGCGAGGTCGGGCAGGATAACAAAATCTGAATCTCTGCTAAATTCTGCGGCACCGTATATGATGCACGCCTGTCCGCCTATGAGAAGTGCTCTTACACCGAACTTCTGGAAAGTAGAAAGGACTTTGAGGATCGGGTTCGGGGTCAAGGTCGCCTCCAAGTGCTATATATAGTTGCCATAATTTTCCTGATTCCAGTATTCTTTGAGCAGGTGTAAGATTCAGCCATTCGGTTTCTTCATCAACATATTTTTTCATGGCGTATTTCCCAGGGGCAGTGGCATTACCAACGGGTTATCTTCAGTGACTATTTTAACCACTACTTACAAGAAAATCAAGCGGAACAGCGCACTCGCATCTATCTTACGT
>Ga0210017_1002488_pt1 | contig 15707 bp, 16 predicted proteins | sample CryGeyCG2014_020_FD_183966 | JGI IMG/M metagenome (GOLD analysis project Ga0210017, IMG submission 183966) | Groundwater microbial communities from aquifer - Crystal Geyser CG08_land_8/20/14_0.20 (SPAdes) (version 2) | ecosystem: Environmental > Aquatic > Deep subsurface > Groundwater | place... | reverse complement strand
GGACGTGGGTATCTATGAAAATGGCCAATTCCCAAAATTCTCTTGTGTTGGCGGCTCCGCCGCCCCCGCCCCTTCGGGATAACCTAGCTTAAAGGAGAGCCGCCGTCAGAAAACCAATCGAGTTATCAGAAACATCGGATAGGCGGCTCGACAAACGCGAGCCCTGCAGGAAACCCTAGAAGAAAAAGAAAACGCGGGGCGAGCCCATCGAGTGTCCTCGCGCAGGGCGCTATAAATAATTTTTTTACCTTAAGCGGGCGCGCAAGCCCTTAAAAACAGAAAAGGGTATAAATAAAGAAGGCGGGGGCGAAAAGCGGATTACCCCGCCGCAGCGAGCTGTGTTGCTAAAATTGTAAAGAAATAAGCCGAGCGCTGCCGTTAGGCATTAAAAGTTATTAGCGCGAAGGCGAGGAAGAGATTGTAGAGCGATATTAAAAAGGTAGGAACTTCCGGCAAGCCGCCCCCTAGGGCGGCCTGCGAGCGAGGACGGGGTCGCCGCCAACAATTCAATTTGGGTGGGTGGGTTGATATGGAATTAATAGTAACTATTTAAACTTTAGTCTTGTAGTTTTATACTATTGTGCTAAAGCAAAGTGTTTGCGGGGACGGGAAAACCAAAACCGGCAGTTCCCGCCGGAAAACCTTCTGTCCATTTTTCGTCAGCTTGGTGAGAACCTAAAATCTGCAGCTGAAACAAGCTGAAATTGGAAGTTTCCAGCTTGGAATCGGCCAAAAATGGTGGAAATTGGCCGATTGTTTGTGGTATTATAAAGGGAGAGAAGCTCCCAAAATCGCGGCCGCAAAAAATGAGCGGAGGCGCGGCGGGTGGGGGTGCCGCGCAAACGCGAATAGCGACGAAGCGAGGACGGCGAAGCCGTACGAGCGAGGAGCTGGCGCAATACGGTTTTAATTTTTAAAAAAGGTTCGAATTTTTTCGTAAACGTTCACATAATAAAAATTCGGGTAAACTCATTTTAGAAAATTTCTTTAATCTTCAAAAGAACCTTTTCCCAGAAAGTATAACGGGCAGAGGCAATAATTGAATAAGGCAAAACCTTAAGATTTTGTTTGGGAAGATCTTCCCAGGATAATTCAAAATCTCCTGACTCCGAAGCGGTGGAAACAGTAAATTCAATTTCAACAGTTTCTCCCGGCAAAACTTTAATGTTGGGTGAAAGAACAATATTGGAAACATTTAAACCCATGGGTGTTTGATTTTCAATTTGCCACTCCCCTTTTTCTCCCCAAATTGATTGGCCAATATTTTTTAAAGTTATTTTGCCTTTAAAAGTGGTGTTTACCGGCATAAAAGAAGGGATCAATAAAGACTTCATTTCATATTTTTCTATTTGTTCCGGCCACCAGGATTTTTTTACCAAATTTTTTATCTCAAAAAATTGTTGGTAAGGATTGCCGTCTTTATCCATCCAAGAAAAAGGAGCAAATAAGTCATCCGGATAATTAAGAACAAAAGGAGTAACTGCCATAATTCGGCTATCTTTTAGCCAGACATTTTCAAATGCATATTTTAGGTATTTGGCAGCAGTAACTTCATTAACAAATTTTGATTTTTTATCTTTTATTTCTGAATTAGTTTTTGGCCAGCCGGTTTCAGTAATAAAGACCGGCAATTCTTTTTTTAAACCAAACTGGTTTTTTAATATTGCCAATTCCCAATTATAGCCTTTAATACTGGTTCGGCTGTTTTCCCAGGGTTTGCCGATAAAACCATGATTAGGGTAAGAATGGGACGACCAGCCGTCCAATTTTTCAAAAATATCGGGAATTGTCGCTTTCATCCAGGACCAAAACTGAAAAGCGTCCATCGTCTCTTTACCGTTGGGAGCGGCCAAATCAAAGCCGGCATTAAGTATCTTGAATTTTGAATTTTGAATTTTGAATTTTGAATTAAATTCTGAAAGAATTTTGGCATATTCTCTCGGATTGACTTCCCCTCCCCATTCTTTTTTGTGATTTGGCTCGTTAAAAATAATCACATATTGATCTTTGACTGGCCAATTTAAACTCCCCCAAAAATCCACCCACTTTTGACTATCCTCGACTTTTGGTTTAGCCCAATTTATTCCTTCTAAATGCGTAGCTAAACGGACCAATGGAATAAGATGTTTGATCCGGCATTGATCAAAAAAATCTTGCCACTTATCGGAATTTAAGTCGTCTTCACGGATGACTACGGTTACCCAGCCCCAATCTCCACCATTGGAGTTAACCAGTTCATTCGCTTTTTCCAAGTCAGCCGGCTCTAAAATATGGATGCCAAATTTATTAGTTTCTTGCGCAAAAGCCGTTGAAGCGAAAATCAGGCTGAAAAATGATAAAATAAGGCTTGTTAAGAGAAATAATCTTTTCATTTGTTAACTATAAAGAATTTATTAATTATATCATTTTTAGCCTCAAGATGCAGACCATTGACGAAAGAATTTTAGAAATTGAAGCAGAAATCAGAAAAACTCCCTACCACAAAGGAACGGAGCATTATATCGGTAAATTAAAAGCCAGAATTGCCAAGCTCCGCGAGGAAAAAATTGAAAAAATTTTTAAGTCAAGAAGCAACGGAGGTGGTGGCGGATATGGGATCAAAAAAACCGGGGACGCCTCAGTAGTTTTAGTTGGCCCGCCTTCGGTAGGAAAATCCACTTTACTTAATAAAATAACTCATGCTGAATCCAAAGTGGCGGCTTATGATTTTACGACTTTAAATATTATTCCTGGAATGCTTGACTATAAAGGAGCGAAAATCCAAATTTTTGATGTTCCGGGAATTATGGCTGGCGCTGCCTCTGGCCGAGGCAGGGGTAAAGAAGTGCTTTCGGTTGCCAGAAACGCCGATTTAATCATGGTTATGGTTGATGTTAAAACAGTAAATCTGATTCCGCAGATATTGAAAGAACTACACGAAGCGGGAGTGAGATTAAATGAAGAAAAACCCAGAGTAAGTATTATCAAAAAACTTTCCGGAGGAATAAAAGTTAATTCTATGACCACTCTTGAACTAGGTTATGACACAATAAAATCATTGGCCGGTGAATTTCATTTGACTAACGCGGAAGTTATTATTAAAGAAAATATTTCTATTGAACGGCTAATCGATGTTTTTATGGGTAACCGTGCCTATCTTCCATATCTGATGGTGATTAATAAGGCGGATTTAGGCATGCCAAAAAATTTAGATAAATATTTACCGCCCGGAGTTGAACCATTATTCGTTAGTGGAATAAAAGATAAAAATCTTGATGAATTAAAAGAAGTGCTTTGGCAAAAATTGCAGTTTATCAGAGTTTATTTGAAAAACAATGATGAAATTGATAAAAATGACCCACTAATAATAAAAAAAGGCAGTTCTTTGTTTTGGATCTTGGAAAATATCGCTATCCCCAAAAAAGAAAATTTTAAATCAGCGAAAGTTTTTGGGCCGGGAGCAAAATATCCCGGACAAGAAGTTAGTTTAAGTTTTGTTCCTCTGGACGAGACGGTTGTGCAGTTTGAGTAACTAATTGACCGCAGGCCGCATTGATCTCTTTTCCCAGAGAGCGTCTGATGGTAAAAGGAATTTTATATTTTTCTAAAGCCCGGACAAAAGTTTCTCTTCTTCCCATTCCTGATCCCTTATATTTTCCGCCGGTAGGATTAAGAACAATGACGTTTAAGTGGAAAAGAGATGAACCAAATAACTTTTTTATAGCAAAAATATCCTCAAAAGTATCGTTAAATTTATCAATCAAAGCATATTCAAAAAATATTTTTCGGTTGTTTAATTTTACATAATGTCCACAAAATCTCATTAATTCAGTAAGAGGATATTTTTTGGCAATTGGGATAATTTGCTCTCTTTTTTCCTGAAAAGGTGAATGCAGAGAAATTGCCAAATTGATTTTTGATTTCAAATCGGCAAATTTGTACATCTCGGGGATAATCCCAACAGTAGAAACGGTCATTTGTTGATAACTAATATTAAATTTGCCCGGAATACTAATTTCGGCGATAGCTTTTTGTGTTTCATTCCAATTCAAAAATGGCTCCCCCATGCCCATAAAAACCAAACGGGAAACTCTTTTTTTCATTGGCTGAAGATAATTGTTCCAAAAAGCGATCTGGTCAACAATTTCTTTGCTGCTTAAGTTTCTTTGAAAGCCCATTTTTCCGGTGGCGCAAAACTTGCATCCCAAAGGACAGCCAACCATTACCGAAACACAAGCAGTGATCCAGTCGCGATAAACCATTAAAACAGATTCGATTTTAAGGTTGTCGTTAAGTGACAATAAGGCCTTAACTGAATCGTCTTTAAGGTTGCCGAAAATCATTTTCTCTTTAACGCTTAATTCTTTCATTTCTTGTATTTTAACTTATATCGGATTTGCTTGTATAATCTATAATTATATGGAAAAAATAAAAAATACATTTACTTGTAATCACTGCCATAAAGTAGTCGAGATAACCGACTATATGGGTACCAGTTACCGCAATCATTGCCCGTTTTGTCTTTGGTCAACTCATGTTGATTGGAAAAGCCCGGGTGATAGAAACGCCAAGTGCGGAGCCTTGATGGAACCAATTGGTCTTACTTTTAAAAAAGAAACCATTGATAAATATGGCAAAAAAATTCAAGGCGAGTTGATGGTCGTTCATTTATGTTCTTTTTGCGGTAAAATTTCTACCAATCGTTTGGCATCTGATGACGATACAGGTGTTGTTTTAGAATTATTTGAAAAAACGATCAATTCTTCCGAGGAGATAAAAGAAAAAGTGGCCGGAGAAGGCATAAAACTTTTGGACAAAAAAGACGAAGAAGAAGTCAAAACTCAGCTTTTTGGAAAGAGATAATTAAAAAGAAACCGCCGAGCAAAAAAGATGTTTAAAAAATAGTAAACACCAGTTCACTCGGCGTAACACACTAACTGACGTGGGGATTTAGATTACATAACCGGTTGTTGCAGATGATCAAAGGAAATATTTTGTAGGATTGTACCCACCTCAACTTTCCCCTTGAAAACCTTTTGAACCAAGAACGAGAGACCTTTACGAAGTCCTTTTTTGTATTTGATGATTATTCCATCAACAATGAAAGACTTCGTACGGAGACGAAGGATCACCTCCTCTTTGCAAAGTTCCGGTACATCGTTCAAGATAACGGCGGTCATGTCTTTTTCCAACTTTGTTTCCCCTTTTTTTATTGGCCCACGTCAGTCAATGTGCAAGAGACAAAAAAAGAAAAGAGCGCAATTACTCTTTCTTAATTCCTGATTCTATTTTAGAAGCTATAAAAAGTCAAGAGACACTATAGGACAATAGATGACAACAGGGGATAATAGAGGAAAATAAAATAACAATAAATAATATTGGGGTGACTGACGGGTGATGCTCCCGCGACCTCTTGCTCCACAGGCAAGCGCTCTACTGTTGAGCTACAGCCACCAAGTCATGGACAAAACCTACGGTTTTTTCTCAAGCTTTTTCCCTAAGTTGTAATCTTCGAGATCTTCCATCGATTCGCCTCGAAGATTAATATTATAATCAATTCCATGGGTTTTGATTACTCTCTTGAGATTTTAACAAATTTTTGTCTTAATAACGAGCTTTAAGTCACTTTTGATAAAGAAAAAGGCCCAGGGTTTGTTTCGCATTGTTATGCAAAAAGTTAGACCCTGGGCCCAAGAAACAAGAACGGTAGCTATCTAGCCTAAACTAATTTGTTGGGGTGTAAAAAAAAGTTTTTGGCTAATGCCAGGAAGAGGTGTTCACCAGTTGAAAGTCAATCTTGATCGACTGACTCGGGTTCATAGTACCGGTCCATTCGTCGGTCCAAAGATAATCATTCGGACCTGTATCGACCCAGCGGATGAACTTCCAGCGGTTGGGATCCAATCCGGCGGGTAGCGAGACCTTCACTCGAAGTTTCCATGGAACTAAGTTCCATAGTGTCCAGTGAACAGCAGGCCATCCGTTGGCATCGAGCGCAAAGCGTTGCGGTGGTGTCTGTTCAGTGCCGCCTACCCACAACGTCGCCTCATTGGACCAGCACCCTTGGCATAAAACCCCTAGGTTAGAAGTTCCTCTCTCAGGGGGTTTAGTCGGGGTTGCTGTGGGTATCACAGGCGTTGCTGTTGGTGGTGTCCATGTCGGCGTAACCGGCGTTGGTGTAATAGGTGTCTGTGTCGGAGTCACCGGTGTTTCTGTGGGAATTACTGGTGTCTCGGTTGGTGTTACCGGTGTTGCCGTTGGTGTCACGGGTGTATTCGTTGCTGTGGGCTCAGGCGTGTTCGTCGCTGTCGGCTGAGGCGTGAATGTTGCCGTTGGCAGTACGCACTCTACTTTAAATACCTTGTGCTTATCGTCACCCGGACATCCTTCTTCATGCCAATACAACTTGTACTGACCGTCAGGCAAACTTAGCTGACCAGTTTTGTAAGTTCCATCTGCCAAGATAGTTACTGCTCCCGAAAGTACAACGGTACCACCGGGTTGGGTCTCAATCCACCAGTCAACAATACTGCCGGGGTCGAAATTAAGGCCGTGTAGGTGGAACAGACATACCTTAGGTTCGTCCTTGGTGATTGGGTTTGGTTCACCCGGATCATTATGGGTTTTGACAGTACCATCACATCTAGCACAATCCGGTACAATGGCTGCAGCCTGGCTTACAGAGATAGACGAATTAACAAAATTGGCCAGTACTGCCAAGGACAGGCTTAATGCAATTAAGCCTAAGAACACAGTTCTAAGTGAACGCTTCAGTTTCAACATTCCATTCTCCTTTGTCTGTATATTGAACTAAGAAAAAACCATCACCCCTATGGTTTCTTCTGGAACACCAAATTAAAGCTACCGTATGTCAAAGAGCAAAAGTGCTCTTTCTTTCGATAACAATCATTCTCAGGCAAACCTGAAAATATCAAAAAAAAGAACGAACGTATATCAATTAAAGTGCCCCTTTTAGGCGACTGCATTGTATCAAAGAAATTTTTTAAATGCAACACTACAGGTCTCTTTTTGGTTTTGAAGCTGAACTGGTGCGCCCGGCAGGAATCGAACCTGCAACCTCTTCCTTAGAGGGGAATTGCTCTATCCGTTGAGCTACGGGCGCTTGTCAAAAAGTCTAAACTATTATTTCAGAATTAATTATTCAAAATGAAAACATATTTCTCAACGGACAAGCTCTGCTTATCCGTTGAGCTACGGGTGCTCATGAAAAAACCTCTGGTTTTCTTTCAAAATCTTTCCAAATTTGTTTCTTGTGAGTTCTTCGATCAAACTTTCTCGCAAGATAAACTTTAATCTTTTTTAATAAATCAAACTTCTTTCCATTGTCCTTTATTCAACATTCTTAATTCATAATTCATAATTCCTAATTACTCGGGAGCGGGATACGGGAGTCGGACCCGTCTCTTCAGCTTGGAAAGCTGACGTTGAACCGCTCAACTAATCCCGCATTCATTGCTTCGCAATTTCGGTGGGTAAGCCCGCTTTTATTTGCCTTACAAGAAATTTATAATCTATTTTATCAATCTTGACACTTGTAAATGGTCGGGGATAATGGACTCGAACCATCGGCCTTACGGTCCCAAACCGTACGCTCTAACCAACTGAGCTAATCCCCGCCTTACTTCACTCGGCGTAAACTCTGAAGTGTAGTTTACACTAAGTGGAGCGAAGTGTGGCCGAGGCGGGAGTCGGACCCGCATCCAGTTGCCCGGACAGCATTTTAAGTGCTGCGTGTATACCATTCCACCACACGGCCATCATCACATTTTATCAAATTATGGCTGAAGATGGTAGGCTCTTAATTATCTTTATAGTGAGAGATGACTTTTTTAACTTCTGAAAGATTTCTGGTTTGTAATAGTTCAACTTTTAGCTTTACACAATTTTCAAATCCCTTTGAATACCAGCCAAAATGTTTTAAAACGGTGACAAAACGGTTTTTCGGATAGAATTCTTCGGCTTTTTTGGCATGATTTACGATTGTTTTAAGGATTTCTTTTTTAGCCGGGTGGTAGTTGTCTTTAAACAACCAAGGATTTCCCAGCGCCGCTTGACCAATAAGAACACCGTCAAGATTAAATTTTTCCGATTTTTCTTTCGCTTCAGTAAGATTTTTTATTCCTCCATTTCCTAAGCAAATAATGTTTTTTGAATGAAGAATTTCCGCCGCTTTTTGGATTTCCTCCCAAAAAACTTCACCTCTATGTCCTTGAGAAAGTAATCTTCCATGGATAGTCACTTCTTCTATGGGGAATTGAGATAGAAAAGTAAACCATTCTTTAGTAATTATTTCTTTTTTGCTGATTCTGGTTTTAATTGACAAGGCAATGTCTTTACCTGACTTTTTGATCGCTTCGCTAGATTTATTAATAATTTTTTCTACTAAGGAAAAATTTCCGATTAATCCTCCCCCTCCACCTTTGCCTAAAACATTTTTGGCCGGACAGCCCATATTAAGATCAATGCCATCAAATTCCAATTTACAAATTTGCAAGATAGATTCATAAAAGGCTTCCGGAGTGTAACCAAAAATTTGGGCGACAATCGGCCGCTCGTTTTCCTTAAAAAAAAGAGTTTTTTCGAAAACCTCCCGTTTTCTGACAAAGCCTTCGACAGAAACAAATTCAGTATATAAAACATCCGGTTTGGCGACAGAGACTTGAATTTGACGCATTGGTTCATCGGTGACGCCATCCATTGGTGAAAGCCCGATAATTGGTTTTTTAAGTTTTTGCCAAAACATTTAAAGTTGAATTCTGGAGAAAAGATAACTGCCGATTACCAGAACTATAGTAGTGAGTAAACCAACAATCAAAAGGTCAAAATAAAAGCTAAGTTGACTGATGCCGATTAGTGATCCTCTTAGGCCGTCAATACCGTAAGTAAGTGGATTTAAAGAAGTCACTATTTTCAAAGCCGGCGGTAACCCTTGAATAGGAAACAATGAGCCGGAAAGAAAAAACAAAGGCATAACTAAAAAATTCATAATTAGCTGAAATCCATGCATATCATCCATTTTTGAGGCAATAGCTGTTCCTAAACCGGTAAAAAGAAGTGCCATCAAAAACATAAACAGTAAAGCTAAAGGGAGGAGATAAATATTCTGCATTCTAAACCCAAAAGCATAAGAAATAAGAAGAACAACTACTCCTTGAAGAGTGGCCACTGTAGCTCCTCCTAAGGTCCGGCCAACCATAATGGAAACTCGGGAAACTGGAGCCACCAAAGTTTCTTTTAGAAAACCAAATTGTTTGTCAAAAATGACTTCAATGCCAAAAAATATCGCAGAAAATAAAACACTCATGGCAATAATTCCAGGTGCCAAAAATTGGAGATAATTTCCTTCTCCTGCTTTTTGAAAAGTCGACCCGAAACCAAAACCGAAAGTAATTAAAAAAAGCAAAGGCTGGCCTAAAGAACCCAAAACTCTCGACTTAGAGCGGAAATATCTTTTTAATTGTCTAAGCCAAAGAATATAAATGGCGTTCATCTTCCCCTCCGATGCATGCGCAATCTATCTAAAGTACTGGCTTCTTCATCACGAATAACGTCACCGGTTAAACTGATAAAAGCATCTTCCAAAGAATTTTTCTTGGTTAATTTTTTCAATTCAGCGGAAGTTCCCTGAGCAATAATCTTGCCATGGTCAATAATGGCAATTCTTTGTGCTACCCTGTCTGCTTCATCCATATAATGAGTGGTAAAGAAAACGGTTAAGCCTTTATTTTGGCTTAAGTCTTCTATATATTTCCAAATGTGATTTCTGGTTTGGGGATCAAGTCCTAGCGTTGGCTCATCTAAAAAAAGAATTTTCGGTTCATGTAATAACCCGCGGCTAATTTCTAACCTTCTTTTCATTCCTCCGGAAAAAGTTTTTACCAGACTGTCTTTTCTTTCCCAAAGATCAACAAACTTTAATAAATTCTCAATTCTCTCTTTTCTTTCTTCTTTGGGAACTGAAAATAGAACCGCGTGAAACTGCATATTTTCATAAGCGGTCAATTCATCATCCAAACTATGATCTTGAAAAACAATACCAAAAGAATGCCTGACCTGGTTTTTGGCCGTTAAAACATCAAAACCATTAACCTTCACTTCACCATCGGTTTGTTTAAGCAAGGTAGTTAATATTTTAATAGTGGTTGTTTTACCCGCACCGTTTGGACCCAAAAAAGCAAAAATTTCTCCGGAATTAATCGTAAAAGAAATATTATCCACTGCCGTTAAATCAGAAAATTTTTTAACCAGGTTTTTAACTTCAATTATTGATTTAGTCATGGTTTTACAATCATCTAGTTTACAACAGTTTTGATCAGGTTACCAGAAAATTTGGGAAAAAAGGTAGAGAAGATAATTTAATGACGAAAGAGACCGACAGCAAGGACTATTTGGTTTAAAACCCTGATAAGGCTCTTTTGGAGGATAAAATTATTAAAATTGGCTTGGTAAAGTTTTCTGTTTTTTAGTTCTAAACGGAATTTACTTTTTTCCGTCAGTTCCCAAATCTCATCCATAATTATTTTGGAAAAGAAGCAAACGTTGTCGCGGTTTTGGGTACTTCCCCTAAGACGAATGGCTTTTCCAATACTGACCACATAAGGTCCGTTTAAATACCAATAGGCGAAGGGGTCGTGATTACCGGAAGCCTTAGAGGAGCCGAGTTTTATTTTTTCACTGTCTATGCCGATGCCGATGGGAATTATAAGGGCATTTGTTTCCAGGGCCAGTCTGGCCGCCCCGGTTTTGGGTCTGTTTTCACTGCACTCGGCGGAGGAAATTTTTCCTTCAGCAAAAACCACCACGCTTTTTCCTTTTTCAAGAAGAGATTTTGCCTTAAGAAAAGCGTCAATGCCTTTTTGAGGATTGACCGGAATTTGCCCGGTATGCTTTAAAATAAAACCGAAAACCGGGATTTTAAAGAGTGATTCGAGAACCAGGATATGAACTTTATTTTTAAGATAAACAATGGAGATGAAAGGATCGGAAGTTGTTGGGTGATTGATGACAAAGATTTTCGGTCCAGGGGGAATTTCTTCTTCGGAAATCAGATTAATTTTAAAAGATAGTAGGGAGTAAGCGGTCAGTAAATTTTTACTTAACCAATACAAAACAGATTCCAAAATAGTTGAATTCAATTTCATATGAACAGTATAAACTTAATTAACTAGTTTGGTAGCTTATCGTCTCTATTTTTGGTAAAATTTGAATCAAATCACCTTTCTCTGGTATGACTGGCTGGCTTGCCGAAGTGGCGGAATGGTAGACGCGCACGGTTCAGAACCGTGTTCCGTGAGGATTGGAGGTTCGACTCCTCTCTTCGGCACCCAGGCAAATGGTATTTGCGGGTATGGCGGAATTGGTATACGCGTATGCCTAAGGAGCATATGGCCTTAAAACCTTGGAGGTTCGAGTCCTCTTACCCGCACCATACAGAACTTTTTAAATAGTTTTTTAGATTAGCTTGATTTGATGGGCTTTTTTGGGGTTCAAGCCGATCAATTTCATCATTGGTTTTTTTAATCCCCTCTTTTATCTTTAAAAAGACGAATCGAAGCTGATATTGCAATTTTTGATCTAGTAAGATCGGGTTCAAGCTGATTGTCTTAAAAATCACTTTTTTAACTTCAGGGTCTTTCCCTCCAAACCTTTTATGGGCAAGTAGACCAAAATCAAATACCTCTCTTGCTATATTAGCCCACTCGCTATTGTTAGAACCTGTTTGGTTAAGCTGTTGAACAATAGTATCTTTTTCAATCATTAAAGCTCTTTTTCTGTCTGAAAATTCTGTGTTGGAAAGCAAACTTCCATCAGAATTTTCAGGTGAGATTTTAAGGGCTATCAGATTATCAATTCGCCTATTTACCCCTTCTAAGGCCGTTTGAGGGCTTCAAAACTACCTTTATTAACTATCTGGTCTTTATCCTTGACTTCTTCTAAGGCTTCGTAAGCCCAATCCACAAATTCAGGCTCCATCTCGAATTGACTTAATTCAGAAGCAAATTGACCTTCAACATCAGAAGTTGAAGCATAAAGTTGACTACACTTAATGTTTCCTTTTTTAGTACAGTTGTAATAGGCAAAAACTTGTGATGTGCCATTTTTATATTTTTTGGTATGTTCTTGGGCAGTTATAGTGTAATGACATTCACCGCATTTTATGATTCCGTTTAAAGCAAAGTTGTGTTTTTGTAATCTGCCTTTTGATTTACCGTCTAAAATATCTTGTAATAAATTAAATTCAGCATCTGTGATCATGGCTTGGTGTTGCCCTTGATATAACTTTCCGCCATAAATAAATCTGCCCGTAAAGAAAGGATCTCTTAGCAGTCTATGCACCCAGCTTTTGACAATAGGTTTACTGCTTTTCGAGCTTCGAATTCCCAATATTTTAGCCTCTCGAACTAACTTTTCTACACTGTAGTTACCGGTTAAAGCAAGATCAAACAACTTTCGCATTAAAGGAAAATAGATTGGATGCGCTGAAATATCGCGTAATCCTTGTGGCTTCTCATGGTTATTTTTATATCCAGGTCTGGCTTTTCCCGGGAACACTCCCCTTTCTGTCTTAAGTCTTAGAGCTTCTTTGACATTGACGCTTTTATTATCGTTTTCGAGTTTAGCTTGAGTACAAAGGAGATTAAGCATGAACTTATCATTGGGATTATTTCTGAATGTTTGATAAGGGGTAACTACTTCCAGCAGTTTTCCCTGATCCATCTGGTAGATGATTCTGCCGGTATCAACCGTGTTGCGTGATAACCTTGACGGATTAAGAAGTATGATTCCATTTATCTTTCCGTCTTCAATCATCTGAACAAGCTGGTCAAAAATAGCTCTGCCTGGAACTTTAGCTGTTTTAGATTCTTGCAAAGGCTCGCCGGCAAGGTCTAATCCTTTTTGTTTTACCAATTCCGTTAAGTTTGTAATTTGATCTGGTAACGATTGGATTTGCCTCTCGTCAGACTCACTGCTTTTACGGCAGTAAATCAGGTATTTAGGGATTAGAGGATGTGTTTGTACTGTCTGATTACTTAAATTGTATCCTGATAACCTCATATTAATTCTATTTAGTTAAACATAGTTGGTTTTCATTAGTTTTTTGCTCCGGTATAATCAATATTTTCATTAAATTTAAAAACTGTGTGGCTAATTCCGTAGCCTCTTCATCGGTAAGGACAATACTGTACTTTTCTTGGTATAGCTTCTTAAACTTTTCTAACAATACTTGATTAACCATTCCGAATACCCATTACCATATCTATAACTATAGTTGTAGTATAGTAACTATAGTTGTAGTTGTCAAGCAGTAAAATTATTAATTTTAAGGCTAAACCTGACTACTGTTTTAATTTTTGGGGTGGGGAGATAAAACAACAATCACAATACGATTAATAGTTATATAATTTGTTTGATGAATACTTCCATGAAACTTGAATGTTTCGTTATAGCTAACAAATAATAACTAAGTTTCAGAGTGTAAAATATCCGCAAAAGCATTAATTTCATCATATGGACGTTTACTCATATTCAACTCAGGAAGTATACGAATAAGAATCATTTCTTCATTATTATTGTTTAAAGAAAAACCAATAATTCCAGGTTGATTTTTTTCCATTTTGAGACTCTCATGTAGTTTTTTAAAAATGTTAAGATCGATATCTGTATACGATTTTAGTTGAAGAATTATCAAGAAGTTAGACTTTCCAGAATAATACGCAATAATTTTCTTTTTGAGAAAAGCATAAAGCTTATCAAATACAAATTCATCACGATATCTTTTTGACTCAAATTCATAAGGGTTATTTTTGTATAGAACAATTACATCTGGTGGATCTTCTCTATAATGATATAAGTCATCAATGCTAATGATCTTGTCTGTCTGTGGATTAAAAGTATTCCTCAAGTTAAAACAAAATTCGCAGTTTTTTTCAAACTGTTCATATAAATCTAAAATTGAAGTAAAAAGTTCATAATCCATGGAATCTGCAGAATGATCTGCCAACTGTTTTATATAAACTGATATATCTGAAGAACTTGCTGAACCCTCCTTTATTTTTCTGGAGAGGTCATTAAAAAATTTAGCAATAATTAGTAACATTAGCTCTCTAGAGGAGAAACTTGCTTTTAATCTTTCGTCAATTTTTATTAGATTCATTTTTGAGAGGCATTGGTCTGTAATTAAATCAACCTTATAATAACACCTTTAGTGATTTTATCTGTTTAAGATTGTGTTTATAGATACCTTTTTGAAAATAGTTTATGAGTTCAAGAATGATGGAAGACGAATTTAGGGTTATAGTCTTGATTAGCTGCCCAGATGGAACGATATCGCGAACTTCTTTAAGGCTAAACATAGCATATTAATACAATTTCCCGGTTTTGATATATACTAAGACTATGGTTTTGCAACCGAGTCCTAAATCACAGCAATATATTAGTAGGAAATTAAAGGAAATAAGGGGACAAAGGAATTTGTCACAAGAAGATGTGGCAAAGATGAGTGGAATATCTACCACTTATTATGCCGGAATTGAAAGAGGAGAGGAAAACCCTACAATTGCAGTAATAGAATATATTTGTAAGACACTTAGGGTTAACTCCTCAGAAATTCTGCCTTTTTAAATTCTTTAAATAGAGATAGTTTCTTAAGTTTTCTCCTTTACTTTTATATATAATTTGATATATTGTGCTATAGATCTGGTAATTAACATTTTTCTCCTGTCCTAAAGCCTGTCCGTCATCTATGGAAAACATAAACTGGCACAAGTTGGAGGCCGGGTACTTAATCAATCAATTTGTTGCTTATTTTTTTCGTCTAAGAAGCGATACTATAACCGCTTCGCAACATTCTTTCTTTCTATCCTCTCTTTTTTTTGTTTCAATAATCTGTGTTCTTTGTCTGTTGTTGTTCCTTCGCTGGTTATTTATCTTTAGAAGATCGATTAAAGAAGAATTAGTGCTTTTGGTGCTGACTCCTCCGGCTTTAACTGAAAAAACTTCATATACCACCACCCAACTGTTTTCAATCATCCATGAGCTTGGGGAAAATAAATCTTTCACCGATAAATTACTTGGAAAAAAACCGTTTTTTCTTTTGAGATTGTTTCCAGTTTAAATCAAGGCATTAGATACTTGATAAGAACCACCCCGGAAGAAGTGAATAACTTAAAAAGAAGCATTTTGGCCTACTTGCCTCAAGTAAGCGTTAAAAAAGTTGATGAATATTTACCAAGTAGAGTCAATAAAATTGAGAACTTACAACAGGAAATACTTGAATTTAAGCTTACAAAACGGTTTGCCTATCCTTTGCAAAAACAAAATATCTTAGAAGAACATGATCCGATTGCCTATATTACCGGAATGATGACGAAGCTTTCTTCTTCCGAATTAATATCTTTTCAGATTGTGCTGGCACCAGCTTATGCAAAAGAAACCGTTATTATTTCCCGGAAAATTTTAAATAACGAAGATGTTTTGGCTTATCTTGACAGAATCGATGCACCTTCATTTCTTAAACCGTTGGCGGTCTTTGCTTACGTAATTGCGAAACTGGTTCATGCTATTTTGGGTGAATTCGCTTGGGCAGTATCAGAGCTTCGGAACGGGAGTGCAAAACCAGCGTAGGGTCTTGCATAGATAACGGCTGTATAATTAGTTATTAATGCCGTTATCAGAGCCTAAATCTATTATTATCCGACGGATCCGTA
>Ga0210017_1002486_pt1 | contig 15723 bp, 14 predicted proteins | sample CryGeyCG2014_020_FD_183966 | JGI IMG/M metagenome (GOLD analysis project Ga0210017, IMG submission 183966) | Groundwater microbial communities from aquifer - Crystal Geyser CG08_land_8/20/14_0.20 (SPAdes) (version 2) | ecosystem: Environmental > Aquatic > Deep subsurface > Groundwater | place... | reverse complement strand
AAGGTACTGAATTGCTTCTCAATGATGATAATGAGATACGTAGCAGGCTAAGAGATTTAGGTTATTTAGAGTAAAAATTAGATGCAAAGTAAAAATGAAAACTTATACTGAGCAATATCAGAAAGAAAGAAAATGAAATTAATGCTTTCAGCTAAAACATTGCCAACCATTACTACTTTTACTTTAGCTATAATTGCAAGTCTAATTATTATTTCTTCTTTAAAACTAACCTTTGGCATACTTGTTTTTATTTTAGGAATTTTGTTTTCCTTGAATCATCCATTCTTCTTAATCTGGATAATGTTTTTTAGTTTTATACTCTGGCCATATGTTGAATACTACACAAAAATTCAGTTGCCTTTGGGGATTGTTTTTATTTTTATGTTTATAATTTATTACGTGGTGAATTTCTTGAAAAGTCTATCAAAAACGCAGAACCATTTAAATTTCACATTGGTCGATTTGATAAGTATCGCTCTGATTTTCATCGGACTTATCCTCTTTTTGATAAGTGACGACAAATATTTTGCTTTGATTGGCTTGAAAGAAAACTTTAAAATGTGTTTTTTATTCCTTTTTATAAGAGCTATAAGACCCAATGAAAAAGATATTCATAACTTTCTATCAATATTTCTGATTATTGCTATTGTTGTCTCTTTGTATGGGATTTATCAGTATTTCTTTAATTATTATTGGTTGATTAATAAAGTTGGTGGCATTTCTGATATTTCAGAAAAGTATTTAGGTTTATCTACTACGCTAAAAGGTCATTTAGGAACTAAAAGGGCTTACTCTTTATTTCTTAACAGTTTTACTTTGGCATATTATCTTATGATTTCATTACTCATTATCGAAGTTAGAGTTAGAAGAAAAGTGTTAAATAATGCAGATAGATTCTTTCTTATCTCATCGCCAATCTTGATATTTTGCTTTATTTTGACATTTGCAAGAAGCGCTTGGGTAGGGTTTGTTATTGGCTCTATTGTTTTACTTTTAGTAAATAAGAATTGGTATGCCTACAAAAGATATTTTTCGATTATGCTATTGACTGTTATTTTTGGAGTTATAATTTTAATTTTTATTCCCAAGCAACTCCAGAATACAATACTTGAAAGAATGCTTTCTATATTTTCCTACGATATTCATCAGACTTCAGCCCATTATGAATTTTTAAGAAAAGATATCGCTTTAACAATAAAGCACCCATTAGGGATCGGTTTAGGAAAAGCGACAGCATATATTGGAGAGGTATGGAACGAAAGTTCATTTTTTAAGCTTACAACCGAGATGGGTTTGATTCCGGGTTTATTATATGTTTCAATTTTTGTATTATCTTTTCATAAAGGCCTAAAATTATATAAAAAAGTAGCGGAACCCCAAAAAGAACTAATTCTAATTACTCTTGGGGTAACTGCAGCTTATTTTGTAAGCGGTTTTGTTTTTCCGGTTTGGATGACTTGGTTTCCCACTATGGTGCTGTGGATTCTTATGGCATCTTTGTTTAACATCGGTGATGATTATGAAAAAGGAATTATCAATAATAATTGTTAATTACAATACCAAGCTTTTATTAAAAGATTGTATAGAGTCAATAATCAACACAACAAAAGATGTTGATTATGAAATTATTGTTGTAGATAACGCTTCTTCAGATGGTAGCGTTGCGATGCTGCGACAGGAATTCCCATTTGTAAGAGTAATAGAAAACAATCAAAATCTTGGCTTCGCGAAGGCAAATAATCTGGGCATTAGAGTTTCACAGGGAGAGTACATTTTACTGTTAAATAGCGATACTATTGTTCTAGATGGTTGTTTGGCTGAGGTTCTTAGGTTTGCCAAAGAAAATAAAGATGCCGGAATTATCGGTTGCAAGGTTTTAAATCCTGATAAGACTCTACAGTTTTCTTGTTACTACCAACCTAACATTTTTACCGAACTTTGTTTTTTTACTAAAACGATTATAAAAGATTTCTGGGACCCTATTGGTTATTTTAAATATATGAAATATTGGGATCACAATCAGATTAGGAAGGTTGATTGTGTCTCGGGTTGTTTTTTCTGGCTGAAGAGAGAATTAATCGAGCAGGTAGGGCTATTAGATGAAACTTTTTTTATGTATTATGAAGATTCTGAATTTTGTAGAAGAGTCAGACTCAACTCTAATTACAAAATATATTATTATCCTGAAGCAAAAATTATCCATTTGAAAGGTAAAAGTTCGGAGTTTAATAATCTTGAAACACTAAAGTATTGTTATAAAAGTGCAACTTATTATTTGCAAAAATGTTTTGGTGAAAAAATTAAAAAGATATTTAGCAATATTTGTAATTTAATATGGGAGCTGGAGCTAATTATTTTTTTGGCACTGAGGTTTAACACGAAGTGTAAAAAAAAGGCTACTATGTTAAAAAGCTTGTTATAAATATGAATAAAAAGATAAAAGTTCTACATATTTTGTGGTCTGGCGGAATTGGAGGACTGGAAGAATATGTAACTTCACTTATTAGATATTTTAATCTTTTAAGATATGAAATACATTTATGTTTTCTTTCTAAGAAAGGTACAATTTTTGAAGAAGCTATAAAAATGAGTAATAATGTTAATTTTATCGGAATGAAGAATGGATTTGATATAATTGGAGCTTTTAAATTTGCTATATATTTGCATAGAGGAAAGTTTAATATTATACATTCACATACCCGAAACTTTTTATCCAGTGCGGTACTGTTCCTTTTTAATCGTACAGAAAAGATTTTGACTCATCATTTAAGTCCCGGAGATATTAGAGCGATTAAGAAAAGTCAATTTTTTTACAAGATATTTCAAAAGATATTTAAAAAAATTATAGCAATATCTGAGACTGTAAGAGAATCATTGATAATTGATATGAATGTTGATCCCAATAGGATAGTTGTTATTCATAATGGTATCGATTTAGATAAATATGATCAATCTTTACCTCCTGCCAATAATCTCCTTCATATAAAGAAAAGTAATAAAAGAATTCTTGGATTTATTGGTAGAATGGAAACTTTTAAGAGACCTGATTTATTTATAAAAGTTGCGAAAGAAATTATTGAAACTAATAAAGAATTTTATTTTATTATGGTCGGAGATGGGCCCAAACTAGATGATTGCAGAAAAATGATTTCTAACTATGGAATAGATAGTTATTTTAGCCTCTTAGGCTTTAGAAGAGATATACCAAATATTTTGAAATTATTTGACGGATTTTTTTTCACTTCATCAGGAGAAGGGTTTGGAATAGTAATTTTAGAAGCAATGGCTATGGGTGTACCTGTGTTTGCAATTAATGATGGAGCAATTTCCGAAATAATAACTCATAAAAAAAATGGTGTCCTCTTAGATACAACAGAACCAAAATTAATAGCTCAACAAATAATAAAACATTTTGAGGATAAAAGCCTAATAGATAAAATTATGAAGCAGAGTATTGAAGATGTGCATTCTAAATTTTCAATTGAATTATGTGCTAAAAGAACAGAAGAACTTTATGCAAAGGTAGCAAGTGCTAAAAGTTATTAAAAGATAATAGTATATTGCTTACTATTGAAATCAATTGAAGGATTATATCTATGAAGCCTAAAGTTATTTTAATTGGTCTTGATGGAGCAACATGGACACTGCTTCGAGCTTTTGCAGAAGATGGAACCATGCCAACAATACAGTATTTTATCGAAAATGGAATCACGGGGACACTTTTGTCTACCATCCCATGTTATACAGCTCCGGCCTGGACTTCTATGGTAACAGGTCTAAATCCAGGTAAACATGGCATATATGGCTTTGTAAGAGAAAATCGAATAGCCAGTATATCTTCTTTGTCTTGTCCCAAAATATGGAATGTTTTGAATAATTATGGAATATCAACTGGTGTAATGAATGTGCCCCTGACTTATCCACCTGAAAAGATAGATAGTTTTATGATACCAGGGATGTTAACACCAAATCGTGATGATACTGTATGGCCAAAAAACGTTTTGAAGGAAATTGAGGCGAAATGTGGTAAATATATTTTTGACGTTCCAGTTGATATATCAAAAGATATGAAGGATAAGAGTATTTTCGATAGATTGAGGAATTCCCTTCAAACAAGAGCTGAGACATTCTATTTTTTAATGGATAAATATAAGCCAGATTTTTCTATGATTGTATTTGAACTTCCTGATAGGATACAACACATATTTTGGAAATATCTTGAACCGAAGTCTCATCATTTCAATCATGATATCGCGAAAAATATTAGAGCAAATTCAAAGCAATTATATGCAGATTTGGATAAAGTTATAGCAAGGTTATTAGAAAAATATGGCAACAATTCTTATTTTTTTCTGGCTTCTGACCATGGTTTCACGGCTCAAAATTATACATTATATCTTAATAATCTTTTCATCAAAAAAGGCGTTCTACAATTGAAGCGTTTTGCAAGGCAAATTCAATTGGTAAACCGTGTAGCATTAAGATTAAAAAATAGGATAAAACTTCTTCCTGAAAATTTCTTTAAATCCGCATATCAACCATACGACTTAAGTAAAACTATTGCATATGCATCGATGCCTTTCGAATGTGGCGTATATATTAATCAAAATAGCGTTTTGATTAACAGAGAAGAAGTCAAAGGAAGGGTTATCAAGGCCCTGAATGAACTAAAACATCCATTAACAGATGATTTTCTCAATTTAGACATAGTTTTCAAGGAAAGTATTTACAGTGGTCCCCATATGGAACTTGGGCCTGATATATTAATTACCGTAGAGAATAATACTTTTGATATTAGCAATGGTCTTTATAGGAGGTCTATATTTTACAGTAGGGAGAAAGTTCCATGGGGTTGTCACCACAGAAATGGTATATGGGCAGCTATTGGTCCCGGAATTAGACATGGGCATTACATTGGAGAAGTTAATATCACAGACATATTTCCTACAATTCTTTCCCTTTACAAAATGACAATTCCATCTAATTGTGATGGTAGAGTTCTTGATGAATGTTTTATTTCGGAATTGCCGACCTCAATAGAAGATCAAAAAACATTTGCTCATGAAAGTCAAAATAAGCAGGCACCTTATTCTTGTAACGAGACAATCGAAATTAAACGCGCTCTTAGAAACTTGGGATACATAGAATAAGTTTTCGAGATAAATAGGACATCATGGAAGAAAATCGAATAAAAAAAATACTTTTCCCATTCATAACTTTTCTACTAATCATATTTTCTGATAGTGCTTTAGGAAATATCTCATATCCTCGTTTTGCAAATTTTTATGGTGCTAACTTGAGACCAGGGATGCCACAAGAACAGTTGGATTTTTTGTCCCGTTACTCTCTTATTGTTGTCGGTGAAACAGCTCTTCAGGCACAAAAGGAACTGTCATATATCAAGTCAAAGAATCCCAATTTGATTATTTTATATTATATCTCTGTTAGAGGTATGAATCCGAATGAAAAGGATATGCGTTCTGAATTTTGGTTATGCGACCCTGCAGGTCAATTTATTTCACCATGGCCAGGTAGATATCTACCAAATCAAGCGTTGCCCGAAGTCAATAAACTGATTATTGAAAAGGCGCGTAAAGCGCTTATGGAACCGCAGATAGATGGAATTTTTCTTGACAGTTTTTCACAAACTATCACCTACCTTAACAACGGGCAACTTGATGCTGATCGTGATGGCACTCCAGATGACCCCCAGAGGCTCAATAAAGCTTGGGCTACAGGGCTACTCCGAATAGCTCATGGTATCAGAGCAATAAAATCTGGTGTTATTATTATGGCAAATGGATGGTCACCACTTAATTTTGCATATGATGTCTTAAATGGTGTTTTATTTGAAGATCAACTTAACCGAATGGAGGATATCGGTAATGGTAAAAGGAAGGGTTCGCCAATTATTGCAAATGAGTTATTAGCTGCATATCAGAAATGGCAAAGTGTACCTAATATGCCTCATATCACTGCATTCGTGGATGGTGGTGGTGCTATGCAGAACCCGTGGGAATGGGCTAAGTTGTCTAATAAAAGCAAAGGGGAATTAATAAACAATGCAAGAAGTAATATACAAATGATGAGATTAAACCTTTGTTTTACACTCATGGGTGAAGGTTATGCAGCTTTTGATTATGGCACAGTAGCCAGAGGACAAAAATGGTGGTTTCCAGAATGGGATATAAAATTAGGTGTACCAATTGAACCAATGCAAAAGCTTGATGGTTACTGGCAACGTAAATTTGAACATGGAGTCGTTTATGTTAATCCCTATCCGAAACCAGTACGAATTAAAAATGATAAAGATGAACTGTTTTTGAACCCATTCGATGGGAAGATTGTACCTCGATAGTAGTGTTATTTAAAGAAATTTATATTTTTTGTTAAGTCATTGAAACCAACTGAATATAGGTTAAACAATCGCTCTTAGATAACAGTATGTTTAAATTTGTAGTTAATCAAATTAGTCAAAAATCACGAAATAAAAAGTTAAAGCAATTTTATGAATATTTAAAGCCGAAAGTTAATGATGGTATTTTGGAGGTTGGGGTTGCAGGGCATGAATATTCAGCATTTGACAATTTCTTGATTAAAAATTATCCATATCCAGAAAATATTACTGCATTAGTTATTGGTGATCTTTCAGAATTTAAACAAAAATATCCTGCTGTTAAAGTAGTCACTTATGATGGCAACAGTTTCCCATTTAATGACAAAGCATTTGATATTGCCCATTCTAATGCTGTAATCGAACATGTTGGTCAATTTGAAGATCAACTTCTCTTTTTTAAAGAAATGATTAGAGTATCTAAACGTGGGATGCTTACTACGCCAAATAAGAAGTTTCCCTTGGAAATACATACAAGAGTGCCTTTTCTGCATTGGGCTCCCAAAAAAGTTTTTGACAGCTATCTCAATCTGATTGGCAAAACATGGGGCACAGGTAATTATATGAATCTTCTATGTGGAAGAGATCTGAAACGATTATTGATGAATTGTAATAACATTAACCATAAAATAGTAAAAAACCGATTTATGGGGATTACAGCTACATTTTCAATATTTTGGTACAACACTCTCACATGAATAGAAGAATAAAGTGAATATCCTTTACATCAACAAATTTCATTACTTACGAGGCGGTAGTGAGGCAGTTTATTTTGGGACAGCAAGACTGCTGGAATCACATGGACATAAATCCATATTTTTCTCTATGCAGCATCCTGAAAATTTACCGTGTAAAACAAGCAATTATTTTATGCCCTATGTTGACCTCGTTAATAGCACTGGTTTTATCCCACAGTTAAAGACTGCAGGGAGGATTCTCTATTCATTTGATGCAAAAAAAAGGCTATCTAAATTGTTAGACAAATACCACATAGACATTGCGCACCTTCATAACATTCATCATCAGATATCTCCATCAATTCTCAATGAACTAAAAAAAAGAAAAATACCTATAGTCATGACCCTTCATGATTATAAGATGGTATGTGCTTCTTATTCCATGCTTGCTGATGAAAAACCCTGCGAAGCATGTAGCGGTGGAAGATATTTTGAGGCGGTGAGAAAATCTTGCGTCAAGGGTTCACGGGCAAAAAGCATCTTGGGAGCAATAGAGATGTATCTGCATCACAAAATCCTCAATATATACGATAATGTGGATATCTTTATTTCCCCAAGCCTTTTTTTAAAAAACAAGCTTAAAGAAATGGCTTTCAAAAAAGAAATTATTCATCTCCCCAATTTTATTGATATTAAAAAATTTGAAGCAATCAAGAATGAGAACGATAAAAGAGAGGAACATTCTATCGTTTATTTTGGAAGACTTTCATCGGAGAAGGGATTATGGACACTGTTTAAGGCAATAAAGAAAACTCAGGGCGAGGTTAAATTGAAAGTGATAGGCGATGGGCCAATAAGAGATGCCCTTGAAGAAGAGGTTAAAAAAGAAAGTATTAATAATATAGTCTTTCTCGGATATATGAAAGGAGAGCAACTTTATAAAGAGATAATGAAAAGTAAAGTTGTTGTCATGCCATCAGAATGGTACGAGAATAATCCTATGTCTGTTTTGGAGGCTTTTGCCCTTGGGAAACCAGTTATTGGATCAAGAATAGGAGGTATCCCGGAATTAGTCAGAGATAACGAGACAGGATTAACGTTTGAGCCGGGGAATGCAGAGGATTTGAGCGAAAAAATTAAAACCATCTTAGCCAATGAATCATCACTCGTTGAAATGGGGGAGAATGCTCGACAGTTTGTTGAGAGTGAGCTAAATCCAGAAAAACATTATCAAAGGCTGATGGAGATCTATCAGGGAGTCATAAAATGAAAAACAGGATACCATCTCCCAAGGAAATATGTCTCATACTCACATATAGATGTAATGCAAAGTGTAATATGTGTAATGTTTGGAATTATCCCTCAAAGCCGGTAGATGAAATAACAATACAAGATATTGAAAAATTACCATCGGGATTGAGGTTTGTAAATATAACAGGTGGAGAACCTTTTATAAGGAAGGATATTGATGAAATAATTGATGTAGTACGCAAGAAAACAAAACGAATTGTGATAAGTACTAATGGGTTTTTTACTGAAAGAATAATTAACTTATGCAAAACATACCCTGATGTGGGGATAAGAATCAGTATAGAAGGTCTTCAAAAAACGAATGATGCAATCAGGGGAATCCCTGATGGGTTTGACAGGGGGCTTAGAACATTACTTACATTAAGGAGGATGGGTATCAAGGATATCGGGTTTGGCATAACGGTGCAGGATATAAATTGTAAAGATTTGATACCACTTTACGATTTGTCGAATGCACTCGGCTATGAGTTTGCTACAGCTACATTACATAATTCGCACTACTTCCATAAACTTGATAACCGCATTGAAAATAAAGATATGGTATGTAATGAATTCTCAAAACTTATAGTGGAATTATTGAAATCCAGCTCCATAAAAAAGTGGTTCAGGGCTTATTTGAATTATGGACTTATGAATTATATATATGAAGGAGAAAGGCTTTTAAAATGTGAAATGGGCATAGAAGCATGCTTTATTGATCCGTATGGAGATGTCCTGGCATGTAATGGAATGGAGGCTAAAATCAGTATGGGGAATATTAAAGAACAGACATTTGATGATATATGGAACAGTGAAAAGGCAGACGAAGTTCGCAGGGCTGTAAAAACCTGTAACAAACAGTGCTGGATGGTTGGTAATGTGGCACCTGTTATGAAGAAGCACATACTCATACCAGCTAAATGGGTTTTGAAAAATAAAATACGAGTTTTATTTGGTAAAGAGCCTATATTATGTTTTCCAACAAAGAGTGAAGGGAAGGGTGTAATAGATAATTTTTCTAAGACATTGGAAAAACACGGAAAGTAATGCATTGAAGATTGCAGTAGTAGGCACACGTGGTTTCCCGGGAGTACAGGGAGGGGTAGAGACACATTGCGAAAAGCTTTATACACATCTATCTAAAAACGGCTGCGACATTACGGTGTTTACCAGAAAACCTTATGTTTCACCAGATATGCATACATTTAGAGGTGTTTCACTCATACCAGTTAGTTGTCCAAAAAGTAAATTTCTTGAAGCCTTTATACATACCTTTAAGAGCGTACTTATGGCACGAAAAATAAAGCCTGATATTCTTCATATGCATGCAATAGGGCCATCACTATTTGCTCCATTAGCACGGGCTTTTGGAATGAAAGTAGTTGTAACCAATCACGGCCCTGATTATAAAAGGAAGAAATGGCCTCCTCCAGCAAAGGTTTTTCTGAGATTTTGTGAAAGGATAGGAACGAAATTCGCAAATGGAATTATAGCCATTTCAGGCAATATTTCAGATGATATTAAACAAAAATACGGTAAAGAGGTAGTGACCATCCCTAATGGAATAGAGATGCCAGGTCATTTGGAAACATATGATGCTTTGAAAAAGTATGGTTTGCAGAAAAGGAAGTATATCCTTGCAGTAGGTAGGTTTGTTCCAGAGAAAGGATTTGATGATTTGATGGAGGCGTTTGAGATTGCTTCGGGCACTTTGTGCCCTCGCAATGACAAAGGGCGAGGGATGAAGGACGATTGGAAATTAGTGATAGTGGGTAAGGCTGACCATGAAGACAGATATAGCATGGGTTTAAAGAAGAAGGCTGAAAGGAATAAAAATATAATTTTAACAGGGTTTTTAACAGGCAGACCTCTACAAGAACTTTATAGTCATACAGGGCTTTTTGTGCTCCCTTCATATTATGAGGGTCTGCCTATAGTTTTGCTTGAGGCTATGAGTTATGGATTGTCATGCATCGCAAGTGATATACCGGCCAATAGAAATGTGGAATTAAGTAATGAAAGGTTTTTTAAGGCAGGGGATGTCAATGAGATTGCTTTAAAAATTAAGGAATTTATCAACAAACCATTTGGAGAGGAAGAAAGAAAAAGGCAGATAGGGATAATCGCTGAAAAATATAACTGGGAAAAGATAGCCGAAGATACACTGAAGGTGTATAAATCGGTTATTTAATTCTGAATTTTTTTAACTTGTAATTCCTTGGATTCTTGCAACAGGGTTACCTTATGGTTCCCTCCCCATTGATGGGGGAGGGTTGTGCGCCCTTGACAAGTAGTATACTTTAAAGTATACTACTTACGAGTATGCTAAACGTATTGAATAACCGTTATATGCAAAATAAAGAATGGGGCTATCATGAAATTCATAAATAGAGATACAGAATTAGCTTTTCTGAACAGCAAATGGCAGGAAGGCAAGGCTAATTTCATCATTATCTATGGGAAGAGGCGCGTGGGGAAGACCGCCCTGATCAAGCAGTTCATAAAGGAAAAGCCGGCTATCTACTTTCTTGCTGACAAGAGAAGCGCGCTGGAACAGATGAAAGAGCTGGGCAGGATTATGGGCAGTTTCTTCAACGACTCGCTCATTAAAGAACATGGGTTTACCGGCTGGCTTGAAGTCTTCAGATATCTTAAGGAAAGAAATACGAAAAATCTTGTTTTCACCGTTGATGAGTACCCCTATTTGGTTGAAATCGATAAAGCCGCAACTTCCGTTTTTCAAAAAGGATGGGATGAATTTTTAAAAGACCACAATATCTTTTTTATCCTTTCCGGTTCAAGCATCGCCATGATGGAATCTGAGACCCTCACTCACGGCTCACCCTTATACGGCCGTAGAACCGGCCAGATACTTGTAAAACCCGTTTCCTTTAAGGAAGGCAGGGGATTTTTCCCGAAAAAAGACTTCGACGATTTTATGGGCGTATACACTATAACAGGAGGAATGCCCGCCTATCTTCTGCAATTAGACGCTGATTTATCAATAGAGGAAAACATAAAGAAGAAAATATTTCCGGTTACAGAATATCTGCATAACGAAGTCGAGTTTATTCTTAAGGAGGAGTTTAGGGAGCCAAAGAACTACCTTTCCATTCTTAAAGCGATTGCATGGGGCAAAAGAAAGTTCGGCGAGATTGTAAATGAGACGGGCCTCGAAAAGAACGTCCTTACAAAATATCTTATGACCCTTGAGCGCCTTCAGATTATTGAGAAGGAGGTCCCTGTTACGGAAGAAGCCCCCCATAAATCGCGAAAGGGGCTTTATTTTATATATGATAATTTCTTTAGGTTTTGGTTTCAATACGTGTTTCCCTATAAGAGCGATCTTGAAATAGGCAATTTCGACGAGGTCTTGAGAAAGATACGGGTAAGTTTCAAAATACTGGAAGCGGCATCCTACGAGAGGGTCAGCCGGGAGATCGTATGGGATTTACGAAATAAACTTTTCCCGTTTGAGAAAGTTGGTAAATGGTGGGAAAGGGAAAATGAGATTGACCTTGTAGCATTAAACTCACAAAGCAAAGAAATTCTTTATGGCGAGGTAAAATGGTCAGAGAAGGCGATCGGAATAAACATTTATGAAGATTTGAAGAAGAAAAGCAGGCTTGTCGATTGGCAGAGGGATGAGCGAAAAGAATATTTCGCGCTTTTTAGCAGGAGCGGGTTTACGAAAGACATGATCGATATGGCGAAAAAAGAAAAGGTCTTTTTAATCCACAAAGATACGCTAGTGTAGTATGGCAAAAATAGGGGCAAGTCCCCATTTTTACAAAGGGCTTCCTATAGTTTTGCTTGAGGCCATGAGTTATGGATTGTCATGCATCGCAAGTGATATACCGGCCAATAGAAATGTGGAATTAAGTAATGAAAGGTTTTTTAAGGCAGGGGATGTCAATGCTATTGCTGAAAAGATTGAAGAATTCATAAACAAACCATTTAAAGAAGAAGATAGAAAAAAACAGATAAGCATAATCGCTGAAAAATTCAACTGGGACAGGATAGCTGAACAGACGCTTAAGGTTTATAAGAAAACCGTTCAAAGTTCAACGTTCTAAGTTTCACGGTAAATGAGCTAAAAATAAGCTACGGGGTCAGAATCAGCTATGGAGATCTTTTAACAATTAAAAAATAAAGCAACACTGCCACTCCGTCGATTGACAAATCAAGAAATGAGCATTTCCTGTAGGGAATGAAATACTGAACAGATTCTATCAATATCCCGTATCCAAGTAGTATTAATATTTTGTAAGCGGATTTCAGGTATCGGTAAGAATAATCGAGTAAGATTGAAAGTACGAAAAATGCCATAAAGTGATTGAGCAAGTCGCTTATGGAAAAGACCTTTGGTAGATAGTTATAGTTCGGGACAACAGCCAAAATAAATATAACTATTAAAGCGGTATAAAATAATATTTTCATTTTCATATTCTCAATAATTCTAAACAACTAAATGCTTAAAGAACAAGAGAATCTTATCCATAAGATAGCTATGGCTATCGATTCTTTGGTTGTGGCAATCGCTTTTGTGCTTGCTTACATCCTGAGGGATAACCTGCAATATCTCCATAGTGCAAAATTTGAGTTCCTGCATAAAATGCCTCCTTTCAAGGATTACGCATGGTTGACGATTATAGTTATACCTCTATGGATTGCAACACTTTCTCATTATGGTATGTATCACTCTATGAGGAAAAAGAGGATTGCGGATATCTTCTGGAATATATTTGATGCCTCTCTCCTATCTGTATTTATCTTCTCTGCCGTCGCCTTTTTACTGAAGTGGGACCTCCCGAGCAGAACCTTTATCATGATTCTTTTTGTCTGTACAATTCTTCTGCTCCTCATAGAGAAATGGTCAGCCCTTGCATTGCTCCAATATGTAAGGCGGAGGGGGTATAACTACAGGGTTCTTCTTATCGTAGGCTCAGGGGATAGGGCAAAGAATCTTGCTGCTATGATTGAGGCACATCCCCACTGGGGTCTTAAGATCCTCGGTTTTGTTGATGAAGAAGAGAGAGTTGGGACTAAGGTTGGTAAGGGTAAGGTAATGGGGTCTTTTAATAATATTGCTAAAATTCTTGATGAGAACGTTGTGGATGAGGTTATATTTATTTTGCCAAGGAGTTGGCTGCCCAGCCTTGAGGATTATATAAAGGTATGTGAAAAGGTAGGGGTAAAGGCAACTATAGCAGTAGATTTTTTTAATACCTCCATATCAAAGCCAATGATTACAGTGATTCACGGCCTGCCCCTCCTGACCCTGGATACGACACCGTATAACATAATACACTTCACGCTCAAGAGGGTGATAGATGTTGTAGTTTCTGGTTGCGGGCTTATCTTACTTTTGCCATTTTCCCTTATTATCGCTGTTATCATAAAGGTGACCTCTGAAGGTCCTGTATTTTTCAGGCAGATACGGTGCGGTCTGCATGGAAGAAAGTTTACTATATATAAGTTCCGGACAATGGTGGTAGATGCTGAAGAAAGGCTGGAGGAACTGATGAAATTCAATGAGCGGGAAGGCCCTATCTTTAAGATGAAAAAAGATCCTCGAATAACCGGTATTGGAAAATTTTTGCGAAAGACCAGTCTGGATGAGCTTCCGCAGCTCATAAATGTTTTCAAAGGTGACATGTCACTTGTGGGGCCAAGACCTCCATTGCCTTCAGAGGTGGAAAAATATGAACGGTGGCAGAGAAGGCGACTGAGCCTCAAGCCCGGCATTACATGCATCCACGAGGTGATCGCAAGAGGCGATAAAGATTTTGAGAGATGGATGAAGCTCGACCTTGAGTATATAGACAACTGGTCTCTGCCCCTCGATATGAGGATTCTTGCGAGGACATTTTTAGCTGTGATTAAGGGGACCGGATATTAAATTGCAGAGTGTAGATTTGAGATGTAAACATTATGTTTATTTTTTAGCTTTGCTAGTAGCCTTCCTTTTGTGCGAAGACATTCAATCTGCCTATGCCGAACTCCTCGGCGATAAAATCAAGCCATTCTTTTCAGCAAGAGAGGTCTATGACAGCAATATCTTCAGGATAAAGGATAAGGAGCAGCTAAAAAACCTCATCGGCGACGACCAGCTCTCGGATTTCATAACAATCCTTACCCTCGGCCTTGGTCTTAATTACCAGATAAGCAGGCAGGAATTAGGTCTTTTGCTTAAGAAGGACTTGCTACGCTACAGCTATTACACCAGTGAAGATTCGGAGCAGGATGAGGTCAATGGAGGCATATCCTTAAGGGTTTTAGACCGCATCAGTGCGAATTTAAAGGGCAGTTACACTAAGCTCCCGGAGGCGAGGGAAAACTACTGGACTAAGCAAAAGAATGAGCGGATGACTACGGCCGGCGGGATAACGGTCGGTTATGACCTGCCTTCAGGCTTTAGCATTCAGGCTGGCTTCGGGCAGGAAAAAGTAGATTTCTCACTTTCAGTGTTCGATTATAGGGAGAGGACTAATAAAAGCTACTCAGGAACTTTATCATATTCTCCATCCACTGAGAGCAGGTTTTATGCAGTTTATCAGAGAAATGCCCTTGATTATGACCTGCTTCAGCCCATAGGAGGAACACTTGTTAATAACGACAGCACAGGTGATACCATAAAAGTTGGTGTTGATAAGAAGTTCAGCCCCAAGACCTCGCTATCCCTTTATACAGGTTACCTCTGGAGAAAATATAAGGAATTTAGTGCAAGAGACTTTCATGGTGTTATTGGTAAAGCTGTAGTTAATTACATAATAACAGAGAAGTTGACCTTATCCATTATAGGGGAAAGAGAATTGTACGAGGCGGTTTTCCTCGACCAGATTTACAGTGTTGATGAATCCTTACGGCTTGGTATCGGTTATAAACCCACTGCCAAGATTGAAACATTTATTGATGGCAGGACAGCCGAGATATCTTATAAAGGAGATGCTAACATAATAGCTATAGCTTTCCCTGAGAGAAAAGACACATTAAATGAATTCAGGACAGGGATAGTATGGTCCCCGATCAGAAGGCTGAGCATAGACCTTCTTTACAGGTATACAACAAGAAATTCTAATTTCGATATTTATGATTTTAAAGCCCACGGAATAGAGTTTGGCACCACCTACAAATTTTAATATCTCCCCTCTGAACCCCCCTTTATATCCTATCCTATCCTATCATTGTTACTTGAGACGAACCCTTCTATCACTCCTAAAGAGACTTAAAAGATCTCGATAACCGTGCTATATTCATATATATGTCTTATGTTATATTTTTATGTTATATTTTCATAAATGAGGAATGAGTGGTTCATGGGGTCAGGTCTTTAATCTTGATATAAAAATCTTTATATGA
>Ga0210017_1002480_pt1 | contig 15735 bp, 10 predicted proteins | sample CryGeyCG2014_020_FD_183966 | JGI IMG/M metagenome (GOLD analysis project Ga0210017, IMG submission 183966) | Groundwater microbial communities from aquifer - Crystal Geyser CG08_land_8/20/14_0.20 (SPAdes) (version 2) | ecosystem: Environmental > Aquatic > Deep subsurface > Groundwater | place... | reverse complement strand
TTTAGATTTCGCTGACACAAGACGAGACGAGGTTTTAAACTATATTACTGAAAAATATGGGCAGGATCATGTGGCTCAAATTATCACTTTTGGGACCATGGCTTCAAGAGCAGCCATCAGAGATGTAGGCCGCGTCCTTGATTATCCTTATAGTTTTTGTGACAAATTAGCAAAACTAGTGCCAATGGGACTTTCTCTTGGTGAAGCCTTAAAAACCCCTGACCTTAAACATGCTTACGAGTCCAATAAGGATGTCATGAAAATTATTGACTTTTCTAAAAAATTAGAAGGGGTGGCTCGTCACGCCTCCCGCCATGCTTGCGGCGTCGTCATCACTCCTGCTCACTTAACTGAATACGTTCCTCTTCAATATGATGTTTCCGGTCAAGAAAAAGCTATCATCACCCAATATGAGATGCACTCAATTGAAGATCTTGGCCTTTTGAAGATTGATTTACTCGGTTTAAAAAATCTTACTTTAATTGAGGCGGCTTTAAATATTATTAAACGCGCAAAGGGAAAAGAAATTAAAATTGAAGAAGTCCCTCTTGATGACCAGAAAACTTATGCTCTTTTACGAAAAGGAGAAACGACCGGCGTGTTTCAAATGGAAAGTGAAGGCTTTAGACGTTATTTAAAACAGTTAAAACCTACAAACATTGAAGACCTAATTGCCATGGTCGCTCTTTATCGGCCAGGCCCAATGGAATTAATTGCAGAATACATTGCTGGCAAACACGGAAAAAAAGAAGCCAGATATTTACATCCTAAATTAAAACCAATTTTAGAAAAAACTTTTGGAATTTGCGTTTTTCAAGAACAAGTCCTTCAAATCGCTAAAGATTTAGCTGGTTTTTCTTTAGCTGAAGCGGATGTCTTGCGAAAAGCGGTCGGTAAAAAAATTGTTACTTTGCTTAAAGAACAAAAAAATAAATTTATCAATGGATGTATAAAAAACAAAATTTCTAAAGAAGTTGCAGAAAAAATCTTTGCTTTTATTGAACCATTCGCTGGTTATGCCTTTAATCGTAGTCATAGCGCATGTTATGCTTTTATTGCTTATTGGACCGCTTATTTGAAAGCAAATTATCCTTTAGCTTTTATGGCCGCTCTTTTAACTTCAGACCAAAATGATCTAGACCGAATTGCGATTGAAGTTGAAGAAGCAAGAAGAATGGGTATTGAAATCCTGCCACCTGATATCAATGAAAGTTATGAAAATTTTACAGCTATTGATGACAAAATAAGAACCCGCTCGTTTCGCTCGCAGAACCTTGAAGCTCCTATTGAACAATATTTATGCGGAGCTATAAGATTTGGACTTTTGGCGATTAAAAATATTGGTCAAAACGTAGTCAAGGATTTTTTAAAAGAAAGAGAAGAAAATGGGAACTTTACAAATTTAGAAGATTTTCTCTCACGCCTTCAGCCAAAAGATATTAATAAAAAAACCTTAGAAAGTCTTATTAAATCTGGGGCTTTGGATAAGTTTGAAGAGCGAAAATGTCTTTTAGAAAATTTAGAATACCTGCTTTCTTTCTCCAAAAAAAAGCTGCAAGATAAAGAAAATGGACAAAAAACAATTTTTGCTTTTTTTAAAGACCATAAATCAACTCTTCATCTCAAAAAAGTTTTACCTGCTACTTCTAATGAAAAACTCTTTTGGGAAAAGGAACTGCTTGGCCTTTTCATCTCTCGCCATCCCTTAGAAGAATATGCAGAAATTATAAAAAAATATGCTAAACCTATCACAGAAATTCAAAATAATTCAGAGGTGAAGATAATTGGCCTTGTCAGTGAGATTAAAAAAATTTTAACCGGAAACAAAGAAAATATGCTTTTTGTTAAAGTAGAAGATCCTTGGGGAAAAATTGAGATTATTGTTTTCCCAAAACTAGCCAGTGAAAAAATTTGGCAAAAAAATAAGATAGTTTTTATCGCCGGCAGAACAACTGACAAAGATGGTGAAATAAAAGTCATTGCCGAAAGAGTAAAAGCAGTCTCAGAAGAAGGATTAAAAAATCTCTTGATAAAAAACCAAAATAATATATAATAAAGAGGACAAAATTTTATTTCCCTTTCAGCGCTATTGCTTCGCTACGCTCAGCAAGGCTTCGCCAAGGCGCTTCAGGAGAAACAAAATTTAGGTAATAAAGAAATGGTATTAAATTTATGAAAATTTTTATTTCTCCTCACTTAAAAATCGGCTATTTCTTCTTGATTTTCACCCTTATTCTTCTTGGTGGATTTATTTTTACTCTTTTTTTTACCTTACGAGGAACAGAAATTATTGTCAAGCCAAAAATCTTCAACATTGAAACAAGTTTCAAATTTGAAATTAATGATAAAATAGACAGATCAAAAATGAAAATTTTTGAGGTAACCAAAGAAACAGAAAAAGAATTTTCTCCAAAAACAAAAACCCAGGTTTATGATTACGCGGGAGGAGAGGTAAAAATTATTAACACTTCAAGTCAAGAACAAACTCTTATCGCCACCACTCGCCTTCTCTCTCCTCAAGGATTGATTTTTAGAATAAATGAGACTGTTTACATTAAACCAAAAGGCGAAACAAAGACTTATGCTAAAGCCGATAAGGCTGGGAAGGAATATGAAATTGCCCCGACAAAATTTACTATTCCAGGACTTTCAACTTCCTTACAAAAATTAATTTATGCAGAAACTGAAAAACCAATGACTGCCACCTCCCTTCAAAGCGGTTTAGTTACCTTAGCCGACCTTGAAGAAGCTAAGAAGAAGCTTAAAGATCAATTATATGAAAATGTATTAGATGAAATAAAAAAAGAATTGCCTGAAAATAATCTTCAAATTATAACCAAATCGACAATTTTATCAGAAAAATCAAACGCTAAAATTAATGAAGAAAAGGAAAAATTTAAAGTTTATTTAAAATTAAAAGTGATTGCCTTAACTTTCCCAAGAGAAGATCTACTTGAAATCGCTAAAAATAAACTGCAAGAACAATTGAAAGAAGACAATAAATTAGTTTCTTATGATAAAGAAAGTTTGAGTTGTCTTATTGATAAAATTGACGTTAATCGCGCGACTCTGACAATTGCCATTCGCGGTGAAGCAGCCATTAATGAGCAATCAAAAATTTTTGAGAAAGAAAAAATGACAAACGCGACGCCCGAAAAAATAAAAGTGTATTTGCAATCTTTCGAGGAGATTGAAAGCGTCAGAATAAAATTTTTTCCTCCTTTTCTAAAAAAGATGCCGAATAATCCTGAAAAAATTAAAATTAAAATTTTATAAATTGTACCAAATTTTGCTCCTCCTTCGCGCTATGCTGCAAATGTTTCATTCAGAAGGACAAAATTTGGTGTGAAGGCGTGGAAACGTCTTATTACTAACTTGTTTAGATAATATAAACTAATTTCTCTAGACTAATTATATGACCACTTCAAAAATTTCTCTTGAAACTATGCGTCACTCTGCTTCTCATTTAATGGCCGCGGCTATTTTAGAGCTTTTTCCTGAAGTAAAATTTGGTATTGGACCAGCTATTGAAAATGGTTTTTATTATGATCTTGACCTTCCTTTTTCTTTAACACCTGATCATCTTAAAAAAATTGAAAAGAAAATGAATGAGTTAAAGAAAAAAAATTTAAAATTTGAAAAAAATGAATTGTCTATCGAAGAAGCCAAGGAATTTTTTGAAAAACTTGATCAACTTTATAAACTTAAATTAATTAATGATTTAGAAAAAGTTGAAAAAAAAGTGAGTATTTATAGGCTCGGAAATTTTACAGATCTTTGTAAAGGACCTCATCTTAAATCATCTGCGGAAATCCCCGCTTTTCGTCTGAGAAAAATTGCCGGCGCTTATTGGCTGGGAAATGAAAAAAATAAAATGCTCCAAAGAATTTATGGATTAGCTTTTTTGACTGAAAAAGATTTACAGGAATATTTAAAATTTGAAGAAGAGGTCGAAAAAAGAGATCATCGTCGTTTAGGCAAAGATCTTGATTTATTCAGTTTTGACGAAGAAATTGGAGCTGGTTTGCCTATCTGGCATCCGAAAGGAGCTTTAATCCGACAAATTATTGAAGATTTTTGGATTAAAGAACATTTTAAAAATGGCTATGAGCTTGTTCGCTCTCCGCATATTGGCAATATAAATTTATGGAAAACTTCTGGCCATTTAGAATTTTATAAAGATTACCTGTATTCCCCTATTCAAATTGAAGACGAAAAATACATGATTAAACCGATGAATTGTCCTTTTCATATTAAAATCTATAAATCAACAATTCGCAGTTATCGTGACCTTCCTATCCGCTGGGCTGAATTAGGTACTGTTTATCGCTATGAAAAATCAGGGGTTCTCCACGGTTTACTTCGAGTCAGAGGATTTACTCAGGATGACGCTCATATTTTTTGCAGCCCTGAAGATTTGAATAAAGAAATTGAAAAAGTTCTTAATTTTTCTTTAAAAATGCTCAAAACTTTTGGTTTTAAAAATTTTGAGATTTACCTTTCAACCAGGCCTGAAAAATATGTTGGCGCGCTTCCAAACTGGGAAAAAGCAACCATTGCCTTAAAAAATGCTTTAGAAAAATCAAAAGAGAGATACCAAATTGATCCAGGCGAAGGTGTTTTTTATGGACCAAAAATTGATATTAAAATTAAAGATTCTCTTGGTCGGGCTTGGCAATGTTCAACCATCCAAGTAGATTTTAATTTACCAGAGAGATTTGATGTCACTTATATTGATAAAAAAGGGAAAAAAATACAGCCAATTATGATTCACCGCGCTTTATTAGGATCGCTTGAAAGATTTTTTGCGGTCCTGCTGGAAAATTATGCCGGCGCTTTACCTGTTTGGCTTTCTCCTGTTCAAATTTATTTAGCTCCTGTTGGCAAAAAACATTATCGAGCGGCTAGAAAATTAACTAAAGAATTTGAAAGTTATGGTTTGCGATGCTTAAACGATGAATTGCGAGAAACAATCTCTTATAAAATCAGAAAAGCGGAAAAACAAAAAATTCCTTATATTTTGGTGATTGGCGACAAAGAAATGAAAGGTAAAAATTTAAATGTGAGAATGCGCGGTAATATCATTAAAAAAATGACCAAAAAAAAGTTTGTTGAAAAAGTTTTAAAAGAAATCGAAAATAAAAAATAACTTACAACTGACCACTTACAACCCCAGTAGTAGAGCAAAACTCACTACGGGGCGCAGCAAACAACCTATGAAAAAATCCTTCACTTTAATTGAATTATTGGTCGTCATCGCGATCATTGGCATCCTAGCCGCCATTGCCATGCCTTCTATTAGCAATGTCAGGGCTAAAGCCAGAGACAGTAGACGGCTGGCCGATTTAAATACTTTCAAAACCGCTTTGGAAATGTATTTTAGCGATCACGGAGAATATCCTATTTGGACTAGTGGCTGTCTTGAAAACACCAGCGCTACGAGCAGTCCTTTTCTTGCTGGTTCAGGCTTTGTCCCCAATTATATGCGCCAAATTCCCAAAGATCCTCTTTATGGCAAAGGTCATTGTTTCTACTACAAAACCACGGCTAATGGTTCAGACTACCATGCGTTGGCTTTTTTGGAAAAAAATATCCAAGCCAGTAAAGATGATGGTGGAGCATTCGATAATTATTACGAAGTTTTTTCTAGAAAAGAAAAATTAGATGAGATCGCTGTTGATACAAGCTCAGGAGGGGCAGTTGAAACAGCCATGGGCAGCGCTCCTCCCCCGCCTCCTCCTAGCGGCTGGACAGTTGATGGATTAACCTATACCACTCGTAGAAAATTAACCATTGACCAGACAAAAGTTGACGCTGATCTGACTGATTTTCCTGTTTTGGTGAAACTAACTTCAACTAATTTTGATTTTTCAAAAGCCAATTCTGATGGATTTGATATTCGTTTTACAAGTTCTGATGGTACAACTCTTTTGAAATATGAAAGGGAAAGGCACGATAATGTAAATGGTTTAGCTGAGTATTGGGTGAAAATTCCTTCTGTTTCAGGAACAGCTAATACTGATTTTTACATTTATTACAGGACAACTGATACTGCTGACGGCGCTGACCCGACTAATGTTTGGGATGCAAATTTTAAGATGGTTCAGCATTTAAAAGATATTACTACCTCTACTGTAAATGATAGCACTGCAAACGCTAATAATGGCGCGAAAATAGCGGCTAACGAGCCAATAGAAGCCGATGGGAAAATAGCCAAAGCGCAAAATTTTGATGGAATAAATGATTATATTAACATTTCAAATGAAAATAATTTTGATTTTGAATTGAATACACCCTTTTCAATATCTGCGTGGGTATATCATCCAGGAGCACTTGGAGCAGCAACAGAAACAATATTTAGTAAAATTGGAGCAGGAGTACCAGGTTATTATCTTCTTGCTGGTCATTGGTCAACTTCTTTAACTATGATTTTCAAATTGGATAATAGTAATCACGATTTTGTTACTGGCGATATACTTCCTGTAGACCAATGGGTTTACGTAACAATGACTTACAATGGAACTAATTATTTGGGAATAAAACTTTATCTCAACGGCGTAGAATGTAGTTATACATATTACTCACCAGGAACAGTAACCACAATTCTTAATAATGAAAGTCCTCATATTGGTAAGAATGATTGGGCGCCTGATGGAGAAGTGCCTTATTGGAAAGGCAAAATCGACGAAATCCGTGTTTCTAATGTCACTCGTTCCGCTGCTTGGATAAAAGCAGATTACAATTCTGGAAATGATAGTTTATTGACTTATGGGGCAGAGGAAATAAAATAATAATAAATTTTTAATTTTATTACTAGATGAGATATTGTCTTCAAACTTTTGGCTGTCAGATGAATAAAAGTGATTCAGAACGAATCGCTTTTGTTTTAGAAAAAATGGGTTTTAAAAAAACTCCCCGCCTTGGCGTGGCTGATTTAGTGGTGATTAATATGTGCTCAGTCAGACAATCAGCGGTTGATAGAGTATACAGTTTAATCTCGAAAATATCCGCTGGGCAAGCGCGACCAAAAATTTTTTTGACTGGTTGTCTTTTGCCTCAAGACAGGAGAAAACTCCAAAACAAGGTTTCCTTTATCTTTAATATTAAAGATTTGCCTCAACTGCCCAAAAAAATAATAAAAAATTTTAATCTTCAACATAAGTCAGTTTTAATTCGCGATGATCGCAAAGATTATTTAGGAATTAAACCTCTTTATTCTTCTTGTCCTTCTGCTTTTGTGCCAATTATGACTGGCTGTGATAATTTTTGCGCTTATTGCGTTGTTCCTTACCTGCGAGGCAGAGAATATTCTCGCTCCCCTCTTTCAATCCTTCAAGAAATAAAAAATCTCCTAAAAAAAGGGTTCAAAAGAATTATTCTTTTAGGACAAAATGTCAATTCTTATCACTCGGAAAAATATAGTTTTCCGAAACTTTTAAGAAAAATCTCTGATTTGCCAGGAAAATTTTGGTTAAGTTTTATGACTTCTCATCCTAAAGACCTCTCAGACGAATTAATAGAAACAGTCTTTTCTTCTGATAAAATTTGTAAGTATTTTCATTTGCCTATTCAATCAGGATCTGACAAAATTCTAAAAAAAATGAACAGGGGCTATACGGTTAAACAGTACGAAAAGATCATTCAAAAAATAAAAAAAATAGGGGTTGCTATTTCTACAGACATTATTGTTGGTTTTCCAAGAGAAACAAAAAAAGATTTTAACAAAACAGCTTCTTTGCTAAAAAAAATAAATTATGACATGGCTTATATCTCCAAATACTCTCCAAGGCCTCTAACAAGCGCTTTTAAACTTAAAGATGACGTTAGTTCTCTTGAGAAAAAGAGAAGACAAAAAAAACTTTTTAAAATTTTAAAGAGGATAGCCTTAAACAATAATAAAAAATACCTCAACAAAGAGGTGAACGTTTTAATCATGGGAATTAAGGGGAAATGCCTTTTTAGCGAGACAAACACTTTTAAAAAGGTAAAAATAAATATCTGCGGTTCACTACGGGGCAGGAAAATAATTGGGAAATTTCACAGGATAAAAATTACCAAAGTATCGCCCTGGGGATTAGCCGGTTTGATTGTCCATCAAAGTCAATAAATCAACCTCAATTTTACGCAAACGCAAAATATTTCTAAACATAAAAATAAAAATAATTATCAATAAAATAGCTATGAAATAAAGAATTAAAGGCTGGTTTAATCTGGACAAAGTGTTATAAAAACCATGAAAAAGAACAGCTAAAATGAATCCTTTAAAAAGTGCTGGAAATTTTTTACGCAAACTAAATTTACTTAAGGCAAAATAATAACCAATAATCCCACCAGCGATAAAGTGCATAAAAGTGGTAGTAAAACCACGCAAAAGAAGAATATCGGCAGCTAAAGAGATATCTTTAATTGCAAAGGCATAAAAAATGTTCTCGGTAAAAGCAAAGCCTAAACCTAAAATTATACCGTAAATCATCCCATCTACTGGTTCGTCAAACGAAGGAAAACGATAAACAGTAAATTTAAAACAAGTTAATTTTCCTCCTTCCTCAATTAAAGCATCGACCAAAAAAGATAAAATCAAAATCAACAAAATTTCTGGACCAAAAAAAACTTTTTTTATATATTCGGTCAAAGGAATATTGATAAAAGTCAAAAGAAGGGCTACTAGGCCACCCAGAAGAAAAGTTCTAATGATCTGGCGATTTGGTTCTGGTTGTTTTCTATCCCACCACAAACAAATGAAAAACCAAATAATGGTCGGACCAATTAAATGAAAAATGAGGTTTAGAAACTGATTAGACATTATGAAACTAAATAATAAATTAATTGTCATTATCGGCCCAACAGCCAGCGGAAAGAGCAAAATGGCTGTTAAATTAGCCAAAAAATTTTCTGGCGAAATTATCTCGGCTGATAGTCGAACAATTTATAAAGAAATGAATATTGGAACTGCCAAAGAAACTCAAAAGTCAAAGGTTCCTCATTATTTAATTGACATCATTAATCCTAATCAACAATTCACGGTCGCCCTTTTCAAAAGAAGAGCTTTAAAAATTATTAAAGGAATTCAAGAAAGAGGAAAAATTCCTTTTTTAGTTGGTGGCACCGGCCTTTATATCAGTTCTATCGTTGATAATCTTAAAATTCCTAAAGTTAAACCTGATTATAGATTGAGAAAAAAAATGGAAAAATTATCTAAAGAAATTCTTTGGCAAAAACTTCTTAAATTAGACAAAAATGCCGCTTTGATCGTTGATAAAAACAACCCTCGCCGGATTATCCGAGCAATTGAAATTTGTCAAATAACTAAAAAATCTTTAGCTGAACAAAGAGCAAAGGGCAAACCTCTTTTTGAAATTTTACAAATAGGCATCAAATTACCTTTTAAGACTCTTTATCAAAGAATTAATAAAAGAGTTGAACAAATGTTCAAGAAGGGCTTAGTCAAAGAAGTTAAAACGCTCTATAAAAAATACGGTGAAAATATCCCTAGCCTTAATTGCATTGGTTATAAAGAAATAATTCCTGCTCTTAAAAAAGAAATTGGTTTTGAGGAAGCAAAAGAACTTATTAAAAGAAATACAAGGCGTTTTGCCAAAAGACAATGGCAATGGTTCAAAAGAGATCAAAGAATTAAATGGATAAAAAATTTTAAAGAAGCCGAAGGGATCACAAAATCTTTTTTAAAATCTCCATAACTAATTTTGGCTCTGCCTTGCCTTTTGTTTCTTTCATCACTTGACCAATTAAAAATTGTAAAGCATTCTCTTTCCCTTTTTTAAAATCAGCCACGACTTTCGGATTTTTTTCAATCACTTCTTTCACTATTTTCTCTATTTTTCCTTCGTCAGCCATAACTTCTAGTTTATTTTTCTTCATTATTTGATTTGGTCCTTTCCCTGTTTTCTTCATTTCTTCTAAAATTTGTTGGCCTAAAGTGCTAGAAATTTTATTTTGAAAAATTAAAAGAATAAATTCAACAAAATTTTTAGAATTAATTAAATTAGGCCAAAGACGATTAATCAACCAATTAGCTGCAAGCTTAGTAAGTTTTTTTTCATTTTCTGGCAAGGAGATCTTCTTTAATTCTTTCATCATCTCCTCAGTAAAATCCGCCAAATGAATATCGCTTGTCAAAATTTTTGCCTCCTCAGGTAAGAAACCGTACATTTTCACAAAACGGTCTTTTCTGTCTAAGGGCAGTTCTTTGACCAAGGTCTCATCTCCCCAAAAGGGTAGATTTTTTATTTCTAAAAATGGCAAATCAGGCTCAGGAAAATACCGATAATCAAAACTTTCCTCCTTTCCTCTTTGAAGCAAGGTGGTTTTTTCTTTTTCGTCCCAACCGCGAGTAGAACCTATTTGAGGAGGACTTCCTTCTTCCCAAAGCTCTGTCTGCCTTTTTATTTCATAAGAAAGCGCATCCTCAACCGCTTTAAAAGAATTTAAATTTTTAATCTCAGTTTTAGCAAAAAAAATTTTTTCTCCAACAGGTCTTAAAGAAATATTAGCATCACATCTCATTTGTCCTTTTTGCATTTCTGCCTCAGAAACATCAAGATATTTGGCAATAAGTCGAAGAGTTTCAAGAAAAACTTTTGCCTCTCCCGGAGATCGTAGTTCTGGCCTGGTGACCAATTCAACTAAAGGAACACCGGCTCGGTTAAAATCAACGAAGCTCTCGCCTTTTGCGCCATGAAGCAATTTAGCCGCGTCTTCTTCTAAATGAATTCTTTCTAAATTAATCTTTTTTCTTTGGTTATCTCCGCCAGAGGCGGACTCGATCTCTAAAAAACCTCCTTTAACTAAAGGCAGAAAAAATTGACTAATTTGATAACCTTTTGGCAAATCTGGATAAAAATAATTTTTTCTGTCAAAAGAGGCAGTTTCTGGTATTTTGCCATTTAAATTTCTGCCAAAAAAAAGAGTTTTTTTGAGGGCCTCTTCGTTAAGAACCGGCAAGACACCTGGATGTCCCAAACAAATAGGACAAATATTTGTATTAGGCTGAACCTCTTCGCTATTTGGACAGGAACAAAAAAGTTTTGTTTTGGTTTTAAGCTCGATATGAACTTCTAGGCCAATAATTGTTTCAAGTTTAAGCGACATTTTTTTGAAATAAAATTACTTTAATAGTTTTAATTAAAATTTGTAAATCTAAAGACATTGACCAATTTTCAATATAATAAATATCAAATTTGGCCTCTTCCTCAAAAGAAAGATCTGAGCGGCCGGAGATTTGGGCTAAACCAGTCAAGCCGGGCTTAATAGTTAAAAGTTGCTTATGGTGTTTTTGATATTTTCCAACCTCAGTTGGCTCATGCGGTCTCGGTCCAACCAAACTCATTTCCCCTTTAATAATATTAAAGAGTTGCGGTAATTCATCAATGCTCATTCTTCTTAAAAATTTGCCTATTTTTGTAATTCGAGGATCATTTTTCATCTTAAAAAGAACACCATCTTTTCTCTCGTTAAGTTGAAGCAAATCTTTTTTTATTTTCTCGGCATTTTTAATCATTGAACGGAATTTATAAAGTTTAAAATTCTTCCCTCTTTCCCCTGCTCTAACTAAACCTATTAAAACGGGTCCTTCAGAACCAAGTTTAATAATTAAGGCTAAATAAAAAAATAAAGGCAAAAGAAAAACTAGAGCCAAAATTCCTAAAACAAGATCAAAAATTCTTTTATAAACTTTCCCCCATCCTTGAAGACCTGTTCTTTGAATTTCTATAACTGACATACTGGCCAAAGTCTCTGTTCTAATATTACTTGAGAGAGCGCCAAATAGATTGGTGGTATATTTAAAAACAATTTGATGTTCGTTACAGAACTCAACTAGCTTTAAACTCTCTTTCTCAGGTAGATGATGATTAGTTTGAATAATCTGAGATATTTCGTAGGCCTTATTTTGCCAATCTTCTATTAGTTTATCAGATGAATTATAATGTCCCAAGACCTGATAGCCAAATTCCGGTTTATTTTTGAGACTTTTAATAATTCTTTCCGTTTCTTCGCCCTCACCAAAAATTAAGACTGGTTCGAGACCTTTACCTTTTTTATAAGAAGAAATTTTGATTAAATTAATAAAAAAATGACCGAGGCTTAAAAAAATAATAGAAACTAGCCAATTGGCTAAAATAATAAAACGAGAAGAAAATAATTCCTGACTAAAAAAAATAAAAAGAATGACCATCATCGTGCCAGCCGAACAGCCAATAAAGATACGAGAAATTTCTTTTGATGGTTGTCTTCTCTCAGCCAAATTATAAAGGCCAATTAAAGAAAAAATACCAATCCAAATAGCAGAAACAATTAAAATTAAACTAAGATATTTTAAAAATTGTAACTGATAAATGACTGGTCTCAATTCTACTAAAGCCTGAAATCTTAGATAATAAACAATAATTCCTGAAAGAACCATTAATAAATAATCAAAGGGCACCAAGATAGAAGCATAAAATAGCTCTGACTTCTTCATGCTTTTATTTTATCATATTCGCGCTATGCTGCAAAGGCGCTCAGAAGGACAAAATTTGGTGTTAAGTATAACATGAACGAGTGCATCCCCTTGTTTTTTTTGAATTTTCTGCTAGAATGAAAAAACCTGGGTTAGGTTAAGCGACTGCTCTGTTGTCCTAAAAAGATGACAGGGAGGAAAGTCCGAACACTCAATTAATCACGTCTTTTCCTCAAAAGGGAAAAAACTTGAAAAAAATAGTAGTGGGTAACGCCCATCCTCCGACCCCGGGTTGGAGAGAGGTGCGAACAGAGACGTTCCGAACCGAAAGGTGAGGAACGCTCCGACCTAAGGTCGGAGCGAGCTCCAATGGAAACATCGGAGGTGAAACGGCTAAATCCTTACTTGAGTGCAAGACCAAAATTGGTAGGTCGCTAGAGGTTGGTGGTAACACTGATCCCAGAGAAATAGTCGCTAATACAGAATTCGGCTTATTGACCTAGCCCGGGTAAAAAAATCAAAAATTAAAAATCAAAAATCAAAATTAGAAGATAAAAAATTTGAGTCACATAATGTCAAAACAAAATAAACCCCGACGCCAAAGGGTCGGGGCTCCGACTGGAACGTCGGAGAAAATTATTAAATTAGTCAAATTCCTCGCTTCTTTCCAAATTAAAAACAGCGAGGATTTTTTAAAATTGAAACAAAAAATCGTTAATCAGTTGGCAATCCCTTTACCTAGCAATGTTTTAATTTTGCAGATCTATTATAATTTATTAAAAAAGAAAAAAGTCAAAAAAAATCAATTTTTTGAAAAACAACTAAAAAAAAAGCCTGTAAGAAGTCTCTCTGGGGTGGTGGTGATCTCTGTTTTAACCAAATCTTCGACCCTTCGTCGCGACTCCTCAGGATCTTCGACCTGCCCGGGCGATTGTTTATTTTGTCCAACAGAAAAAAATCTGCCGAAAAGTTATCTTTCCGGTGAACCGGCTGTTGAGAGAGCCAAACAGCTAAAATTTAATCCTTATTTACAAGTTAAAAGAAGAATTGAAACCTTAGAAAAACTTGGCCATCCAACTGATAAAATTGAGTTGATTGTCATTGGCGGCAGTTGGTCGGCTTTACCAAAAAAATACCAAATATGGTTTATCAAGGAATGTTTTAGGGGAGCCAATGATAAAAAACTAACAACTAACAACCAACAACTAACAACTAAAATAGAGAAATTAGAACAGGAACTTAAAAAAGAACAAAAAAAGAACGAGAAAGCAAAACATCGAATTATTGGAATTACTTTGGAAACCAGGCCTGATTTAATTACGCCTGAAGAAATTTTAATGATGAGAAAATTAGGTTGTACGCGAGTAGAAATTGGTGTCCAAATTTTAGATGATAAAATTTTAAAATTAAACAATCGCGGTCATGGCATCAAAGAAATAATCAGAGCAACACAACTTTTAAAACAAACTGGCTTAAAAGTCTGTTATCATCTAATGTTTGGTCTTCCTTTCTCTTCTGCCTCAAAAGATGTTTCTTGTTTTAAAAAAATCTTTGACAATCAAAATTTTAGGCCAGACATGCTCAAGCTTTATCCTTGCGTCATCACTGCTGGCTCAAAATTATTTAAATTATGGCAAAGGAAGAAATATGTTCCCCTTAAAGACAGAACTCTAATTAATCTCTTAGTAAAAATCAAATCTCTGATTCCTCCTTATGTTCGAGTTAATCGTGTTGTTCGCGATATTCCTTCAACACTGATTGTCGCTGGTTCAAAAATTTCCAACTTACGAGAATTAATAGCCTTGACAATGAAGAAAAACAATCTTAAATGTCGCTGTATTCGTTGTCGAGAAGTTAAAGAGAGCAATGATTTTAAAAATTTTAAATTAGTTAAGCGGAATTATCAAGCTAGTCAAGGCAAAGAAATTTTTCTTTCTTTTGAAAACCAAAAAAAAAATAAATTAGTCGCCTTTTTAAGACTCAGGTTGCAAAACAATTTTTCAAAATATTTTCCCGAATTAAAAAACGCGGCTTTAATCCGTGAAGTTCATACTTACGGAATAATGGTACCAATTGGCGAAGTCCTGAGTTCGTCGAAGGGCAAACATACAAAAGCTGCTCAACACCAAGGATTTGGCAAAAAACTCATTAAAGAAGCAGAAAAAATCGCAAAAAAATCTGGCTTTAAAAAAATAGCCGTGATCGCTGGCGTCGGGGCAAGGGAATACTATAAAAAATTGGGCTATCAACTAGAGAATACTTATCTGATCAAAAAATTATAATTTAGATCAGAGGCTATAGCTACAAATAGTATTTTGTGGGCCTTTATGGGTTTCGGGAACCCATAATTTTGCTATTCCTTTTTTTGTAAAAAAAAGGTAAAATTTAGTCATTTTCTAGGGACTGTCCCTTCGCAAAATTAAAAAATCTGCTTTTATTTTTGGTGATTATAAATTTCCAAAATTTCCTGAGCCGAAAGAGCCCGGTTCCAGATTGCGATTTCATCAAATTTGGCATTGAGGGGATAGTGCCCACCTGTATAATTACCAATATTACTAAAAATATAACTGCCAGAATCAGAAAACGATGTATTTGGTGCAGATTGCGTTCCAAGATTTACACCATTTTTATAAAGAGTAATAGTTTTTTCTGAGTCATCAAAAGCGAATACAAGATGATTCCAAGCGTTATAGGTTATTGCATCAGCCCAAGTTAAGAGGTCATTAGGGGCGCCCCATTCAAGTTTGGTTGCAGTGTAACGAGTAAACACCCGCGCCCCAAACCCGACGTAATAGTTTGGTTCTGTCCTACTATTTCCAAATGGCCAAACCCACATTGCGACAGTATTAGAACTCATTGATATTGTTATTGTTTGTGTTGCCAAATAATCATTCTGCCCATCAAAATTCAAACAATTACCAAATTTACAACTAGCGCCAGAGGTCCAGATTGGGCAATCAGTAGTTGGTGGTAAAGCGCAATTAAGGTCTCCAGAATATAAATAGCCTGTGTTGGACGGAGAGCTTGGAGAAGAATCAGCTGTAGTTATACCAGCTCCTTCATCCATCTTCCAGTGACCAACTAGTCCGGTTTGAGGTATATGATACACACAAAGACTTGTCACAAATGCCGAACAATCCGTGTTACACGATAATGTTCCGGTGTAGTTAGTGCCAATCTGCGATTCGCAGGTTTGACTAGCTAAAGCAGTGCCGTCGCAAATTTCCGATCCTTCTATTATATTGTTGCCTCAAACTGCTTGATAACCTGGCATGGCC
>Ga0210017_1002478_pt1 | contig 15741 bp, 13 predicted proteins | sample CryGeyCG2014_020_FD_183966 | JGI IMG/M metagenome (GOLD analysis project Ga0210017, IMG submission 183966) | Groundwater microbial communities from aquifer - Crystal Geyser CG08_land_8/20/14_0.20 (SPAdes) (version 2) | ecosystem: Environmental > Aquatic > Deep subsurface > Groundwater | place... | reverse complement strand
AAACAGCGGTACCTGGAAGAGGAAGGAAAAGAAAATAGTTTGCCCGCAAAAGTCCTAAATTTAGTGAAAAATTAATTGTTTTTTTGATTTCTTTTTCCGTTTCTCCGGGATATCCGAGAATAAAAAACCCGGCAGCCTCCAGGCCAACACTTTTGATCAAAGAAACTTTTTCTTTAATTTGTTTTATCGCGAGATGTTTTCCCATCATTTTTAAAACTCGATCAGAGCCGGATTCAATCCCAATAGAAATAAGATAAAAACCAGCATTTTTCATTAAGAGAAGAATTTCTTTGTCCAAAGTATCAAGTCTAATCCCGTTAGGGACGGAGAAGGAAACCTTCAAGTTAAGTTTGATTATTTCTTTTAAAACTTTTTTGGCGAACTCTTTATCAAGAGTGAAATTGTCATCGATAATATGAAATTCTCTAATATGATGAACGTTGTATAAATACTTGATCTCCTCGATAACTTTAACAACACTTCTTTTTCGGAGAATAGAGCCAGTATTTAATTTTCCGGCACAGAAAGTGCAGTTAAAAGGACAACCACGGGTGGTAATTATTGGGGCAATAGGAAAAAAGCACCGTGTTGGGATTCCGGATATGTTTCCGGTTGAAGTAAATCCCAGGCAGGAAAGTCAAATTGATCAAGATTCTCGAAGAAAATCGGAGGATTAACAACAATTTCTTCACCCTTTCTGTAAATTAGACCGGGAACGTCTTTGAGACCAGCACCTCCCTCATCAATAATTTTAAGCAATTTAGGCAAACCTATTTCTGCTTCTCCACAAAAAGCAAAATCCAGATTCTTTCCCAAATCAACCATAGTTTCTTTAGGAAGAGCAGAAGGATGAGGACCACCAACAAGAGTAATAATATTTGGATTAGACTTTTTAACCGTTTCTAAGCCGTGTTTAACATAGTCAAAGTTCATGGTGTAAAATTGGAAACCGACAAAATCAGGTTTTTCTTTTTTAATTACTTTTCCCAATTGGGAAGCGTCGGTCTTGAACAGGTTGGCATCGTAGAAAGAGACATCAATCCCATTTTTTCTGACTGCAGTTGCTAGATAGCCAAGCCCTAAAGGGGGCTGAATATGGTCACTTTTGGGATTGTATGGGTTAATTAAAAGAATTTTTTTCATTTGTTTGAATCTTGCTTCATTTTAAAGCATAATTATGCTTAATGATACCTAAATTCTTAAAGGAAAATATAATATTGCTTTTAATTTTAGCGATCGCCGTTTTTCTAAGATTTTACAGACTTCCTTCTTTGCTGGCATTTGGAGGTGATGTTGCTCGAGATTATTTGGTCGCGAGGGACATAACTTTAAAGGGAGAGATTCCTCTGGTTGGGAGTCCAACCAGTGTTCCCTGGCTTTATCAGGGTGCCTTTTTTACTTATCTTTTGGGAATTGTTTTGTGGTTGGGAAAATACAATCCCTTGGCCGGAGGATATTTTGTAGGGGTGATGGGAGTTGTGGGGGTTTTAGGAACATATTTCTTGGGAAAAAAATTGTTTTCAGAAAAAATCGGGTTACTTTCTGCTCTTTTTTATGCTACTTCGCCGCTCATCGTCCTTTTTGACCGCTATCCTTACCACCAGAGTTTAATCTCAATTTTTACCATGTTTTTTATATTTTCGCTCTGGAAGATGACGAAGAAAATTAAATATATTTTTTTATCTTTTTTTCTTTTTGGTCTGCTAATGCAGCTTGAGTTGTCTAATTTGGTTTTATTGCCTATTTTACTAATCTGGCTTTTTATGTATCGAGAGCGTGTTCAATTTAAATTGCTGGCTTTGTCAGGTTTTGTTTTTTTGTTTACGTGGCTGCCCAAAATTATTTACGATCTTAGAAACGGATTTACGCAAACTTTGGGCTTTATTGCCTGGGTGATTCATAAATTACCGTTTGTCAGCACGTTTGTGAACGATCGGAGTGTTAATGTATCTCTTGTTGAAAGAATAACCTCTATTTTTGTTTACTTTTCGAGAATAATTTTTTGGCCAAGTTTCGGGGTTTCAATTTTAATCTTTATTTTCTTTATTTTCCTGTTGGTAAAGGAATATTTAAAGGAATTTAGAGGAGAGATTAAAGGAGAGGTAAGGGGGAATAGTATAAATTTGCTTTTGCTTTGGATTTTGGTTCCGTGTTTTGGTTTTTTGGTTCAAGGATCACCTTCTGAATCTTATGTTCCTGTTTTATTTGGAGCGATTGCCCTTTTGGTTGGTGTTGGCCTTAGTCTTCCAAGACGTCGTCTTGGAAGACTAGTCGCGGATTTATTTATAGTTTCTCTCGGGATTTTTAATGTTTATTTCATTTTATCAAATGATTTTTTTGTAAAGACGGGTAAGCGTTCGGTTGTTGATAAAAATTACAATTTGGGCCAATCGTTTGAACTTAATGAAGAAATGGCGAGGTTTGTTGTTGGTGATGCCAACGGTCGAAAATTTAGTCTGGTGCCACTGGGGAGCTATGGGAATTTTTCCTCATCAGTGCTTAATCTTAATTACTTGACTTGGTATTTTGGCAACGAACCAAGTGAAGAAAGAGAAAAACTTCAGTACTTTATTTATGATAAAGAAGATAATATAAAAATAGGAGGGGCTGAATTAGTCAAGGAATTTCCCTTTCTTGTTATTGCCAGAAAAAATAGAAAATGATTAGCGCCGTTGTTTTGACCAAAAACGAGGAAAAAAATATCAAGGAATGTCTTTCCGGGTTGAAATGGTGTGATGAGATTCTGGTGGTTGACGATGATTCCGATGATAAAACAATAGAAATGGCAGAGAGATTCGGAGCAAATGTTATTAAGCGCTCCTTGAACGGAGATTTTGCCGGGCAAAGAAATTTCGGACTGAAAAACACGAAAGGTGACTGGGTTCTTTTTGTTGATGCTGACGAAAGAGTTAGTAAAGAACTTGCCGATGAGATTAAAGAGAGTGTAAAAAAAGACGATGTTAACGGATTTTATTTCAGGCGAATTGACAATTTCATGGGAAAGTGGCTAAAACACGGAGAAATCGGAGGAATTAGAATTTTGCGGTTAGCAAAAAAAAGTGGTGGTAACTGGACTAGAAAAGTAGATGAAATATGGGAGATAAAAGGTAAAATCAAAACTTTGAAGAATCCCCTTTTACATTATTCTCATCCGACGATGACCGAATTTTTTACAAGCATAAACGAGAGATCGACTTTAAATGCTAAGGAATTTTACGATGGTGGCAGAAGGATTACTTTGATTGAATGGTTAAAACCAAAGACTAAGTTTATCCAAAATTATTTTTTTCGTTTAGGATTTCTAGATGGGACTCAAGGATTTGTTTTTGCCGTCTTAATGAGCCTGCATTCATTTTTAGTAAGAGGAAAACTTTATTTACTTTGGCAGAGGGAAAAGAAGGACCCGCCTCCGCTAAAGCTATGGCGGACAGGCCGGCGGGCGAGCGCGGGCAGTTTAGAAAAGGGTTTTTTTCTGATTTGGGCAATCTTTGTTTTTGCTTCATATATTTATTTTCTTTTTCAAAGAGGAAAAAACAAGTGGTAGACTTGGCGATTTTAATAGGGATCTTTTCTTATGCCGTTTTTGGATTGGGTTTGTTGGGGAGATTGGGGGAGTTAGAATTAAGGAGTTTGGGGGTGTTGGGGGGATTGGGGATTTTAGGAGTCGTCCTTTTCCGCTTTAGAATAGGAAGTTTACTCAAAAAACTCAAATTGCTCAGGCAGGATAGAATCTTCATTCTTTTGTTAGCCCTTCTTTTCGCCTCAGTTATCGTAAATATGGTTGGTGTATTAGGTCCAGAGCTGGGGTTTGATGCTTTATGGTATCACCTAACCATTCCTAAAATTTATCTTTCGCAAAACAAAATTTTCTTCATTCCCGGTAGTTTGTTTTATTACAGCGCCATGCCACAGTTAACAGAAATGTTATATTTGGTCTCGCTTGTTTTTTCTCCAACTGGAACCTTGGCAAAAGCGATTCATTTTTCCTTCGGAATTTTGTCGGCAATAGCCCTCTATCGCCTGGCCAAAAGATATTTGAAAACAAGAGAGTCTTTATTGGCGGTTTTGATTTTTTATACGACACTGATAGTTGGTTGGCAATCAATTACTGCTTATGTTGACCTGGCAAGAACTTTTTTTGAGATTTTAGCCTTGGATTTGTTCTTGCGGTGGTGGGGGAGGGATCAGACGAAAAAGGAGGACAAGTTGCTTCTAATTGAGTCGGCAATAATGTTAGGCCTGGCGGTTTCTACAAAACTAATTGCTTTCGTTTCCCTGCCGATTTATCTAATTTTGATTTTATTTAAAAGCAGAAGACCTCTAAATACTATATACTACATACTGTATACTGTTCTTATTCCTCTTCCCTGGTTTGTCTTTTCTTATCTTTACACTGGAAATCCAATTTACCCGGTTTTTAGCGGGATTTTAGATCAAAGTCACAAAATTGTAACCTTCGACTTGATCAGGGTTTTCAGAGATTTTTGGGGATTGCTTTATCATCCTCAAGACTTCATTTCGCCGGTTTTTTTGATTTTTTTACCAATAGTGATTTTAATGGCAATTAAAGGAAGGTTAAAGGACGAACTGCGGGTACTTTTAGGGTATGTTTTTTTGACGGCTCTCTTTTGGTACTTCACTCCAAGAACTGGTGGTTCTCGGTTTGTTTTACCTTATCTCCCCGCTCTTAGTTTATTAATTGTTGGCATTGTATCAAGCGGAGGGAAGTTTTTTCAAAAAGCGATATACATTTTCGGAATTTTGATTGCGGTGATAAATATCGGCTACCGTGCCCTAGCGAATAAAAAATATATTCCGGTAATTGCAGGAGGTCAGTCGTGGGAGGAGTTTTTAGTCCGAAATTTAAATTTTCAAAACGGAGATTTTTTTGATCAGGATGAAGAAATAAAAAAGATGGCGAAAAACGACCCGGTTTTGATTTATGGTTCGCATAATCTTTTTTATGTTGATTTTCCTTTTGTTCATTCATCTTACGCCGGGCCAAATTTGCCGGTGAGCTATATTCTTGTTCAAAACAAAAATCTCCCAAAAAATATTCCTCTTGGAAAATTGATTTATAATAATCGAAAAACCAGAGTAGAATTATATATTTCTCGAGGAAATTTAAAATGAACAGGGTTCAAAAATCCCTTTTCTTTTTGATTTTAATTGTTTTTCCTTTTGGCCAACTTTTAAGACTTGATTTGACAAATTTTATTGCCGGGTTAAAAGTCCAAGCAATAGACTTATCCGTATTTTCCTTTGTTTTCTTTTGGTTTTTGAAAAAAATTATTCAAAAAGAGAAATTCAAATCTCCGCCTCTTTTTTGTGAGTTGGCTTTCTTTGGATTGATCGCCGGTCTTTCTCTTGTGTTCCAAGTATGGAGGTTAAAGCCAGTAGAGCTTTTGGGAGCCTCTTTTTATCTTTTGCGTTTACTGAATTTTATTGCCTTTTTCTGGGCGGCAGTAGAAATTTTATCCAAAGAAAATTTGCCAATCTTTGAATATTTAGTAGGAGAAGGGGTTGTAATTGCCTTTCTTTCCCTCCTTCAGTATATGATTTTGCCGGACACACGATTTTTGTTTAATTCGGGTTGGGATAAACACTACTTCCGGGCAATCGGGACCTTTCTTGACCCGGGCTTTACCGGCTTACTTATGGTTTTGGCATTTATCATCTGGGTTGTTGAGTTTAGTAAGAGCAACAAAGCAAAAAACTTCCTTTTTGGTCTAACAGGATTTATATTACTTCTTGCCATTGGGCTTACTTTTTCCCGTCTTGCTTATTTTTCACTTTTTGTTGGTTTGGGCTCAATGTCTTTGCTTAAAAAAGAGAAACGACTCTATCTTGTTACCGGTTTAATCCTTTTGATTATCATTTTTTTCTTACCTAAACCTGGAGGAGAGGGAGTAAACTTATTCCGTAAAAGCTCGTTTACCGCCAGGTCCGATACTTACAAACAATCTTTGAGAGTTATTAATGATCATTTCCTTTTTGGGGTGGGCTATAACGCCTATCGATATGCTCAAAGGGATTATGGATTTATTCCTCCTCAAGACTGGCAATCTACCAATGCGGGAGCAGGCACTGATAATAGTTTTCTTTTTGTATTGGCTACGACAGGAGTTTTTGGTTTGCTAAGTTTTTTTTATTTTTGGTCAAAGAGCCTTTATTTAAGTTTTTTGTTTTCTCGAAAAAATTGGAGTTCTCTCGTTCTTTTTGCCAGCTTAACAGTCTTAAGTATTAGTGCATTGGCAATAAACTGTTTGTTTTACCCTTGGGTACTTTGCTGGCTTGCGATTTTACTGGCGAAGTTTATTGTTGATAATTTATCAGCCACTCAAGCTCGGTCTTGTTTTCGGCTGGGTCGAGGCAAACGATTTTGAATTTATTTTCCCCGGTTTGAAGAGTAGCGGTGTAGTTAAAAATTCCTTCATTTTCGATAATCATTTGGTGATCATTGACAAAAGCTCTTGAGGGAGGAGAAATTTTACCTTTTATGGTTACAGTATTTTGTTTTCCTTCGATGGTGGTATTGTTTGCCGGCTCCAGTATTTCCAGATAAGGCGGCGAGTTATTGTAAAAAACTGTCCAAGATTTGGAAGGAGAACTTTGGATATTTTTGGAGTTAACGGTAATAGCGTAAATTTTACTCGAACCAAGAGAAAGAGAAACAAAACCGGCAAATTTTCCCTCAGAATCAACATCAAAAGATTTGATATTAAGGTCATTAAGGTAAATATCAACTTTTTGGTTGGGTAAGGAATAACCTGAAATGGCCAAAGAGGAAGAGTTGGTTGCTTCAGGAACGGGGAAAAGTTCAGGAGACTGAATAATGGTTTCGTACAAATCCGGAGTGTTTACGACCGGATTTTTCTTTTGAAGAAAAGAGGAAATTACGACTGCCCCTGTTATGCCAAATTTAAAGATTAGAACCAGAAGACCAATGGTTAGAACAAAATAAAAAACACTCAAAGATAAATATTTTTTTGTGCTTTTGATCATGGAGCCGTCTCTGGGATTTGGACCCAGGGCCTATCGTTTACGAAACGATTGCTCTACCACTGAGCTAAGACGGCATCATGGAGAAAAACCATAGGTTTTTCTCCAACTCTTTTCCAAATTTGTAATTTTTGGGATCTTCTTCAAATCTTACCCGAAAATTAATTTAATAATCTATTCTACCATCTCACGTTTCTTGCCGGCTGTTTATTACTATATTTTATCAAATTTTATGTTTAAAGTAATTGTTTTGAGTTATTTTGTAAAAGGCTAAAACACGGGAAGAAACTTTTTTCCAAGAATATTTTTTTACTTCTTTTTGACCCCAGGCTGCCAAGTCTTTTCTTAACTCCTTGCCTTCTATTAAGCTTTCAATTTTTCCGGCCAGGGATTTTACATTTTTGGATGGAACAAGTCCTCTCTCGCCAAAACCTTTTAAAACCTGTTTATAACCAGTGTTGGCAAAAGCCACTACCGGCAAACCGGTGGCCATGGCTTCAAGAAGAACAATACCAAAACTTTCTGCTTCTGTTGCCGGCGAACAGAAAATATCGGCACTGGCATAGTAAAAAGGTAAAAGTTTGTCAGAAACAGCCCCTGCAAAGAAAACGTCCTTAACCCTGTGAAGTCTTACAAATTCCTTTGCTTTTCTTTTTTGGTCTCCGTCACCAACAACAATCAAGCGTATATTAGGATATTTTTTCTTTAAAATCCTAAAGGCCCTTAAAAGATAAATTAACCCCTTTCTTTTGGTTAATCGACCCACAAATAAGATATTAATTTTTTTGTCGGCAAATTTTCGCAAAGGAGAAACGCGGGTATTAAATCTGGTTAGATCCACACCATTTGGAATAATAATAATTTTTCTTTTGTTGGGAAAAATGGCATATTTTCGGGCGACTGTTGAAACTGCGATTGCCCCGTGGATTTTTTGAGCCGTTTTTTTAAGGTAAGTCCGACTTATGGACTTGGCAGTTTTCGCCAAGGGGCTTGCTTCTGAACATGCATGAAATGTAGCGATGTTTATACTTGTTGAGTGTTGCAGAATTTGCAAACTGGAAAAGGGGGTATAAAACTCATGAAAGTGAATAATATCGAATTTTTCTTTCTCGAGCATCTTTTGGATTTTTTGAGCAAAATTACTGCAAAAAGTAATGGTGGCTTGATCCTTATTTGAAGGAATTTTTAAATAAATGCCTAAAAAAATAATATCTTTCTTCTTACTTTTCTTTCTAAGTCCTCCCGGAAAAATGATTTTGACTTTATGGCCGCGTTTTTTAAACTCCCCGTAAAGTCCCAGAACATGTTCCCTTACACCTCCAGGAATATCAAGGGGATAGGGGCAAACTAACCCAATCTTCATACTTTAATAATACTAAATTTATTGGAGACACTTTTTAGTATTAAGAGGACATTGTTTATTTGCCCCCCTGAATTATAATAATCATTATGCATATAATGTATATCGACGAATCTGGCGACACCATATCATTACCACAAGGTGGTAAAAAATTCCTAGTTTTGACGGGTTGCATAGTTGAAGATATGGACAAGATACAAATAGAAGAAAGATTCCGAAGTATTAAACAAAAGTATTATCAAAATCCCGATATAGAGATAAAATCCAATTTTTTGAGATATGCAAATCCCAATTTACTAGAAAAATCTCCAATTAAACTAAAAGATAGAGAAAAATATGACGAACTCGAGAAGGATATTACGAATTTGTTAAAAGATATCCCTGTGGTTTTATACTCTGTTGTGATCCATAAAACTGGTTATTGGAAATTATATCCCTCTCAAAATCCCTATGAAGTTGCTTATATCTTCCTGGCAGAGCGATTTCAAATGTTCTTAAAAGAAAACGAGTCACTAGGAATTTGTATTATTGATCCCAGAGAAGGACAGGTGGAAAAAAGTTTTATAGGCGAAGAACTTGATCATATTCACAGTTTACTAAGATGGGAAGACCATGGATTTTGGCAAAAATGCCCTAACATTATTGAGAGATTATTGTTTGCGACTTCTGAAAAGACTGTTGGAATACAACTGGCGGATTTATATTGCTATCCTGTATACCATATTTTTGAATACAATAAAGGAAAAGAAGAATACTGGAGATTCCATGAAGTTACTTTACCAAAATTGTATAAAAGCTCTTCGGGAAGACTATTGGGTTATGGATTGAAGTTTTTCCCCGATGAATCGAAAAAAGGCCTTCACTTTTTCAGATAGGCCCTTTTTCGATGGGCGCGGTTTTTGCACCGCGACCATATACATTATATAACATCCCTGTCAAGATTGCTTAAATAAATCAAAGTATATTAAACTATAGTTGGATATTAGTTTTTAGCTTCAAAACGATACTTAAAGATAAAGAGTTTTACTCCGTATTGATATACTTTGTTCCAGATGTCTGATGACAAAAAATATAAGAAGCTAGGTTTCTAGATTTCATGCGCGGATCCATTTTCCGTCTATAACATCTTTTGTGAATTCAGCTTCTTTAGGATAGATATACAAACTTCTTAATACACCCTCAACTATATCAAGGCATAGTGATAAATCGTCTTTGTGATGTTTTTTTATCTCGTGTGCACTCAGATTGCCTATTTCTCTTATTAAGTTCAGAAGCTTTGCACTATTTGGTGTAATAATTTACTTCTCAATCATTTTATTTATTTTTGTTTCAATTCCCCTGTCTTTTATACCTTGGTCAATTGACACGGCCTCAAGGATAGATCTAATTCCTATTGCAGTTAGAATCAACATTCCTGAATTAAAAGCTTTAAGTGTTTCTAAATATATGGATTTGACCTGATTTGGTACATAGAACACTCTATCAATTTCACTTCTATCGCTTTTATATGGAGAAGGATGAATGCTTATTTGTTCTTCTGGTTGACCGTTAACAGGATTAATGTCTTCGCTAAATATGTAAACAATTAGCAAACATACATTTTCGCAACCTAGACATTGTAAAGTAAAGAAATCTGTAATTTCCCATATTCCAGATTCGTCATCATTATATCTTTTTTCAGTTCTATTTAAGATATTATGCCAAGTTAACTGTTGACATTCTTTACAGAAGACTTTGGAATGATATTTATTTTCTAAATGATCAGTCATATAAATCTCAATTTGGGTTAAAGTCGAAACTGTGGTGAAATGGTGAGCGAAACCAGCTCGAATCTGCTCTTCGCTTCAACAATAAAGTGTTGGCTTCGCATACTCATTACTCCTAGACATATTTTACAACTAGATATCTTGAAAGACCACACAGACACTGTCACTTTAGAAAAACGACTTATTCCTCAACAAAAGTCGTATAATGGTGCTAACAAAATAGGTATATGAAAAAACCGCTATTGATTCTATCGGCCGTTCTTATTTTAGGAGGAGCAATTTGGTGGAAACAGAGCAATAAAACACTTTCGCCGAATTCCGGCACCGAGACCGAAACTTCTAAGACGGAGAGCCCCCTGCAAAAAGACATTAACACCATAAGATCATTTATGGCAAACCCAAATCTAGATCTCGTTTCCAAGGGAACCGGTCTTCCGCAGCCGTATTTCATGGTCGGCAAAGCTTCTCCGCTTGATAAAGGCGGGGGAATGCGGATAGACAAAGTTCCGGAATGGGAACGACAGGTAAATATTTACGAACAAAAAGATTTAATTAACGGACAATGCGAAGTCTACGAATACCAAACCGATTCCCGAAAAAATACTTTAACTGCGGTACACATTCGCAATCTGCGACAAAGCGAGATTGACGACCTTAAAGCGAACGGTATTTCCTGCGGCAGGGCCTCTACTATGCCAAAGATGAGTAAAGTAGAAGCGGAAACTATCGCTTTTGGTTACCTCAAGCGAGCCTTGCCAAATTTTGATCAAATTAAAGATCAATTAGTTTACTCCGAGAAACTTGACGGAGAATCTCAAGAGTGGAGGTGGGAGGATAAAAACTACAAACTGCCGGAAGGTCTAACCGGCGACCCCTATTCCTATCCCGTCATCCGCATTGTCATCTACGGCGACAAAAGCATTCTCTACGAAAACACAATTTCACTTTTTGAGGACTAGCTTGCTTCTTGGTATAGAGGGACATCAATAATTAAAAATTTGTTTGAAACATCTTGTTCCAATGGGAAAGCCATACTCTTTACACTGCGCAAAGAAAAATAATCCAATCATTAATATTATCCATATTAGGATAATTATCTTAGATATTTTTGAAGGATGAAATAAGTAATAAATTGGGTAGTTTGGATTGTTTCTTTTAGGGATAACACAAAATGCGGTTATTATAAGGGCCAAAACCATGGGAATAAAAATAACCCAAAATCCATTCTTGGCAAGAGAGTCTTTGAATATTAAATACATAATAAAATATGCACAAATGGGCGAGAGGGTAAGAAAGATTGAGGCGATAACTCTTAGCATTTAATTGGCCAATTAAGCATTAAGACATAAAACGGGTAACTGTGAACTATATTGAACTGGTAACCGTACTTCGCTCGAACCTACGAGATATGGTAACTCCTAATTTAATTCTACAATTAAATTTGCTTAAAGATCATTTGAATATTATCATCTTTAAGAATCTCTAATTTATCTCTTCCTGGCATTTTCCCATTCGAGTTCTTGAATTTGTTTCATCTGTTCGTAGTTATTAGGTAGATTTAGATTCTTTTTAAGGCTTTCGATTCTCACATCTCTGTTAGCGTCATATTTTAAGTCGCTTTCGATTAAAGAATTTGCCCAACCGATCAGATCTCCTCTTATGCTTTCAATACGTTCTTCCTTTGGAAGCAAATGTAATAATCGCCAAAACTTATATGAAAAATAGTTGGGTAGTGTGCATACTTTGCCTGCCAATTTTCTCAAGTCTTGTTCTACTATATTATGTAATCCTCGATCTTCAAACTTTCTTTTTCCATTTTTTGTTGTATAAGAATAGGCTTTGTAATTTGCGTACTGGACAGAAATTATAATCATTTCTTCTCTCATTTTCCGCCATTTTGCAACTGGAACAAAAAGAAAATGAGTACAAAGATATGTAGAAAAGGTAACAAATAAAGGCAAAAGTAAATCCTTTAAGTACCAAGGTACTCCAGGTGATATTTGGACTGGGGTAGTTGCCTCAAGAATCATACAAGTTATTTTTCCTCCTTATCTAACTTACGAAATTCTGTCCACTTGCCTTTTTTAGCTTCCTTAATCTTTTGTAAGTAGTCCACCATCATTTGTTGCGGGGGATGCGTTATGTCTTCCGGCAAGTCTTTGGCTCTCTCAATCATACTTTTTGCTCTTCGTCTTATTTCTGCATCCTCAGGCAGTTAATCTAACGTTAAGTGATGAGAACCTTGGTAGTTTCCATTCTTTTCATATTTTGAAAAGAAGTCATTTATATGTTTAACGTACTTGGTACTTTGGGTGCCTTTAGAAAATCCGGTGTATAGAATAAACTCTTTATGAGCTAGCCCAACATCAACGATAAAATCTTGTTTAAATAGTGGAGGGTTATTTTTATAATCATAGGCATACATCCCGACAACCTCATCGTTTGTTCCCGGTGGATAGGAAACAACAACTGTTCCTAAATGAAGAAACCTCTCAGAAGCTAAGACCTTCAGGCCCCTTTTGAATTCTTGATGAAGTTTGCACCAAGCTAGTATCTCCTCGCGAAAAGGTAATGTTTCTAACAGAAGATCCTCCCAAGTAATGTTCATTTTTGAGCGGTGGACGGGATTTGGACCCGTGACCTCCCCGCCTTGGCGGGGCATTCTACCGTAGTTTATGAGCGATGGAAGGGAATTGAACCCTCAGCCTTCTGCTTGGGAAGCAGACGTTCTACCGTTGAACTACCACCGCAACGTAAAATTTGTTTTGCAAATTAACGTTGCAGAAACGTTTAAATTTTTTTAAAATTTATTACGTTTCGCTTCGTTGACACCCATTTTACAACAAAACTATTTCCGGAGGAACCGGATGGATTCGATAAACAAAATTTACTCTAGCGTGGGATAGTCAGCATGTTGCCAGGGTGAATTAGGCTAGGGTTTGACAGATTGTTCGCCTTGGCGATTTCCGGCCACTTGTAGCCGTCTTGGTAGGCTCTGACACTAATTTTCCAGAGAGTGTCTCCCTTCACAACTGTATAAGAATCGCCACTTATTGTTTGTTCTCCTTCTTTGACAGTGGCGATTGGTTTTCTCACCGGAACATCAGGAATTACCAACTCATTTCCAGCCTCGAGAAGATCGGGATTCTTTATTTGATTCTCTTTGCTGATATCAACCCAATTAAATCCATCGCCGTAAAATTTAGTGCTGATTTTCCAAAGATTATCGCCTTTTTGGACCGTATATTTTGTTGGTAGTGGGACTTTTCCCTCGCTTTGTTGAGCGAGTTTCTCAGACTCAGCCGCTTTTTCGCTTTCTTGAGTTATTTTTGTTTTGGTGATTACTCCTCTAAAGTATCTAAACAAAAGGACACCTACCACGACAACAACTAAAATTCCCAAAATCATACTGATAACTGATTCGGCGGACCTTACTTTTTTTATAATGTTAATTGTTTTCTTTCGAGCCATAAACTTTAGATTTTTTTCCTAAAAAAACCTGCTACTACTCACCCCCTTTCATTAAAAAGTTTGGGCAGATAGGCAGATAGATTAAAGCGGGCTTGCCCGCCGTAGTCCCGCCGGTTGGCGGGACGTAGGCGGGATCGACGAGTCTCGAACTCGCAACCTTCCGCGTGACAGGCGGATGCTCTAACCAGTTGAGCTACGACCCCTCATGGAAAGAAACCACGGTTTCTTTCCAACTTTTTTCCTTCAAAGTTGCTTGCGAGATCTTCTTCAGATTGACTCGCAAGCAGACTGTAATCTTATTTCCAAATCGCACGTTTCTTACCGTTTGTAAAATTACCTAGTTAGAAATTAAATCCAGCTCAGTTTATCACAGCCTTGCCTGGAACGTCAATCGGATGTATGATAAAAATATGGGTTCAAGGTTGAGCCATTCTTTTTCCAATCGGGAAATTGCCAAAATTCTTGCCGATATTTCTGCTGCCTACGAAGTTAAGAATGAAAGCAAATTTAAGATTATGGCCTACCAAAAAGCAGCTGTTTCTGTTGAACACGCCACCTCAGAGCTTAAAGATCTTTGGGATGATGGAAAACTTGATCAGATTCCAGGAATAGGCAAGAATATCTCCTCATATCTTGATGAACTTTTTCGAACAGGACAAGTTAGGCACTTTAATCGGATAAAAAAAGGTTTGCCTCCGGCAATGTTTGTTTTCTTAGACATTCCCGGTGTTGGTCCTAAAACTGCTTACGCTTTAGCCAAAATACTGAAAATATCCAATAAAGGGGCAGTTAAGAAATTAAAAGAGGCAGCACTGGCCGGGAAAATCAAGGTTATGGAAAATTTTGGTGAAAAATCCGAGGAGGACATTATCGAAGGCATAAAAGCTTTGGAAAAGGGAGAGATGAAAACAAAGAGAATGCTTTTGCCTTACGCCGACATGCTTGCTTCCGACATTATTAACTACCTAAAAAGATCTCCAGAAGTTCTTGAAGCTCATCCTCTGGGAAGTTTGCGCCGAATGGTAGCCACCATCGGCGATATCGATATTTCTGTTTGTACCAAAAAACCTCACGAGGTTATGGAATATTTTCTTAAATACAAGAAAATTAAGACTGTTTTGGAAAAAGGGGAAAAAGCCTTGCTCCGAGTAATTTTACTGAGCGGACAGCAAGTAGACGTTAGGTTTTCTTTGCCGGAAAGCTATGGAGCAATGCTTCAATATTTTACCGGGAGTAAACAGCACAATATTCAACTTCGTGAATTTAGCCTCAGGAAAGGAATGTCACTTTCGGAATACGGGATAAAGAAAGTTCAAAGTTCCATTTCGAAGAAATTCCCCGGAAGGGGCAAGTTCAAAGTTCAAAGTGATAATTTAAAAGTTAAAAGTTTTGAGGACGAGGAGGGTTTTTATCACGAGTTGGGTTTGGAGTGGATTCCCCCGGAAATAAGAGAAGGAACCGAGGAAATTTCCGCCAGCTTAAAGAAAACTCTCCCAAAATTAGTTGAACTAAAAGAAATTAAAGGCGATCTACACGTTCATTCAAGTTTTCCGATCGAGCCGAGTCATGATTTAGGTGAATCTGACGCTAAAGAAATGATTCAGGAAGCGGAAAGACTTGGATACGAATATCTTGGATTTAGCGAACACAATCCTTCAAGCTCTAAACATACAGAAGCACAAATTATTAATCTGTTGAAGAGGAAAAAGGAAACTTTCGAGCAATTAAAGTACCCGCGTGAAAACAAAAGTGATGCCAGAGTAAAAAAGTTACCCATAAAGATTCTCAATGGATTGGAAATTGATATTAAACCAGACGGAGAACTGGCTGTCTCAGAAAAGGCTTTAGATCTTTTAGATTTTGCCATTGCTTCTATTCACACCAACTTTAATTTAGACAGAGAGAAAATGACTAAAAGAGTCTTAAAAGCTCTTGCCCATCCAAAGATCAAAATATTCGGTCATCCCACCGGAAGACTTTTAGAGGAAAGAGAAGGATATGAACTGGACTGGGAAGAGGTTTTTGACTTTTGTTTGAAAAATAAAAAAATCCTCGAAATTTCAGCCTGGCCAAACAGGCTGGATTTACCAGACGTTTTAGTAAGGGAAGCAGTGAAATTGGGGGTTAAGCTTATAATTGATT